>Ga0302046_10002572_pt1 | contig 16847 bp, 15 predicted proteins | sample RVTome_11_FD_200261 | JGI IMG/M metagenome (GOLD analysis project Ga0302046, IMG submission 200261) | Soil microbial communities from uranium-contaminated site in the Upper Colorado River Basin, Wyoming, United States - RVT147D111 (version 2) ...
CGGTAGCATTCCTCCGCATCGAACGCTTCGCTCAGAAACTGCATGAGGCGGGCAGCGTCCTTCACGGTCAGGTACGGTGTCACGGTGTGAAAGCCTTCGGGTATGTGAGCGACCTTCCCGGTCATGAGTCCGCCTTCCTTCATGGGGATTGAGGATCGGAGTGTGCCCGGCCTGGCGTGCGCGCTGCACCGGCGTCGTTGCAACGAATATGCCGCCCGGCTGGAGCCGCGTCTTGTAAGAAAATGAACGGGTCAGGCGAGGATGGGAACGTGATTGAGGTGAGGCGTCCGCTGCGCGATGTATGCGGACGGGCTGATGCCCGCGAAGGCGCGGAAATCGTGAATGAAGTGAGGCTGATCGAAGTAGCCGCAGGAAGCGGCGACGTCGGCCCAGCGCACGGTGCGGCCGGCCGCGGTCCGGCGCACGACCTCCTGGAATCGGCAGACCCGGCAGAAGACCTTGGGCGCAAGCCCGACCTCACGCCGGAACAGCTCGATGAAACGACGTGAGCTGAGGCCGGTCGTCGCGGCCACCTCCCGCACCGTGGCGACGTGCGGCACCTCGCGGAACCGCGCGACCGCCCAGGCGATCGCAGGGTGACGGTCCGGGCCAGCCCGCAGGCGGCCGGCGCGCAGACGGCTGAGCAGCACTGCCTCGAGCACATCGAACTTCGCAGCCGTGGTTGGCGCAGCCAGGACTCGCTCGCGCAACTCGCGCGCACTCGTTTCACCCCAGAGTGCTTCGAGCGGTACGTGCACATTGTGCAGCTCGCTGCCGTGCACGCCGAAAAACGGGTACGCGCCGCCGGCGCGGAAGTGAACGCCGACGACCGACGTCTGTTCGTCGGTGTCGATCACGAAATGCTCGTCGTACGCACCACACAGGATGGCGCCGGGCATGGTGCCGGTGCAGGCGAACGTGTCGCGGTCGTAGACGCGCGTCACATCCTCGTTCTGCGTGATGATCAGCTCCATCGTGCCGGTGGGCAGCAGTCGCTCTTTCGCATGCGGCCGCGGCTGTCCTTCGAAGTGCCAGAGTACCGCAAGGAAGTCGGCCAGCGGCGGCGCGGGCACGCGGGCGCGGTAGAGCGAGAGACCGTCGCCGATCACGGCAGTGCCCTCGCGGATTCCTGCTGCTGCATGCTCGATGGGGCCACGGCGGGCTGCTCCTACACGCGGATGTCCGTATGGTCGCCGGCATTGACGCGGCCGTTCACACCCTCGACGCGCACGTGATCGCCGATCATCGAATCGTGCAGTGTGGCGTTGCGGATCACGCAGTTCGCGCCGACAATCGTGTCGCGCAGCATGGCATTGCGGATCTCGGTTTCGGCCTCGACCGTGACGTTGGGACCGATCGTCGAGTTCTCGATCCACGCACCATCGGCAACCCGGACGGGCGGCACGATCGTCACGTTGCTGCCCAGCTTCCGCGGCGTGTGGTCGCGGCCGTTCAGCAGCAGGTGGCGGTTGGTGTCGAGCAGCGTTTCGAGCTGGCCGCAGTCGTACCAGCCCTGCACTTCCTCGACCCGGATCTTCGCTCCATGATCGATCATGTACTGGAACGCGTCGGTCAGGTAGAACTCGCCGCTCGGGCCGGGCCGCGCGCGCATGACGTGGCCGATGCCCTCGAACAGCAGCTTCCAGTCGCGGATGTAGTAGAGTCCGATGTTGGCCAGCTTCGAGATGGGTTCCTTCGGCTTCTCCACGATGCGGACCATGTTGCGATCGTCATCCAGGACGACGACGCCGAACCGCTGATAGTCCTCGACTTCCTTCGCCCAGATCACGCCGGCCAGCTCGGACGGCAGGCGAGCCGCCAGCGACAGGTCCGCATCGAACAATGTGTCGACGAAGATTACCAGGACGTCTTCATCAATGAAGGGTTCGGCGAGACGGACGGCGCCGGCCGTGCCATCCTGGACCGGCTGCTCGACGAAGTGGGCGATGAAGCGCGGGTAGGCGGTCCGCATGTATGCCTCCACGCTTTCCCGGAGATGGCCGGTGATGAACACGCCTTCCCGGACGCCGAGCGTGATCAGGTCGTCGAGAATGTAGCTCATGACCGGCTGCCCACCGACACGGAGCAGCGGCTTGGGCGTGGTGTGCGTGTGTGGTCGCAGCCGGGTTCCCTTCCCCGCCAGCGGGATGACGACTTTCACGTTCGGCTCACTCGGCTCGGTTTCGGTGTACGCTCCACCCAGGGCGGAGCCGGACCGGGGCCGGCGTCGGGACCGCCCCGCGGTCGCCGCCGGCGCGCGGAAGATAGTGGCCGGGCCGGCATGGTCCAAGCGAGGTCGGGGTGGTCGGCTCGACGGCTCTGCCGGCCGATCCTAAATTGAAGACATGCGCTGCGCAGGACGCGCCGCGCCCGATACGGGAGGCAGGAGGATGTCGAGGAACGGACTGTTACTGGTGGCCATGCTGGTGCCGTCGGCGGCTCTCGGGCAGGAGCGGACGGACCCGCCGGCACTGTCGATCGACGCGAGTGCCAGCATCGAGCGGGAACCCGATCGTGCGGTCGTCACATTGGCAGTCGAAAGCGAAGCAACGACAGCACTGGCGGCGTCGCAGGCGAATGCCGCGACCATGGAGCGGGTCCTGGCTGCACTGCGGCGCGCAGGTCTGCCCGCCAACGCGATCCGCACCGTTTCGCTTCAGCTGATGCCTGTATACTCGGGCACGGGCGGACAGCGCGACGAGGCGCCGAAGATCGCCGGGTACCGTGCGTTGAACATGGTGCGCGTCACCGTCGACTCGATCCCGCGTGTGGGAGCCGTCATCGACGCGGGCACGAGCGCGGGCGCGAACCGGGTTGCGGGGATCTCGTTCGAGTTGAAAGATGCGCAGGCGGCGAGGGAAGCCGCCCTGACAATGGCGGTCGAGAAAGCGAGGCGCGAAGCGGAGATCGTCGCGCGCGCGGCCGGCCGCTCACTCGGAGAGCCGATCAGCATCTCGCTGAGCAGCCCGATGGGTCCGCCCCGACCGATGTACGCCGAGCGCGGGGTCGCAATGGCGCAGATGGCCTCGACGCCCGTCGAAGGCGGCACGCTCGAGATCTCTGCAACCGTTCACGTGGTGTTCCGACTGAATCCGTGAGTCTGACCAGCAACGTCCGCCGCGCCCTCGGTGATGGCGCGGCGGAAACGCGCCCCGATGCGAGCGACCCGCGGTTCCGCGGGCGGACGTATGCCATCCCGTTCGAGGACGTGTGGCAGGCGGCGCTCGGCATCGTGCGCGAGGACCTGCGCGGCTGCAGTGTTCGCCTCACCAATGATCGTGACGGCATCATCATCGCGCAGGCCGTCAGTCGCCTGCCACGCCGTATCGATGATTTCACGATTTCGATCGTGCTCGACCGTGACGCACAGACGCGCGTCGACATGCGGTCGGTCACACGCGACGGCGGTCGCGACCTCGGCGCCAATGCGCGGCGCGTCGCGAAGTTCTTCGACTTGCTGGATGACCGGATGGCCGAACTGCCCCGGAACCGGCCGCCCGCCTGGCCGGCCTCAACGGCGCAGGCCGGGCCCTCCACCGATACGGTACGCGCCGCCCCATCGTCTCGCCGCACGGGCTGATCCGCGACCATGACCCGCCGGGTCCTGGACTTCCATACCCATCCCTGGCGCACGGACGACCTCGCAAAGCACACGGTCGCATTCATCCGCCGCATCTCACCAGCCGTACGCGAGCACGGCGACCGGCTGCGCGATCCACGCTATGCGGCCGACGTGCTGCGCGACCAGGGTATCGAGCGCGCGGTGGTGCTTGCCGAACACTGTCCGCGCACGTCCGGGAACGTGCGGACGGAAACCGTGCTCGAGCTGTGTCACGCTGCGGGCGGTTTCTTCCTGCCGTTCGCATCGATCGACCCGAACACGGATGCGGACCCGGCCGCCCTGATGCGGCGCTACGTCGACGCGGGCGTCGCCGGCCTCAAGCTGTATCCGTCGTATCAGTTCTGGTACCCGAACGATCCGCGCGCCTATCCAGTCTACGAGATCTGCCAGGCCGCCCGCATCCCGGTGCTGTTCCATATCGGCAGCTCGGTGATACCGGGCACGCGCATGAAGTACTGCGACCCCATCCACCTGGACGACCTGGCCGTCGATTTCCCGGACCTTGCCGTCGTCATGGCGCACGGCGGTCGCGGCTTCTGGTACGACGCATGTGCGTTCCTGGCGTCGCACCATCGCAACTTCCACATTGACCTCACGGGTCTCGTCCCGGCCCGGCTGCTCGACCATTTCCCCAACCTCGAACGGCTGGCTGCGAAAGTCGTCTTTGGCACCGACTGGCCGGCCCTGCCACGCCAGCCGGCCGAGAACATCGCCGCAATCGCGGGTCTGGGTCTGTCGCCGGACGCGGTCGAGCGCATACTCTTCGGAAACGCGGCGGCGCTGCTCGGCCTGGCCGCGGCCCGGCCTCCCACCGCACAACCCTCTGAGGGAGGGCATTGAATTGGCCCGCAAGGTGCCTTCCGAACTCCCCATCCTGCCGCTGATGCCGCTGCGCAGTACGCTCGTCTTCCCAACGGGCGTGGTCGGCGTCCAGGTCGGCACGCCCGGGACCATCGAGATGCTTGCTGCACGGCCGGAGCCCGGTCTCCTCGTGGCCGCCGTCATCGCGCCGGGAGGCCCCGACGATCCGATCGAACCGGGCGAACTCTGCAAGATCGCAGTCGCGTCGCGCGTCGCGGACCGGCTCAACCTGCCCGGCGGCTCCATGCAGCTGACGTTGCACGGCATCCATCGCGTGCGCATCCGGCAGGTCGGCACGCAAGATGGGTTTCTCGTCGGCCGCGTGTCGCAGGTGCAGGAGCGCGCGACGGCCGAGGAAGAACGAACCGCTGCCCTCATCGCGCGCATTCTCAACGCACTCGAAGCGCTGTCCGGCCGTGTCGAACGGATTCCCCGCGAGGTGCCGCGCATCCTGCGCATGAACCTGGGCGATCCCGGCCGGTTCGTCGATCTCGTCGCCACGCTTGCCAACTTCAGTGTCAGCGGCAAGGACCGTATCCTGCAGACACTCTCCGTCACACGGCGTCTGAAGTTCGCGTGTGATGAGCTGGAATCCCAGGTCGCCCGGGTCGCGAAAATCTCCGACGACGACGCTGCCGATGCGACGCGGCCCGTGTCCGACCCTGCCCGGCGAGCCGACAGTCTGCGCCGCCAGATCCGGCAGCTGCAGGCGGAAGTCGGTGAGGTCGATCCCGCCGAGGCCGAATCGGTCGAAATGCTGCGCCGGGTCGAGTCGGCCGGCCTGCCGGCGCGCGCAGCTGCGCGTGCCCGGGCCGAAGTCGAACGACTGCGGACGGGCGACGCACCAGGCGAAGTCCGCGCCTACATCGACTGGCTCGTCGGCATGCCGTGGAAACGCAGTGCGACCGATGGACCGGGAAAGATCGACCTCGCACGCGTCCAGCAGGAACTCGATCGCGATCTCGTCGGCCTGCGTGAGCCCAAGGAACGTCTGCTCGACCACCTCGCCGTCGCTCGACTGCGCAAGCATCTCGGTGGCGCCATCCCGTGCATTGTCGGACCGCCGGACGTCGGCAAGGCATCCCTCGCCACAGCACTCGCGCGCGGGCTCGGCCGACCACTCGTCCGGCTCGATCTGCACGGTCGCACTGCACACGAACTGGTCGGCGTGCGCCGCACGCGCGGCGATGCCCAGCCCGGTCGCATTGCCGCACTCTTCCGCGAAGCACGCGTCAACGATCCCGTGCTCGTCCTCGACGAGCCCGACGAGATCCTGCCCGGCAAAGGCGATGAGGTCGCGGAAATCCTCGAGGAAATCCTGGCCACGGACGAACGGTGTCTCTACGACAGGTATCTCGACGTACCGTTCGACTTCGACAATGTCCTGCTGCTGGCCGTTGCACAGGACTTCCAGAAGGTGCCGCGCGTGCTGCGCGAGCGCATGGTCGAGATCCGCATTGCAGGCTACACGCCGGAAGAGAAGGTAGACATCGCGCGCAGCCGTCTGCTGCCACGCCTTGTCGCCGAGCACGGACTCAGACCGTCGCATGTGAATTTCCCGGACGACGGCCTCTATGCACTCGCCTACGGCTATGCGCGCGACTCCGGCGTCGGTAATCTGCGGCGGGCCATCGAGACACTGCTGCGCACGCGCGCACGCGCCCGTGCTGAAGGCGATGCCTCCCGCTGGATCTTCGATCCCGCGCACATCGAGAAATTGCTCGGCGTGCCGCGCTACGTCGCGACAACGGCCGAGAGCACACCCGAAGTCGGTGTCGTCACCGGCCTCGCATGGACATCAGCCGGCGGTGAGCTGATGTTCATCGAGGCACTGCGCATGCCCGGCAGCGGCCGCCTCATCATCACGGGTATGCTCGGTGATGCCATGCGCGAGTCGGTCAATGCCGCCTACTCGTACGTGCGCAGCCGCGGCCCCGAGCTCGGCATCAGCGAAGAAGACTTCCGCGAACACGACATTCATGTCCATTTCCCGGTCGGTGCGATCCCCAAGGATGGTCCGTCCGCAGGCGCATCCGTCACGCTCGCCATTGCGTCCACGCTCTCCAATCGACCCGTCCGTCACGACCTCGCCATGTCCGGCGAAGTCACCCTGCGCGGCAAGGTCCTGGAAGTCGGGGGCGTCAAGGAGAAAGTACTGGCCGCTCACCGTGCCGAGATCCGGCATATCGTCCTGCCCGCCGGCAACGCACGCGACCTGCGCGACGTCCCGGACAACGTGCGTTCCGCCATCAGCTTCCATTTCGTGGAACGGATGGATGATGTCATCCGGCTCGCATTGCACGGGACACTCCCGGCTGCCGCGCGACCCGTCAGGGTCATGCCCGAGGAGGTGGATCGCGAGCCGCGCGTCGCTCAGCCGAAACGACGCAATCGTCATTGAGCGGACTGGCGGTCATTCGTCCTGCCGCCGAAGACACTGTCAGCCGCTGTAGCCGCGACGGTTGCCGGCGAAGCGAGTCGGCCCGCATTCTCGCAGCGCGTGAGCACTGCATGACTCTCACCCACCATCTTGCCACGCGGTCAGAAATCTCGCCCGGGACGCCGAAGAACACTGCTTGCATGACACGTTGGTGTCCAGAACGATTCTCACTTGCCAGCCCGGGCTTTGCGGACGGCACGCGTGACATCTCGCTGCCTCATGCCAGCTCGCTTGGCGGCTCGTCGAGCCTGGCCCACAATCGTATCAAAATCGCTCAGCCGGGGTGATTGGATAACCTTCAGGATGACGACATCCTTGTCGCCGAGCACAACGAATTGAGCGCCGGGCTTCGAGCATCCGGGGCGTCAATGTGCTGTGGTGCGTTGCGCGGGTGTGCGAAGGGATCAGGCCGCGACGGCGGAAGGGTCGCCTCGTTCGAGGAGCACGAAGAAGGCGCTGACGATGCGCGGATCGAAGTGTTCGGCCGACTGTCTGCGGATCTCGCCGTGTACGCGGTCGCGGGACCATGCCTTGCGGTAGGGCCGGTCGGATGCGAGAGCATCGGCGACATCGGCGAGGCCGACGATGCGTGCGGGCAGAGGGATCTGCTCGCCACGCAGGCTGTTGGGGTAGCCGGACCCGTTCCATCGTTCGTGATGGCCGAGCGCAATGACTTCGGCCATCTGGAGCAGCCTGGAGTGGCTGCCGGCGAGCATGCGGGCACCGATGGTGGTGTGCGTCTGCATGAGTGTGGATTGGTCGGGTGAGAGGGGCCCGGGCTTGAGCAGGATGTCATCGGCAATGGCGACCTTGCCGATGTCGTGCAATGTCGAGGCGAGCCGGATCATCTCGGCATTGCCGGAGTCGAGTCCGATTTCGCGGGCGAGGGCGGCACAGAGTGCACTGACGCGGCGGGTGTGGCGGCCGGTCGCATCATCGCGGTAGTCGGCGACGACGGAGAGCCGTTCGAGGACCTCGACGCGGGTCTCTTCCAGCTCGCGCGTACGGTCGCGCACGCGCCGCTCGAGCAAAGCGTTCTGTTCCTGCAGCTGGAGGTGCAGGAATCGGGTTTCGAGCAGGTTCTCGATGCGCAGTCGGACTTCGGTGAGGTCGAATGGCTTGTTCAGGAAATCCTTGGCGCCGCTGGACAGCGAAGCGCGCTTCGCCTCCTCGGTGATGTCGCCGGTCAGCACGAGGATGGGCAGATAGAAGCGACTGGTGTAGGGCTCGAGCTGCTGCATGACGGCAATGCCATCCATGCCGCGCATGCGCAGATCGAGGAGAATGAGGTCGGGATCGAAATCGATGACGAGCTGAGCGACGTCGAATGGATTCGTGGTGGTGCGCAGGTTGCGCAGGCCAATGGAGTGGAGGAATCGCTGGAGCAGGTCGACGTAGGCCTGTTCGTCGTCAACGATCAGGATGCGAGCGCTGGCGAGTTCGGGCCGGCGCATCATGGCAATCCGGTGGCGGCGTCCAGAACGACGCGCCAGCTGCCGTCGCGCTGGCGGCGCCAGTTGCGGAGGTAATGGGGTGGTTCCGTCGTGTCCACTTTTGCCGTCGCGGAGCCCCAGGTGTAGCCGAGATCGCCGGAGCGGGCGACCCGGGCGGCGAGCGTCGACCATGTGCGCGTTGGAGCTGCGGTCGCACTGCCATTGCTGGAAGCGAGTGTGCGCGGCCGGCCGCCATCGCGCAACCAGTGGAAGGTGCTGTCGGCGTATTCGTCCCAGGCACGTTCACCCAGCGCGCCGATCGCCGCATTCAGGTCTTCGTCAGCGATCTGCAGCGAAGTCCGGGCGCTCTGCTCGCTGACCACACTGTCGGCATGCGGCAGGGGTGCGGGTGCCCGTGCGACGGCGGTGACGGGGGTGAAGGTCGCTGTTTCGACGCCGAAATCGATCACGTAGCGCCAGCCGTCGGGCTCGTTGCGCCAGATCGTGACGTAGCTGCCGGCCGCGGAAATGCCAGTGCCGGTCTTCTGGCCGAGCCGCCATGGCCCGGTGGTCCAGCCGAGGTCGCCGGCGAGAGCGACATCGGCGAATGCGGGCTGCCATTCGAGCCGGAGCTCGGGCGGCATCGGGTTGTCGCGCAGCCATGCCCCGGCCGGCACCGGGCCGGGCCTGAAGATGATGGCATCATGGGCGACGCGGGCGAGGAACGCGTGGTGAACGGTGGAGTCGAGGGCGAGCCGGGCGAAGTCGCGCTCTGCAGCAATGACCTCATCGAGGGCTCGGTCCCATGGCGTCGCCGGTGCATGGCATCCGGCACACATGGCGACGGCTACCGCGAGCGCCGCGGACCGGGGTGACGAACGGGGCATATGCGCAAGGATGGCTGCCAGCCGGCGCCCCGTGCAAGTCCCCGGTCCGGACCGCGCACGTCGCGGCACGAACGGCCGGTCAGTGGATCAGATTGCGGTCGAAGCCGTTACGGCCGAAGGGCGAGCCCCGCGGCAGGGTGTACTCGGCGCGGTCATCGCCGCGCAGATCGCCGCGTGCGAGGATCCGGCGGGCCACCGATTCGGCGACCTCGGGCGAGTTGTGCCCACCGGATTCGATCCACCGACGGAGTGCTTCGAGACGCTCGGTCGGGAAGTCTCGGGTGGGGGTCGGCCAGGCGTTCATGGGCTCGGGCTCTCTGCGCTTGGGCGCCCTCCTGCGGGCGGCGTTCGGTCCCGGCTTCTTGCGGGGCATTGCTGCGACCTTTCCGGTTCCGGATCGCCCCCCGGTATGGGAGAGGAGGGCTGGCTCGATCCAAGTATCGGCCGGCGCGACGTGCGAGTTGATCGTGAAGCGGAAGTCCGGATGAAAGACGGATGTCGCGCCGGCCGTAGAGGCAAGGACAGCGCGATCGGGGCGGTTCGGACGAGAATCGTGATGGTCTGATTTGGGGACGGGCTCAATCACGCCTGTGCCCTCAGGTTGCGTCGTCTCCTTTCGCAGGCGGTGCGGGTGCAGGCGGTGCTGGTGCTGGCGGTGCCGGCGAGACACCGTTGGTATGCTTCGCACCCGCTTCGCTGGAGCGGTTCACGATCTCTTCACGCACGATCCCGACCTGAGCCGGCGCCTCGATACCGAGCCGCACACAGCGTTGTCCGGAAGCGAGCACGACGATCCGAATGCCTCCATCAATGAGGATGGCGTCGCCGGGTCGGCGGCTCAGGATCAGCATATCTCCTCGCGTTTCCCCTTCAATCGTCTTTTCTGTCATCACCGGGCTTCGCCAGGGCGGCGATTCCCGATGGTGGCCGGTCGGGCTCGACGCGGAACGCGTCACCGATCTCAGCCGACCGTCCGCGCGGATCGGTCACCGGCGCCCTGCCGGTCGCCCGCTTCGGCGACACAGCCGCACTCCCTTGTGCGGCCTTCATCCCCAACACCTGGCGCAGTCGCGGCCCCGCCGCCTGCGCCCATTCCGGCAGTCCATCACGGCGGACCCGCTGGAGCACGAGGCCGCCACCGGCAGCCAGAACAAAAAGCAGCACCAGCCGGACGAACCCGCCGTCCCCGTTCGACCTCGACTCCTGCGCAGCCGGCTTCGCCGACGGTGCCCCCGGCGCGGGCGCCAGTGCAGCCGCTGCGAGATCCTCGGCGATACTTCCACCCATCCGGCTGACCGGCCTGGGCTCGTCGTCGACCCAGAGGATCATCCCTTCCTCGGACCGCCGCGCGCCATAGTCGCCCAGCACTTTCATCTCGACCGTCAGACGCACGTCATTGGAGAACTCACTCACATCGATCGCGAGGACGCCTTCGGCCTTGTTGATCCTGGCACCGCGTATCGACATCCGGGCATTCTGGATCGTCAGGTACAGACGCCAGCGCGAACCGACCCGGAACGGCTCACTCAGCTTCGCCTGCAGCGGGCCCTTCACCGGCACCACGACCACCGTTCGTTTGTCGACACGGCGCACCAGAATGCTGCCGACCGTCGCAAAATCACGGATCACGTCCCGGCCCACCGCGCGACTCGGACCCGGCAGGGTCCAGAGCGCCGCGGTCGCGAGCAGGACCACCAGCCCGCGGCGCGGCGAGTATCTCATCAGCACTCCCCGACTTCGCGCAGACGGGCCATGCGGCCGCGCAGCGTCGTCAGAGCCTTGGACCGGATCTGCGACACCCGCGACTCCGTCAGTCCCAGAACCTTCGCGATCTCGTGAAGCTTCAGCTCTTCGAAGTAGTACAGGCTGAGGACGATCCGCTCCCGTTCCTTGAGCCGCAGGATCTCGTCGCGCAACACGGCGACCTCCTCACGATGATTGAGCGATTCCTCCGTCGCCCAGCCACTCGATCCTGCGATCAGCTCTGCAGGCATCGCCGTGCGGCCCGGTCCCGTGCTGATCGGCTGGTCCAATGACACCTGGATCGCTTCGTTCGTATCCGCACGCCAGCGCCACAGCGTCTGGAGATCGATCTCCAGCTTCGTCGCCATCTCGCGATCCGCTGGCGCCCGATCCAGCGCGCCCGACAACGACTCCTCCGCCTGCGCCAGCTGACGCTGCTTGCGGCGGATCGACCGCGGCACCGTGTCCGACCGCCGCAGATCGTCCAGAATCGCACCACGGATACGCGGCGCCGCGTACGTGCTGAAGGCCAGTCCACGCGATCGGTCGAAGCTGTCGATCGCATTGATCAGCCCCATGCTGCCCGCGCTCACCAGGTCATCCAGTTCCACGTCAACCGTCAACGTGCGCAGGACCTGCCGCGCAACGTGGTGAACCAGCGGGAGATGCCGCGCGAGGAGGCCCTGCCGGGCAGTCTCGTCGCCGCCGCGCTGGTACGCGTCCCACATCGTTTCCGATTCCATTGGGCGTATCCCGGTCTCTGGGGAGGTGGTGACCTGTGCGGTGTTCGGGGAGTTCCGTTCCGACCGCGACGCCTTCCCTGTCGTCATGGTCCGCCGGACCGGCGTATAGCTGGCTCCGCGCCGACTGGCTCCGTTCCGCTCCATCGCGTTCCCTCGCGTGCTCATCGGTAGTCTTCGGAAAGAGGTTCGGTGGTCTGTCGGCAAGGCGTGGGGGCACATCGCATACCGGGCCCGCGCAGCGCCCTGGGCCGAGCCGGACAGCAACGCTAATTCATTGTAAAGAAAAGAATTGCCGGATCTTACCCGAAGAGGATTGCAGCCCGGATGACCGATCGGACGGCGGAAGATGGGGCTAGTTTATGCGCGGCGGATGAACCTTTTAGTCGGCCCGGCCGAGGATCGTGGCAGCCGCATTCGCGCCTGCCGCACCGAGCGGGTAGAGCCCGGGATGGGAAGCGGGCCCGCACAGATAGAGGTTCGGTACGGGCGTACCATATCCGTAGCCCGGCAGCGGGCGCATGAAGAGCCACTGGTCGAGCGCAGGTTCTGCGTGGTGTGGCTGTCCTCGCGGCCACCCGAAGGCGCGGCCGAGGTCGGGCGGCACGCGGACGGACATGTCGAGGACGGCGGGCATGTCTGGAACCGAATCCTGGAGGAGTTCGACGACGCGGCGTCCGAGCGCCTCGCGCATCGAATCCGACCACGCAGCGGCCGCGGGCGTGTGCGGGGCGTACTGCGCGTGCACGTGTACGTGTGCGTGACCGTCCATCGGATCGACCATCGGATCGACGCGTGCTTCGATCCAGGGCTGTTGGGAAACGCGGCCGTACTTGGCGTCGTCGTACGCGCGCTCGAGGTAGTCGAGGTCGCGTCCGACGAAGAGCGTGTGGAAATCGGGCGTATCGGCGAGCCGGAGCGAGAGGAGCGCGGTCACACCGCGACTGCGGATGGCGAGTGCGGCCTGGATCGCGTCGGGGCCGAGCGCATCGGGTCCGACGAGTCGGAGCAGCGTGGTCCGCGTATCGAGGCTGCAGGCGACGATGGGCGCCTCGATCTCTTCGCCGTCTTCGAGCACGACGCCGGCGGCGCGACCGTCGCGCAAGAGGATGCGGACCGCGGTCGCGTCGTAGCGGATGTCGAACCGGCCCGGCGCTGCGCCGGCGAGCGCGCGTCGCAGGCGGGACACGGGCGGCCGGAAGACGCCGGCCGGGCAACCCATGTGCTGGTGCAGCATGACGAGCGCCGTGCCGCCGGCGCGAGGGCCCTGGTGCAGGTGGGTCACGCCGGCGGCGCCGATCACGGCCTTGAGGGTGTCGTTCTCGAACCAGTCATCCAGCAGTTCGGCGATGCTCATGGGCAGGATGCGTAACAGGTCGAGCGTCGTCTGCCGCCCGCGGCGGCGCGTATCCCACGCGACCCGGGCGAGGCGCATGAGGGCGCGCGGCTGGCGCGTCATGAAGTCGGGCGGTGGGGCAGTCGCGAGGCCGAGCAGCACGTCGGCCAGGTCGTGCATGCGCTGACAGAACGCGGGCCAGCGCTCGGCATCGCGCGGTGCGATGTGGCGGATCGCAGCGGCCGTTTGCGCGATGTCGTGGTGTAGCTGCAATCGCCCGCCGTCCGGCAGTGGCACGGTGATCCACGGCTCCATGGCGGCGACACTCAGGACGCGGGTGTCGAGGCCGAGGTCACGGAGGACGCGCGGATCGATCGCGCCGGCGTCCGGCCATGCAGCGTCGCGTTCCGGATTCGCTTCCAGGACACACACGCTCCGGCCTGCACGGGCGAGGTAGTGTGCCGTGACGAGGCCATTGATGCCGGCGCCGATGACGATCGCGGTCGCGCTCATTCGCCGGCCCGCAGCAGTTCCATGGCCGCGAGGCGGCCGGAGGCGCCCATGATGCCGCCGCCCGGGTGTGTGCCGGAGCCGCACTGCCACAGCCCGCGGATGGGCGACCGGTAATTGGACCACGCGTGCGACGGGCGCAGGAAGAAGAGCTGCTGGAGTGACAGCTCGCCGTGGAAGATGTTGCCTTCGGTGAGCCCCGCGATGCGTTCAATGTCGGCGGGCGTGATGACCTGACGGTGCAGGATGATGTTCTTCAGGTTGGGCGCGTACTCGCTCAGCGTGTCGATCACGGCATCGCCGAAGGCTTCCCGCTTCGCGTCCGTCCAGCCGCCGTTCAGCGCATACGGCGCGTACTGCACGAAGATGGACATCACGTGGTTGCCGGGCGGCGCCATGCCCGGATCGATCATCGACGGAATGACGATGTCCATGTACGGCCGGCGCGAGAACTCGCCGTACTTCGCGTCGTCGTAGGCGCGCTCGAGATAGTCGATGCTCGGACTGATCGAGACGGCGCCGCGCAGGTGCGGACCATTGCCGGGCATGCAGGTGAAATCGGGCAGTGCATCGAGGGCCAGGTTGACCTTGCCCGACGAGCCGCGGAAGCGGTAGCGCCGGATGTCGGCGACAAAGTCGTCGGGCAGGTTCTTCTCGCCTGCGAAATGCAGGAACGTGCGGTGTGGATCCGCACCCGACACGACGACATGCGCGCTGATTTCGTCGCCGTTCTCGAGCACCACGCCAGCCGCGCGGTTGTCACGGATAAGCACGCGTTCGACCGGCGCATTCACGCGCACCACCGCGCCGAACCGACGCGCCGCCGAAGCGATGGCTTCACTGACCGAACCCGTTCCACCTCTGGCGAAGCCCCAGGCGCGGAACACGCCGTCGATCTCGCCCATGTAGTGGTGCAACAGCACGTAGGCGGTGCCGGGCGAGCGGGGCCCGAGGAAGGTGCCGATGATACCGCTCGCCGACTTGGTCGCCTTGAGCGCCTCCGTCTCAAACCACTCGTCGAGATAATCCGCCGCGCTCATGGTCATGAGCTTGAAGAGTGCGTGGAACGTGTCACTGCCGAGGCTGCGGAAGTGCGTGCCGAGCCGGAGCAGTCTGCGCAGCTCGCGTGGATCGAGGGAGAGCGGGTCGGGCGGCACCATCGAGAGGACCGGCCGTACCGCCTTTGCCATGTGGTACATGAGGCGGCCGAACTCATCGTACGCTTCCGCGTCGCGCAGCGAGTGACGCGCCAGCTCGCGGCGGTTCTGGTCGTGGTCGCCCCACTGCGCGAGGAAGTCCCCATCGGGCAGCGGTGTGAGCGTGCTCTCGAGCGGCAGGATGTGCAGGCCGTGACCGGGCAGATCCAGCTCACGGATGATCTCGGGGCGCAGCAGGCTCACGACGTAGGAGAACACGGAGAACGTGAAGCCGGGAAACACCTGCTCGCTGACGGCGGCGCCGCCCACACGTTCGCGTTTCTCGAGCACGAGCACACGGCGGCCGGCGCGCGCGAGATAGGCCGCGCACGTCAGGCCGTTGTGGCCACCGCCGATCACGATCACATCGGGCGCCGTCACGCTGCTCGCCTCATGCTTTCTTGCGGGCCGGATCGAAGAACGGCTTGTCCGCGACGTGTGCGACCGCTCGCCTGCGGTGATGTTCGACCGTCACCTCCATGTCGAGCCGCGTGCCGGGCGGTGACCACGCCGCACGCACGTGCGCCAGCGCAATGTACTTCTTGAGCAGCGGCGACCAGCAGCCGCTGGTCGCATAACCGATCTGTGCACGGCCATCATAGAGCGGAACACTGGCCCGCCACGCGACGGCCGGCAGCCGCGGCGTGAGACCGACATCGGCCCAGAGCCGTTCCAGTGATTCCCATTCGACCTCGACACCGACGAACCGCCAGTCGCTGCTGCGCCCGGCCTCGAGCGCCAGCGCACGGCGTCCCGTGAACCGCTCCTTGTCCAGTGAAACGGTCCAGCCGAGATCCAGCTCGAATGGCGATGACAGCTGGCTCGGAACCAGTGCACGCCGTGCCGAGACGTAGTCGACTTCGAGCAGCATGAGGCCCGCTTCAATGCGCGCAATGTCCAGTGCGAAAATTCCGGCCGGCGTGATGCCGTAGGCTGCGCCGGCCTCGATGAGCACATCCCACACGGCCAGCGCATGGCGCGCGTCCAGCCAGATCTCGTAGCCGAGATCGCCCGTGTAGCCCGTCCGCGAAATGGTGACCGGGATGCCGCGCAGTGTCGCATCCGTGATGCGGAAGAACTTCAGACCGGCCAGGTCACAATCGCACAACCGCTCCAGGATCGCGCGCGAGGTCGGCCCCTGCAGTGCAAGCGCGGCGGTCGATTCCGATACATCCTCGATCGAGACCTCGAGATCGAGCGCATGGTCCTCGAGCCAGCGCAGATTCGGGTCTGCCGCCGTCATGCGGAACGTCTGCTCATTCAGCCGCGCGACCGTCCCGTCATCCAGAACCTTGCCACGCCCATCGCACCACGTCGTATACAGCACCTGCCCGACCCGGCTCCTGCCCACATCACGCGTGACCACCCGGTCCAGCAGGCGCGCCGCGTCCCGGCCACCCACGAGGTACTTGTAGAGCGGAGTGATGTCGAGCAGCGCAGCCGCGCCCCGGATGGCGTGGTACTCGCGGTCCGGCACCAGCTCATAGCTGCTCGCGACGACGTAGCCGGCCCAGCGCCGCCACGCGTGGCTCGCGCAGAGGGCCGCCGTTCGCTCATGAAATGGGGTGTGTTTCAGCATCGGGACAGGTAGAGTAGACGGATGCGAAGGTTCGGGAAAGGCGAGCCGGGTTTCGGCCCCCGCCAGCCGTTGCCATCAGACGCCGGCGGCTGGCCGCAACGGATCTTTGAACGGCGGGCCCAGCAACGGCGGGGGCCGGGCGCGGGCTGGCGCGGTGCGCGGTGTACGGCGGGAGCACGACGGGCGGGCATCGGGGGTTACCGGATTGTGAGACGGGACCGGGCCACGGGGCCTGGGGTGTTGGTCAACGGGACCGGTGCAGCCTGATTGAAGTACAGGAACATGGTGGCAGGGCTTTGAACGGTTCGGCTTCGCCGCGGTTGCTGGAAGCGTCGAGGGCTACACTCTGCGGACGAACCGCTCGCACAGATTGACGGAACCTGTCGACAGGCACGAGGACACGGAGGCTGACCTGGCGGGTGGTGTGATTCGAGCGGACGCGGATGCCCGGCCTCCCCCGGAACATCCGAATCACCAGCATTCCTTCACCAACACCCCAG
>Ga0302046_10002573_pt1 | contig 16844 bp, 15 predicted proteins | sample RVTome_11_FD_200261 | JGI IMG/M metagenome (GOLD analysis project Ga0302046, IMG submission 200261) | Soil microbial communities from uranium-contaminated site in the Upper Colorado River Basin, Wyoming, United States - RVT147D111 (version 2) ...
CAGCGAGCCTGCGAGCGGAGGACCGCGCGAACGAAGAGTGAGGGCGCATTGATGAATGTCCGCCGACGAAAGGCTGGCCGCGGGGGTGGGGCCCCGCGGCATTATTGCACTCTAGAATAGAGGGTGCAGGAGTCGACATGAAACAGAGGGTCTGCGGACTGGTTTGGGGCTGTCTGATCCTGGCGGGGCTCGTGGGCTGCGAGGTCGTGGCCGAGCCCCCGGCTTCGAGCGCGATCGATACCCCACGGGGCGAATCGGAACCCGTGGCCGAGCTCGTGCCGGAGCCCCTGCCGCTTCCACCCACCCCGCCTGCGGCGCAGGCGAACCTGCTCGAAGAGCAGGTCATGCGCGTGTTCGAAACCGCGGGACCGGGGGTGGTAAACATCACCAGCCGAAGCATTTCTTACGATTTCTTCCTTCGCGCCATGCCCCAGGAAGGCTCGGGGTCGGGGTTCGTTTACGACGACCGGGGCCACATCGTCACCAACTTCCACGTGATCGAGGGAGCGAGCGAGCTCCATGTGACGTTCTTCGACGAGACCCGGGTGCCGGCGGCGGTGGTCGGCTTCGACCCCTCGAACGATCTCGCGGTCATCAAGGTGGACGTTTCTCCGGACCTCCTAAGGGTGATCCCGCTGGGGGATTCCGACCGCTTGAGAGTGGGGAGATTTCTGATCGCCATCGGCAATCCCTTCGGGCTCCAGCAGACGCTCACCACCGGCGTCGTGAGCTCTCTCGGGCGCATCATCGAAAGTCCCGACGGGCGATTCATCGGGGAGATCATTCAGACCGACGCCGCCATCAACCCCGGGAACTCGGGCGGGCCGCTGCTCGATCTCGACGGGAACGTCGTAGGGGTCAACTCCGCCATCATCAGCCCGAGCGGCGCCTCCGCCGGGATCGGCTTCGCGATCACCGTGGGAACGGTAAAGAGAGTGGTGCCCGAGCTAATCGCCCGCGGCCGCTACGCCCATCCCTGGCTCGGGGTCGAGCTCTGGAACGTGAGCGCGAACCTCGCGGCGCGCCTGAATCGCGCCGGAGTCCGGACTCCGGGCGGCGGGGGAGTCATGGTCGTGGGCCTTTCGGCTCGCGGCCCCGCGGCCGCGAGCGGCATCCGCGGACCCTCGGAAATCGGTCTGCTCGGAAACCTCCGCGTCCCCATCGGTGCCGACTACGTCCTCGCCCTGGACGGCGAGCCGGTTGCGACCGATCGCGACATCACCGTTCTTCTCGAGACCAAGCACCGCGTGGGAGATCGGGTGAAGGTAACGGTCTGGCGGGAGGGTCGGGTGCAGGACATCGAGGTGACGCTGGGCGAACGGCCGGATTAGAAGCGCCGCAGTCGCGGGCGGGAATCCCTCTTGGTTCTAGCGTGCTCGCATGATTCGCCCGCGAGGCGCGCGACTTCGTAGAAGTACCTCGCGCCGATCGGAAGCACGTCCTCATCGAATTCGAACTTGCTCGAATGCGCCGGGAATCCCTCTCGTCCCGGCGCCCGGGCCCCGAAGCGCACATAGCAACCGGGGATCTTCTCCATGAAGCAAGCGAAATCCTCGCCCCCCATGTTGGCGGTGTGCAGGGGCACGGCATTGGCCTCCCCGACGACGGCGACCGCCGCCTTCCGGGCAATCTCCGCCATGTCTTTCGGGTTGACCACGGGAGGCGTCCCCTCCTCGAGGGTCATGGTCAACCGGGCGTTGTGGAGGTTTCCGATCGAATCGCAGATGCGCGAAAGCGAAGAGACGATATGGTCGCGCACCGCCTTTTCCTGCGTGCGGATGGTCCCTTCGAGGGTGGCGCGTCCCGCGAGGACGTTGGGGGCCGTTCCTGCGTCGAAGCGGCCGACGGTCACGACCGAGGGGTGCGCGGGGTTGACCTCGCGGGAGACGATCGTCTGGATAGCCATGACGAGGAGGCTTCCGACGACGACGGCGTCGACGCCTTCATGAGGCCGTGCCGCGTGGCCGCCCTTTCCCTGGATCTCGATGCGGAAGCTGTCGGTCGAGGCGTTGACCGCTCCCGCGTGGGCCACGATCTGTCCCGTCGGATAGTGACGGTCCACATGGCCCCCGAAGATCATCGCAACCCCGTCGAGGACGCCGGCATCGATCATCGCCAGGGCTCCCGAGCCCCGCTCCTCCGCCGGTTGGAACACCAGGCGCACGGGAGCGGGTAGATTTCCGTCTTTCGCGAGCAGCTCCGCCGCTCCGAGAACCATGGCGGTGTGACCGTCGTGGCCGCAGGCGTGCATCACTCCGTCGTTGACGGAAGCGTAGTCGAGCCCCGTCTCTTCGCGGATGGGGAGTCCGTCGGTGTCGGCGCGAAGCGCGACCATCGGCCTGGCGATGCCGCCGGCGGCCGCGGGGATCTCAGCGACGACGCCGGTTCCCGCCACCCTTCGGCTCTTGATTCCGAGTCCCGCGAGGGCTTTTTCGATCTGCTCCGCCGTCCGCTTCTCCTGAAAAGACAGCTCGGGATGCCGGTGGAGATCGCGCCGGAAGGCTACCCAACGCTGGACGAAGTCTGGAGTCATGTCACCATCCGTCCGAAAGGCCCCCGTCGAACCAGTCCCACAGGAAATAGAATACGACGCGGGTGGGCCGCTCGTCGCTGCGGTTGACGGGTATCTGGAGCCCGGCGTTCACCCGGATGTGCTGCCGGGTGCTCAAAGTCACCTGCATTTGGGGCAGCAGGCTCCAGTTCGTCTCTTCGAAGTCGACGTCGGCGCTTCCCAGGAACTCGATCATCGGCGACCACATTCGCCCGAAACCGCCTCCGGCCGAGAAGCTCTTGCCCAGGGCCCATCGCCAGAAGATCTCGCGCTCGGCTTTCTCGGAATCGGCCGGAATCTCGACTCCGCCCTGCGCCTGAAGGAACCACTCTCGCGGCAGCACGTGTGCGTACGCGAGGTATGGCTCGAAGACGGCGGTGCCGGTCCCGAGACCCCGGTCCTCGTCGCCCGTCGGGAGAAAAACCTCTCCCCCCGCGGTGAGGATGGAAGTCTCGGTGTGCCAAAACGCGCTCTTCCAGCCGAGACCGATATCGCCGATACCCCCTACCCAGGGAGATCCATCGGACGAGGCCGAGGCCCCGATAGGAAGCGTGGCTTCCCACTGGTGGCGAGCGCCGACCCGCCTCTCGTAAACGAGCTCGGTCGTGACCGCACCCTTCCCCTCGACGTCGACGAACGTCGTCCAGAGCGCCTCGTCCTCGGGAAACGCCTTCTCCGTCAGGAGAGGCAGGGGAAGGTTGAGCTCCCCCCGCGGCCAGGCCCGGTCGGTGCAGAAGCCCCGCATGAACTCGACGATCCTCTCGATGCGCTCGGCGTCGAAAGCCTCCGCGTACGCCGGCATCGTCGAGTTGAACCCGCGCGCCGGGCCGCCCAGGTGGGTGACCGCAATCCAGTCGTCGCTCGCCTCCCGCGAGGCGAACCGGCAGTCGGTGAAATCGGGGAGCGGGACGGTAAAACCAACGAGGGAAGGATCCACGCCTCGCCCGTCGCTCCCGTGGCACTTGGCACAGCCGATCTCGTAGAGCTCGGGGCCGCCTTCGGGGATCTGCGCCGCGAGAGGGAACGGGAGGAGGACGAGAGAGAAAACGAAGGTCAACCTGCGCATCTGCGGGTCGATAAGGTACCATGAGAAATCCGTGAGCTACGACTTCATACGGGCGGAGCTGAAGCCGCACTTCGAAACGCTTTCCCGGTGCCGCTCCACCGCGGAGCTCCTGACGCATCCGCTCTATCGGGATCTCGAGACGAAGGTCCGGAGCGTCCTCGGAACGCCGGACGTGGGGAGCTACGCGCGCGGCGAGGCCCAGGCGAAAGACCGGTATCGCGTCGTCGCCTGGAATCTCGAGCGGGGGATCGAGCTCGAACGACAGCTCCAGGCATTGCGCGAGCACCCGTACCTGCGAGAGGCCGATCTCCTGCTTCTCACGGAGACCGACGTCGGCATGGCGCGCTCGGCAAACCGCGACGTGGCGCGGGTTCTCGCGCGAGAGCTCGGCCTTCACTTCGCGTTCGCGCCCTGCTACATCAACCTGGCGAAGGGGTCGGGCCGCGAGTATCACGTCGAGGGAGAGAACGAGGTCGGCCTTCACGGAAACGCGATCCTGAGCCGGTATCCCCTCGGAGCCGCGCGGGTCATCCCGCTCGAGAACGGCAAGGACAAGATGGCGGGCCGGGAGAAGCGGCTCGGGAGCCAGGCCGCCCTCGCGGTCGAGGTCCTCTTCCCGCGGCTTCCGGTGACGGCGGTCGCGGTCCATCTCGACGCCCAGTCCCGCCAGTCCCACCGTCGCGACCAGATCCGGGACGTGCTCCGGGCGCTCGAGGGCTCCGGGCCGTCCATCCTCGGAGGCGACTGGAATACGACGACCCATAACTCCTCGCGCGCGTTTCACGCCATCATGGGGTACTGGCTCCGGGTCTTTCTCGGGATCGACCGTTCCATCGATCACTACCTTCACCCCTACCGCTGGTTCGAGAGAGAGCTCTTCGAGAGCCTGACCGCGCACGGGTTCGACTACCGGGAGGCGAACGTCCTCGGCGAGCGGACGATGTCGTACGACGTGACCTGCGGAAAGACCCGCGACAACCTGGGTGAGTGGATCCCCGACTGGTGCTTCGCATTCATTCGGTGGGCGCTCAAGAACCACGAGGGCCGCTGCCCGCTGAAAGTAGATTGGTTCGCGGCCCGCGGGCTACGGACGTCGCAGCCGGTGGTGATCCATGAGCTTCGTGAAGGGAGAGAGGCGCCTCTCTCCGACCACGACGCCATCGGAGTCGAGATTCTCGCTTGAGCCGGCGGCGATTCCTGTTGAGCGGGCTTGGGGCGGCGATCGCCGCCCGATGCGGCGGAGGAGACGAAAACCCGGTGGAGCCCAGCCCTCCGCCTTCGAGCCCTTCGAGCGACGCCGCATCGGGCCCAGCGGTCGTCGGTGAGAACCTCGCGGGCCGGCAGGTGTTTCCCGCGGACAACTGGTGGAACGTCGACATCTCCCGCGCTCCGGTCGACAGGGGATCGGCATCCTTCATCGACTTCCTCGGCCGGGACCGCGGGCTCCATCCGGACTTCGGTCCGTCTCCGTACGGCATCCCTTACGTCACGGTCTCCCGCACCCAGCCCCGGGTCCCCGTGCGTTTCGTGGACTATCCCGAGGAGAGCGACGCGGGAGCGCCGGGGAGGGTCCCGGGGTACCCCATTCCCTCCGAGGCTCAGACCCAAGCGGGCTTCCTCGAAGGCGGCTCGGATCGTCACCTCCTTCTGATCGACCGCGACGACTGGCTCCTCTTCGAGACCTGGGCCACGCGCTGGAACGGGGGCGCCTCCGTCTGGGAAGCGGGATCGGGAGCGGTCTTCGACATGAACCGAAACGACCGGCGACCCGAGGGGTGGACTTCCGCCGACGCCGCGGGGCTTGCGATCTTTCCCGGACTCGTTCGCCGGGACGAGGCCGAGGGCGGAGGCGACATCCGCCACGCGTTCCGCGTGACCGTTCGCGCGACGAACGGCTACGTATGGCCGGCGTCCCACGAGGCGGGCGGTACTTCGGGAGCGCTCCCGATGGGCGCTCGCTTGAGGCTCCGGGCGAGCAAGGACCTGTCCTCGTATCCGGCGTACCTTCAGCGGATCTTCCGGGCGATGAAGACCCATGGGCTCATCGTCGCCGACAACGGGAGCGACCTGTACGTCACCGGGACCATGGACTCGCGCTGGAACAACGACGAGCTCAATCCCGCGTTTCGCAGCCTGAGGGCGCAAGACTTCGAGGTCATCGAGCTCGGCTTCCGGTAGAATGTCACCAGCGAGTCCTTGAGAGGAGCAGGAGCCAAGAACATGAAAGTCGCCACCATCGAGACCAACAAGGGGACCATCCGCATTCGACTCGAAGACGACAAGGTCCCGAAGACTGTTGCGAACTTCGAGAAGCTGGCCAAGGAGGGCTTCTACGACGGGCTCAAGTTCCACCGCGTGATTCCCGATTTCATGGTCCAGACGGGATGTCCCCAGGGAACCGGAACCGGCGGGCCGGGCTACAAGCTCGGCGACGAGTTCCACAAGGAGCTCAAGCACGACGGGCCCGGCGTCCTGTCGATGGCGAACGCCGGGCCCAACACCAACGGCTCGCAGTTTTTCATCACCCACGTGGCCACACCGTGGCTCGATGGAAAGCACTCGGTGTTCGGGCGCGTTCTGAAGGGCCAGGACGTCGTCGATGCGATCCAACAGGGCGACAAGATGGTGAAAGTGTCGGTCTCCGTGGAGTGATTCTCCTCGTCCTCTGGGCCGCGGGCTCGTTCCTCGCTGCCGGGGCGAGCCCGGCGGGAAACGGCGCGTCCTACGTGGGCGGCGAGCGCTGCAAGCTCTGTCACCGGAGCGTATACCAGTCCTGGGCGGCGACGCCTCACGCGCGGACGGAGATACCTCCGGACGCCGGCGATCGATGCTTCTCGTGCCACGATACCGAAGCGCCAAGACTTCCCGCGGTCCAGTGCGAGGCCTGTCACGGACCTGGCAGCGATTACTCGCCGCCCGAGGTCATGATCGATCCGGAAAAGGCCGCGATGGCGGGGCTGATCCGGCCTTCCGTCGTCGTCTGCGAGCGCTGCCATGAGAACGAGGAGCCGGGGCATCGCGGAAAGCTGGTGATGCCCGAACGGAACGACTGGCCCCGCTGGATCCACGAGATGAAGGACCCGTGAGCCCCGTGGAGGTCGAGCTCGTCTTTCCCCCGGAGGTCCGCTTCACCTGCTCGCGCTGCGGCGACTGCTGCCGCGGCTGGCACGTGATGCTCGGTCCCGGCGAAGCGGAGCGGCTCGAGGCTCTCGACTGGAGCGGAGTGGCACCGGAGCTCGCCGGTGTTTCTCCCGGCGGGCCGGTTCCGGGGGAACCTCGGTCGGGCCGACTCGCTCTCGCGCGAAGGGCGGACGGCGCCTGCGTCTACCTCGGCTCCGAGAACCAGTGCCGAATCCACGAGACCTTCGGGGAAGCGGCGAAACCTCTCTTGTGCCGTCTCTACCCGTTCGGATTCTTCGCGGTGGGGGAGCGAGTGGCGGTCGATGTCTCCTTCTCCTGCCGCGCCGTCAGCCTGGACCAGGGCGAGCCGCTCTCGCGGCGCGTTCCCGAGTGGACCCGTCTTCTGAAGGACGCTCCGGTCGTCCAGAAGCTGCACAAGTTCTCGAAGAAGTACGAGATCGAGGGAGACCTCTTGTGGGAGCTCGAGCACCATCTCGTTTCGATTCTCTCCGACGAGGGCCTCTCGCTCCTCGATCGCCTCCGCGCGGTTTTCGAGTTCAACCGACTCGCGACGACGAGCGATCCCAGGACCGAGGCGGCCAGGACCCTGAGGGACGTGCTGGCCAAAGGCATCCCCCGGCAAATCCGTGAGCGACCCATCGAGCCGGGCTCCGAGCGCATGGACAAGACGGGACGGGCGGTGTTCTTCCATCTGCTCTTCCTCTCGCTGAACCCGACGCCGGACGAGCTTTTCGCGATGTCGGGAAAGGCGAGAGAGCGCGAGGCCCGGTTCCGGGTGCAGAGGGCTGACGGCTACAAGTTTCCCGACGCCCATCCGCTCGTCGATAATCGCGAGCAGAGGATGACCTATGGAGACGTGGTCCGCGTAGAATCGAGCTTCGTTCTCGGACGCGGTTCCGAGCTATTCGCCCGGTACCTGAGAGCGAAGATCCTGGGACAGCGCTTCATGCGGGAGGCAGATGCGGAGATCCCCTTCGTCGAGGCGGTGCCTCGGCTCCTCCTTCTCTTTCCGATCGCGGTCTGGACGGCGAAGGCCATCGCCTGCGAGCGAGGAGCGGCGTCGGTTGCGGACGACGATGTCCGAAGCGCGCTTCGTCTCGTCGACCGCTCCTACGGCGAAATCCGGCTCTCGTCTCTTCCGCCGAAGCCGAGGAAGGCCTGGCGCTTCGTGCTCCTCGAGACCGATCTCCCGGTAACCGCGTCTGTCGAGATGCTCGCCTATAATTCGCCATGATGCGGGTTGCCGCGCTCGTGGTGCTCCTGGTGACACTGCCCGGGAAGGATCGCGATCTTCCCCGGTATCGCAACGTCGCCGCCGAGCGCGGATTCACGAGACCCAACAGCTTCGGAAGCCCGGCGAAAAAACTCATTACCGAGACCACGGGCTCGGGCGCGGCGTTTTTCGACTACGACGGCGACGGCGCCGTCGACCTCTACGTCGTGAACGGCCAGACGCTCGACGAGGCGGCGTCCGGGGCCGGGGGAGCTCCGGATCAGCTCTTCCGGAATCTCGGAAACGGGGAGTTCCTCGATGTGACGGAGGAGGCGGGAGTCGGCGATCGCGGCTGGGGCGGGGGTGCGGCCGCGGCCGACTACGACAATGACGGCGACGTCGATCTCCTCGTCACCAACTACCGCGAGGACGCCCTCTATCGGAACAACGGCGACGGTACTTTCACCGACGTCGCGGAAGAAACGGGCGTCTCCGATCCGAGGTGGGGCGCGAGCGCCGCCTTCGGCGACATCGACAACGACGGCTTTCTCGACCTCTACGTCTGCAACTACATCGCCTTCGAGGAGAAGCTCCTCGAGAAGCTCGACCCCAGGTTCTGTGTCTGGAGGGGGGTTTCGGTGATGTGCGGTCCGAACGGGCTCCCGGGCGAAGTGGACGCGCTTTACCGCAACCAGGGCGATGGGACGTTCGAGGACGTCACCCGCGAAGCCGGAGTGTACGATCCCGAGGGGAAGGGACTGGGCGTCACCTTCGTCGATATCGACGTGGACGGCGACTCCGATATCTACGTGGCCAACGATTCGACTCCGAACTACCTTTTCCGCAACGACGGGAAGGGGAACTTCGAGGACGTCGCTCTTATGGCGGGGGTGGCGCTCTCGATGTACGGAAAGCCGCAGGCGGGGATGGGCGCCGATGCGGGGGACTTCGACTCCGACGGACTTCCCGATCTCGTGGTCACCACGTTCCAGGGGGACTACAACGCCATCCGTCGCAACGAGGGCTTCGGTTTGTTCACGGACGTGAGCGATACCGTCGGCCTCACTGCCCCCTCGTTCGAGAAGCTCGGCTGGGGAGTGAGGTTCGTCGACGTGAACTGGGACGGCCACCTGGATCTATTCGTCGTGAACGGGCACGTGTATCCCGAGGTAGACGGCGCTGGAATCGGGGAGAGCTATCGACAGCAGAACCAGGTGTTCCTCAACGTGCCCGACGCGTCGGGAGCGCATCGATTCGAGGAAGTCACGGCTTCCGTCGGAGCCGGGCTGGAGCTCTTTCACTCGGGGCGTGGACTCGCGTTCGCGGACATCGACGGCGACGCCGACCTGGACGCGTTCATCAACAACATGAGCGACGTTCCCACTCTCCTCGTCGACGAGGCGGAGCATCGCAATCGATGGGTGAGGTTGACGCTGGTCGGGACCCGAACGAACCGCGACGCCCTCGGCATTCCCATCACCCTCGAGGTTGGCGGTCGAAAGCTCTTTCGGGACTCGGGTTTGATCTGGACGTACCTCTCGACCAACGATCGAAGGGTCACCATCGGACTCGGTGCCGCGGAAGAGGCGAAGGAAGTCGTGCTGTCCTGGCCGTCGGGGCGGATGGCTCTCGGGACTCTGCACGCGAGCGAAGACGTTCTGGTCAAGGAGGGCATCGGCCGCCTGCGGTGACCCCAAGCCGGGGGGGCGACCGGAAGATGTACCAGAGACGGGACTTTGACGGCGGAGGCTCATAGTGGGATAATCCCACTATGAGCGCTGCGACCGTCGATTCCAAGAGGCGCATCATCCTGCCGGGCGGTCGCCCGGGGGATATCTTCGACATTCAGCAGCAGGCGGACGGACGGTTCTTGCTGATCCGGCTCGAGAAGCCGGAGCGTGCCCAACGCCTGAGTAAACAGGAATGTATGGAGGCCATGCGCAATGCCCCCCTACTCCCGACGATGACCTGGGAGAAACTGCGCGAACTGACCCGAAAGCCTTGATACTCCTGGACACCAACGTGCTCATTTACGCCTTCGACCCTGCCTCGCCTTTTTGCGAATGGGCAAGGGAGACGATGGCCGACGCGGTGGCCGGTGGCGGCGCGGTCATCGATGCGGTGAGCCTCGCGGAGATTTGCGTAGGAGACGAAGACCCGCCGACCGTCGCCGACCGCATTCGCAGTTGGGGCGTAGAGATTCGCGACGTGCCCACAGCAGCCGCTGACGAGTGCGCGCGAGCCTACCGTCAGCATCGAGAACGGCGGATGTCGCAGTCCGGCATGCCGGTTCCTGCGATGCCACTCCCTGACTTTTTCATTGGGGCTCATGCCGGGATCATGGGCTGGGAGCTTGCAACTGCGGATCGAGGTCGCTTCGACACATACTTCCCGTCTGTCTCTCTCAAGACGCCTCAATGACCGGCAAACTGGCGCGCCCGATCAGGGCTCGAAATCCTCTGGCAGGGGTCCCCAGCTCTCAGTAGTCCTCTGGCCATGCGCGGCCACCGAATGCCTGCATGGCGACCAGATCGGGGTCTTCATCGGCGTATCCCTCGGCGCAGAATCGAGCCACCTGCGCATTCAGATGCTCCCGCCTGGTGCGACGAAGCTTCTCGTCGACGGCCTCACGCAGGAACGCGGACACGCTGGGGAACCGTCGCGAACGGACCATGGCCTTGATGTGCTGGACGTGTTTTGCTTCGGCGAGGAACACGAGTTTCTTCATGATTCCCTTGTTTCTAACCAGACTCTCTTAAAGCCTCGGCGCGTTTTCTCATTTTGTCGGACTCTGACCGCCGTCCGGCGATAGCGTACGCTTGGGCCAAATTCTCGAGCGCCTCGACGAACGAAGGCGCTTGCGCGACCGCGCGCTCGAAATGCGGAATCGCCTCCGCGCATCGTTCCATTCGACAAAGAGCCGTCCCGAGGGCATTTCGAGTCGCGGGCGAGTCGACGCTTTCGAGCGCCTTCGCGAGAGAGACGACCGCCTCGGGAAATCTCCCCATTCTCGAGAGGATGACGCCGCGGTCGTGGAGGGCGACCGCGGAGGCGGGCTCGAGCGCGAGAGCTCTCTCGAGCTCGGCGAGCGCCTCCGGCATCTGATCCCGCGAACGGAGAATGACGCTGGCTGTGTAATGAACGTCGTGATGGTGGGGGCCGGCCGCGAGAAGAGCGAGAGCGCGGTCGGCCTCTCCCTGCTGCGCCGTCGTTCCCGCGTACTCCGCGAGCACCTCGGGGTCCTGGGGATTTTCTCTCTGGAGGGTCTCGAGCTCCTTCATCGCCGCCGTCATATCGCCGGAGGCTTTGAGGCTTCTCGCGATGCCAAGGCGCGTTTCGACGTCCCCGTCCGCGAGCTCTGCCGCGCGGCCGAAGCTCGCGAGCGCTTTGTCGGTCTCGCCCCGGGTGAAGTAGAGCTCTCCGAGGCGGCGGTGGGCGCGGGCGAAGTCGGGATCGCGCTCGAGCGCGGCTCGGAAGGCGGCTTCGGCCCCCGCCAGATCGCCGGACTGCCACAGGAGATTGCCGAAGAGCACATGGCTCAAGGGACGGCTCGCATCGATCTTCAGAATGCGACGGTGGATCTCGATCGCCTCGTCGCGCTCTCCCGCTTCCGCTCGGGCGCTTGCGAGGAGCTCGAGCCCGAGGAGATTCGTCGGGTCTTCCTCGAGCACCTCGAGCGCGGCGGCGATGGCCTTCGGCAGCTCGCCTGCCCCTCGGTGAAGGATCACTTCCTCGAGACGGGTCCAGAGGTGAAGGCGATCTTTGGGGTCGGGGAGGGCAGACCCTTCGGGAGCGCTCACTCCGCCGGAGGCGGCATATCCGAGAGAGCGCAGCCGCGCGACGGTCTCGGGGTCGGGCTGGTTTCTCGACGAGAACGAATCGGCGAACGCTTCCACCTGCTCCGCGAGACGGGACCTCATTCTCGTCGCGCGCTCCGGGTCCGCTCCGAAGAGGTTTTTCGTCTCACCGGGGTCGGCGCGCAGGTCGTAGAGCTCCGGGCGCGGGGCCTCGATGTACTTGTAGCCTCCCTCGCGAAGGGCGACGAGCGGCGCCCAGCCGAAGTTGAGCTCGGATACATAACACTCGGCGTAGGCAGGCGGGAGCTCCGCCGCCTCGCCTCTCACGAGCGACAGCAGGCTTCGTCCTTGAGCTTCCTCGGGAACGGGAACCTCGAGCGCCTCGAGGACGGTGGGAAAGATGTCGATGGTGGAAACCGGCGCCGCGATCCGTTCCCCGGCCGGGAGCGAAGCCGCGCTCTTCAGGATCAGGGGAACGCGAAGGGTGGCGTCATAGACGAAGAACCCGTGGCTCTTCTCCCCGTGCTCGCCCAGGGACTCGCCGTGGTCCGAGGTGAGGACGACGAGAGCGTCCTTTCCCAGTCCTCTGGCTTCGAGCGTCTCGAGCACCCGTCCCACCTGAGCATCCACGTAGGAGATCTCACCGTCGTAACCGGCTGGATAGGGCGAGGGAGGAGCGTAGGGAAGGTGGGGATCGAAATAGTGGAGCCAGGCGAAGAAGGGCCGATCGGAAGAGCGCTTCTCGAGCCAGGAGACGAAGGATCGGGTGACGAGCTCTCCCCGGCGCTCGGCGATGGTGCCCGCTGTATCGGCCTCCCCCGCGACCTCGTCATCGTAGACGTCGAACCCCTGTTCGAGGCCGAAGGAGCTATCGAGGACGAAAGCGGAAACGAAGGCCGCGGTCTCGTAGCCCTTTGCCTTCAGGACCTCCGCGAGAGTTCGGGCCTCGGGGTCTAGTCGAAAGTAGGTGTTGTCGCGAACCCCATGGGTCGGCGGGACGAGTCCGGTAAAAAGGCTCGCATGCGAGGGGAGAGTGACGGGCACTTGGGCGATCGCGTCCTCGAAGACCACACCTTCGGAGGCGAGCCGGTCGAGGTGCGGGGTCCGCGCCGCCCGATACCCGTAGGCTCCCACGCGATCCGCCCGGAGAGTGTCGATGGTGATGACGAGGAGGTTCTGGCCTTCGCGGGGCCGGACCCCTCCGCACCCGAAAAGGACGGCGAGCGCCAGAAGCAGCGGTCCGCGGGTCATGCGGAACATGTTAACCCACGCTGTTGAAGTATGATGGAGAGTATGTTCGGCTTGGTGTCGCTCCTGCTGCTGGCCGCGGAGCCCGATCTTTCCAAGGAGCACCGACGCTTTCTCGACGAGGAAGCGGTCTACATAATCACCGACGCCGAGCGCGAGAGCTTCCTCGGCCTCGCGACCGCGGCCGAGCGCGACGAGTTCATAGAAAGGTTCTGGCAGGTGCGGGACCCCGTCCCCGAGACCGCGGTGAACGAGTTCCGGGAAGAGCACTTCAAGCGCATCCGCGAGGCCAACGAAGAGTATCGCGAGGCGCGGCCGGGCTGGATGACCGAGCGGGGCCGGATGTACATCACCCTGGGAAAGCCCCAGGACGTGATGTCCTATCCCAGCAGCCAGGACCTCTTTCCGCTCCAGATCTGGTACTACTACAACCTCGACATTCCTCTCTTTCCCAACGCGCTCCAGCTCGTGTTCTTCAAGAGAAACGGCGCCGGAGAGTATCGTCTCTTCAGTCCGGCGTTCGACGGAATGAAGTCGCTCATCGCCGACCCGGTCAAGCGGGGCATGATCGGCTTCGGCAATCAGGTGCCGTTCAGCGCCCGGCAGAACTGGGACATCGACATCATCAAGGCGGCGGAGAGCGTGGGGCCGGGCCAGAATCAGTTGTCCTCGGAGGCGATTCTCTCCGACCTCCGGACCCCGGGTTTCATCTTCGAAAAAACCCGCAGGAACGTGAGGGCCACGGTCACCGCCGAGGCGAGCTTCGGGGGAGAGCTCCCGGTGGACTTCAACGTCGACTACTTTCGAGGGGAAGAAGGATTTTCCGAGGCGCACCTGGCGCTCGAGATCGCCGCCGAGAACCTCCGCGTCAATCAGTACGACCGGCGGATGCTCGGACGGTACGACGTCCTGGGTACCTTCACCCACACCGAGACCGGCGAGATCCTCGAGGAGTTTCGCGACTCGCTCGAGATCGAGATCGCCGAGGCGGATTGGGAGAGGGCTCGTAACTTTCCCGTCCTCTTTCAGCGGAAGGTCGATCTCCTCCCGGGCCGGTACCGGCTGGAGCTCTACGTGCGGGACTTCGTGGGCAGGCGACTCGGGATCGTCCAGCGGATCGTGGCGGTGCCCGCCTTTCCCCCGGATCGGCCGGCGGTCTCGAGCTTTCTCGCCGCCTTCAAGGCGGACGAGGCCGGGGTCTCCGCCGACGGGATTCCGCATCAGTTCGGGCACCTGCGGCTCTACCCGAAACCGGATCGAAGATTCGGAGAGGAACAGCGCCTGCTAGCGTTTCTGGAAGTCTACCTTCCGGAAAAAGCCGGGTCCCCCGATCCCGAGGTCTCGGTGCGTTTCACTTTGAAGCGGGGAGAAGAGGTCGTTCTGGACGAGACGAGCCGGTTTCGCCCCCGGGTGGGGAAGCCCGATACCGTGGATGTTCTCAAGATCCTCGCCGGCCCCGTCCTGAGCTCCGGAAGCTATCAGCTCGAAGCCATGGTGAGCGAAGAAGGCGCCTCGTTCTCCGATCTCGCGCGACTCGACTTCGAGGTCGGGGCCGCGCAGGAAATGGGGCGCTTGAGCACCGTTGGGCTTCCCGCCGAGCTCAGGCCGGCGGAGCAGTACTTCCGCAGGGCGCATCACTATCTCGCGGCCGAGCGCTACGACGAGGCTATCCGGCTCTTCCGGGTCTCGCTCGACTACGAGCCTTATTTCCAGGACGCGCGTCGGGGAAAGGCTCGCGCCGAGATCCTCGGAGGGAGTCCGGAGGAAGGTGAGAAAACGGCCCTCGACGCGGTCGCTCGCGACGGCGCCGACGTGGAAGCTCTGGCGCTTCTCGGGCTCGCCCGGTTTCGTCTCGGGAAGTTCGCGGAGGCGGCCGAGGCCTATCGGAAAGCGATCGAAGCCGGGGGCGAGGACCTGGGCCTCATGAATGCGCTGGGAGAGACAGAGTTCGCGATGGGAAACCGCGAAGCCGCGATCGCGACGCTCACCCGCTCCCTGGAGCTCGCCCCCGATCAGCCGCAGGTCGTCGAGTTTCTCCAAGAGGTGAAGCGATCCCCCTATTGACGATGCTTCTTTCGTTGCTGCTCGCCGCCTCCGTCACCGTCCAGACCGCGGGCGAGCTCTTCCAGCAGGCGAAGGAAGCTCTCGATCGGAAGGAGCCGTCGAAGGCCCTCTCTCTTCTCGTGCCTCTCGCGCCGGAGTCGCCGGACGGGGCGACGACCAGGGCCCTGGCCCCGGTGTATCTCTTGCGAGGGGTTGCCGAGCTGGCGCTCGGAAACGACGCCAAAGCCGCTTTGAACTTCGAGACGGCGGCCAGTCTCGACCCGAGCCTCGGCGCCGCGCGCTTCAACCTGGGCAGGCTCCGCCTGTCGCAGCGTCGATACTCCGAGGCCGCGGAGGAGTTCGACGCTCTCGTCGTCCTCGAGCCGAAGGATGCTTCCGCTCATCACCTGTTGGGGGTGGCTTATCAAGAAAGCGGAAGGCTTGCTGAGGCCCGAGCCGCGTTCGAGAGAGCCATCGAGCTCCATCCCGGGAACGTCCAATCCTCCTATCGGCTGGGAACCGTCCTTTCGGCCCTCGGTCTTCATGAACAAGCGGCCTCCCGCTTCGAGCAGGCGATCGCGTCGGGGGCGGACGCCGTTCCCATTCGCAACGCACTGGCGCGCGCCAGGCTCAAGAGCGGGGCCTTCAACGACGCCGCGGAGCAGCTCCAGCGGATCGTGGCCGCGGGCGAAGGGAGCGCTTCGGTGCTCGTGGATCTCGGCTACTGCCTGTTGAATACCGGCAGGTTCGAAGAGGCGAGGGCGCGCTTCGAAGAGGCTCTAATCCTCGAGCCCGAGAATCACTTCGCGCAGTTCCAGCTGGGGACTACCCTCTCGAAGCTCGGTGATCGCGAAGGGGCGGTGCGGCGCCTGGAGTCGTCTCTCGCCGAGCCGAGCGTCAGAGCCGGCGCCCACAACGAGCTCGCGCGGCTGTTCACGGCATCGGGAGATGTCGACCGGGCGGTCGAGCACTGTCGCCTGGCGATCGAGAACGCGCCCTACCTCGTCGACGCCTACTACCAACTCGGGCGTCTCCTCGCCCGGCAGGGGAAGACGGAAGAGGCGCAGGCGGCGCTCGCGCGCTTTCAGGAGCTCAGCAAGACGCAGGAGGAAGTCGAGCGCTTCGAGCACGCCACCCGGATAGCGCCGGACAACGTGGGAAGTCTCCTGGAGCTCGCAAAGCTGTATCGCCGTCAGGGTCGTCGCGCCGACGCCCTCGAGGTGGCTTCACGCGCGGCCCAGCTCGAGCCTGACGAGGCCGCGCTTCAGATGGCCCGCGGCGAGATCCTGCTCGAAGCCGGCGATCTGGAAGCGGCGGAGGCGGCAACCTCGAAAGCGCTGTCGCTCGCGCCGAACGATCCCGCGGCACTCCACTTGAGCGCTTCCGTCCTCCTCGCGAGCGGCAATCTCCCGGAGGCGGAAGCCCGACTGCGCCGAAGCCTTGAGATTTCGCCCGACAGCGCTCTCGCGTGGAGCGACCTCGGCGTCGTTTTGTCGCGTTCCGATAGCGCCGAAGAGGCGGTGGCCGCTTTCGAGAAGGCCATCGCCGCCGACGCGGAGCTCGCGCTTCCCCGAAACGGGCTCGGGGTCCTCTATTCGCAGAGAGGCGAGTTCGATCGAGCCGTCTCACAATTCGAGGAAGCCGTTCGCATCGATCCCGACTACGCGTCGGCCCATTTGAACCTCGCGCAGGCCTTGCGGGAGCTCGGCCGCGAGGAGGAAGCTCTGCGCCACCAGCAGGCCTACGAGCGCATCGAGAAACGCGCGAAATGAGAGTCTGGTGGGG
>Ga0302046_10002574_pt1 | contig 16841 bp, 10 predicted proteins | sample RVTome_11_FD_200261 | JGI IMG/M metagenome (GOLD analysis project Ga0302046, IMG submission 200261) | Soil microbial communities from uranium-contaminated site in the Upper Colorado River Basin, Wyoming, United States - RVT147D111 (version 2) ...
TGGTGCTGAATGCAATGACCCAGGACGGCAGGCGCCGGCTGGCCACGTAGTAGCCGGCAACGGTGCGCGACTCGCGGCCGCCCCAGAGGCCAATGGCAAAGAGCGCAATGAAGTAGAGGACGAGAATCGCGAGGATCGGCGCGGAGAGCATGGGTGGCGACGGTGCCGGTGTGATCGATGCTGGCGAGCGTCACCGCCGCGGCGTGCGACGGTGACGGCGCAGGAACACGAATTCGACGAGCAGTCCGGCAGCGACCGCGACGACGAGGAGCAGCCATGTCGCGAGCGGCAGTCCTGCGATCACGTCGCCTGCCGCAGATTCATGCGATCGTGATCGCCAGGATGCGACGCGCATGCACGGTGCAGCGCGCTGTGCCCCACGGGCTCAAGCCGCTTCGACACGCTGGCATGCGCGTGCCAGCCGGTCGATGCCCGTATCGATCTCAGCCTCGGAAATCAGCAGTTGTGGTCCGATGCGGATCACGTTGCCGTGCAGTCCGCCAATGCCGATGAGGACGCCCTCGGCCCTGGCGGCTTCGAGCAGGCGCTTCGCCTTTGCCGGACTCGGCTGCTTCGTCTGCGCATCCTCGACCAGCTCGAGGGCAAGCATCAGGCCCATGCCGCGCACGTCCCCGATCCATGCGTGCCGCTGCTGCATGGCGACCAGGCCTGTGCGCAGCTGTGCGCCTCGCAGCTGTGCACGGGCCGGCACATTCTCCCGCACCATGATCGCGTGCGTGGCGAGCAGGGCCGCCATGCTCACCGGATTGCCACCGAACGTCGAGATGGTCTTCACGGACCACGCCTTCGCGATCTCCTCACGGGTCATGGTCGCACCGACCGGGAGACCGTTGGCAATGCCTTTCGCCATCACCATGATGTCCGGTTCGACGTCCCAGTGCTCGATGCCGAACCAGTGATCGCCCGTGCGACCGAAACCGGCCTGCACCTCATCGATGATGAGCAGGCCGCCGTATCTGCGGATGACCTCGGCCGCGCGCTGGAAATAGCCGGGAGGTGGCACCACGTAGCCACCCACGCCCTGGATCGTCTCGGCCAGGAATGCCGCCGGCTTGCCGCTCGTGGTCGTGATGATGACCTCTTCGAGATCGCGGATGAACGCATCCGTGCAGCGTTCATCGCACGGCTGGCGGAACGGACAACGATACGCGTACGGCGAAACCGCGTGCTTCACCGCGACCAGTGCCGCCGATGGCGGCCGCCACGACGCATGTGCCGTGAGACCCGTCGCCAGCATGCTGCGACCCGAGTACCCGTGCCGCAGCGCGACCACTTCGGTGCGGCCCGTATACATGCACGCCAGCATGACGGCCGTCTCGATCGCTTCCGTGCCGCTGTTCGTGAAGAACGTGCGGTTCAGCCGGCCGGGCGCGATCGATGCCAGCGCCTGTGCCGCTTCCACCTCGTTCGGTGTGAGGTACAGCGTCGAGGTGTGCCCGAGTGTGGCGACCTGCTGCTGCACGCGCTCGACGACTTCCGGATTGCAGTGTCCGACGGATGTCGTGAGGATGCCGCTGAACAGGTCGAGGTATTCGCGGCCCTCGACGTCCCAGACCCTGGTACCCTGCGCGCGCGCCAGGACGAGCGGCTCGTCGTAGAGCCGCGTCTCGCATGGAAACATGTGCTCACGGTTCGCTGCACGTACCTGCTCAGCGCGGGCCTGGCCGCTGGCAACGTCCACGTCCCGGTCGCGTGCCGTCGGTCGTACGATGGTCGACATGATCGCGCTCGCCGCGTTGAGGTGTGTGTCTTCGAGACGCACTGCGGCCCGGCGCCGGCCGGGCACGGGCGTCGGGTACTACCTTTTCGTGGTGGGCGGCCCGGTTCAACAGCGGACACACGATCCTCGCGGGATCGCATGACCGGCATGGTATCACACGGGCAATGCGGGCGTCAACTTCCCCGGGCGCCAGGCGAGGGTGACCCGGGCGACGGAGCGGTCAGGCGCGGTCCTTCAGGTCGGGCACACCGTCCTGGTACGCGCAGTTCGCACAGCAGTAGAACACACCCTGCTTCTCCGCACCGTGGCCGATGATGCGGCAGCCGCAATGGCGGCACGTCGGCGCCAGTGCGTGAATCGCGCACTCGAAGCTGTCGAACGTATGGGCTCCGTCATCCATGATGACCTGGAACGCCTTGTCATACTCGTTTCCACACGTTTCACACCGGGGCATGGCTCGCTCCTCCCGTATTCCTGCGCCGGGGGCCCGCGCTGCGGGCCCCGGTTCGTCGTGTCATGCAGGACCCGGGCCAGCCACGCGGACCGGCGTGACCACGGCTGGGCCCCAGCCGGCGAGCAACGGCCTCGCCTCAGATCTCGCCTCGCCTGGCGAAGTTCGCAATGTGCTCGCCCGCGCGGAACGCCAGCGCACAGATGGTTTCGGTCGGCTGGCCGCGCGTCGACGTGACCAGGCTGCTGCCATCGCAGATGAAGAGGTTGCGCACGTCGTGCGCGCGGTGGAACCGGTCGACGACCGAGGTGCGCGGGTCATTGCCCATGCGACACGTGCCGAGCAGGTGTACGGAGAAGGAAGTCTCGGCTGGCTCGACGCGCCAGCTGCGCTGTACGTCCGCCGCATCGAGGATCTCCATGGCGCGATCGACCAGGAAGCGGCCGGTCGCGAGGTCATCGGCGTGATCGCGGTACGTGACCCGCATGGCAGGTACGCCCCACGCGTCCACGAGCTGCGGGTCGATCGTGATATTGTTGCTCTCGAGCGGCAGCGATGTCGAGTGGGTGGCGAGGTACAGGGTGCGATTGTAGTTGTGGGCGAGCGTCCGCACGAAGGACTCGCCCCAGCGCGGTGTGTCAGGCGGCAGGCCGCCCAGTGCGAAGATGATCGGGTAATTCTGGAAGCGTGCGTCGATGCCACCGCCGCCGTAGAAACCTCGCCGGGGATCGGTCTCGTGGAAGTCCAGCAGGATGCGCGTCGTCTGCACGCTCTTGTACTCATTGAGCGGGTGCTCGAACAGGCCGTACGCGCCCCAGTTGCCGTTGAACATCAGGTGCTTGCCGACGACGCCGCTGCTGTTCGCCAGGCCCAGCGGGAACCGGGTCGATGTCGAATTGAGCAGGAGGTGCGGCGTTTCGGCACCGTTGGCGCAGAGCACGACGGCGCGCGCACGCTGCAGATGCTCGTTGCGGGCGGCATCGAAGTAGAGTGCGCCGGTGGCGCGGCCGGCCGCGTCGGTTTCAATGCGATGGACATAGCTGTCCGGTCGTATTTCGCAACGGCCGGTCGCCTCGGCAAGCGGCAGCATGACCGCCATGGATGTCGACTTTGCGTGGAACTCGCACATGAAGCCGAGACACCAGCCGCAATGCTGGCAGGGCAGCCGGCCGTTGTACGGCTGTGAGTTGATGGCGAGTGGTGCAGGCTGCGGATGCCAGCCGAGTCGACGTGCGGCCCGCTCGAAGATCACGCCGGACGACTTGTTGGGCAGCGGCGGCATCGGATAGGGTCGCGAGCGCGGCGGGTCGAGCGGGCCGGGCTCGCCCGAGACGCCCAGCTCCCATTCGGCCTTCGTGTAGTACGGTTCCAGCTCGTCATAGGTGATCGGCCAGTCGGCGAGTCCGGTTCCGCTCATGCCGCCCAGTCGAGTCGCCTCGTTGAAGTCACCCGGCCACATGCGCCAGAAGTTCGCCGTGAAGTGCGCATTGCTGCCACCCACGAACCTGCCGTACAGGAGATTGAGACCCTGCACGGCCTCTTCCGTGACGGATCGGCGGAACGTCTGCGGCTGTGTAACAGGATTGTTCGCAACACTGCCTCGGATGAAATAGCCGAACTCGTCATGCCGGAACTCGGCCGCGGTCAGGCGAGGCCCCTGTTCCAGCAGGACCACGGTGAAACCGGCCCCTGACAGTTCCTTGGCCAGAATGCCGCCGGCCGCACCGGAACCGATGATGACGAAATCGACAGTCTCGCCGGGTGCGAACCGCGCGGCTGGACGCTGCTGCTGCATGATTCAGCCTCCGCGGTTGGCGGGCGAGTCGTACCAGCCGAACGGTGGCTGGTACGCCGGTTCGTGACCGTGTCCGATGATGGCGAAGCCGACATGATCGCGGTTGCCGCCCCACGACGGATCGGCAAACGTCCCGGCGATCGTGGCAAAGTGCACTGCGCCGAAGAACGGCTGCTGTTCGATCGCGCGCAGCAGCTCGTCCTGTCGTTCGGCGGACAGTGCGGCGAATGACGCCGTGCCCGGCCAGCGCGCTGCGGCGCGCCGGTTCAGGTCGGCAATGCCCTCGTCGAACAACGGCTTCTGTGCTGCATTGAACGACGCGAGTCCACGATCGATGAAGTGAATGGCGCCCGCTTCACGTGCGCCGGGTGCAGCGCCGACGGCAGGCAGGATGCGCGCGCACACGGCTTCCAGGTCGGTCGCCTGTGCTGCGGTGAGCGCATCGAAGCGATAGGGTGGTGGTTCGCTGCGCCGTCGCGCGACCTGTGCGAATGCAGCCTGGATGTCGGCCGCGTCGGCGAGTATCCAGGCGGCGCCGGCGGCGCCGGCTGCCTTCAGGAATGCGCGGCGCGATGTGGTATCGATGAACATGCGGTCTGTCCGGCAACGGGTGGCGCAAAAAACGACACGCCGGCATGGTAGTGCGCGGCCGGTCGATTCGCCAGATGATGCACGCCGCCCGATCCTCGCAGCCGGGTGCTGCCGCCACGGCGAGGATGCCGTATTGGCGTGGTTTGACCCGTCCGGCCTGCCCGCCTACGTTGCGCCGACTACCGCTGTTCATGACCGGGCGCCCGGACACGCCCGTAAAGCCGGAGGTCGCACAATGGCATTCCTCGACTACGTGCTCTATCAGAATACGGTGCTGCGCTGGCTGATTGCGATCGGCGTCGCGCTCGGCACCGCATTCCTGCTGGGTTTGCTGCGGCGGCTGATCACGCGGCAGCTGGACCGGTTCGCGAAGCGAACGGCAACGGATCTCGATGACATCATCAGCCGCACGCTGGCGCAGACGCGCGGCTTCTTCCTGCTGGCCGTCGGTATCTGGATCGGTTCCCAGTTCCTGACTCTGCCCGAGCGGGTGCAGTCGTTTGTGCGTGTGCTGGTCGTCGTTGTGACGGTCATTCAGCTCGGCTTCTGGAGCTCCACGCTACTCCGCGCCCTCATTGATCGCCATGCCCGCAGTATTCTGGAAACCGATCCCGGCGCTGCCACGACGATGCGTGCCATGGGCGTGATCGTTTCGCTCGCGCTCTGGCTCGTCCTCGCTCTCATGGGCCTGCAGAATCTGGGCATCGAGATCGGCCCGCTGCTCGCGGCCATGGGCGTCGGCGGTATCGCCATTGCATTCGCACTGCAGAACGTGCTGAGCGATCTTTTCGCTTCACTGTCCATTGTGCTGGACAAGCCGTTCGTGATCGGTGACTTCGTCCTGGTCGGCGACCTGGCAGGTACGGTGGAGCAGATCGGCCTCAAGACGACGCGCATCCGCAGCCTGTCCGGCGAACAGCTCGTGTTCTCCAACTCCGACCTGCTCGGCTCGCGCATCCGCAACTTCAAGCGCATGCAGGAACGGCGCGCGCTGTTCACGGTCGGCGTTGTCTATCAGACGCCGCAGTCCAAGCTGGAAGCGATTCCCGGCATGATCCGCCAGATCATCGAGGCGCAGGAGCTGGCCCGCTTCGATCGCGCCCATTTCAAGGCGTTCGGCGCGTCATCACTCGACTTCGAGATCGTCTTCTACGTGCTGCGACCGGACTTCAACTCGTACATGGACACGCAGCAGTCGATCAACCTGGCCGTTTTCAAGCGGTTCGAGGAGGAAGAAATCGAGTTCGCATACCCGACTCAGACCCTGTTCCTCGATCACGTGCGGCCGGCCGACGCAACCGCACCTCGCCCCAATGGCGAAAGCGGTGGCGAAAGCGGTGGCGGCGGCGCGGCGAGGGCCGGCCAGGAACGGGATCGCACGGCCGGCGTTGTACACGGAAGCGGCCAATGAAGGCGGTTCTGACACGGCGCGCCGTCCTCACCCGCGGCCTGGCCGCCGCCGCCGCATTGACGCTGCGCGAGTCCGCTCACACTGCAGGCGACGACGCCGTGCCACGATCCCGCCACGCGCTGCATCCGTCCGGCTCGCTACAGGATGCGCCACTGCATCGACGCATCCCATCCAGCGGTGATGAGATCCCGTCCATCGGGCTGGGCAGCTGGCAGACGTTCGATGTGGGACCGGGCGAGGCGGAGCGTGCGCCGCTGCGTGACGTGCTTCGCCGCTTCGTCGCACTGGGAGGCAGGGTCATCGATTCGGCGCCCATGTACAACCGATCGGAAGGCGTGATCGGCGACCTCACCCGCGAGCTGGAGCTGCGGTCGCGCATCTTCCTCGCCACCAAGGTGTGGACACGCGGCCGTACCGAAGGCGTTCGCCAGATGCAGACATCGCTCGAACGGCTGCGTGCGGAACAGATCGAGCTGATGCAGGTGCACAACCTCGTCGACATGGACGCGCACCTCGAGACGCTGGCCGGCTGGAAGGCGGACGGCCGCGTGCGCTACGTGGGTGTGACCCATTACACGGCGAGCGCACACGCACAGCTCGAGCGCGCCATCACGATGCACGACGTCGACTTCGTACAGCTGAACTACTCGCTGGCCGAACCCGAGGCCGACCGCCGGCTGCTGCCGCTCGCTGCCGAACGCGGTGTGGCCGTGCTGGTCAACCGCCCGTTCGCCGAGGGATCGCTCTTCTCGCACGCCCGTGGTCGTGAGCTTCCGGCCGAGGCCGCCAGTTTCGGTGCACGTTCGTGGGCACAGGTCTTCCTCAAGTGGATCCTCGGGCATCCCGCTGTCACGTGTGTGATTCCGGCGACGTCGAATCCCCGCCACCTGGAGGACAACATGGGGGCGCTGATCGGGGGTCTGCCTTCCGAGGCGATGAGGCGACGCATCCTGGACTGGATCTGACGGTTCGGGCAGGGCCGCCGTTCCTCATTGGAGAGGTGGCGATGAACGGATGGCGATGGGCGATGTCATGAAGTGCAGGTCAAGAGAGTCATTTGCAGTCGTACCATGTCGGTCCGACGCCGGTGGCGACCTCGAGCGGGACATCGAGCGGAAACGCGTGCTCCATGATGTCGACGACGAGAGTGCGCGTCTCATCGACCGCATCGGCGGGTACTTCGAAGAGGAGTTCGTCATGGACCTGGAGCAGCATGCGTGCGCGGAGGTTGCGCTCGCGCATCGCCTCGTGGATGCGGATCATGGCGATCTTGATGATGTCGGCGGCAGTGCCCTGCACGGGCGCATTGGTGGCGGCGCGCTCACCGAACTGCCGGATGTTCCAGTTCTGGGCGCGCAACTCGGGAATGTAGCGGCGGCGGCCGGAGAGTGTCTCGACGTAGCCGAGCGATTTCGCCTTCTCGATCTGTTCATCGAGGTAGCGGCGTACGCCGGGCAGTCGTTCGAAGTACTGGGCGATGAAGGCCTTCGCTTCGGCAGTGCTGGTACCGAGCTGGGAGGAAAGGGCGAATGGCCCGATACCGTAGATGGTCGCGAAGTTCACCGTCTTGGCGGCAGCGCGCATGTCGGCACTGACACTGTCGATGTCGGTGCCGAAGATCAGCGCGGCAGTCTGGCGGTGCACATCGACACCTGCGCGGAACGCTTCCGACATCACGGGATCGCCGGACATGTGTGCCAGAATACGCAGCTCGATCTGTGAGTAGTCGGCGCCCAGGAAGAGGAATCCGTCAGCGGGCACGAACCCCTTGCGGATCTCCGCACCCGTCTGCGTGCGAATCGGTATGTTCTGCAGGTTCGGATTGCTCGATGACAGCCGGCCGGTCGCGGCCACGGCCTGGTCGAAGCTGGTGTGGATGCGGCCCGTGTCCGGATTGATCTGCAACGGCAGCGCATCGATATACGTGCCCTTCAGCTTGTCCAGCTGCCTGAACTCGAGGATGAGCTGTGGCAAGCGGTGTCCGGTCGCGGCCAGCTCCTCCAGCACGGTCGCGTCCGTCGACGCGCCCGTCTTCGTCTTGCGCTTCACCGGCAGCTCGAGCTTCTCGAACAGGATCGTGCGCAGCTGCGGTGTCGAATTGATGTTGAACTGCTCGCCCGCTTCCTTGTAGATCTCCTCCTCGATGAGACGCAGATCACGTTCGACCCGGACGCGCATGTTCTGGAAGAACGGCAGATCGATGCGCATGCCGGTCCACTCCATTTCGGCGAGGACGGGCAGCAGCGGCATCTCGATGTCGCGATAGAGATCGCCGAGTGCACTGCGCGCGAGGTCGTCGCGGAACCCGGGATAGAGACGCAACGCGATGTCGGCATCTTCGGCGACCCAGTCGCGGGCCGCATCCAGATCGACTTCGGCGAACGGCACCGCATCCCTGCCCTTGCCGGTCAGTTCTTCGCGCATTCGCCTGCGATGGCCGAGCAGCTGGAGCGCGAGCGCAGCAATGTCGTGTTCGCGCCGGGTCGGGTCGATCACCCAGGACGCGAGCTGCGTGTCGAAGTCGATGCCACGCAGGTCGACACCGGCGCGCCGCAGCACGAGCAGGTCCCGCTTCAATTCGTGGCCGATCTTGGGCAGTGCGGCATCTTCGAGCAGCGCGACGAACGGCGCCAGCTCCGTCGACTTCAGGGAAGGCAGGTTGCGCACCTGCACACCGTCGAGGTCCAGCACGCCCGGCCGCCGGTGACCGAACGGCAGGTAGAACGCCGTGCCCGGCTCCGTCGCCACACCGATCCCGACAATCCCGCCACGCAGCGGGTCTGTTTCCGCCGTTTCAACGTTGAGCGCCATGCGGCCAGCCGCACGGATCGCGGCAATGACGTCGGCTAGAGCGGCCGGCGAGTCGATCAGGCGGTAGGTCCGCTCGAGCGTCGTCGTCAGCTTCTCCTGCTCACCCAGCTCGCGCGCCAGCGAGTGGAACTCCAGCTCCACGAATATGTCACGCAGCTTGTCACTGTCCGGATCGCGCAGCACGAGTGCGGGCAGGTCCAGCGCGAGCGGCAGGTCATCCTTGATCGTCACCAGCTGGCGCGACAGCCGGACATCCGACTCCGCTGCTTCCAGCGCCTCGCGCAACCGCTTTCCGCTCAGCTCCGTCCGGTGCTCGAGCACCGCTTCGACACTGCCGTACTGGTCGATCAGCTGGATCGCCGACTTCGGCCCGATCCCGCGCGCGCCCGGGATGTTGTCGGAACTGTCGCCAATCAGGGCGAGATAGTCGACGACGTGCGCCGGCGGCACGCCCAGCCGCTGCGACGCATTCGTCGTGTCAACCCACTCCTCGTCGATGTTCGACTGCCCGCCACGGCCGGGATTCAGCAGTGAGATTCCATCACTGATCAGCTGATAGAAATCCTTGTCACCGGACACGATCACGGCCTCGACGCCGGCCGCGACCGCGCGCCGCGCAAGCGTGCCGATCACATCATCGGCTTCGTGGTCCTGCAACTCGATGACCGGTACACGGAACGCATCGAGCAGTGTGCGGATGCGCGGCAACGACGACCGCAGGTCCGACGGCATCTTCTCGCGCGTCGCCTTGTATTCCGGATACAATTGGGTGCGTTCGCTCGACCCCGCATCCAGCACGACACCCACATAATCCGGCCGGTATTCCCGGACCATCTTGAGCAGGAACCGCGAAAAGCCGTAGGCCGCCGACGTGTTCTCGCCCTTCGTCGTCGTCAACGGCCGGCTGATCAATGCGAAGTAGGCGCGGTAGATCAGAGCATAGCCGTCGATCAGAAAGAGACGCGGCCGTGTTTTCGGGGGAACGTGGACCATTGCGTGTCGGTGTCCGGGTTGGTTGTCTGGCGCGGAATTTAGCGGTGGGACTGGAGTTTGACGAATCAGGCCGAGGCTGCGGCTCTACTGGGCTGCGGCTGCGGCCGGGGAACGGATTGAAACGGCGTTGCCGGGGCTGGTTCCTGGTGCTGGGGCCGGGGAACGGATCTGCAGCCCTGCTGCCGGTGGTCTCGTCTGCGGGTGGGACGCGTCACGGGCCATGCGCGCGCTGGCACGGTCGCGCCACCACAATCGCATCGATGAATACGCGGAGCAGTGTGTGAAATGTCAGAACCGGCAGAGCGCCTCTGCTTCCCGCGATTCCCATGACACGTTCGTTGCAGCCCCGAAACACGAGCGCCCCACCGTTTCCGGTGAGGCGCAAACGTGCACAGGCCCAGAGGGTCTTGTGTCAGGTCTGCAGCTTCAGGACATTCGCAGCCTGCAGCCCCTTGTCAGTCTGGCGGATCTCGAACTCGACCTCTTCGCCCTCGGCGAGTGTCTTGAATCCGTCCATCGTGATGGCGGAGAAGTGGACGAAGACATCCTCGCCCCCCGGTTGCTCAATGAACCCGTAGCCCTTGGCATCATTGAACCACTTCACCTTCCCTCTGGCCATTACCTGCCTCCTACGAAAGGTTGCCACCAGCAGCAACTCGCTGCGGTAGGGGAAGGTATGCGGGTTTGTGTGCAAGTGTCAAGAAATTCATGGACGGCCACGACCCCCGAAATTCGCCGTCTCTCCGGCGTTTTCGGGGCCTGCGCGTCGCCGGGAGTCGCCCGCCGAGCACCTGCCCAACGCTCGCGGGCGGGGCATACGGTCGCGCGAACACGGCGTGCGGACAATCGGCACTGTCGGGCCCGGCGGGCGGGCACGAGCGACAGCCCGGGTGTGAATCGTAATTCATTGAAACACTGTAGCTTGAGATGTGCTTGCGGTCGGCCGAGCACACGTCGATGACCAGCCGAGCGGCCGGGCCGACTGCTGCGCGCCTGCCAATGAGCCCTGACGGCGTGCCCCGGCCTGCGCAGTCCGGGTTGCGGCCGGCGTCAGAGTCCGGGTCTGGTGACCTCGGTGTGGTCGATCGTGTCCGGCAGGTCGTCGCGGTCCGGCTCCTGGTCAGGACGGTCGTCGCCATCGTCGGCCGGCTCCGGAGTCGGCACGACAATGGAGGCGGTCGACGCGGGCGCGGCATCCGGGCCGGGCCCGTCATCACTGTCGGCGTTGCCGTTGGCGTCGGGCCGGACGGCGACGGTTTCTTCGGGCTGGCGCGGGTCGGGGTTGTCGAGCGGCATGAAGCGGATGAGCGAGCCGCGGACCATACCGGCGAAAGCGTGGACGAGTGGTGCATCGAAGTGGTCGCCGGCCTCGGCTTCGATCTGAGCGAGCGCGTCCTCGGGTCTGAGGCCGGGCCGGTAGGGCCTGTCGGTGCAGAGTGCGTCGAAGACATCGCAGATCTGGACGAGTCGGCTGGCATGGTGGCAGGGTCTCCCGGTGCGCACGCCGGGATAGCCGCGTCCGTCGATCCAGCGGTGGTGTTCGAAGGAAACGACGGCAGCGAGTTCGAGGTTGCGCTCGCGTTCGATGAGGATGCGCGCGCCTTCGACGGGATGGCGTTCGATGATCTTTCGTTCATCGGGCGTGAGCTGGCCGGGTTTGACGAGGACTTCACGCGGTATCCAGACCTTGCCGATGTCGTGGAGCAGGCCGCACACACCGAGTGCGCGTGCGTGAGCGGGCTCGTAGCCGAGGTGTTCGGCGAAAGCGGTGGCGAGCACGGCGACGTTGCAGGAGTGAGTCGTCGTATACTGGTCGAACTGCTTGAGACGGAGCAGCGGCAGGACGACCTGGCTCTCTTCGTGGATGGCGAGCGCCAGCGAGCGGACGACGACTTCCGCTTCCAGCAATGGCAGCTGGCGGCGCTCCTCGACCTGGCGATGGATCCACTCGACGGCGGCGATCTCATTTTCGAGCGAGAGCGCGACACCGGCGAGGTCACGGACAGCGGGCTCGTCCTCGGCATTGCGAAAACCGACAGGCCCGTAGCGGATGCTCGTCGGTGCGAACTGTCGTGTTACGGAATTCCAGCCGGCCCCGCCATTCATGCGTTCGACGACGTCGTGGAGGAAGCGGTCGAAATCCTCGTAGGTGAGACCGGGCAGGAATTCGAGGCGCTGGATGCCGGCAGCTTCGAGCTTGGCGGCCCAGTCCCAGTCGCGGAGCTCGCGCAGCAGCAGGCGGTGATAGACGGCCTCACCCTCGACGAACGTGAAGCGCGGCGCGGGATCCCTGTCCATGAGGTCGACGATTTCCTGATACGCCCCGTGAGTCGCGCGCTCGCGTGCAGGATGGCCATCGTCATAGAAGCGCATGACGGAAAGCGCCTGGCCGAGCGACATGAGCAGGCGTACGGGGTCGTTCACCGGTGTGCCTCCATGTTCTGGCCGGCGAGCCGGATCTCGGCGTCGCCGCTGCCGGCCGCGAGACGCAGCGCGCGCGCGACGTGTGGATGCGCGGCCCAGTTCCAGCGCAGCGCGTCGAGAGCGGTGAGCATTTCGGGCGACTTGGGCACGAGGCCGGAGGGTCGCCACCAGCGGCGTCGGGCCATGACGTGGTTGACCAGCCAGTCGCGCGCATCGGGTGTGCGCGTCAGGGCGAGCACACGGATGGTCAGCACGCGCAGGCCGGCTTCGAGCCCGACGTTGTCGAGCAGGCGGATCAGCGGTCTGGCAATGCCGGACGGACAATCCTCGAGCGCACTGGTCAGGACGACGTTGAGCATGCGCGTGTCCGTGTCATCGAGACCGGCAACAATCGCGTCGGTCCTCCAGCCGGGCACGCGGAGCGCGACCTTGATGGCTTCGCGCCGAACCCGCTGATCGGCATGCTCGAGATACGGCTGCGGCGTGAACCCTGCCGGGATGCGGCCGAGCTCGCCGAGCAGGTAGAGCATGTTGCGCTGGACGTACCACGGCCCGCGCTCGAGCCGCTGCAGCACGAGCTGTGCGATGTCGGTGCCCATGGACGAGAGTCGTGCGATGATCTGGCGGCGTGTGGCACGGGAGTCGGTCGACTCGAGTACGTCGAGCAGGGCATCGGCGGCTTCCGTGCCGGTGCGTTCGAGCACGCTGTCGATCGCCTGTCGTGACTGGTGCGTCGACAGGATCGTGCGGATCAGGTCCGGCTTGCTGAGATGTCTGCGGACCGGTTCGGTGCTCGGACTGTCGGGCTCGGCCTCGAGTGCTTCGAGCAGCTCGCCGAGCCGGCCATATTCGAGCAGCTCCTCGACCGCCGTCCACAGCGATGGCCCGACGGCGCCGGTGAAGAGCGCGATCTCGACGATGCGGAGCGAATCCGCGTAGGCGTCGGGATCCGAACGCGTCTCGCCCGTGCGTGCAGACATTGAAAGGTGACGCAGCAGCTCGCGGTAGCGCTCCGGATTGGGATCTGCGAGCGACCAGCCGGCGACCATCTGACCGATCGCATCACGCAGCGCGACGTCGGCAGCTGCGGAAACCGGGCCGGCATTCGCATCCGCGTTCGCTGCCAGCTTGCTGAAGAGACGAAGCAGCGCGTGTGAAATTGCTTCCTTGGAGGCGTCGGCCGCGGCCCGCGTAAGTGTGACGACGGAACGGGCGGGCAGTGCACGGTTGACATCGAGCACGAGCTGGCTGCGTGCGGAGAGGTCGCTGCCCAGCTCGAGCAGCATGCGAAGCGTGTCTTCACCGACAGCGGAAACCAGCTCACCGAACTGTTCCGCGACCTGTGATGCAGTACCGCCCTTGTCGACCAGCTCCTTGCCGACGCGCAGCATGTAGTCGGCAATGACGCGGTCGTAGCTTGCGTCCTGCACGTTCCTGCGGATGGCGCGCGCGAGATCGTGCGGACCGACGGCGCCGGTCAGACCATCCTCCCGGCGCAATGTTGCGGCGGCGAGCGAGAGCCACAGCTGCTCCGCGCGTGTTGCGCGCTGCTTGCCATCGGCCAGCTCGAGCTCGTCGAGTGCAACGGGCAACAACTCGATGTGCTGCCATGAGGGGGCGTTCTCCGGGTCGCGCGCACCGAGCGGCCTCTTGAGTCGGGTCTCTTCGGCCAGTGCCGTCAGCAGCGATGAAACTTCGGCGGCGGAGACGCCCCGATCGAAGCGGACCGCACCGATCTGGTGCCGGTGCAGCGCTTCGGCCAGGCTGCGCAACACGGCATTGGTCGGATCGGTCGTGCCCCCTTCGACGACGAGGCGGTCGCGGGCCACGCCGATGCCGACGAAATCACGCTCGGCCAGAACCGCGCTCATACGGATCGTCAGACTCTGGACAGCCGCCTCGAGTGCCGGATGTGCGGCCGGGTAGGTGACGGTCTTGTGCAGTGCGATGGAGAGTTGGATCAGGAAATGGGAAATCTCCGGTGTCAGCGCTCTGCGCTCACCGTTGGGGCCGGGCGTACTGGTTCCCGTCGGTCCGGTCGTGGTGGACGTCATCATCCCATCATCGGTTCCGGGCAGGCTCCGGATCCTGGCGCCGCGCCCATCCATCAATGTCGGCAGAACGGCCACACGCTTGAGGCGCGCGGGCCGCGCGCGCGTGTGCCCGCGCGCGAAGGAGCAGGCCGGTCGGGGTCAGCTCAGCGGCCGCCGCCGCGCTTCCACCGTCGATCGGTAGAGTGCCTCGTAGATGCGGGCGTTGTTCTGGACGATCTTGACGTAGTCGCGGGTTTCGGCGAACGGAATGCGCTCGGCGAACAGCTCGTCATCAGCGAACTCGGGGAACTCACGCCAGCGGCCGATGCGATGCGGGCCGGCATTGTAGGCGGCGAGCACGACGGGCAGGCGCTGGTCGAAGTCCGCGAGTTGATCGGCGAGGTAACGTGTTCCGAGATGAACGTTCAGTTCGGCATGCTTGAGCATGTCGGGGTCGAAACGGCGCAGGCCGAGCTGACGGGCGAGCGCCTGGCCGGTGGCCGGCATGACCTGCATCAGGCCGATCGCGCCGGCACCACTCACAGCGCCCGGATTGAACATCGATTCCTGACGGATCAGGGCGGCCGTGAGGAACGGATCGACATTGCGTTCCGCGGTCTCGGCGAGAATCACGTCGAGGTGGGGCAGCGGATAGAGGATGCGAAGCAGCCGGTCGCTCCAACCGCCATCGCGGCGGAAGAGGTCCCAGCCAATGGAGATACCCGCCATCGTGTAGCCGCGCGCATTGAGTTCCTCGGCGAGCGAGTAGAGCGCGGCCTTTGCGGCGCTGAAGCGGCGGCGCACGCGATCGACTTCGTAGCCGGCCGCATCGCTCCACTCGATCTCCCGTAGCACATCGATGACGCGCAGTGCGTCGCGCACCTGTGCGGCCGTCGCCGCATCGGTGGCCGGCGACGCGCGCATGGGCAACTGGTGGAACGGCCGCCCGAGCAGCGTCGCGGCATTGCTGCCATACCAGGAGAACGGATCGAGGCGGAGCACTTCCTCGAAGCGATCGCTGGCGACCGCATCGTCGCCGGCACGGCGTGCCGCCAGGCCGGACCAGTAGGTGGCCTGCACGTAGCGGCGCCCCGTCGGATAGCGCGAACGGTAGCCGTCGAATTCCCGCCGCGCAGCCACCCAGTCCCGGCGCTGGAAAGCAATGCCGCCGAGCCGCATGTGCGCGAGTCCGACTTCCTCGGCATCCGGTGAGAGCGTCGTCGCCTTGCGGTATCGTTCGATGGCCCGATCGAGATTGCCATCATCGTGATCGAGATCGGCCGACAGGTACATCGCTTTCGCTGCGGCTTCGCTCTGCGGATGCCTGGCCACGACGTCGAGGAACGTCCGCTTCGACTGGGTCACTCGACCATCGCGATACTGCGAACGACCCGCCAGATACAGCGCATCGGCGGAGAGCGACGGCACGTTGTTGCGCTGGGCAATGCCGAGCAGCACGCGCTCGGCATCGTCGTAGCGGCCGGCCCCGAACCATGCACTGGCAATGTCGTAGCGCGCGTGTTCGCGCTCGCGCACATTGCCGCGCTCCGCGTTGAGCCACGCCTGCAGGCCTGCCGTACCGCGCTGCATGTTGCCGTGGCGCAGGTAGGTCCGGCCAATCAGGAGATGATCCTCGGCCGTCAGGCCCGGCATCTCAGAGAGCATGCGCGCGCCATCCACACCGCCCCGGCTCCCCGGTGCCGCATCAATGGCGCGACGGAACGCTGCGCGTGCGCCGGCGCCATCGCCGCGGTCGAAGCGAAGCGATCCCGCCTCGACCCACGCTTCCGCGCGCCGGGTGCCGGACAATTCGCCGGCTGCGCGCTCGGCGGCGGCGAGTGCGGCGACCGGATTGCCGGCGCTCTTGAATGCCTGCACGCGATGCCGCCAGCCCCACTCACGCGACAGCTCGGCATCGATACGGGCGAGCCGGTGTGCGACCTGTGCCGTGTCGCCGCCCGCCGCGAGGGCGGCCACCGCCTGCAGCGTGATCCAGTCCGCCGCAGCGGGCAGCAGCGTAGCAGCGCGATCGTACGCTGCGATCGCGGCACCGTCGTCGCCAGCTTCCCTCGCCGCATGTCCGCTGTACAGGAGGACAATCCCGCGCTCACTGTCCGGTGCAGCGGCTGCGGCTTCCAGCCAGCGTGTGAATGCCTGCCGGCTGGGCTGCCAGCGGCCGGCCTCGTAGAGGCTGCGGCCGAGCAGGTTCCAGCCGAGGCCGCCGGATACGGAATCGAGCCATGCGCGGCCACTCAACAGGCGCTCGACGTTCTCCCAGTCGCCCCAGCCGGCTTCCGCCCGCGCAGCCAGCACGATCTCGTCCGGCGTCGTGTCCTTCACCGTCGCCAGGTACTCGCGCAGGATCAGCGTGGCATGAAAGAACCGGTGCTGTTCGAGTGCGCGCAGTGCCTCGGCCGGAACTTCACGACTGCCGGCGACGATGCCGGCGGCGCGACCGGTGCGATCGAATGGTCCGTTCGGGGACACGACGGATCCGGCGGCGGGCGCCCCGACCAGAAACACGGTCGCGGCAAGTACTGCGGTGAATGTCGATCTGGATCCCATTCCATCCCGGCGGCACGGGTTCTGAC
>Ga0302046_10002575_pt1 | contig 16840 bp, 12 predicted proteins | sample RVTome_11_FD_200261 | JGI IMG/M metagenome (GOLD analysis project Ga0302046, IMG submission 200261) | Soil microbial communities from uranium-contaminated site in the Upper Colorado River Basin, Wyoming, United States - RVT147D111 (version 2) ...
AGCTCTGAAAAAGTCGTGTGATGGTCCCGAGGCGACGCGTCAGTGAGCGGCGACCCCTCGTACTCACTAGCCTTTCCCGCGAACTGCAGCGGCCCGAGGGACCACCACACGACTTTTTCAGAGCTTCCCTAGACGATGCATCCGTGGTATCACCGCACAGCCTATTCATGTCGCAACGCTTCCACTGGGTCCAGTCTCGCCGCCTTGGCGGCGGGGTACATCCCAAAGAACACCCCCGTCAGGGCCGACGCCGCGAGGGCGAGCACCACGGACCATAACGGGACCTCCGCCGGGAGCGGTGTGGCGTTTCGCACGACAACACTAATCAGGCCGCCGAGTGCCATGCCGATGGCTCCGCCGACCATGGTCAGCGTCGCCGCTTCGACCAGGAATTGCCAGAGGATTTCCCTCCGTTTGGCGCCAAGGGCTTTTCTGACCCCAATTTCACGGGTCCGCTCGGTCACAGAGATCATCATGATCGCGACGACCCCGATGCCGCCGACCATGAGTCCCACGCTCGACAGTGCAAACATGACCAGGAAGAACATACCAGTAGTCTGATTCCACGTCTCGAGCAGTTTGTCCTGCGTCACGATATCGAACGTATTCGCTTGTGCCGGTCGCAGCCCTCGCCGACTCCGCATGACGGCGGTGACGTCGTCGATGGCGCCTTGCACCGTTGAACTCGCCGAGGGGCCAACCAGAAAATGCAGTCCGCCGCGGGACAGCGACACGTGTTTGGCCCACGTGTTGTGTGGCACGATCGCCGTTGGCTGATTGCCTTCGCCGAAGAGGTCGGGTGGTGGTGTGTAGACCCCGATCACCTGATACGGTTCACCACCGATCTTGATTCTTCGCTGGATCGGATCGAGATGTCCGAACAGGGTTTCGGCCAAACGCTCATTCACGACAACGACCCGGCTGGCGGATTCCTGCTCGACTCGCGTGAAGGAACGCCCGGGATAAACGTCACCACCGCTCACCTCGAGCCATCGCACACCCAACCCTCTGATCCGCACGGAGGAAAGCGTTTCGCTCGCGTACTCCACCTGGCGCCCTGTTTCCTGGGCCGCCACGACGAGGTCGATCGACGGCAATGCTTCGATGGCCGCTCCTTCCTGCAGGGAAAGTGGCGGGTTACGGCGCCGTGGATCGTCCGAACCGTCCGAGATGACCACGCCGCCTTGAAAAAAGCGGAAGACAAAGAAGGTGCGCGGTCCAAGTTGCTCGACGATGTCGGTTACGCCGCGGTTGATACCGGTAATCATGGATGCGATGACCATGACGACCGCCACGCCAATGGAGACGCCGAGGATCGTGAGCGACGCGCGCCCCTTGTTGGCCTGGAGCGACCCGAGCGCGATGCCGATTCCTTCGGTGAGTTGCGTAACTGCGTTTCCGATGCGTCGAAACACTGCTGGTGTGTGCTCCTGATCAATGGCTGACTTCCGGTCGGCGGACATGGCTATGTGGCGGGAGGGAGTGCTCGATTCGACTCGACCCGCCGCCTCCTACCGCTCATACCCCCTCCCACTGCCCGTCACTCCATCCTCATGGCGTTGACCGGGTCCATTCGGGCGGCCCGTGCGGCCGGGTAGAGGCCGGCGGCTATGCCGACCCCGGCTCCGAGGACGACTCCCGCGACGATGGACCAGGGAGCAACCTCGGCCGGCAAGGGGCTTGCTGCTTCCACCACCCTCGCCAACCCGAGCCCGGTAAGGATACCGAGTACCGCTCCGCAAACGGCCAATGTGGCTGATTCAACGAGAAACTGCCTTCGTATGTCTCTTCGCCTTGCGCCCAGCGACTTGCGGATGCCGATTTCGCGGGTGCGCTCCGTCACGGACATGAGCATGATGTTCATGATCACGATTCCGCCGACGACGAGGGACACACCTACGAGTCCCGGGAGCGCCAGGAGCATGATCTGGTTGATGCGTCCCCAGAAACCGAGAATGGCGTCTGACGTTTCGAGTGCGAAGTCATTCTCTTCCGTGGGTCTGAGTCCCCGCCGGCTTCGCATGATTGCTTCCGCCTCGATCAACGCGGCCTGCATCAACTCTTGATTGTCGGCTCGTACCAGCAGCTGGTCGATGACGTTGGGCGGATTGACGAACCGCTTCAGGGGAGACAGCGCGGGCGCTACCGCAAACTTGTCCAGGGAAAGCCCAAAGACATTCCCCTGCTCCTCGACAACCCCGATTACACGGTAGGGGATACGCCGGATCTTTATCTCCCGCCCGATCGGATCGAGACCTTCGAATAGTCCACGCGCAATCTCACTCCCGATCACAACCACTGGACGACCCGCTTGGACCTCCTGGTCGCTGAACGCACGCCCATGCTCGATGTTCCAACTGCGAATCGCGAAGTAGTGTTCGGTGGCGCCAATGACGCGAACGCCGGTCGCCACCGCGCCACGGTAGGTGAGATCCGCGCCTGTCTGGGATTCCCACGCGATCAGTGTTGGCGTTGATATGCCAGCGGCAAGAGCCCGGGCGTCCTCGAAAGTGATTTGTGGCCGGCGTAGTAACTGGAGCCACTGTTCTCGGGTCGTGTCGCCGACGCGGAAATCCTCGAACCGGCGTACCTGAAATGTGTTGGCACCAAGGAAGCTGGAGAACGTGTCCTTCATGTACTGGTTCATGCCCTCGACGATCGTTACAACCGCGATGAGGAAGGTGACCCCAACGAACACGCCAATGACGGAAAAGCTGCTCTTGAGTTTCTGCGCCCAGATCATTTTGAGGGCGAGACGGATGGCGTCCAGGATCGGCATCAGCTCATTCGACGTTCAGCTTTGGGCCGAACTCGATTCCCCCGACGGCGCATTGCGGACGGTGGTGCTGTCGGACAGTTCTCGAATCGTCTGATAGGGGCCGGCCACGATGGAATCCCCAGCGCTCAAGCCACTGATAACCTCAAAGTGTTCCTCACCGGCTATTCCGACGGTGACCGGGCGAAAGAACGCCGCTCCCCCCTGGACGACGAAAACGCCTTCCGTATCGGTCGCCGCCGTATCGCCGGGCACGGCTTCGGTACCCATCCGTTTGTGCTCCCGTACCGTCAGAGCGATGATCGGAACGCTGAGCGCCTGCAAGCGGGTCTCCGTGATGATTTTTGCTGTGCCGGAAAGATCGGGGCGAATATCCGGTGGCGGATTCTCTATGGTGACGACGACATCGTAGTCTACAGCTCGATCCGCGGCCGCCGCGCCGGCCGGAGCCTGAATGGAGCTGTGCGATATCCTCGTCACGACGCCCACGAACGTGGTGTCTGGATATGCGTCAATGGAAACCTCGGATGAATCGCCAACGGCGAGTCGGACCACGTCCGTCTCGTCCACCCGCACGTCGATCTGAATGACCGACAGGTCACTGATTGTCATGAGGAGCCCGGTTTCGCGCGAGAAGGTACTGGCCAGGGCGACTTCGCCCTCTTCCACCGCCATGCGCGTTACGCGGCCTGCCATCGGCGCACGCAGCGTTGTCTTGGCCAGTTGCTCCTGCGCCTCCCTGACACTGGCTTCCGCCTGGACAACCTGATGCTCCTGAGACTGCAGGACGGCCTCGGCGACGTCGGACGACTGCTGACTCTGCTCCAATTGCTCGTCCGAGACCAGGTTCTGATCCGTGCGGCGAAGTTGGAGCTGGCGATCGAGAGCTCGACGTGCCTGATCCCGGTTGACCTGCGCCTGGAGTGCCGCCGCGCGCGCCGATGACAGAGCCGCTTCGGCACGTGCGGCCGAGGCCTCGAACTGTGTCGGATCGATCCGGAGCAACAGCGTACCGCGTTCGACCCACTGACCTTCCTCAACCGGGATGGTCACGATGCGGCCGGTGATGTCCGAGGCCACGTCGACACTGGTCTTTGGTCTGATCTGGCCGCTCGCGGTTACGGTGGCGACCAGGTCGCGCTGCTGGACTGTCTCGATGCGTACTTCTGTGGCACTCTCTCCTCGGCTCACCGAGGAGATTGCGATTACGGCAATGACAACTGCGACTATGCTGCTGATGACGATTTTACGACGGCGTGTCATCAGGTTCTATCCTTCCGAATGAGGGGTTATCGTAACGACCTCCCGACTGCGGCCTCGAGGTTGGCCATGGAACGGTGGTAGCTGAAGAAGGCCGTGATATACTCTGCCGCGGCCTGCTGAGCCACCACCTGCGCGTCGAGCAGATTGAAGAAGGTGTTTGCACCAACGCGATACTGCTCGCGAGCCAGACGTAGCTGTTCCTGAGCCGCGACTCGGTTGGTCTCCTGAATCTGAATGGATTCATAGGCTGCCAGGACCGCGTAGTACTGTTCGCTGACGTCCGTACGGACCTGGAGCTCGCGAGCGCGTCGTGCCTCGGACGCGTCTGCGGCCGCGGCGGAGAGCTGGCTGTTGTTCAGATTGCGCTGAAACTGGTTGAAGATTGGGAAGCTTACCGATAGACTGGCGTTGAACGGTTGACTCGTGAAGTTAAACGGGAAGACGCTGTTAGCGGCCCTGATGCCGGCTTCATCCGCGGCCGTGAACTCGAACTCGGTGCAATTCCGGGGATCCAACCCCGCCGAAACGTAGATCTGATTCTGTTGCTGGCAGGACGCAACGTTATTCATGGCGCTTGTCTCCGCCTGGAGAATCTGTGGTTCGACGTCCGTGAACTGTTGTGTGAACCCTGACCAACTGGCGTTGACGCTGACGCTCGGGAGCCAATCCGTCTTGGCAGCTCGTGAGTTCCACTCTGCCGACGTCTCCTGGGCCCTCAATTGAGCCACGTCCGGGTTGTTCATGTCCGCCTGGTTCAAGAGATCGTCCAACGTAAAGATCGGCTCAACCACGGGAAAGGAATCGGAGAGCGCGACCACCGACAGGTCGGACGGAGCCTCGACACCCATCTGCTGGAAGAGTCTTAGCTTCTCGACGTTGAGGGTTTGCCGGGCCTGAAGCCGGGCCACGTTGCTGCGACCCTGTGCAACCTGCGCCTGTCTCACGTCCAGCATGGTTGTCTGTCCAACCTCGTACCGGGCCTGAGCCAGTCTCAGATTCTCTTCGTCCCTGGTAACCTGGCGTTCCTGGAGACCAACCTGCGCCTCGGCTTCCAGCACGGCTACGTATTGCTGGACAACCTGATTTCTCGTTGTCATTGCGGATGCGTCAATTGAGGCGGTGACGGCTGCGCGTGCTGCGCCCTGACGGCTCGGCTCCATCAGCGTCCGGCCATTGAACTGCCAATTCACGTTCAGACCGTACCCTGAGCCGATGGTGGGTGACGTACGGAACTCGGTTGCCAGAAAACGCTGCTCACCCGAGCCCTGATACGCTATCCGTGAGTTGGCCGTTACGGAGGGAAGCCAACTGGCAAATGCGTTGCGCACGGCCCATGACGCGGGGGCCCCGTCGTTCCTCGTCTGGAGATACGTCGGGTTGTTGTTCAATGCGATGTCCACCGCGTCCTGCAGGGACAGTGTCTGCGGTACGGATGGAAGGTCCTGGGCGGTCAAAGGCGCGGCAACGCCTACCAATAACATGCCGACGAGTATGTGAGCGGGACGTTTCATGGTTGCTTTCCTGATTGATGCGAGAGAACAGTTCTCACGGGTGGTACGGCGTCGTGTTGGTCAAAGTTTCACGCTTAAAGCAAGAACTGAACACAAACCTGGTTGAGGATCTGCGTCGATTTGTGGTCACCGATCTGTCGTTCCGTCCCAACTTCGGTCAATTTCGATCCCATCGCTGGGAATCCTGATACGAATGAGACGACCGCTCGAATCGAACCAATACTCTCGACGTTCCGATTCAGCCGACAGGACGACGCGTCGTGCCTCCACCTGGCGGCCACCCACGACCACTCGACCCAGTTCTTCGACCGTTAGGTCGAAGTCACCCTGCCTGTCGGCTCGCGGCCACAAGAGCCGAATGGCGCCTTGCTCCAGGCGTCCTGCCAGGGCTCCGAGAGCGAATACTGAATCGGATACGACAAGCATCCGCGGGGCAGCGGGATACTCCCGGGCGGATTCTCCTCGCGCTGACTCTCTCCGAAATACGATCCGGCGCGGGCCGAATTGAGCCAGCACCCGGTCGCCACCCCGAATGGCGGATTCGAACGCCGTGGGCTGCAGGGCGCTGTTGAGGTTCAGGACGGTGGTGATGACAACCCGGGTGCGGCGCGGAGGGTATGACACCGTGGAGCTGATCTGGTACCCTGTAGAGATGGCCTGGATCAGGAACTCTTCACGGGCCAGGGTCTCGGGGCCGCGGCGGACGACAAGGACCCCTTCATCTATAGTTTCCTGTGCGTCGGTCGCGAGCGACAGGGCCGTGAGGATCACGAAGATCAGGGGGGCCAATATCCGGTTTGGACGCGCAATCACATGTCCTGTCACCTCAAGCATCCAGTAAATATAAGGCCTCTCAGGGCAGTTTCCTTTGAAGTGAAGGTACCAGAACCCTGTGGAAACGTGGTCGAGACCGGAACACTGTGATGATACGGCCTGATGCGAACTCCCTGAGAGTGCATCTCTGGGAGCTGGGCGCCATTGTCGGCGTCGGGGGGCTCGCAGTGTGGCTGGTCCGGCCCACGATGACGTCCGCAGTAGTAGCGACAGCCATCGCGGCTGTGACGTTCGGGTTGGCCGCCCTGGCGCGGCGGCCCGTGGCCATCGGTGTCGGTGTGCTGGGACTGGTAGGGGCGGTGGCCGCTATCCACTCCTCAGCTCGAATGCGTGCGGTTGAGAGCCATTGGGCGGCAGTCAACGAATCGCTCCTTCTACGAGCCAGTCGAGAGCTTGATGCAGCCCTCGGAGAGTCAGTCGAGCTGGTCGAGGCGCTGGCCAATCGAGGCGCTGGTCTGTCCTCCGTTTCGCGGGCGCAGGCGTTTTCCCTGCTGGAGGGGGGACTGGCGGGGCGAAGTCCCGAACGCGGCGTGGTCGTTTTCGATGAGTTCTCTCAGCCGTGGGCGTGGGCCGGTCGTCTCCGTATTCCGGTCGAGCCCACGAACGAAGGTCTCCGCGCGAGGATCACGCCCTTCTACGTCATCATCGAAGCGGAACAGCGCAATCTCGATCGCGTGGCGATTGGCCAGGTCGTCCTCGGAGCCGACAGTGCCATCCCAAACAGAGATCTGACTGTGGCCCGGCGGTTCGCGCGGGCTACCGGCTCCCGGCTCGAGTTCTTCGAACCCAGGAACGCTCCTTCCTCCCCCGACATCTTCGACTACTGCCAGCCTGACTGCGCGTCGCCCGACTCCGATACGCTCTTCGCTGTTCGGGCCGTGCCGCCGGGCCCGCAGGAATTTCTCCGTGGTCTCACCGAGCGTGGCGGTCGCCGTGTCGCCATCGTGCTGTTGATCACGATCCTTCTGTTGGTAGTCAGAGGTCAGGTCTGGTCACGTTGGTTGAGCGTCCTGACCGGAGCCATGCTGCTCGTGGCCACGCCGTTCGCCACGCACCTTGGATTAGGAGATGTTTTCTTTTCCCAATCTTACTTCCTGGCCCTGGGAGATTGGTTGTCCGCGTCCGCCGGTACCCTGTTCGTCATTGGCGGTTTGTGTATAACGATCGTCGGTGCCCGGTGGCGCAGCCCCGGCGGGCCCAACCGGATCGCGCTGGTTCCCGCGCTGTTCATAGGTGTCGTGATCCCGTTTCTGCTCCCCCCGCTGGCCACGGGCGTGACCCTGCTGCCTTCGGGGCCGGGTGTCGTCACCTGGATAGGCTGGACCACTGCGCTGGCCATCTCGGCTGCCGGGCTCACGGTGGTAGCCGCGCGTTCAGCACGTCTCGGCGGCTTGGGGCAGGCGCCGTTCTGGTTGGCGTGGGCGCTCGCTGGCGGGGCACTGGTAGTAGCACTCGTAGGACTATGGACTTGGCGGCCGGCCACGGGTCTGCCTGGATGGTATCCCCTGCTCTGGGTTCCTCTTTTCGCAGGCGTCCTCCTTCCAACAGACCGACGGCGTTTGATCCTTGGCAGCGCCATTGTATCCGGGGCAGCGGGCACGGTCTTCATATGGGGTGCAACACTCGACCGACGCTTGACGCTCGCCGAGCGTGATGTTTCGGCGCTGACGTTTGCGGTCGATCCGTGGGCCGATGTCCAGCTCGACAGTTTGGGACGGCAACTTCAGGCCCGGGCCGTGCCACGCAGTGCCGCGCAGCTGTATGCAAGTTGGCGACACTCCTCTTTTTCTGATGAGAACTACCCCGCCAGGTTGTCGACGTGGACATCCGGTCTTGCGCGGATTGCCCATGTGGAACTCGCCTCCTTGAGTGTTCCCGAATCGTTGGTGGAATCCGCGGCAGGGCGCGCCGTGGAAACGTTCATTCCACAGGTCACGCGCGTTGCCGACCTTCCGGGCATCCACTACATCCTTGCCGTCCCCTATCCAGGTGGGGAGGTCGTTACCGTGGTGATCGGGCCGCGCTCCCGATCTGTGGTGTCGAGTCGAGTCTCCCGTTTCCTGCGGGGCGACGTTTCCGTACAATCGCCGTACGACATGGTGATGTCCGAGCGCCGGTCAGTGGGGGGGGCTCCGCCGATTCTCACGTGGCGTCGCAACGGTTTCACGGTCGAGGGCGAGCAGTCCTTTGGATCGAGCTTTGGGGGAGAGCAGAATCTCCGTGTCAACGTGTCGTTAGGCAACGGGGTGCTCCCGCTGTTCATTCACGGCGCCCTTCTGACAATTCTGAGCGTGTTGATCGTTGCGTCACTCTGGGGGGCGGGCGAGCTCCTGCGCGACGGATTCCAGTGGAGCCGGTTTCGCGTCGGCCGGCCTATCCGTTCGTATCGGATTCGCCTCACGGTCGTGCTCGGTGCATTTGTCCTGATCCCTACGCTGTTATTCGCCGTGTGGAGCATCGGTCGTATCCGCGGGGAGGTCTCACGCACCAGAGACCTCGTGCTCGAACAGGCCCTGCGTGACGCGGCAACGGGCTTTGCCCTCACCGACGCGGGCAGGTCAGGACCCTCGCTCGATTCACTCGCAAGGCAGTTCAACACGGAGCTCATCCTCTATGTTCAGGGGGTATTAGCGGATGGCAGTGAGCCCGTCCTGGAACAGCTGGGGCTCGTTGAGCCTTACCTGGCACCGCCGTTATTCCGCGAGTTGGCCATCGAGGATGGATTGGAAGTCGTGGCCGATCGTGGTATTGCCGGTCGACCAATTCGGATTGCTTACCGTTCGATTGGCGGGATGCCCGGGCGTTCGGTCGTGATTGCCGCACCCCGCCTGACCGAGGTGCGTGGGAGCACAGAGGTGTTTGCCGTGATTCTCGCGATTGTGCTGGGATTGGCGGCAGCCGTGGGCATGGCGGCGCGGGCTGCCGGAACGCTGGCCCTTCCTGTTCAGGCGCTCCGGACGGCGGCAGCGGCCGTCGGCCGGGGCAAACAGTTGCCCACGTTCGCGCCGGACATGCCTGCTGAATTCGTGCCCGTTGTCGACGCGTTCGAGCGCATGGCAAGTGACGTTCGCAGTCACCAGGCGGCTCTGGAACGCGCCCTGAAGTTTACCGAAGCAATTCTCAGCAATGTCGCGACTGGTGTCATTGCCCTGGATCGTTCCATGCGCGTAACGACCGCGAATCCCCGGGCCATCGCCCTGCTCGGATCCGATCCTGATCGGAAGACTCCGATCGGCGAGGGCGTCGTCGGCGATTGGGAGTCCGTTTGGGAGTGGGTCCGCGTGTTTATGGAGTCGGAAGAGTCTGTGAGCGCGAGGGAATTTACCGTCGGCGACATTCGTGTGCGCGCTCAGGTCGCCGCGCTCAGGTCTCCCGACGGTGGGGCGGTGCTTGCGCTGGACGATACGACCGATCTTGCCATGGCGGAGCGAGTCCTTGCTTGGGGGGAGATGGCGCGTCAGGTCGCGCATGAAATCAAAAACCCCCTGACACCCATTCGACTCGGCATCCAGCATCTCCGGCGAGCCTACGAGAACCCCCGCGGGAGTTTCGAGGCGACCCTGCACCAGACCAGCCAACGGATACTCGACGAGATCGAACGGCTCGATGCGATCGCCAGGGCCTTTTCGCGCTTCGGCGCGCCGCCGGCAGAAGCCAGCCCCCTCGAACGCGTGGACGTCGTAAAGATCGCGCAGGATACGGTGTCGCTCTACTCCATGGGTGGCGGGACGGAAGTCAGCCTCGCGGCGGACGGCGCGTTGTATGGTCGCGTGAGAAAGGACGAGTTGAAGGAGGTCCTCGTGAACCTGATCGAGAACGCCCGCAGCGCCGGGGCAACTCGCGTGCGCGTTGCAGTCGGGCGGAGCGCCGAGGGTGCTATTCGTTTTACCGTGCGTGACAATGGCCGCGGTATTCCGCCCGACAATCTTTCGCGCATATTCGAACCGCAGTTTTCGACAACCACCAGCGGCACCGGTCTCGGATTGGCCATCTGCAAGCGGCTGGTAGAATCGTGGGGCGGGAGGATCACGGTGTACAGTCGGGCTAGCGAGGGGACGACGATGGAATTCGAGATTGGTTGAGCCGGCCATGAACCATCAAGGAGCGCATACTGACGACATGACCCAAATCACGACGAGCACCATTCGCACCGCTCAACGCACCCGCGGATTTACGGAGTCGGTGATTCGGGGAATGACACGATTGGCTACGGAACACAATGCCATCAATCTGGCGCAGGGTTTCCCGAACTTTGCCGCGCCGGATGTGATCAAGGACGCGGCGGCAAGGGCTATTCACGACGACATCAATCAGTATGCGGTGACGTGGGGTGCTCCCCGCCTTCGCAAGGCGCTGGCCGCCACGTATCGGAATTGGTACGGTATGGACGTGGATCCCAATACCGAGATTACGGTCTGTTGCGGTGCAACAGAGGCGATGATCTCGGCGCTCTTGGCCGTCGTGGATCCCGGCGATGAAGTGATTGTGTTCGAACCGTACTACGAGAACTATGGGCCGGACGCCATTCTGTGCGGGGCAAAGCCGGTTTTCGTCCCGATGCCCATCCAGGGACACCTTGACCTGGAGCTGTTAGCCGCCGCCTTCAATGAGAATACACGCGCCATCATTGTCAATACACCAAACAATCCGACTGGACGAGTGTTGTCGCGCGAAGAGTTGGAAACACTCGCCGAACTCTGCATCCGGTACGACGTGATTGCATTTACCGACGAGATCTACGAGCGGATTCTCTATGAAGGGGAGCACATTCCGCTCGCCACCCTGGACGGGATGCGGAATCGCACCATCACGGTCAGTGGCGCCTCGAAGACCTTCAGCGTAACGGGTTGGAGGATTGGTACGATCATAGCACCCGCCGATCTTACGGGTGCCATTCGGAAAGTCCACGACTTCCTCACCGTTGGAGCACCAGCACCACTGCAGGAAGGTGTGGCGGCCGGTCTGGAATCCCTGGATGATTCGTATTTCAGGGGCTTGAAACGGGAATACCGGGAGCGCCGCGACGTGATTTGTGAAGGCCTCACGGCCTCCGGGTTCAAGTGCACGCCGCCGGCTGGTGCGTACTACGTCCTCGCGGATTTCAGCGCGTTGAGTGATCTGCCGGATGTCCGGTTCGCCGAATGGCTGACGCGGGAGGTTGGAGTCGCTACAGTCCCGGGCTCCAGTTTTTATCGGAGCGAGGGCGCAGGGAGCAACGTCATTCGATTCGCATTCTGCAAAACGCTGGATCTGCTGGAAGAAGCTATGGGCCGGCTCGCGGGTCGATGGCCCACAGTCTGAGGTGTGAAACATGTTAGAATATTCTCATGAAGCCAGTCCGGTTACCGTTTCGGGAACCGGTAACCGTTTATCTTTGGTTGTGATGGATGGCATGTGGGGTTGTCACGACGACGACGTGACGGAACAGCCCATTGGCATCAGGATCTTTTGAGGAGTGCGATATGCTCATCAAGCGAGCAAGTGACATCAAGGCATCAGAAATCACGCCTGAACATCTGTATCTCAGCAGGCGACGGTTCATCGGCGGCACCGCCGCGCTCGGCGTCGTCGCGACGGCCAGGGTGTCGGCTCCCTGGGCTTTCGGAGATTCCACGGACGCACGCGTTGAATCGGGGCGCCAGGACGATGAGAAGCTTACGTCATTCGATGATGTCACGACCTACAATAACTTCTATGAGTTCGGGACGGGGAAGGGTGATCCGGCCCGAAACGCGCACACCCTCGTTCCCAACCCCTGGTCTGTCACCGTTGAGGGCGAGTGTCACAAGCCGGGCGAGTACGATCTGGACGATCTGCTACGGGGCATAACGACCGAAGAACGTATCTACAGATTGCGCTGCGTGGAGGCGTGGTCGATGGTGATACCGTGGGAAGGATTTTCCCTGAACCGTCTGCTGCCCCGCTTTGAGCCGAGCTCCAACGCGCGATTCGTGGAGTTCACCACCTTGTACGCCCCGGAGCAGATGCCCGGACAGGGGCGGAATGTGCTCGAATGGCCGTACGTGGAGGGGCTGCGGATGGACGAGGCCATGCATCCCCTCGCGATCTTTGCGACGGGCTTGTATGGACGTCCACTCCCGAATCAGAACGGTGCGCCGTTCCGCCTCGTCGTGCCCTGGAAGTACGGATTCAAGAGCATCAAGTCTATCGTTCGCATTCGATTCACTGCAAGCCAGCCCCGCAACAGCTGGAATATCGCAGCGCCGCGCGAGTACGGATTCTACTCGAATGTGAATCCGGAAGTAGATCATCCTCGCTGGAGTCAGGCACGGGAGCGGAGAATCGGGCAGTTTTTCAAGCGCCGAACGCTGATGTTCAATGGGTATGCCGATGAGGTGGCACACCTCTATGAGGGCATGGACCTCAGGGTGAACTTCTAGGCTGCCACCGTGCCGGTTCTGGAGAAGCTGGTTCACGTGAGGAAGGGCCGGGGGAGCAGATGACGCGGGGACAGTTCATCCGTCGGATCGGGAAGCCTGTGCTGTGGATGGCATGCCTCACTCCGGTCATAATCATGGTGTACGATGGGTTCACTGGAGGTTTGAGCGCCAATCCCATCGAGGATATTACCCACCGCACCGGTACGACAGCCCTGGTCCTTCTCCTGGTTACCCTTGGTGTCTCTCCCATCAAGAGATGGACGGCCATCGGTGCGTTGATCGCCTTACGCCGGCCCTTGGGTCTGTTCGCCTTCTTTTACGGGACCCTTCACTTTCTGACGTATCTGGTCCTCGATCAGTTCTTCGCATGGGGTTTCATCGTCGAGGACATCATGGACCGGCCATATATCACCGTTGGCTTCACGGCTCTGGTCCTCCTGATACCACTTGCCGTTACGTCCACCAAAGGATGGATCAAGAGGCTCGGCGCCAAGCGATGGAATACCCTCCACCGGCTGGTCTACCTGTCCGCGGCTGGTGGGGTTTTGCACTTCCTTTGGCTGGTCAAGGCAGACACGCGCAAACCCATCGTGTTTGGAGTGATCCTCGTAGGACTGCTGGCGACCAGGCTGCAACGCCGATCGGGGCGGAAGCGCTCGGTGCCGGCCCAGTCACGACCGGCGACCCTGGAGGCGGCGGCAGGCTCCGAGTAAGCTCAGCCCCGGTGGTTGCACGTTGGAGAGGTGCCCGACCCGCCGCGTGGGAGCAGTGATGTGGATCGGACCGCCGACGGAGTAACTGCGTTCCACAATCGCCTTTCGCAACGGCGGTGGGTTACCGTCCGGCAAGCATTCGCAATCGTCGCCACACGATGCGCCATTGGTCGCTCCAGGAATGACCCGTTGGCCACACGACATCCGACCAGCCTAACAACTTCTCCTGGAAACCATTTGTCCACATGATTCGTTCTGCGGGTGAGCGACGAAAGAAGGACCGCAACGGATCATCCGCCAATTGCCGCACCGCTTTCCGGGTGCTCGACGGCGCGGCGTCCGAGACGGCATTCAGAAAACCGGGTTCCACGGTGCTGGGGGCGAGGCGCTCCGCGAGGGCGAAGGCAGGGTACACGAAACGGGTGACCCCGCACTGGTCCAACAGTCGCAGGCACTCGTCCCAGTCGATATGGGTGTCCTGCCTGATCACGAAGACGAGTTCGACCAACCGCACGATTCGGAAGCGGACGATGTCCCGGGACGCGTGTTGTGCCAGATGCGAAAGCAGCAGGGGCTGACGAAAGACCAGGGCTTGCTGTTGTCGCAGGATCCAGCGCTCGGTATTTGCAAAGATGATGCGACCAAAATGTGACCAGTGCCCGCGGAAATAGGGGCGGTCGATCGACGTGTGCACATCGATGCTCCACGGATTGTCCGCGTGATCCATCTCTACCGACACGACCTCCTGTGGTGAGTCGCGCGGCTTCCACACCTCGGTTCCGAACGCTGGTTGCGTTGCCTGTCTGAATCCCGCTGCGGTCAGCGATTCCCGAGTTTCCGGCAGGTCTTCCGGTCGGATCAGAAGGTCGATGTCCGCCGAGGGTCGGGTGCCCGGTTCCGGAAAGTATTTGCGCGCGGTGAAGGCTCCTTTGAGGACCGTTGGCGTGACGGATCGCTCGCGGCATTCCCGCAGGATCGCAACCAACCCGGTTTCCATCTTGTACGCGCTGCGACGACCGTGATCGAGGTAGTCGCCAAAGAGTTCCTTTGCTTCGTCATCCGCGTTGAGCTGCCGCTCCTGAATCCAATAGCCTAACAGGCCACCCATGCCGGAAATCACCGCGGCAACACTGAGTGGCCGTCGGCCCCCCAAGGCCTCCGCACTGAGGTCTGGCCGTCCGCCCGCCAGCCGTTCCGCCGTCGCATCCCAGATGGCCTTGTGCGCCCTTGTCAGGGTTGCCTTGCTCAAGTCCGGCCATAAAACGTGATGGATTCCGGTCGCTTGCTGTTTGGCAACGCGTCGTTTCGTGCTGGCACGCAGTTCCATGGCGCAGAAACGTACGTCGCCCCTTGCGCGGACACAAAGGCTGTTCCTGTCGCGGAGGGTCTGGACCACTCGAAGGTAATGGGGTAAACTCGACCCCTGTCGGGCTCGACCAATGACCATCGCACGCGAGCAGGTCGCAGGCGAAAACCCGGCTATCCCCCTCACGATTGAATCGAAATGAACCGATTGGCACCTCCCGTCACTCTGTTGGCGACACTGACGTTGCTTGGCCCGTCGCCTTCCCTGGAAGGCCAGGCCGCACCTATTCGTGGCTTTCCGGCAGACGCGCTGGCTGACCGAATTCGCATCGAGGATATGTTGCGGTCAACTCCGGATACCGCCTTGCTGAACGAATACCTGCTGGTCATGACGGAAGAGCCGCATCACGCAGGTGGTCCGGGTTCGCGGGCCGTGGCTGAGTACGCCCTGGGGAGATTTCGGGAATGGGGGCTGGATGCTCGCATCGAGGAGTTCGAATCGTATATGCCGCTCCCCGTTTCACGCCGCGTGGAACTCCTGGGGCCGGAACGATACGTGGCGCGCCTCGAGGAACCCGAACTTTCCGAGGACAAGGACTCCGGTGATGCCAATCGATTGCCGCCGTACAACGCCTATTCCGCGGACGGCGATGTGACGGGTGAGCTGGTCTACGTAAACTACGGCTTGCCGGAAGACTACGATCGTCTGGATGCGATGGGGGTGGATGTCAGCGGGAAGATCGTCATCGCAAAGTATGGACGGAGCTGGCGTGGGATCAAACCCAAGGTGGCGGCCGAGCGGGGAGCCATTGCCTGTCTCATGTATTCTGATCCACGGGATGACGGCTTCTACGTCAACGACCCATATCCGACCGGTCCAATGCGTCCGGAGTTCGGGGCGCAACGCGGGAGCGTGATGGACATGCCAATTCACCCGGGAGATCCGCTGACACCGGGTTGGGGTTCTACCCCTGGAGGCAGAAAGCTGGATCCGTCCGAGGCCCGCACTCTGATGACCATTCCCGTCCTGCCACTTGGTTGGGGAGACGCGTTGCCATTGTTGCGTGCACTCGGCGGGAAGGTCGCGCCGAATGATGATTGGAAAGGGGCGTTGCCCATCACCTATCACGTGGGACCCGGGCCGGCGCGTGTCCGCGTCGCGCTGGAGTTTGATTGGCAGAATCGTACGTTGTACAACGTGGTCGTGCGTATCCCCGGTGCCGTCGATGGGGAACAGGTCGTGATACACGGGAATCACCACGACGCGTGGGTCAATGGCGCAGGGGATCCAACGTCAGGCGCCGTCACGTTGATGGAAACGGCTCGTTCACTTTCTGAACTCCTGAAAACCGGATGGCGTCCGCGCCGTTCAATTGTCTTTGCCTTGTGGGATGGCGAGGAGTGGGGGCTGCTGGGTTCGACGGAATGGGCGGAACATCATCGCGAGATGCTCAATGCGCAGGCGGTGGTGTATTTCAATTCGGATTCGTACGGCGCCGGTTGGTTCGGTGGGGGCGGTTCACACACGCTGAAGACATTTGTTGAACAGGTGGCACGCGATATCGAGGACCCACGGACCGGGCAAAGCGCGTTACAGGCCGCGCTGGATCGCAGATTGGAGCGTGTGTCGAGCGCCGCTGATTCGACACGGGCACATGAGGAGGGATTCGATCTCTCCGCGCTGGGTTCCGGTTCCGACTATACCGTGTTCATCGACCACCTGACGGTGGCGTCCGTCAACCTGGGACATGGCGGTGCGCAGCCAACGGGAGTCTATCATTCCACCTACGACAGCTATGACTTCTTCACCACGTACACGGATCCGGGATTCCGTTACGGAAAGGCACAGGCGGGAGCATTCGGTGTAGCGATTACACGCATGGCTGATGCGCCGGTCCTGCCGTTCTCTTTTGCTGATGCGGCGCAGACGTACGCACAATACGTACACGAGATCTCAGAACACGCCGCGACGGAACTGGGTCGCGGTATTCTGAACCTCGACGACGTGGGCACCGCCGTCGAGCGACTCGAGGCGGC
>Ga0302046_10002577_pt1 | contig 16832 bp, 19 predicted proteins | sample RVTome_11_FD_200261 | JGI IMG/M metagenome (GOLD analysis project Ga0302046, IMG submission 200261) | Soil microbial communities from uranium-contaminated site in the Upper Colorado River Basin, Wyoming, United States - RVT147D111 (version 2) ...
CGGCGTTGCGGCTCCTGCCGAGCATCCATTCTCGCAGCCGTTTGATCACGAAGCCGTCTTCCTTGCTCCAGCCTACAGCCTACGGTCTACAGCCTACGTCGCTCCCGGCGGGACGACGCGCGTCATCCGCACGCCGAGGCCCTTCTTGGCCGCCTCCTTGGACGACAGATACCGATCCGCCTCGATCTGGTCCTTCAGGTCGTGCTGCTCGACGCTGACCGAGTCGGCCTGGGCGCGCTTCGGTCCGGCGGCGTTATCGCGGATGTTCTGTTCGAGGTCCTCGGCCATCGTGTCCTCACACTCATCTACATCTGCGGCACCGGCCCAACTGTCGCAGGCCGGCACCGGATTGCGGGAGCAGGACTCGAACCTGCAACCTCCGGGGCATGAGCCCGGCACGCTCCCGTTGCGCCATCCCGCCATACCGGCCGGACGTTCCGAAAGGCGAGGCCAAACAAAAACGCCGCGCAGGAGTGCAGCCCTGCACGGCGTGTCATTTGCCTGGAACGCAGCCCGCGGTGATCAGCCGCCGACCGCTCGCCTCCGGGAAGACCCGGCCTGGTTGTCTACCTGATACTTACGCCGCTCAGCCGCGGAATGCAACCGCGAACGGGCGGCGGAACCCAGATTATTCCATATATGGAACACGCATCGTGGGGAGACCACGATCGAGACCCGCCACACCTCAGAAAGCGACGCGCTCGTAGGTGATCACGCGACGCCCGCAGTGCCTGCACTCGCGGCTGCGCATGATCTTGCCGCCCCAGGTGCGGCGGGTGTAGATGACGCGGAAGTGCTCGCACCCGCACTTTGGACAGCGCAAGCCGCGTTGATCTTCCGGTTCCTCGACGGGCTTTGAAGGTTGGAGGTTCATCGCCTCGCCCCCTGTAGCTCGGACAGCCTGATCCTCGTGCGCGGCGTCGGCTTGGAGTCCGTTCCGAACAGGACCGCGCCCTGGATAGAGGCGGCCGCGGCGCAGCCGACGAGGCAGTCGAGCCAGTGGTTGTCGAGGCCGTCCACGCGCAGCTTCCATTCGTCCACGGTGCGGCCGCGTCCCTCGGTCTTCACGCGGTATTCGCTGGTCAGGTGTTCGGCCAGCAACCGGTGCTGCTCGGGCTTTCGGCCGAAGAGTGACAGGCAGCCGGGGTCGCCCATCGGCACCGCGAGCCGCGCGTGGACGAACGACTTCCAGTAGTTCGTGTCGAAAACTGCGTGTCGGACGGAGCGCTTGCCGGTCACCACGGGGATGCGCCAGTTCAACCCGACGCGGTCGCCGCGCTTGCGCTTGTATTCGGAGAACGGAATCGACGACGCCCCGACGTAGCGCCCATGCGACGGCATCACCACGTTGGCAAACTTCGATTGCCGGCTGAATTGATAGACCACGTCCGTCGAACTGCCCCAGTTCGCGTCGATCAGGCAGCGGTCGACCCGCACCATCGCCCCGTCGTCGCGTCGCCATTCGCGGCCGAGCGTCGCATCGGTCAGTCGTTCGAGGCCGGCGTAGATCGCACCTTCCAGCCCGGCGCGCGCGGCGGTGCTGGCGAGCGTGTGACGGATGTCCCGCAGCGTGAAGTACGCGGCCTTCTGGTCCGGTTCGGTGCCGTAGTCAATGACATAGCCGGTGAAGTCATCCTCCCAGGCTGCGATCAAGTAGAACAGCGCCTTGCCCTGCACGTCGATGAACATGGTGGCGTGCGTGCAGCCGATCGGCACCTCGCCGCGCTTCAGACCGTTGACCTTGGCCGCGATCTGATCGGCAGTGAGCATATCATCGTCGGCATGTTCCTCGGGGAGCGGCTCATTCTGATACTCGGCCCAGAATGCCGCCTCGCCACGATCCAGTTTCAGATTCACCGCGTGCTGGATCGCGGACAGCTCGTCGGGATGGTGGCGCTCGGGCCAGGCGACGTTCGCGCCCTCGTCCATCGCTTCGCGGTTGACGCGATAGAACTCCGTCGCATCGGTGATCCCGCGATCGGCCCGCATGCCTTCGCGCCACAGCTCGGCGTACCGTGCCCACAACGCCTCATTCGTCGGGAACGCATACACCATCTTCGTGCGTTCGCCCTGCCACTGCGGGTGTTTGTCGCGGTCGAGGATGCGGTCGGCCAGGTCGGCGGGTCGCACGACGGTCAGCGTCATCAAGCCCGCGATCTTGCGCCCGGGCCCGCCCAAGCCGAGGATCGCGCCGGCCAGGATACGCTCACGGGTTGCGCACTGCGATGGCGAGCGCGCCGACTCGTCCGTCTGGGGATCGTCGATCAACACCAGCGACGGCCGAACCGACGTGCCATCCACGCGCTTGTGCTTCATGCCGCGAATGCGACCGGTGATGCCGGCCACGCGGATGATCGAACCGGACGCCTTGGAGTCAGGAATGGTCGGCAGCACGATTTCCCGCGCCGTCCAGCCGATGTGGGTCTGCTTGCCCTGGAATAGCTGGCCGCCGGCGCGCTGATGGATTCCTTCCAGCGCCTGGATCGGAAAGACGACTTCGGGGAAGTCCTCGAGCAGCAGCTCGTTGTTCTCGAGCTCCGCCTTGATCGATTCGAGCATGTTGGAGGCGTGTTCTTCGTCGGAGCCGATCAGCGCTACGAATTCGCGGTGCCCGTAGAGCAGCGCCCAAAGGCACGCCGTCTCGCACATCGACGTCTTGCCGCTGCCGCGCGGCATGGCCATCGCAAACAGGCCGCCTTCGAGCACGGCCTGCTCGATCTTGGCCACGACCTTCAAGTGATCCGGCGACCACGGCAGGTGGAATGTCTGCGGGAAGTACTGCTCGCAGAAGAACCGGAAGTCTCGGCTCGCCCGTTCCTTCCGCTCGGCATTCACAACTGCCGGCATTTCGCCGATATCGCGCCCGGACAGCGACAGCTCGCGGTTCCGCTGCGCCATGCGCTCTCGATGAGCATCGTAGCCGGTCAGACCTTCGGGTTCCGGCCTGGGCTTGTGACGCTCCGCAACGAGCCACGCAACGTACCGCAGCAGGTCGATGTTGCGCGGGTCGGCCGTCGAGGTGATCCGCAGCCCTGCGCGCGTACGATGCCGATGCAACTGCCGCTCGCCGATGACCTCCCCCATCGGCGTACTGTTGAGCAGCCGGCACAGCTCGCTCGGTCGCAGTTTGCGCGGGTCAATCGCCACGGTTGGCCATCTCCTTCACCAGCCATGCGGCGTAGTGGACCAGATTGATCGTTCCGTCCGAGTTGACCGGTGCGCCGGCGTCGATGTCTGCCCGGATCTGCTCGGCGGTGACGCGCTGGCCGGCGGCGGCGCTGAGCAACCGCACCGCGTCGGCGATGGGTAGCGCCGTCGGGTTCAGCGCCGGCTTCGTGCCGGGCGTAAGGACTTCTCCTGACATCACGCGACCTCCCGCCCAAGGCCGGGAAGCCCGCCGGCAGGCCCAGGCAGTCCGTGTGCCGGCCGCAGCGAATCCGAAGCCCGAAAATTCTCAGAAAACACATCGGAATGAGCTTGAGGTCCGTCGCCCGATCCGGCTTCATGGTGTTGTACGCATGGCCTGCCCGCCCGCCGGCGTGAGCGGGCGCAGGCAGGGGCGTACCGAACGCGAAGGAGAACATGATGACGACGACAACGCAGAAGCGAACGAAGCGGATCGCGACGCGGAAGGTCGACGGCGGCTACCGCGTCACCGGCCAGCGCCGGGTCTACGGCACCTTCACCGCCGCGTTCCAGGCGGCCTGGCGAACCTGCGCCGAATCGGGTGCCGACCTGTACTCGATCATGCCCGATGGCAAGTGGGTCCTCATGCTGGATACCAAGACCATCGAGGCCTACGAGCGCGGCCACCACGCCGAGACGACGGCCGCGAACTGACCAACGTGAATAACGCCGCGTCGCGCCTGCCTGCGCAGGCAGGTCGACGCGGCAGGACCTTTGTGCAGGAGACATGCGATGAAGAAGAACGAGGTGAAGGTGGGCGGCGTCTACGTCGCCAAAGTGAGCGACAAGCTCGTGCAGGTCCGCATCGACGGCGAGAGCCGTCACGGCGGGTGGGACGCGACCAACCTGACGACGAAGAAGAAGGTCCGCATCAAAAGCGCCCAACGGCTGCGAGGCGAGGCCGGGAAGACGACGAGGGTGACGGCCCGCGAGGCAGCGGAGACCGCCAAGACGGACGAGCGCAACGACCGGGACAAGGACAAGGCCCCGCGCAGCGAGCTGACGCTCGAGGAGGCCGCCAAGCTCGAGAAGGCACGAGCCGCCAAGGCGAAAAAGACCAAGGCGACCGACGGCGAGAAGACGCCCAAACGCGTCAGCGCATTGGACGCCGCCGCTCAGGTGCTCAAGAGCGCCGGCAAGCCCATGCGGGCCCAGGAACTGGTTGCCGCGATGGCCGAGCAGGGCTTGTGGACCAGCCCCGCGGGCAAGACGCCGCACGCCACGTTGTACGCCGCAATGACGCGCGAGGAACGCGACAAGGGCAGCGACTCGCGGTTCCGCAAGGTCGACCGCGGGCAGTTCGCGTTCACTGGAAAGGAGGCGTAGGCCATGAACGCACGGCAACTCCAGGACCAACTCCGCGACCTGCTCGAAACGGTGCTGTTTGCCCGCGAGGATCGCGACAATCCGGCCCGCGCACTGGCCGAGCACGTCGAGGGCATCCGGCAGATCGCCACGTACGACGACGTCGGCACGATGACCAGGGACAAAGGCCTGATCATCGAAACCGACGACGGCGCGGAGTTCCAACTGACCATCGTCGAGAGCCGGCCGGCCGCGTCTGCCTGTGCGTGGCACGCAGACAGGTGCGACGCGCGGCCCGACGGCGAGGAGGAATGAGCCATGACGAAATCCGCACGCAAACCACCCCGGCTTCCGGACGGAACCGTGGTGCACGTCCGCAGCGAGCACTTCGTCGAGGAATGCGACGGCGTGATCAGCGGGGCGTTCTACAGCTACGGGTGGCTCTACCGCATCGAGGTGACGGCCGGCGACCGGCTGGACGCGCACCGTCACGACGACGGTGAGCTGTGGATCTGCGACTTCGAGGTCCAGCGGCCGGCCGAGAACGGCTGACATCACATTCCCTCCTCTGAAGCCTCGGCGACAACCGGGGCTTCCTCTTCGGCCTGAGAGTTCCGTCCATCAGCGCGAACGCGCTCCGCCTTCCGACCTGTGAACTTCTCCCACCTCTGGACGATGACATCGCTGTAAAGTGGATCGAGTTCCATCAGGAACGCGCGACGCCCCGTCTGCTCGGCTGCGATCAGCGTCGAGCCGCTCCCCCCAAACAGGTCGAGCACGTTCTCGCCGGCGAGCGATGAATATTGAATCGCCCGCACCGCCAGTTCGACGGGCTTTTCCGTCAAATGGATCATCGCGTTGGGGTTGATCTTCTTGACGTGCCACAGGTCGGTGGCATTGTTGGGACCGAAGAACCGGTGAGCAGCGCCCTCCCGCCAGCAATAGAAACACCATTCGTGCGCGCCCATGAAGTCCTTCCGCGTCAGGACCGGGTGCTCCTTGTCCCAAATGATCGTCTGCGAGAAGTACAGTTCGCAGGCCTTCAACACCGGCGGGTAGTTGCCGATGTTGGCATAGCCGCCCCAGATGTAGGCGATGTGCCCGGACATCAGCACGCGGGCAATGTTGCCGAACCAGGCGTGCAGCATCTTGTCGAACTCGTCGTCCGAGACGAAGTCGTTGGCCAGCGGCCGGTCCTTGGGGCGCAGCTTCGAGCTGGTCGCCTTCTTTGCGCCCTGCCGCGCCAGGTCGAAACCCTGGTGGTGCATGAGGCCGGGTTCGCCAAAGGAAGAGAGGCCCGCCGCGATAGCGTTGTTGCTGCGCGGCTCGACCTTCACGTTGTAAGGCGGATCGGTGTTGACCAGATGAATCGGCAACAGCTTCGGTTTGATCTGGGACCCAGCCGCTAGCTCGACGGCCTTCGCAGGATCGACGGCGATCAGGACATCGACGTCGGCAATCGACGCACTATCGCCGCACAGCAGCCGGTGGTCGCCAAGCAGCCACAGGTCGCCGGGTCGCGTGATCGCTTCGTCCGGCGGTTCGGGCACCTCGTCGGGATCAGTCAGCCCCTGCTTCACGCCGGGATCGAGCAGCTTGGCCAGCTCGTCCTGGTCGAAGCCCAGCAGCGACCAGTCGATGCCGGCGTCCTTCAACTCGCCGAGTTCAATGGGCAGCAGCTCCAGGTTCCACTCGGCAAGCTCCGCGGTCTTGTTGTCGGCGATGCGGTACGCGCGAATCTGCTCCGACGTCAGGTCGGTCGCCACATGCACCGGTACCTCGGAAAGGCCCAGCTTCTGCGCTGCCTTCCACCGGGTGTGCCCACAGACGATGACGCCGTCGGCGTCGACCACGATGGGCTGGCGGAACCCGAACCGCCCGATCGACTCGGCCACGGCATCGACCGCCGCGTCGTTGATGCGAGGGTTCTTCTCATACGGCTTGATCTCGGCCAGTGGCCGAAGTTCGATCTTCATGTCAACCTCCCTGTTGCCTGTCCGCCGCCGGGCGGTCCGCCCGCGACCGACAGGTCCGTTGTTCCATTGCCGCGGCCTGGGTCGTCGCGACCGCGACGCAGGCAGGCCACGACCCACACGACCGGCGGGGCGCTACGCCGCGCCCCTTGGCCCCCAGACGCCCAGAAACGCCGCCTGGGGCCAACGCGGCGACATGGTCGTAGTCCGGTTCGCCCCAGGGGCGTCCGTTCGCCCACCCGCCAACGGGTCGCCCCCCGCGGCCTCCCAGCGGGCAACGCCAGGCCAAAAACCGGACCGGACAGCGAAATAACGTCTGTCTGGGTTGGCCGCTGTTCCCGCGGGCCTCGGCGGCCTTCCTCTGCCGGGAAGGAACCATGCCGACGTGTCAATGTCTGGTATCCGTCCGGTGAGCAGTGTATGTGTGCATGTAGTGCGTCTTTTCCGGCCCCTATACAGAATGATTTTTTTGTTCCCTTGAAGTTCGCGCGCGAAGGGGGTTGAAAAACATACACTAGATACACACATACACCGATCACGCCTGACCTCCCGTGCCACAGAGCCGCCAAACTTTGCCCTGATTGCTCCGACCGGGCGCGATGTCGAGGAATAGCCCCTCCAGGACGCGTCGTCGGAACTTCCGGAGCTTGTTGCCAACCTGCCGGGCAGTCGGCACCTTCCCGGGTGGGCAGTTCACGAGGTTTTCAAGAGCCGCACGCATGGCGACACTCGCATCATCACTCGATGGGGGTCCGTGGATCGACGGGTACAGTTCACGCAGCATGTCCGATACGACCACGCCGCGCTCAGACCAGTCGTACTGCCGCCAGGCGGCGATGAGTTGTCCGAGCGCGTCGCCGGTAGTGTCCGCCGACTCCGCGAGCTTCGTGCGGGTCAGGCATGGATCGGGCAGGCCGACCCACACGACGGACTCTCGAACGACGCTCGACCAACCCTCAAAACTGCCGAACGGCTTGAGGTCCTTCGACTTGTGCCCGCGTTTGAGGAACGCTGAGAGAATCGTCAGGGCGGCTGCCAGCAGTGGCCCTCGGTTCGCATCGATCCAGGTCAGCAGGTTTTCGTGTTTGAAGCCCGAGCGTTCCTCGGGGCATTCGCTCATGCAGTCCAAGCGGACGTGGATGACGCGCCGCATGGTGTCGGCGGCCACCTGGACGTTGTTGCCCGTCGCGTACCACGCCGGGATCAGCGGCAGTTCGACCTCCTCGCTCTTTCCGAGGATGCGATCCTTCCAGCGGGTGCTGGTCAGCGCACGGTCCAGCGAATCGTTGCCGAACATGCCTTCCAGGTTGTCGAACAGAATCAAGCGGTCGCCGGCGATGGCAATGGCGGTGAGCTTCTTGCGCATTTCGTCGCTGTCGTGGGCGTAACTGCTGACCGGCATCTCCCGACCGAGCGCGATGCGCCCGATGGTCTGGGCGAGTAGGCCCTTGCCGGCGCCCCGGATGTTGGCGTCGATCAGGAAGAGCGGCGACGGGCCGGTAAAGGCGAACCGCGCCAGCGGCGTGAGCAACGCCGCCAGCCACGCGGCCTTGTGCTCTTCGGACTCGAATGGGAAATCGAAGACGACTTCGAGAAGCGTCGTGAGGGCCGCGTCGGCGTCGTCGACGTTGACCTCGTCATGCACCGGCGGGAACGAAGCGCCGGTCGCCGGCTCGAACAGGACGCCGGTCCGGTCGTCATAACCGGGCGTCTGCCAGATCGATCCGTCGGGACGTAGGATTGGGGCGTCGGAGACACCCATCAAATGACGAATGCTGTCCCACTCGGCCCGGGCCTCGACGGCGCTAACCAGCCAGGCGGCAGGGTGTGCGGCGACTTCTTCTCCCTTGCGGTTGAGCTTGGTGAACGTGGCGACGCGCGTCATACGTTCGCGCAGGTTCGCTGCGGGCATCGCCTGGATCGTCGCCGAACCTTCGCAGCGCAGAATGCCATCGGTCGGCTGGCGGTCGCGGATAACGCGGACCAGGATTCCGCCGCGCTGGTAAAGGTCGGGATCGACAGTCAGCGCCGCAATGGTCTCGGCCACAACGCGGTGCTCTTCGGTGTCGATGAAGACGTTCGGGCGACCGCGGGCATGTGGAGGGAGTGGAGCGTCGCGGGTGGATTCGACCAGATGGGCCAACTCGTCGACGGTCCCGCCGGCGTCGAACCAGTCGCTGGCGTCCTTACTCTGGCCGGGTAACTCGATGACACGGATTTCCCGCGCCCGATTACGCAGCCGCATGGCCACATCGGCGGCGTGCTTGCGACCCGCTTCATCCTTGTCGGTGATGATCGCCACACGCCGGTTGTGCAGCGCCGAGTCATCCGAGAGCTTATTCCATTTGCCAGCACCGCCTGGGTTGCACGTCGCTATCAAGCCGACCGAACTGAGCCGGTCCGCATCCTTCTCTCCTTCGGCGACGAAGACGTATTCGTCGGGCCCTGCCGCAAGCAACTCGGGCAGGCGGTAAAGCACGCGCGGCGTGCGGCCGAGCTTCCAGAGCCATCCACCCTTGCCATCCGGGCGACGCTGGCGGAACGTCTTCCCCTCGTACCGCAATACCTGAAAGAGCAGATCGCCCTTTGGATCGCGGTAGTCATACGTGGCGATGATCCGGCCCAAGCCGTCACCGTTGTTGCTCGGGGGGAAGAGGTCGCCAAGTCGCAGATCCATCGCCTTGCAGACCGCGACCGGCGCGCAGCCGGCGTGGCAGTGCAGGAGGACACGTCCATCGTCGCCGCGATTCACACTCAAACTGGCGTGCTGATCATCGTGCGCGGGGCAGCGCGCCTCGTAGCCCCCGTTCGACGGACGAACGCCGGCAAGCCGATCGAGCACGTTTTGAATCGGATCACCCATGATTACGCAGATAACTCCCGATCTCCGACCACACGTCCTGTACCGAACGCGCCAACACGTACACGCCGCCGAAACGTTCGATCATCCTCTGAAAGGCCTTCTGCTCGGGCGTTTGGGGACATCCCGGCCCCTTGACCTCGATCTCCAGGCGAAGGCCGCCCGGCAGGATGCCGGTCAGGTCCGCCTGGCCGGGCAAACCAAAGCGCACGACGCGCCCACCCGCCCGTCGCGGACCGTCGATGCGCGCGACGCCGACGTTGGCACGCCAAAGGCGGCAATCCGATCGCGTGCCGAACTCGCGAAGGATGGCGTTCTGAGTCTGCTTCTCCTTCAGTTCGTCACCTCCTGCCGGGCACGGAAACGATCACGCATGTTTTGGGCACGTACCTCCGATACGAATCCACGAGGCCAGCAACCGAACGTCTCGCGGAACCGATGGGCGACCCAACCGTCGGCGAATCCGCGTTCATGTGCGGTTGCCAGCAGCCGCTGATACACGGCGCGTTTCTGGTCCATCGTTGCATGGGCTGGGTCGATCAATTCGATGACGCCGTCGATCTCCCCAATGACCGGCGGATCGCCGAATCGCTCCTTGAAACGGAAAAAGCTCCACCCTTCGCGGTAGCCCATCGCTTCACGTTCGGCCTCGATCAGGTTCCAAATCTGCCGGCGGTATTCGAAGCTGGAATCGTCGAACTCGGTCAGCTCACCGCCGCCGTGAATTTCGAGGCGTTCGCGCCGGCGGTCCTCGGCGGATGGCATCCAGCCGCACTCCGGGCACGACTCGAGATGCAGCTCAAAGAGCAGCCCACACTCGGCACAGCGACGCAGCCCCAAAGGTTCGCTGTGCCCGACCTTCTCGCCGTTCAAGGAGTAGTTCAGACGCCGCGTAACCAAGCCGTGGATGTGGTGGTTGCCGGCGTGGTCCAATACGATCGCGCCGTCCTTGCCCTCGGCGGCGCGCATCACACGGCCAATCATCTGGAGGTGCAGGTTCAGGGATGCCGTCGGGCGGGCGATGATCGCGCATTCCAGGGCGGGCAAGTCCCAACCCTCGGTCAACACCATGCAGTTGCTGACGATGAGCGTTTGACCCGATGCGAGGCGCGCGAGAATAGCGTCGCGCTCGTCGGGTGGCGTGGAGCCATCGACGTGCTCTGCCGCAATACCGGACTGGCAGAAAGCATCGGTGATCGCCCTAGAGTGGGCCATGTCGACAGCGAAGGCGACCGTGCGCCTGCCTGCGGCGCGCTTCAGCCAGGTCGCCACTATGTCGGCGTTGAGTTCCTGTGTATTGGTGCGCGCTGCCAGCGCGCCAATGCTGTAGTCTCCCGCGATCACCTTGACGCCCCGCAGGTCGGGCGACTTTGAGGCCCAGACCTTGGGCTGGTGCAGCACTCCGCTATCGCAAAGCACGTGGGGGTACGCCGCGACGACCAGTTCGCCGAACAGGTCGCCCAGCCCGTGGCCATCGAGTCGGAAGGGCGTGGCGGTCAGGCCGATTACGCGCGCGTCGGGGTAGGCATCAAGGATGGATTGGTAACTGTCGGCGGTCGCGTGGTGGCATTCGTCGATGACGATCAGGTCGGCGCGCGGCTTGTCGCGGCGGATCAACGTCTGTACGGAGGCGACCTGCACTTGCGCCAGCGGCATCGAGGCGTAGCCGGCCATGATGATGCCGCACACGAGCCCGTGGGCTTCGAGTCGCCGCGCTGCTTGGTCGATCAGTTCCTTGCGGTGAGCGAGCCACAGAGTGCCCAAGCCAAGTTGCTCGACCAGCGCCGTCGCCATCACCGTCTTTCCCGAACCGGTGGGCGCGACCAGGATCGGCCGGCGGTGCAGGGCGGAGATCACGTCGCCGACGGCGCGTTGCTGGTAGTCCCAGAGTTCGTGTCGCATCACAGGCAAAAGGCCCCTCCCCGGGGTCAGAAGGGGACAACTTGCGCCGGGGCCTCGTCCGCGAACCGGGTCCAGTCCTGTGGCTTGAGCTGTTCGGGCTGTTTTCCGGGGAACATCTGGCCCAGCAGCCGGAACCACTCGCTTTCGGTGTGTTCCGGAGTGCAGTTCTCAGGGCAGGACTTCGAGAACGATTCCCAGGCCTGCTGCATCGTCAGACCTTGCGCAGCTGGCGCGGGCGCGGCCTGCGGAGCGGACGGCGTTGCCGCTGGCTTGGGTTTCGGCGGCGTCGGACGACTGCCGGCATTCGGCTTGGGCGCTGGTGCCGGCGTTCCGCCCGCGTTGGCGCGGAATTTAGAACCGAGCCGCGTGCCGATTGAACGGCGCGCCGCGTCGTCGGCCTGAGGCACGCCGGTGGGCGTCGCATTCTCAGCGTCGACGTACTGCACTTTTAGCCGCGTTTTGTTGTCGTAGGTCTCGTAGGCGAGCTTCACCTGGACGACGCGCTGGCTGAAATCGGCGTCCTGGAGCCAGAACGGGTCCCGACCGTCCCAACCGAAAGCAGATTTCAGGTTTTCGATTGTGATGCTGTTCAGCGTGCCGTCGCGTTTCTCGAGGTAGAAATAGCCGCTGATGTCGAAGTCCTGATCGACCGGCTCCCACTCGCCGTTGATCAACTCCTGGTTGAGCTGAAACCGGCATACGAACGTGGCCAGCTTGTTCGGTCCGGTTTCGGCCACCCCATGTTCAAGGATCGTAGCCTTGAAGCGACCTTCACGGTTCGGAAGCATGCGTTTGATCTCCTACTTAAGCAGTTGTGCCCACAGGGCCATGTCGAACTTGGTCAACGGAAGCGGGTCGGCGATCGTGCGGCTCTTGGCCATGCAGTGCGGCAGCTCGCACGGATAGATCGTGCGTGTGCCGGAGCCGGTGCCCTTGCCGTCGCGCACGTCCACGTCGTAACCCAGGAACAAAACATGATCGGCCCACTCGCGGGCGCGAAGCCGAATCGCCGCCTTGCCGCTCGACGGGCACTGCAAACGAGGTTCGTACCGCAGCCAGTCGTCGCCGCTGGGATTCGGCACGGTATTCGTGCAGTCATGGCAAATCAGGATCACATGCCGGCCAGCGCGCGTATGCTGCTCGAGGTCACCGAGCAGCGTGAGAAACGTGTCGAAGACGTGCGAGTAGCCCTTGCCGAATCCGTAATCCTCGATCCGCCGGATCACGATTTCTCGCTTCTCGTGCGGGACCGTCGCGATCGTGTGCGCGACCGCGAGTTCTTCGGCGCGCGTGGCCGAGTCGATGACGATCGTCCTGATCTCGTCCCAGCCCGGTGCGTGCAGCGCGTCGCGGATGTCCTGCCAGGTGGACGCGCTTGCGACCGGGCGGACGTCGAGTTTGAGGTCGCCTTCACTGAACGACGCGCGCAGGCGCGGCAACGAGTCGTCCAGGTCGAAGAACGCGACCGGTCCAGGCGCCGTCGCCGCGAGCGTCGTCTTGCCGATACCACCCGGGCCGTACAGGACCATGCGATGGCCGGTGCCCTCGGCGATCGTGCCGAACGACACGCGCGGCTGCGGCGCCGGTCGACCATTGTTGCGGGAAGGCGCGTCCCCGGGCGCGGGTCGGCTGCGCGGAACGGGGGCGGGACTTGTCGGTGCTGAAGTCATTGATCATCTCCTACTGAAAGTTCGGGGTGAACGTCGGTCAGAATTTGAAAACCGGACGGCGCGACGCCCGGCGTCACGCGAACGCTATTCAGGCACAGGTCGGCAAACTCGCACGTGCCGCAAGTGAACCGGTGGATGTTGCGGAACCAGCGGCCGTATCGGCGCGCGTCGAGCAGTTGCTTGGCCTGGTGCCAGAGTTCGGCTTGGAACTCTGCGAGTTCATCTTCAAGGCGGGGAACTTCGCGGCGCTGGAAGTAGTAGTCGGGGCGGTCACCGATGTCGGTTAGCAGGCGGCCGCCAAACTCTCCCGGCGCCTCGTCGTGCTCGCGCTGCGTGGCGTAGAGGCGACCGTCCTTGGTGTACTTGCGTTTGTCGGGTGGCGTTGCGCGCAGCGGCGCGATCGTCGGCTTGCGGGTCACGTCGTACAGGACGGTGCCCACGTCGTAGCCGAGCGCCCGGGCCGCCAGTACGTATTGCGAGATTTGAGGATCGCACCGCAGTCGTAGCCAATAGTCGCAGTCCGGGCCGATGTCTTCCCCGCAGGTCTTGTACTCGAGCACCACCAGTCGGCCGTCGGCCAGACGGGCAATCGCGTCGATTTTCCCGGCAAGAACGAACGCCCGGCTCGTACGCCCCGTGCGCGGGTTGACCAGCGGCAACTCGAAAGTGCGTTCGACGTCGATGATCTCGACGTCGTCGTTTTCGTACCGCCAGAAATGGCCGGTCAGAAGCTGCCGGACGACCTCGCATTCGACTTTCCAGTCGAACGCGTCCGCCCATTCAGGCACGTTCTCATAGCCGGCTACAGCCGCGTCGATGGACGCCGGCGCATCCGAGCCTTTGTTGTGGAGCTCAAGCCCGCGGTGAAACGCAGCGCCGAGTCGCAGGGCATCGCTCGTCCGTACCCGCGCAAGGCCCAGTTCGTACCGAAAGTAGTGCTGTTTCGAGCACCGCCGCAGCGTCGCCAGGCGTGTCGATGTGAGCACGTCACGCGAATCGCGTGTCGTCAGCCTGCCGTTGTTGGAATCACTTGGGGTCATCGCTCGTTCCCGATCGCCTGCGGCACTCCGCGCCTTGCCTCTTCCTTGCCCGATTGCGTCCCGCCATTCGGTGCGACACGTCCGGAGCGCGACTTCAGAAAACTCACGATCAAATCCGCCACGACATCGACCACTCCGTCCGTCTCCTCCCTGGAGAGTTCCCGGCAATGGCGCTTCAACTCGATGGGCGGCGCACTCGTCACGGCTCATGACCTCCGCAGCTTCAACAGGAAGTCCTCGATGGCCGGGTGCGGGCGAAGGCGCGATTCGGCATCCGCCGTGTCGGCGTCCGCTGCCGAGTCGCGCTGATCGACCCGTCGAAACGCCTTGGAGCACACGGCGTCGAGGCCCTTCACAAAGCGCCACACGAAGTCGTCGTCGACCCGGTGGACCGCCACGAGCCCGCCAAGCATCAGGGCCGTTTCCTCGAAGACCTCGGCGATGAGCCTGCGGGTATCCGTCTTCGTCATCACGTCCGTTTGCATCACGCTGCTGGTCATCGGAATCACCTCCACATGGGAAAGGGGGGACATGGCCCCGGGACGGGGACATCCCATTCAAAAAATCACGAATCGTTGCTGGGGAACCCGCCGATGGCCTTTTTGGCCCGCTGCTGCCGCTTCTTGGCGGCTTCGTAGGTCAGGCCCGCCTGTTCGGCGTAGTCCGCCAAGGATTGGCCGTAAACGTGGGTGCCGACGAGAAGCAGGAAATCGGCATCGTTGATCCTGCCCGCCGCGCGGTGGGCCTTCAGGATGGCGATGCGTGATTCCTGTTCCACCCAAAGCGCCGCGGCGGCAGCTTCGCGCTCGTCCTCGACGTTACGCCCGGCCAATTCTTCCGGGTCGGTCGCTGCCTCCCGCGCGGTACGGTCCCACTCCCGCCGGTAGTCGTCATGCAGGGCGTGGAACACGCCGTTGACGATCCATTGCACGAGCCGGCTCGATCGCTGCGACGGGTCGAGTCGACAAACGGTTCGTAGGAAGGCCCAGGTCACGTTGGTCCAAAGCGCATCTGGGTCACTGTCCCAGTACCGTTTCCGGCGCCAGATGCCCTCAAGTCCGGGCCAGAAAATGACCATGAAAATTCGCCGCCACCGTGGGTCATGGTCCTGCGCATGGGCATTGATAATCGGCAGAAGCACCGCGTCCTTGGACGGGTCCCGCGACGTGCCTTGACGCATGAAAGCGACAACGTCGCCCCAGTCTGCGAAACCGCGCATTAACGGGTTCTGTTTCTGAAGCCGTTCGAGTAGCACCTGGTGGTCATGCTGCAGAATCTCCCGCTCAAGCTGCCGACGCTCCGCGTCCCTCGAGACGCTTGACATGACGCCCTGCCTTTTGGCCGGGCGTCATGCGCTCACTTGGGGCCGTGTCTTGGCGTCAATGCGCTCTGGTTGATTCCGTAAGCCGAAATCAGGCCTGCGACGATTTCGTGGTGGCGCTCTTCGTCGGAAGGCCCCCGATTCGAAGCACGTTCAGCGTTCGGCATCGTGGTCGATAGCAAACCACCGACACGTCGAACTTCCCCAAGACAGTGGCTTGGAGTTCATTGCGACGGATCGTCAGGCTTCCGTCGCCAAGCTTTGCGAGTAGGATGCCGCATCGCGAACAACGCCATTCCCGTTCCATGAACGCCTCCCTTGGGCAAGCAAAAGGAACGGGGCCACGTTAGGATTTTGGGGAGAGGGCGTGTTGTCAGCGGTCAGTCGGTGGACGTGCCAGAGGCTTTGGAACCCGTGCCTGAATGGACTCGGCGGGCAGGATGTTTTTTCGCTGGACGTTCGCTGGACGCCCGCAGTTCCTCGATGATTCCCCTGACGGTTCGAAGCCTGTAATGGTACTTTGGCTCTCGAGGGCGGCGGTCCGTCTGTTCTTTCCAACCGTCTCCAAGGTTCGATTTGCGATACCTGTCAAGCCTCTTGCGCAAAGCATCCTTGCCCACGCCGAATGCAACGGCCAGACGGTCATACGTGTACCAAGCATTGTCGTCGAGACCTTCTGGCTGGGGCGAGCTAGTTCCGGACGAGGCCGCCTTCGCCAGAGGCGCGTCCTTCCACTTCGCTCCACGCCGATAGGTCGTCACGGAGTTGACGTCACCGTCGGTCAAAGGCCGGTCGCAGCTTGTGCACCGGTATTCACCGTCCTCCTCCTGAAGCTCCCGATACTCTGAATGTAGGACCACCATGTCGCAGTAGGGGCACTCAACCATGTCCTCCGCGCGGAGCAGTTCCTCCTGCGCGAGCTTCTGGAAGACCGTAGTGACCTGGTTCAGCTCGATCCCCAGAAAGCTGGCCCAGGCGTCGGACCTGATCACCTCTGCCGTACCCATCTTCCCGAGCTGCCCATCGATCCGTTCAATGGCCACCGCAAGGTTCGGATACTGTTCAGCCAAGCGCTCGCACTCTGTGAAGAACATATCTCACCACACCCTCGGAATTGGGCGTTTTGAAGTTTACGCGCGACTTGGCGGCAACGATGACGACGTGAACGTCGGTGACGAGCGGGTTTGACACGGGACCTGGTTGGGTTCCGGCCAACCAATAGAAGTTGCCGCCGTGACCAGGTGTGTTCTTGCGCACGATCTCCATCGCGTTATCAATGTCGGGTTCCCCAACAACTGAATCGCGCGGGCTGGGGCTGTGAACTGACACGCGCCTGCCGCGCAGCGAAAGGTAGTGGATTCCGTGGGAACGCGTGTCGGCTACGTGATCGTTCTCAAGTTCGTGCAGCTTCCGGACCACTTTTCGCAGATCGATCACACCGAAGAGCTTCCTATCCAGCCAACTTGCAACGAGTGCGAAGAACTCTCTCTCAACCTCTTCGTACAAAGTGTCCTTCTGAAGCTGGGTGATCTGGAGCATTGCCGTATTCGCGTTGAGATCCCATTCGAACGTCAC
>Ga0302046_10002578_pt1 | contig 16830 bp, 10 predicted proteins | sample RVTome_11_FD_200261 | JGI IMG/M metagenome (GOLD analysis project Ga0302046, IMG submission 200261) | Soil microbial communities from uranium-contaminated site in the Upper Colorado River Basin, Wyoming, United States - RVT147D111 (version 2) ...
AGGTCTTCGAGGGCGCGGAAGCGGCGGCCGAACTTGTCGTTCGCCCGCACGAGCGCGGTCATGGCGTGGACGTCAAGCAGCCTGGCGGCATTGACGACGGAAAACAGCAGATCACCGATCTCCTCCTCGACGGCGCGGCGGTCTGAGCCAGCGCGGTCGACGGAGGCCGGGGGCCGAGCGGATTCCCGGCCGGCCTCTTCTGGCGACGCCGCCTCGGGGTTCACGGCCCGGCTGGCGAGCGGTGGGACAGGTGCCGGCTGGCGCCGGGCGAGCGCCTCGACTTCGGCCAGCTCTTCACGGACCTTGGCCAGTGCGCCGGCCGCGTCGGGCCAGTCGAAGCCGATGCCACTCACGCGGTCCTGGATCCGCTGAGCGCGAGACAGGGGATCGAGGCCGCGCGGTATGCCGTCGAGCAGTGAGCCAGTGGCATCGTCGACGGCGCGCTCCTTTGCCTTCAACCGCTCCCAGTCCTCGGCGGGGCCATCGCCGTACAGGTGGGGGTGGCGGCGCCGCATCTTGGCTTCCAGCCCGGCCACGATGTCCTCGGCTGTGAAGCTGCCGCGTTCCTCGGCAAGGACGGCCTGGAACGCGACATTGAGCAGCAGGTCGCCCAGCTCACGGGCGAGTTCCGGGTCATGACCGCGGGCGATCGCGTCGGCGACCTCATGGGCTTCCTCGAGGAGATAGGGGACGAGCGTGTGCGGCGACTGCTTCGCGTCCCATTCGCAGTTCGCGCGCAGAAAGCGGACGAGGTCGAGTGCACGGTCGAAGGAACGGCCGGCAGGATCCGTGGTCACGTCGCTTGATCCGGGGTGAAGGGGGGCCTATTCTTATCCGTTTTTCGGGGCATGTCAAATCACGACCGAACGCGCGCATGGGTCGAGGTTCGACTCGAGGCGCTGCGCGCGAACTACCGCGCAATCCAGAGTGTCGCTGGCGCCGCCATGATGCCGATGGTCAAGGCCGGCGGGTACGGGCTGGGTGCGGAACGGGTAGTGCGCGCGCTGGAACCGCTGGACCCGTGGGGCTACGGTGTGGCCACTGCGGCAGAGGGCGTCGCGCTCCGGCAGAGCGGGGTGGGGCGCCCGATTGTCGTATTCGGGCCTCTGCCGCCGGGCGACGAAGCAGCGGCTGCCGCGGCTGCCCTCACGGCAACCATTTCGGACCTCGATGGACTCGCACGCTGGAAGGCGGCTGCGGCTGGCGGGCCGCGCGATGTCCATGTCGAGATCGATACGGGCATGGGCCGGGCCGGCTTCGACTGGCGCAGTACCGGCGACTGGGCCGAAGCGGTCCGCGCGCTGTGCGGGCCGGAGCTGCGCTGGAGGGGTGTGTACACGCATTTCCACAGTGCGGACGCTGCCGATCCCGCGCCAACACGCACACAGTGGCGGCGGTTCCTCGATGCGCTGGCGCAACTGCCCGTTTCGCGGGAGGACCTGCTGGTCCATGCGTCGAACAGTGCGGCCGCGTTGCGCTGGCCGGAGTTCGCCGCAGATGCCGTGCGGCCGGGCATCTTCCTGTACGGCGGGCGGGCTGTGGTACCGAGTGTCGCTGGCGTGGCCCGTGCGGAGCCCGTTGTGGCGCTGCGCGCGCGGCTGCTGCGGGTCCGTGAGGTGCCACCCGGCACGACGGCCGGGTATGGCGCGACGTATGCCGCCAGGGCATGGGAGCGGTGGGGTACGCTGGCGATCGGCTACGGCGATGGGTGGCCGCGCGCGCTGGGCGGTCGCAGTGAAGCGATCGTGCACGGCACGCGGGTTCCGCTGATCGGCCGGATCTCGATGGACATGACGGTTGTAGACATCTCTTCCGTGCCTGCTGCAGCGACCGGCGATGTGGTGACGCTGATCGGCCGCGACGGCGAGGAGGCGATCACGGTGGATGATGTCGCGGAGCTGGCGGGTACGATCAGCTACGAGGTGCTGACACGGCTGGGCAGCCGGCTGCCGCGCGTGGAGTGTTGAATGGAGACGTCGACCGACGCACTGGCCGCGGCGGCGCGCGCTGCGCGGGATGCGGCCTACGCGCCCTACTCGAAGTTCAGGGTCGGCTGCGCGCTCGAAGGTGACGATGGCCGCGTTTTTCGTGGCTGCAACGTGGAGAACGAATCATACGGACTGACGATGTGTGCGGAACGCGTAGCCGTCGGCTGCGCAGTGGCGGCGGGTCTGCAGCGGTTCCGCCGGCTCGTACTCGTGACCGATGCGGCGCAGCCGGAAACGCCGTGCGGCGCATGCCGTCAGGTGCTGGCGCAGTTTGCGCCGTCGCTGGAGATCATTTCGTTCGGCTGCGACGGCAGCGAGCGCCGCTTCACGCTGGATGTGCTGCTGCCGGAACGGTTCGCGCTGCCGGGCGGTGCGGCATGAAGCTGCGCATTGCTCTCGCCGTGCTGGTCATCGGCAGCTGCGGCCGTGAGGTGCCGACCGGCGTGGGCGGCTCGCTGCTGCCGGAGGACGCGGTCCGCACGTTCGAGGTGCTTCTGGATGGGTCGGCCTGGCTGGTGCGCGACACCGCGTTCTCGAAATTCGACAGGGCCTTCGGCGCACCGTTCCTGATCGTAGCCGAAAATTTCGACGGCGCGCTCGACGCCCACACGCTCGCCCGCTTCGGAATTCCTGCGGTCATTGCCGCGCTCGACTCGACAGGCGTGAGTCGCAATGACTCGACACCGGTCTTCATTGGCGGCCGGGTGGTTCTGCAGCTCGACACGCTGCGCAGTTCGGGCGACCTGCCGATCCTCATGCGCATCCACCGGATCACGGAATCGTGGGACCCGGCCACGGCCAGTTGGACGCATCGCGTGGACAGCGCGGGCAATCGACAGACGTGGGCGCAGCCGGGTGCGCTGGGTGGCCCGGCCATCGATACGGCGAGCTGGACCGGAGCCGTCGATTCACTCGGTGTGCGTGTCGATTCGCTGGTGATCCCGGTCGACTCGCAGACCATCGCGGCGTGGTCGGACACCACGACGAATGCGCGCGGCGTCGTCATCACCATGGTGACGCCGGGCGGCAGGCTGCGCTCATCGGACCTGGTGCTGCGTCTGGATGCACGGCCCACGTTCCGCCCGGACACAATCGTGACTGTGACATCGCGACCGTCCGATCCGGTGTTCATCTACGACCCCGTGCTGCCCGATGCTGCACCCACGCCGTTCATTGGCGGACGACCGTCGTGGCGCACCTATTTCGAGGTCAGGGACGGACTCGACACGCTGAGCATCGCGTGTCCGGAAGTGAGTGCGACCTGTCGTGTTCGCCTCGGTGACGTCAACGTCACGTACGCCGGAATCCAGCTGCAGCCGGCACCGGCGCCGCCGGGGTTCGCACCCCAGGACTCGCTGCGCATCGGTGCCCAGACGCTGGTCCTGTCGGAGTTCACGCCGATCGAACGTTCCCCTCTCGGTCAGGGAGTGGGCGCGACGCGGCGGTTCCTGCAGCCGGCCGAGTTCCGGCCGCCGGCGGATGGACCACTCGTGGAAGTGCCGATCACGGAGTTCGTCGCAGCGCTCGCGGCGGATACGCTGGTCGACGGCGCACCGCCTTCGCGCTGGATCGGACTGCTGCCGCTCGTGGAAGGCGTTGATTTCGGCCTCGCCGCGTTCCAGCCGTCGCCGGTGCTGCGCCTGATCCTCACGATCGCGAACGAGTTGCAACTGCGATGAAACGTTCGACCGGCATCATCGGCACGACACTCTGCACGCTCGCACTGGCTGCACCGCTCGCCGGGCAATCGCTGTTCGCCACGCGCGGACTCGGACTGCCCAGCCCTGCGGTGGATGCACGCGCGCGTGCACTGGGTGGCATCGGCCTGGGTCTCATCGGTCTGAACTCCTCGCTCGTCAACCCGGCCGACATTGCCGGACTCGGCCGGCGCGGCATTGCTGCCGTGCTGCAGCCGAGCACGGCAGCATCCGAGATCGGTGGCGAGCGCGGCGATCTCGAGGCATCGCGGTTCCCGGTCGTGCGCCTGATGTATCCGTTCTCCAGCCGGTTCGTCGCGAGCCTCGGGTACGGTTCGCTGCTCGAGCAATCGTGGGGTGTGACGCAGGACCGTATGGAGCAGATCGGCGCCGACTCGGTCGCCGTGACCGACGTCATCCAGTCGAACGGCGGCATTGCACGGCTCTCGCTCGGCGTCGCATTCCAGGTGTCGCCCGTCCTCAGTTTCGGCGTCGCGGGCGGCTCGCACACCGGCAACCTCGATCGGCGCATCACACGCACGTTCTCCGACACGACAATCGGGCTGCTGCCGTTCGAGACCCGGCTGACCTGGGACTATCGCGGCCTGTTCGCGACCGGCGGCGTGCGCCTCGATGTGCCGGATGTGGTCCGGCTGTCCGCCAGCCTCACCTTGAGTGAGGACATCGAGATCGACGGACGCGAAGAGGATGCGCGTGACGATCGCGCGAAAATGCCCGTGCGCATCAACGCCGGCGCGAGCGGTGCGCTCTCCAGCACACTGCTGCTTGCGCTGGGCGGCGAGTACTCGGGCGGCGGTACGGCACCGCTGTTCCAGGCCACGGACGCGACCGCCATGCGACGCAGCACCTGGCGACTGGGCGGCGGATTCGAGTACGAAGGCATCGGCTCGGCCGCGCGCGCACTGCCCATCCGGCTCGGCGCGAGCTGGTCCCAGCTTCCGTACTATGCGGCCGGTGAGACACCGGCGACCGAATGGTCGGCCGCGCTCGGCTTCGGGTTCCGCGTCCAGCCGGTCCAGGGACTTGCCGTCGGTGACCTCACGATCGAACGTGGTGGTCGCTCGGGCCTGGAGAGCACGGCCGTGCCGACCGGCCTCTCCGAGTCGTTCTGGCGCGTCACCATCTCGCTCTCGCTGTTCGGCAACTGAACCGGCCCGTTCCGCCATGGATCTGCCCCGCTCGCAGCACCAGCCTTCCACTGCCCCGCGTCGGGCCTGGGTCGAGACGTACGGCTGCCAGATGAACATCAGCGATGGCGAGCTGATGCAGGGTATCCTCGCCGCGGGCGGCTTCGGCATGGCGACGTCACCCGAGGATGCCGACGTCATTCTCATCAACACGTGCGCGATCCGCGAACACGCCGAACAACGTGTGCTCGGCCGCGTCGGTGAACTGAACCGGCTCAAGCGCGAACGGCCCGATCTCGTCATCGGCGTGACCGGTTGCATGGCGCAGCGCATGGGCGAGACGCTGCTCGAACGCGCACCGTACGTGGACCTGGTCATGGGACCGGATGGCTACCGCGGCCTGCCCGATGTCCTGCGCCGGCTGCGTCCGCACGACAGCGCTGTGCCGGTCGACGTACCCGAGAGCGAGCCGCGTGGAGCGGGGCAGCACGTGCGTCGTTCGCTGCCGGTGCTGGCAACGGCTGAGGCGGCTGTGGCTGGTTCCGGAACAGGCGAGTTCGCAACGTCGCATACACCCCGGCGGATGGCACTGCTCGAGCTGACGGCGGATGAGAACTACGAGGGACTCGAGGTCCGCCGCACGTCGCCGGTCAGTGCCTGGATTCCGGTACAGCGCGGCTGCAACTACCGCTGCACGTACTGCATCGTGCCGTATGTGCGCGGCGCCGAGAAGAACCGCGACCCGCAGCGCATCCTCGACGAAGTCGCGCAGGTCGCGCGTTCGGGAATCACGGAGGTCGTGCTGCTCGGCCAGACCGTCAACTCGTGGAATCATGACGACTGGTCGTTCGCCAGGTTGCTGCGCGCGGTGGCGCGGACGGACGGAATCCGCCGGGTGCGTTTCACGTCGCCGCATCCGAACGATCTCACCGATGACCTCATCGACGCCATGGCCGCAGAGCCTGCCGTGTGCCGGCAGCTGCACCTGCCCGTACAGGCCGGGCACGACCGCACGCTCCGCCGCATGCTGCGCCGTTACACGGTCGCGGAGTACATGGCGAAGGTGCGGCGGGTGCGCGACGCCATGCCGGACATCGCGCTGTCGACCGACATCATTGTCGCGTTCCCGGGCGAGACCGACGACGAGTACGCGGCCACGCTCGAGCTGCTGCGCGTGGTGCGTTTCGACGACGCATTCCTGTACAAGTACTCGGAGCGCGCCGGCACACCGGCGACGCGTCTGCCGCGCGATCAGTTCATCGCGCCACAGGTCGCACAACGGCGGCTCGAGCACATCATCGAAATGCAGCGGGCGATACAGGCGGAGATCAATGCGGCAGAAGTCGGCCGTACGGTCGACGTGCTGGTCGAGCGTGAAGCGAAGTCGCCGGGCGACGTGCTGGGCCGCACCGATCGCAACAAGGTGGTGGCGTTCCCGGGTGACACGTCCCTCGTCAACCGCTACCTCACGGTGCAGCTCACGGCAACCACCGGCGCCACGTTCCGCGGCGTCGTCAGCGGGCGGTCCCGACCCGCGCACCGCGTGGCCTGATTCCTCGACATCCGGTCGGCGTCGCTCATGACGCCGATCGTGCGGCTGACCGCCGCGTTCATTGCCGGTGACATTGTCGGTCTGCGCTGGCCCATCGCAGGCGCAGGTGTGGCGCTCGTCGTGGTGATCGTGCTGCTCGCTACAGGCATCGGCCGCAGCGGCACGTCATGGCGATTGCTGACAGCCGTGTTCGCACTGCTCGGCTGGGCGGGTGGCACGCAGGCGGCGCACCGCGAGGCCGCGGATTGCCGGACACGCATTGGGGACGGTGCGCGCATTGTCGCGGTCGCCGCACTGGACGGGATGCCCGAGCCCGGCGCAGCCGTACTGCTGCACCTCGAGTCGCTGGAGGTGGATGGCCGCCCGAGTCCCTGCCGGGGCGAAGTGCGCGCACGACTGCCGGCTACGGCGTCCGGTCTTCGCGCGGGTGGCCACATCATTGTCACCGGCACGTGGTGGTCGTGGCCGCGACGCGGCGTCTGGCCGTCGCCTGCGCGGTACGCCGGCACGCTGGCGCTCCGCACGGTGCGATCGACGGACACGGCGGGAAGTGCGGGCACGGGACCCGGATCGGCCTCGCGCCCTGCTGCTCGGTCGGGAATTGCCAGGTCGCCGGCCCGCACCAACCGCGAACTCGTTGCAGGCGGCGACACGTCAGCGGAGACCGCTGCGGATCGGCATGGACACCCGCTGATCGCGGCCCGGGCCCGGGCACTGCTTCGCGTACGCACACTGTTCCCGACCGAGGCGCCGCTCGCGGAAGCGCTGATCCTCGCCCATCGCGAATCGCTCGACACCGCATTGCGCGAGGAGTTCGCCGCGAGCGGACTCACGCACCTGCTGGCGATCTCGGGTACGCACGTCGGCATTCTCGCTGCGGTCGTTCTGCTGGTCGCGCGCATGCTGCGATTGCGACAGCGGGCGAGCGCGATCGTTGCTGTGGTCGCGGCCGGCCTCTACGTGCTGTTCCTCGGCGCACCGGCTGCGGCCGCCCGTGCCGCACTGCAGGGCTTCACACTGCTCACCTCACGCATGCTGCAACGTCCTGCTGAACCGGTGTCATTGCTCGCAGCGGCGGCGCTCCTGCTCGTCGCGCTCGATCCGCTCATGCCGCTCGACATCGGGTTCCAGCTGTCGTTCGCCGGTGTGCTCGGGCTGGTCACGTTCCGGCGTGCGGCCCACCGGCTGATGCCGGCCGCAGTGCCGCGCCCGATCGCAACTGCAATGGCGGCGACGCTCGCCGCCTCGTTCACGACGACGCCCATCGCCGCCTGGCATTTCGGCCTTGTCAGCTGGGTCGGCCCGCTCACCAATCTGGTCGCCGCGCCGCTGCTCGCGCTCGCCGTGCCCGCACTCATCCTCGTGCTCGTCACGGGACTGCTGAGCGCCGTCGTTGCAGCCGCATTCGCCGGCGGTGCCGAGCTGCTGCTCCGGCTGCTGCGCGCGACGGCACATGCCGGCGCCGTGGTACCGGGCGGCCATGCGTGGGTCGCCGCGGACGCGGTCTCCGCGGCGCTGATTGCGGCCGCCGTTTTCCTCGTCGTCGCACCCGCACGCCGTACGCGAAACAGCGGACCGGAGGAAACCCGCACGCGTCACGCGCGTTTCCGGCTCGCCATCCGTGCCGGCGCCGCGGTCGTCGTACTCACCTGCTGGCCCCTGCTGCAGCCGGCCGGTGACGGCGCCATCGAGATCCACGCGATCGATGTGGGGCAGGGCGATGCATTCGCGATCCGTTCGCCGCGCGGCCGCTGGATCCTGGTCGATGCCGGGCCCGCGAGCGCTCGCTTCGACGCGGGCCGCGATCGCGTCGTGCCCTATCTGCTGCGCCGTGGCGCGCGCAATGTCGATGTCGCGGTGCTCACGCATCCGCACGCCGACCACGTTGGTGGCATCGGCGCAGTCTGGCGGCGGATTCCCGTGAACACGGTGGTCGACCCCGCTGTGCCCGTGCCCAGCTCGATCTACCTCGATCTCGTCGCGGACGCCCGGCAGGGTGGCTTGCGCTGGGTCGCGGGCCGAAGTGGACGCGAGGTGCGCATCGACGGCGTCGCACTCCAGATCCTCTCACCCGACGACGATCTTCTGCTTGACGTTCCTGATGACCCGAACGACTTTTCCGTGGTCTTTCGCCTCGAGTACGGCCGCTTCGCTGCACTGTTTCTGGGCGATGCGCCGCGGTCCGTCGAAAACCGGCTGGTGGCGCGACACGGATCTGCCCTGGCCTCCAGTCTGCTCAAGGTCGGTCATCACGGCAGCCGGACCTCGACGGGCGACTCGCTGCTCGATACCGTTCGTCCACGCGTCGCCATTGTGCCCGTCGGCCGGCGCAACCGCTACGGGCACCCGGATCCTGGCGTCATCGACCGGCTGCGCCGACACGGCGTGCAGGTCGTCCGCACCGACGAGTCCGGTTCCGTCGTCGTGCGCGCGAGGTCGGACGGTTCGCTGCAGGTGCTGGCTGTGCGATGACGTATTCAGTGGTTCCACCGGTAGCGGAGGCAGCCATGGAGCGGTCCGTCGTCACGATCGAGCGCCACATCGTCGAGATGGAGCGCCAGCACCCGCAGGCCACGGGCGCACTCACCGGCCTCCTCTACGAAATCGCGCTGGCCGCCAAGATGATCGCGCGCGAAGTCCGGCGGGCCGGACTCATCGACATCCTCGGCAAGACCGGCCAGACCAACGTGCACGGCGAGGAAGTCAAGAAGCTCGACGAGTGGGCCAACGACGTCATCTACCGCGCCCTCGATCACGGCGGCTACCTCTGCTGCATGGCCTCCGAAGAGGTCGAGGGTCTGCTCGAGATCCCGAGCCAGTTCCCGACCGGCCACTACGTACTTCTGTTTGATCCGCTCGATGGATCCTCCAACATCGACGCCAACGTCTCGATCGGGACCATCTTCTCGATCCACCGCAAGATCTCCGACGGACCACGAGGCGCCCTCGAGGATTGCCTCCAGACCGGCCGCAACCAGGTCGGCGCCGGTTACGTCGTCTACGGCTCTTCCACGATGCTCGTCTACTCGACCGGCAACGGCGTCCACGGCTTCACCCTCGACCCCTCCATCGGCGAGTTCCTCCTCAGTCACCGCAACATCGGCTACCCCGCCAGGCCTCAGCGCATCTACAGCGTCAACGAAGGCAACTACGCTCGCTGGTCCGACAGCCAGAGGCGCCTCGTCGATCATCTCAAGGGCGTCGACGGGAAGAACGAAAAGCCGTTCTCCTCCCGCTACATCGGCTCCATGGTCGCCGACTTCCACCGAACACTCCTCTACGGCGGCATCTTCATGTATCCCGGCGACCGCAAGAACCCCGACGGCAAGCTGCGCCTCCTCTACGAGGCCGCTCCGCTCTCCTTCATCAGCGAGCACGCCGGCGGACGTGGTACCAACGGGACGCACGACATCCTGGACATCCAGCCGACCAGCCTGCATCAGCGGACTCCGCTCTACCTCGGTTCCACCGACTTCATCGAACTCGCTCGTCAGTTCCTCACGTCCGAGCGGGTCGCCTCGTCCGCCGCGGGGCCAGCAGCGCCAGACTATCGAAGCTGAGGTCGGCGGACACGGCCCGATTCCGCTACCCATCTCTTACATCCCATTCGCAGCGGGCCGCTTGATTCCCGTGCGGGGGATACCTTTTCACGACACGACCCGGCGACATCCCGGTCTGCCATCCGGACGACAAACGGGTTCGGTCGCCGGTCGGACGAGGCCGACCAACGCATCGCCCACCGGACTCATTCCAGGGAACAGGAGGACATTCTCTATGCTCTCGGGTTCGAGGACTGCGCTCGCGGCAATGCTCGCGGTCGCCCTCGCGGGAAGTGTTGCGCCCGCTTGCAGGGGCAGGGCGTGACGACGGGTGCCATCACCGGCATCGTCACGGATCCGCAAGGTCAGCCGCTGCCAGGTGTGCAGGTCACGATCACACGCAGCGCAACAGATTATTCGACGACCGTGCTGACGCGGCCCAACGGCCTCTATCTGCTGCAGGTCTGGAAGTGGGTGGACCGTACACCATCAGTACAGCGAGCGTCGGCTACGCGAGGCCTTTCTCAGGACAGTGAGGTCAGCTCCGCGCGTACGCGATCGAGCAGGTCCGTTTTCGCGCCGTGCGGCAGGAATGCGGCCTCGAAGCCCATCTCCGCGATCCGGCACAGCGCCGGCCAGTCGAGACCGAGACTCTCGTGCGCACGCCAGTACTCCTCGGTCACGGTCGTTCCGCTCATCAATCGGTTGTCCGTGGTGAGCGACAGGACCAGGCCGTCCTGGAAGTAGCGGCGAAGCGGATGCTGATCGAACGATTCGGTGACCCGCGTCTGGACGTTCGATGTCAGGCAGATCTCGATCGGGATGCGGAAATCGTTGACGTAGCCGAGCAGTGCGGGATCTTCATACAGTCGCGTACCGTGACCAATGCGGTTGGCGCGGCACTCGTGCACGGCCTCGCGGATGGAGGCGGCGCCGAACGCTTCGCCTGCATGAACCGTGATGCCGAGATTGGATCTGGCCGCAAAGCGGAATGCCTCGCGATGCGCAGACGGCGGAAAGCCGCGCTCGGGACCCGCCAGGTCGAATGCGACCACGCCGATGCCGCGGAAGTCCGCAGCCACGCGGGCCAGCGACAGTGACGTGTCCGCACTCATGTGGCGGAGCGCGCAGATGATGACGTTCGTGCGGATCCCGGTCTCCTGTTCGGCGCGCCGCAGCCCGGCGAGTGCCGCCTCGACGGCCCCGTGCATGGTCAGACCTTCACGCGTGTTGAGCACGGGCGAGAAACGTGTCTCCAGGTAGCGCACGTTCTCGGCGGCATTGTCGATCGCCAGCTCGTAGGCAATGCGGTCGATGGCTTCCGACGTCTGCATGATGGAGAGCGTGATGTCGAAGCGCTTGAGGTAGTCGACCAGATCGCGGGCGTCGTTCACGACCATGAAGTCGCGCAACGCATCTTCCTCGTCGACCGGCAGGGGCCGGCCGTACGCGTGCGCCAGCTCGAGCAGGGTCGACGGGCGCAGGCTGCCATCGAGGTGACAGTGCAGCTCCGTCTTGGGCAGGCGGTGCAGCCGTTCGCGTGTTACGGTGACGCTCGACGGTTCCATCCGTTCGTATTCGCCGGTCGGATGTGGCTGCTCGCTCAACGCACGGGTTCGCCGTGTTCGCGGGCCGCAGCCTGGGCGAGTGCGTCTGCGCCCTGCTCCGGTGGTACGGCCGCGGTGCGACGCACCTGTCGCAGTCGCTCGGACGCGTCGGCTTCCGCACGTCGCGCCCGCGCTTCCGTCGCACGGCCACGCGTGAGCGTCGTGCTCAGGTTGGCGTGTGCGGCTGCCAGCCGCGCGACCGGCACGCGGAACGGCGAACAGGAGACGTAATCGAGACCGGTCTCGTGGAAGAACTCGACCGAGCTGGGATCGCCGCCGTGTTCGCCGCAGATGCCGACTTTCAGATCGGGCCGGCGGCGCCGTCCCTCCCATGTCGCCATCTGCACGAGCAGGCCGACGCCATCGCGGTCGAGCACCTGGAACGGATCATCCGGGAAGATGCCATCCTCGATGTAGCGTGGCAGGAACGACGCGGCATCGTCACGCGACACGCCGTACGTCGTCTGCGTCAGGTCATTGGTGCCGAACGAGAAGAACTCGGCTTCACGTGCGATCTCGCCGGCCAGCAGCGCTGCACGCGGCAGCTCGATCATCGTGCCGATCAGGTAGTGCACGTGCACGCCGGCTTCCTGCTGCACGGCTTCTGCCACATCGCGGATGATGCGCCGCATGTGCAGCAGCTCCTTCTCGTCGGCGACCAGCGGCACCATCACCTCCGGCCGGACGCTGACGCCCTCCTGCGTGACCGTCACGGCGGCCTCGAAAATGGCGCGCACCTGCATTCGTGCGATCTCGGGATAGGAGATCGAGAGGCGGACACCGCGATGGCCGAGCATGGGATTCGCCTCGCGATGCTTCTCGATCATCTGCCGGACCTCGGAGGGCTCGACGCCCGCACTGCGCGCGAACGTTTCGATCTCGTCTTCAGCCGGCAGGAACTCGTGCAGCGGCGGATCGAGCAGCCGGATCGTGACCGGCAGTCCGTCCATGACGCGGAAGATGCCGGCGAAGTCATCGCGCTGCATGGGCAGCAGCCTGCCGATCGCGCGCGTCCGTTCCTCGGCCGAGCGTGCCAGAATCATCTCACGCACGGCCTGGATACGCTCGCCTTCGAAGAACATGTGCTCGGTGCGGCAGAGGCCGATGCCCTCCGCACCCAGCTCACGCGCCTTCGCCGCATCCGCCGGTGTGTCCGCATTGGCGCGTACGCCCAGCGCACGCAGCCGGTCCGCCCACTCCATGAGTCGCCGGAAATCGTCCGTCGGCTCAGGATCCACGGTCGCCACGCGATCGAGGAAAACGTTGCCGCCCGATCCGTCGACCGTGATCCAGTCGCCTTCCCGCAGCTCGTGGCCATTGGCCCGCACTATGTCGTTGCCTTCACCGAATTCCAGCTCGGCAGCACCGACCACACACGTCTTGCCCATGCCGCGCGCGACGACTGCGGCGTGCGAAGTCATGCCGCCCCGTGCGGTGACGACCGCCTTCGCCGCTACCATGCCCGCAAAATCATCCGGCGACGTCTCGCGCCGCACGAGGATCGCCGGCTCGCCATGGCTCGCCATGGCGACCGCTTCGTCCGGCTCGAACACGACACGACCGGCTGCCGCACCCGGTGAAGCCGGCAGACCGCGCGCGAGCAGTGTCGGTTTCGCCTTCGGATCGATACGCGGATGCAGCAGCTGATCGAGCTGGCGAGGATCCACACGCAGGACCGCCTCCGCGTGTTCGATCAGTTCCTCGTCCACCATGTCCACGGCAATGCGCACGGCTGCTGCCGCCGTCCGCTTGCCCGTCCGTGTCTGCAACAGGAACAGCCGGCCGCGCTCGACCGTGAACTCGAGGTCCTGCATGTCCCGGAAATGGTGCTCCAGCCGCTGCTGCACGTCGTTGAGCTGATGCCACGCCTGCGGCATCAGCTTCTCCATTTCACCGATCGGCACCGGCGTGCGCGTGCCGGCGACGACGTCCTCGCCCTGCGCATTCAGCAGGAACTCACCGAAGAACGTGCGTTCGCCGGTCGACGGGTTGCGCGTGAAGGCGACGCCCGTCCCGGAGTCGTCGCCCTGATTGCCGTAGACCATGGCGACGACGTTCACCGCCGTGGCGAGGTAATCGGGGATGCCGTGTACGCGACGATAGGCAATGGCGCGGTCGACGTTCCATGAGCCGAACACGGCCTCGATGGCGCCCCACAGCTGCACTTCCGGGTCTTCGGGGAAGTGCTGACCCGTCCGTTCCCGCACGAGCGCCTTGTAGCGGACGACCAGTTCCTCCAGCTGTGATGCGCCCAGATCCGTGTCCGCCTTCGTGCCGGCCGATTCCTTGGTTTCCTCGAGCAGCCGGTCGAACGCTTCCGCCGGCACGCCCTCCACCACCTCGCCGTACATCTGCACGAAACGACGGTAGGAATCGAATGCGAAGCGGCGGTTGCCCGACGCCTTCGCGAGGCCCTCGACCGTGCGTTCGTTCAGGCCGAGGTTCAGGATGGTCTCCATCATGCCGGGCATCGACACGGCGGCACCGCTACGGACGGAAACGAGCAGCGGGTCGTCCGCCGAGCCGAAGCGCTTGCCGGTCGCCGCCTCGAGCCGGCGCAATGACTCACCGACCTGGCCCTCGAGGCCGTCGGGGAAGTGGTCCTCGCGAAGGTAGTAACGGCAGGCTTCCGTGCTGATGGTGAAGAACGGCGGTACGGGCACGCCGATCCGCATCATCTCACCCATGTTCGCGCCCTTGCCGCCGAGAATGGCCTTGTCCTCCCGGCCGCCCTCGGCAACGCCGTCGCCGAAGAAATAGACGTATTTCAAGCGGACCTCTCAGGATCGTTCAGCAGCGGGACGTGGCCGGGAGTCCCTCCTCGATGTCGACGAGCGGCGCCTGATAGTTGCCGGAGAAGCAGGCGTCGCAGAACGGGCCGTGCTCGCTAACGGCAGCATGCATGCCAGCGAGTGACAGGTAGCCGAGCGAGTCGACCGCGAGGTGTCTGCGGATCTCCTCGACCGAGCGCTGCGCGCCGATCAGCTCCTCCTTGGTCGGCATGTCGATGCCGTAATAGCAGGGCGAAATGACCGGCGGACTGGCCACGCGGAAGTGAATCTCGCGGGCGCCCGCGTCGCGGATCATCTGGATCAGCCCGCGACTCGTCGTGCCACGGACCAGCGAGTCATCCACGACGATGACACGACGCCCATCGATCACCTCGCGCACCGCATTGTACTTGATGCGCACCGCGAAATCGCGGCCCTTCTGCGTCGGGTGGATGAACGTGCGGCCGACGTAGTGATTGCGGATCAGGCCCAGCTCGTACGGGATTCCGCTCTGTTCGGAATAGCCGAGCGCCGATGAATTGGACGAGTCGGGCACGCTGAAGACGCAGTCGGCATCGACCGGTTGCTCGCGCGCGAGCTGGCGGCCGAACAGGCGACGCGCGCGATCGACACTCACGCCCCACACGCGCGAGTCCGGTCGCGCGAAATAGACCAGCTCGAAGATGCAGGGCGCATGACTGGCCGGGGCCAGTGGTGGCAGTGAAATGACTTCGCCGTTCTCGATCTTCAGAACTTCGCCGGGCGCCGGCTCGCACGCGACCGTCGCACCGATCAGGTCGAGCGCACAGGTCTCGCTGGCCACGACCCAGCCGCCGCGCGCACGGCCCAGCACGAGCGGGCGGAACCCCCACGGATCGCGCGCCACGTACAGCGTGTCACCCACCGACAGGATCAGCGAGAACGCGCCCACGAGTTGTGACAGCGCCTCACGCAGCTGGTCGTCCAGCGTCGCGGCGCGCGAGCGGGCGATCAGATGGACGATGACTTCCGTGTCGACTGTCGTCTGGAAGAGCGCGCCCTCCTGCTCCAGTTGCGAGCGCAGCACCCGGGCGTTCGTGAGATTGCCGTTGTGGACGAGTGCGAGATCGCCTTTGTGGTAACGGACGACGATCGGCTGTGCATTCACGAGGCCGGCGCCGCCCGCCGTCGAGTAACGCGTGTGACCGATTGCAATGCGGCCCGGCAGTGACCGGATCACCGCATCGTCGAACCCATCCACCACCAGGCCGGTCGCCTTGTGCAGGTGCGCCTGACCGTTCGACGTCGAGCAGATGCCCGCCGCCTCCTGACCTCGATGCTGCAGTGCATAGAGTCCGAGGTAGGCGACTTCCGACGCACGATCGATTCCCTGTACGCCTACGATTCCGCACATGGATCATCCGCGCGGCTGAGCGTCTTCATGCATGGGTCCTTTCCATGAGTCGCGGTATAGCCGTCCGCCAGACCTCCGCGAGGTCAGCGGCCGGAGTATCGATCGACGCATCCCGCGTCGCCAGCACGAAGCGCGGCTGCTCGCCTCCCGTCACCTTGCCGATCACGCGCGCCGGTACGCCGTGCTTCGATGCAATGGCCAGCACCGTCTCGCGATCGGCCGGCGAGCACGTCACGACGATCCGACCCTGTGCCTCGCCGAACAGCAGCGGCGCCGGTTCCAGCTCATCATCGAGCTGCACGTCGATGCCGAGTACGTCATCGCGCTGGATCGCGGATTCCGCCAGACAGACGGCGAGCCCGCCTTCCGAACAGTCGTGTGCACTGCGCAGCAGTCGGCCATCCGCCATCTCGAGCACGGTCTCCTGCAGTGCCCGTTCGGCCGTCAGGTCGACGGCCGGTGCGTCGCCTGCGACCAGGCCGTGCACGACCTTGAGGTACTCGGAGCCACCCAGCTCGTCCGTGTTCGCGCCCAGCAGCACGATCACGTCATTCATGTGCTGGAACGCCGACACGACGTGCAGCTCGACGTCATCCAGCACGCCCACCATGCCGATCACGGGCGTCGGGTAGATGGCGCCCGACGGGTTCTCGTTGTACAGCGACACGTTGCCACTCACGACCGGCGTGTCGAATGCGCGGCACGCGTCCGCCATGCCGGCTACGGCTTCCTGCATCTGGTAGTACACCTCAGGGCGCAGCGGACTGCCGAAGTTCAGATTGTCGGTGACTGCACGTGGCCGCGCTCCCGTGCACGCCACGTTCCTCGCTGCTTCGGCAACAGCTGCCATGGCGCCGCGTCGCGGATTCAGGTAGACGAAGCGGCCATTGCAGTCGACGGTCGCGGCAATGCCCCGGCGCGTGCCGCGAACACGCAGCACGCCCGCGTCGCCGCCCGGCGGGATCACGGTATTCGTCCGTACCGTGGTATCGTACTGATTGTAGACCCACCGTTTGGATGCGATGGTCGGCGAGGCCAGCAGCCGGAGCAGCACCTTGAGCGGATGGGTGCGGGCCGGCGCGAAGTGAGCGGCAGCGGGCTGCCACGCCCGCAGCCGGCGGACCTCTTCGCATTC
>Ga0302046_10002579_pt1 | contig 16829 bp, 15 predicted proteins | sample RVTome_11_FD_200261 | JGI IMG/M metagenome (GOLD analysis project Ga0302046, IMG submission 200261) | Soil microbial communities from uranium-contaminated site in the Upper Colorado River Basin, Wyoming, United States - RVT147D111 (version 2) ...
ACCCCTTGTCCACAAGGTGCAGCCTACGGACAAGGAAGTGATCCTATGAGCGAATACATGGGATTGGTGTCGAAAGCATCCCCTACATCCTGGACACGGTGAGGATGAGGATCGCGGATTCTGAGATCACTCCCCGTATCGCGTGGGCATTGGGCGAGGAGGTGCCGTTCGTCCTCGGAAGGTCTAAACGCTTACCGAGCCCTTGAGGAAGCCCGCGGCGCCCGTCACCAGTCCTTCCGAGCCGATCGAGACGGCGCGAGTCCCGGAAAATCGCGCCCCCAAGCCACCGGGACGGAAAAAACCGTGAACGGCGGCGACTCCGAGCCTTCAGGAACCCTCCGATCCCGTGTTCGTAACGACTCACCCCTTACTCGACGCAGCGTTCCTCGCCAGTCTCGACGACGAGCAGTTTGACCTACTATTCGCCGATGACTCCGGAATAAAATCCCTCGCGGTCGCCCCCTGGCTGGAATCTCGGCCGTTGGCATCGGGCGACCGGACGCGGTCCGGTCTCACAGTCTGGACGGGACAGGGTTCGGGCTTTCGACCGGCTGGAGGAGCTGACGTACTTGACCGCCGGCGGTGAGGCCCGCGGGAAGACCCAAGGCCGACTCGAAGCGGCGCGGAAGGCCATCGTTCTCCTTGCGAGCCGGTGCCACCGCGACGTCCCACCCGACTTCGAGGAGACGCTGAGCGCCATCGCCGACCTCGAACGGCTCTACCGGATCCTTGAACGGATCGTCGACGCCCCCTCGATGGCGCAGCTCGACCTCGACTGACGCGGTCGTTCCGCGGGGAGAACCGCGAGGCTGCAGAGCGGACCTCTCCGGCGTCTCCACCAGAGCCGGCTGCTCGGCGACCGCGCGCGTGCGACGCCGATCAGGTCCGGTCGACCTCCCGGACGAGCAGCGCCGAGGGGCCGGGCGTCTTCTTCAGGGAACGCCAGGCGTTGCGAAGGTCGCGGACGAACGAGCTCATGGTGGTCTCCCACTGGTTGTGCCGCGAGGCCGAGGTGCTTCCTCTGAGTGTACGCTACACTTTTCTCGGGGTTACACTTCCTCCGGAGGCGACACCGATGACCGACAAGAGCCTGAGCTTCATGCGTTCTCTCTGCGCCGGGGAGATCGAGCAGGACGTCCTGTTTCCCTACCCGGAGATGGAGGCGGACGAGCGCGAGATCCTCTCCACCGTGATCGACTCCATCGATTCGCTGCTCGGCGAGCGCGGCGAGGACTTCCGCGCCTGGGACGCGGCCGGCGAGATGCCGGCCGAGTTCGTCGACGAGCTGCGCCAGTTCGGCCTCTTCGGGCTCATCGTGCCCGAGGAGCACGGCGGCATGGGCCTCTCCAACATGGCCTACTCGCGCACGCTGCAACAGGTCTCCCGGCACGACGGATCGGTGGCCGTCACCGTCGGCGCCCACAGCTCGATCGGCATGCGCGGGCTCAAGCTCTTCGGCACCGCCGAGCAGCAGGCGAGGTACTACGCGAGGCTCGCCTCGGGCGAGATGATCGCGGCCTTCTGCCTGACCGAGCCGGGCGCCGGCTCCGACGCCGCGTCGATCCGCACGTCCGCGGTCGAGCAGGACGACTGCTTCCTGCTCAACGGCTCGAAGATCTGGATCACCAACGGCGGCATCGCCGACTTCTTCACCGTCTTCGCCAAGACCGGCGAGGCCCAAGAGCGCTCGCAGCTCTCCGCCTTCATCGTGACGCGCGACCTCGAGGGCGTTACGGTGAGCGCCCACGAGGACAAGATGGGGCTGCGCGCCAATCCCACCACGTCGGCGTATTTCGAGAACGTGAAGGTGCCGAAGGAAAACCTGCTGGGGCCGCTCGGCGGCGGCTTCAAGGTGGCGATGCAGATCCTCAACAGCGGCCGCTCGGGCCTCGGCGGCGGCTGCGTCGGCGGCATGAAGAGCCTGATCGGCCTGGCGGCCCGCTACGCCATGGAGCGCCAGCAGTTCGGCCGGCCGATCGGCAGCTTCGGCCTGATCAAGCAGAAGGTCGGTCACATGGTCGTCGACTGCTACGCCGCGGAGTCCGCCGTCAACCTGGTGGCCGCGCTCTCCGACCAGGGCTACGAGGACTTCTCCGTCGAGGCCGCGATCCTCAAGGTCTTCGCCACGGAGGCGCTCTGGCGCACCGCCGACGAGGCGCTGCAGACGGCGGGCGGCAACGGCTACATGCGCGAGTACCCGTACGAGCGCATCGTCCGCGACAGCCGCATCAACCGCATCTTCGAGGGCACCAACGAGATCTTGCGGCTGTACCTGGCGCTCACCGCGCTCAACGACGTCGGGCAACGGCTCAAGGAGATGGCGAGCTCGCTTCGGGGGATCTTCGACGATCCGATCAAGGGCTTCGGCCTGCTCTACAACTACGCGAGGAGGCGGGCGAACTGGGCCACCGGGTTGGCGCTCGGCAAGACCGGCCTGTCCAAGGCGCACGTGATGCTGCGTCCGCAGGCGGAGATCTTCGAGGACCTCACCCGCGGCCTGGCGGCGATGGCCGACCGCCTCCTGCGCAAGCACGGCAAGGGCATTATCGGCAAGCAGTTCGCGACCCGCAGGCTGGCCGACGTGATGATCGACCTCTTCGTGCTGGCCGCGGTCCTGAGCCGCGTGACGGCCTCGATCGAGAAACGCGGCGTCGAGAAGGCGACCCAGGAGATCGCCATCGCCCGCGTCTTCGGCGGTCAGGTCAAGGGCCGGGCCACGCGCAACTTCCGCAAGATCGACGACAACGACGACGAGCTCGTGAAGGGCCTCGCCGAGCACGCCTACGAGCTCGGCGGCTACACCTGGGACGTGATCTGACTCGCCGGGCCCCGCTGCGAAGGCTGCAATCGGGGTGACTCAGATGGCCAGGCGCAAGAGCTCGTCCCGACGCAAGGCGGCAGCGGTCCCCGAGGCGACGGCGGCCCCGGCGACGCCCGGCCGCGGCGCGACGACGACGCTCCAGAAGCTCCTGCTCGCCGCGTTCGGCGTCGCTCTCACGGTCGTCCTCCTGCTCGTCGCCGAGGGCGTGCTGGCGCTGCTGGGCGCCGGCGAACGCCACCGCTACGAGGACCCGTTTGTGGGCTTCGAGCCCGGCCGCGACCTCTTTCTGCGCGAAGGGCGGCCCGGCGGCGACGTCTACGTCACCAGCCCGGACAAGCTGGCCTACTTCAACCACCAGGAATTCCCGGCGGCCAAGGCGCCCGGCACCTATCGCGCGTTCGCCCTCGGCGGCTCGACCACCGCCGGACGCCCCTACGACGACCGCGTGGCCTTCGCCCGCTGGATGGAGCTCTACCTCGCAGCCATGGACCCGTCGCGGCGTTTCGAGGTCGTCAACGCCGGCGCCATTTCCTACGCCAGCTATCGCGTGGTGGTGCTCATGCGCGAGCTGGTGCGCTACCGGCCCGACCTCTTCGTGATCTACACCGGCCACAACGAGTTCCTCGAGGAGCGCTCCTACTCCGACCTCATCCACGAGGACCCGCGGTGGCGCCGGCTGCGCCTCGCCCTCGATCGCCTGCGCACGTTCACCCTCGCCCGCGAGGGCCTGCGCCGGCTCGCCCAGGACGGCGGCGAAAAGCCGCCCGCGACGCTCCTGGCGAGCGAAGTCGAGACCCGGCTCGAGGGCTGGACCGGGCTGGCCGCCTACCGGCGTGACGACGAGCTGCGGCGTTCGATCGTCGAGCACTTCGGCTTCAACCTGCGCCAGATGGTGAGGATCGCCCGCGACCACGGCGTCGAGGTGGTCTTCGTGCGCCCGGTGTCGAACCTCAAGGACTTCTCGCCGTTCAAGTCGCAGCCCGGCGCGCCCGATTCCGAGAACGCGGACGCGCAATTCCGGCGCGGCCGGGCCCTATTCGAGAGCGGCGACTACGACGCGGCGAAGCCCGCGTTCGTCCGCGCCAAGGACCTCGACGTGGCGCCGCTGCGGGCCCTCGAGCCGATCTCCGCCCTGGTCGCCGAGGTGGCGGCGCAGTCCGGCGCGCCTCTGATCGACTTGCCGGCGATCCTCGAGCAGGACTGCGCCGCGCGCTACGGCCACCGCATCCTCGGCAACGAGTACCTGCTCGACCACGTCCACCCCGACGTGGCGGTCCACAGCCTGATCGCCGAACGGGTGATCGACGTGCTCGTCGCGCGCGGCGCGGTACGGCCCGCGGCCTCGTGGTCGTCGGATTCGTGGTCACGGGGGCGGCGGCGCGAGATCTACGACGGCGTGGTCGGCGCGCTCGACCGCCGCTACTACGCCTACCGCGACCTCAATCTGGCCAAGGTGCTGGGCTGGGCCGGCAAGCTCGCCGAGGCCGAACCGCCGCTGGTGCGTGCCGCCGCGGTGCTGCGCGACGAGCCCGAGGTCCATCTGAACCTCGGCGTGCTCTACCAGAAGACCGACCGCCACGAGGCGGCGCTCGGCGAGCTCGAGCGCGCCGTGGAGCTCGAACCGGGCTCGGCGCTGGCCCACTTCAACCTCGGCGTGACCCTCGGCCTGCTCGGCCGCACGGAGCCGGCGATCGCGGCGCTCGAGCTGGCGCTGCGGCTCAAGCCCGACTACGCCGAGGCGCGCTACGACCTCGGCGTACTGCGCCGCCGCCAGGGCGATCTCGAGGGGGCGCTGGCGGCGCTTCAGGAGGTCCTGCGCGAGCGTCCCGGCGCCGCCGAGGTCCACCGCGAGATCGGGATCGTCTACCGCCGCCAGGGCCGGTTCGACGACGCCGCGGCGGCGCTGCGCCGCGCCCTGGAGATCGCCTCCGGCGACGCCGTGGCCCGCACCGACCTCGGCATCACCTACGGCCGCCAGGGACGGGAGGAGGAGGCCCTCGCCGAGCTCCGGCGGGCGATCGAGCTCGAGCCCGGCTACGCCGAGGCCCACTACAACCTCGGCGTGGTCCACGGCCAGGCGGGCCGCGTCGACGAGGCCCTGGCCGCCTACCGCCGCGCCCTGACGGCCGACCCCGCCTTCGCCGACGCGCACAACAACCTGGGGATCCTGCTCGCCGGCCGCGGCGAGCTCGAGGCGGCCCGCCGCGAGCTCGAGCGCGCCGTGGAGCTCAGGCCCGGCCACGCCGAGGCGCACTTCAACCTCGGCGTGGTCTACGATCAATCGGGCCTGCCCGCGGCGGCGCTCGCCGCGGTCGAGCGGGCCATCGAGCTCGAGCCCGGCAGCGAGCGCTTCCGCCAGGCGAGGGCGCTCCTCCTGGCGGCGACTGGCGATGGTTGACAGAGCGCGGATGGCCTCGCGGCTGCTCCGTGTTACCATCTGCCGCCGGGCCGCGACGCGTCCCATTTGACCGGCGTCTCGTAGATTTCCATAGCACCGCATCCCGAGCCCGAGCATGACGCAGTCCCTCATCGTCATCGGCGCCGGCCATGCCGCCGGACAGGCGGTCGTGAGCCTGCGCGCCGGCGGCTGGGACGGCCGGATCGTCGTCGTCGGCGAGGAGAGCCACGTCCCCTATGAGCGGCCGCCGCTCTCGAAGCAATACCTCGCGGGCGAGATGGAGCTCGAGCGGGTCTTCTTCCGGCCGCCCGCCTTCTACGACGACGCCGAAGTGGAGCTGCGGCGCGGCCGGCGCGCCGTGCGTCTCGACCGCGAGGCGCGCACCGTGACGCTCGACGACGGCCGCGCGCTGCGTTACGACCGGCTGCTGCTCGCCACCGGCTCGCGGCCCCGGCGCCTCGAGCTGCCGGGCGCCGGCCTCGACGGCGTCTGCTACCTGCGCACCATCGACGACGTCGACGCCCTGCGCCGGCGCTTCGCGCCCGGACGCCGGCTGGCCGTGGTCGGCGGCGGCTACATCGGTCTCGAGGTGGCCGCGGTGGCGGCCGAGAAGGGCCTCGACGTCACCGTGCTCGAGATGGCGCCGAGCCTGATGGCGCGGGTGGTGGCGCCCGCGGTCGCGGGCTTCTTCGCCGCCCTCCACCGCCGCCACGGCGTCGACGTGCGCACCGGCGCCCGCGTCGAGGGCTTCGCCGGGACGGACGCGGTGGAGGCGGTGCTCTGCGCCGGCGGCGAACGCCTGGCCGCCGACCTGGTGCTGGTGTGCGTGGGCGTCGTGCCCAACGTCGAGCTGGCGCGCGACGCCGGCCTCCCCTGCGCCGGCGACGGCGAAGGCGGCGGCGTCCGGGTCGACGAGAACGCCCGCACCGCGGACCCGCGCGTCTATGCCGCGGGCGACTGCACGAGCCACCCCAACGCGCTCGTCGGCCGCCGCGTCCGCCTGGAGTCGGTGCACAACGCCGTCGAGCAGGCGAAGACGGCGGCCGCGGCCCTCTGCGGGACGCCGCGACCCTACGAGCAGGTGCCCTGGTTCTGGTCCGACCAGTACGACGTCAAGCTCCAGATCGCCGGCCTGTCGGCGGGCCACGACCAGGTGGTCCTGCGCGGCGACCCCGCCGCCGGCAGCTTCGCCGCCTGCTACCTGCTCGGCGGCGCGTTGATCGCCCTCGACGCGATCAGCTCGCCGCGCGACTTCATGGGCGCCCGGCGGCCGATCGCCGCCCGCGCCAAGATCCCCCCGGAGCGCCTGGCCGACGCCGGCGTTGCCTGGAAAGACATGACCTGAGGAACGAAGAGGATTCGTGATGGCCAAGATCACCTATATCGAATACGGCACCGAGAAAGCGCACACGATCGACGTCCGCAAGGGCCACACCGTGAAGGACGGCGCCGTGGACAACTCGATCCCCGGCATCGAGGCGATCTGCGGCGGCTCGTGCTCCTGCTCGACCTGCCACGTCTACGTGGACGGCGAATGGCTGGCCCGGCTGCCGGAGCAGGAGGACATGGAGAAGGACGTCCTGGAGTTCGCTCACGACGTGCGCGCCAATTCGCGCCTGTCGTGCCAGATCCGGGTGACCGACGAGCTCGACGGTCTCGTGGTGCGGATGCCGGAGATGCAGAACGTGTAGGTCGCCCCAGGGCGCTACCCTGGGCTTCGATCTCTTGACCCCTACGGGGGTAAGGGGACCGTTTCGAGGTACACTCCATGGACGGACTCGGATCTCAGAGCGGGCCAGCAAGCCATGGACGTCTTCCAACTCCGACGGGCGTCAGCGGCGTACGATCCAGGTGCCTTCCGTCAGCTCTCGTTCGTTGTCGATCCGTCTTGCCTCACGCAGGTGCCGAATTGCCTCCTGCCCGAGGGCCGCGCCAGCGGCCCTGTTTCCGGAATGGGACGCTTACGCGTCCCAGGGCAGGCACGGGGGCCTGCCCCTGTCGTAGGCCGTGTCAAGGGGGTCTGCGATGGAGATTTGGAGCTCCTTTGGGTACACGAGTCCCGTGATGGCGTGATCCCATTCAGATCCGGCCGACGTTCAGAATGGGACGCTGGCGCGTCTCAGGGCGGCCTGCCCCTACGTCCTCCGAAACCGCTGTATAATCACCCCAGGAGGCCGTACCGAGAACGGAGCCCATCATGGAGTCAACCCAGCGCCGCCAAGTCGTCGATGAGATCGACCGGATCCCCCTCAAGTACCTTCCCGGGCTGCTCCGGATGGTCCGTGCCTTCAGGGAAACCGTGACCGTCGAGACAGCCGGAGCGAGCTTCCGACAAGGCTGGCAGGAATCCCTGGAAGGCGGCACTCGCCCCGCTTCAGAGCTGTGGGACGCCGATGCGGGAGAGGGCACCTCGTTCTGGTCGCCAGTATCACTGGATGTTCTTGCGGATCAACAAGGGGTTCTGCCTGCGGACGATCTGGACAGCGTCAGCGCGCTCTGGCCGGCTGATGATGACCCCGACGAATTGCTGGCGCATGTACTGGCCGAACGGTCCGCCCGCCGAGGGCTTTCTAGGGAGAGCAATGGTTAATGGAATACGTGCTTCTTCGACGCCGAAGCCGGACGCGTGGCCGAAGCGGGCGGCCTCGACGTGGCCAAGAGCTGCGTCCACACCGGGGGACGCGAGCCCGCGCGTCGGCTGCGCAACAAGATCCGCGCTCTCCTGCCGTCGATGACGGACCCGCTCGTCGTCGACTTCACCGGCGTCGAGCACGCTTCGATCTCGTTCCTCGACGAGCTCCTCGGCCGTCTCGCCGACGAACTCGGCTCCGACGTCTTCCAGAGCCGGGTGCGGATCGTCGGGCTGACCGCGAAGCTGCGGAGCATGGCGAACAACGTCATCGGCCAGCGGCTCACGGACCGTGACCGCGTGGAAGGACCGGCCGGTTTCGTGGCGTCCTGAGCCGCTCAGAGGCCGATGGAAGGCGAGAAAATCGCCTCCTGAGACTCTCAGCGGGCGATGAAGGCGGCTTTCATCGTCCGCCTGGAGTCTAAGGACGAGATTTTTCGGCGAAAATCGTGTCCTTAGACTCTCGGCGGCCGACGAACGGCCCCGAAATCTCGTCCTGAGACTCTCAGGAGCCGACGAACGACCGATTCGTCGCCCGGTTAGCAGGGTGGACGGCCGGCGATTCGCGGTGTACCCTCCGCCGAGCTTCTCGGAAGGGGACGAAGGAGTCGTCCGTCTGCCGCTGAGCTTCTCGGCGGCAGGCATCCACCGGTTCCGGCGTCGTCCGAGCGCCTCAGGGGCCGGCGGAGCGGACGGTTCTCGTCGTCCTCCGATCTCTCTGACAGACTTCGTCTGCGATGGACGTCGAGAACCTCGGGCTGACGCCCGCCGAGCGCCGCCTCGCCGAGGCCCTGGACGGCTCGGACGAGGCCCTCGAGGCACTCGCCCGCCGTGACGACGGCGGCGACCTCGCCCGCCGTCACCGTGCCGGCCCGGCGCTGGCGCTGCGCACCGTGGCGCGCGCTCTCACCACGCCGACGTCGTGGCACCGCGACCTCCTCGCCGCGGCGATGCGCCACCTGCAGGCGCGCGCCACGGTCGAGGAGGCGGGCGAGCGCCTGGCGGCGGCCGGCGTCGAGTGGGTGCCGTTCAAGGGCTACGACATGGCGACCCGCTTCTACGCCGCCGCCGAGGAGCGTCCGGCCACCGACGTCGATCTGCTGATCTTGCCGGCCCGCCTCGCCGCGGCCCGTGAGGCCCTCGCGGCGGACGGCTGGCAGCCCCTCTTCACGGGCCGCCGCTACGAGGACTTCCTGGCCGAGGAGAGCTACGCCTGGCTGGCGCGGAAAGCGGACCGGACCCTGATCGAGGTCCATTACCGCCTCTGGGGGATGGCGCCGGAAGGACTGGCCGAGGCCCTGTTCGAACGCTCCCGTCCAGATCCGGGCTTGCCCCCCGGCGGAGGGCGGCTGCGCCCCGCCGACGCCTACTTCGTCGCCGCGGTCCACACCTGGCTGACGCCGCCGCCGCGTCCGCTCACCTCGTGGTGGGACCTGGCCCAGATCTCGGCCGGGCTGACGGCGCAGGAGGTGGACGACGTGGTCGACGCCGCCCGCGAGTGGGACCTCGCTCTGCCGGTGGCGCTGGCGGCGGAGATCTCGGCGGACCTGTGGCGTCGCGACGGCTGCCGCGCGATCGCGAGCCGCCTCGCCGCGTCGCTGCGGCCCGTCGAGCGCCGGGTGGCGTCGCGGGCGCGCCGTCGCGGCCTCACGGGCCTGACGCTGGCGCGCCTCCAGGCGGCGCGGCTGCTCTCCGGGCGCCGCAGCCGTCAGGGCTGGCTCACGGTGTGGCGCCGGGTGTGGGCGCATCCCGGCGTCGTCGAACGGTCGACCCCCGAGGAGTGGCCGTGGATCCGGCGTCGGCTGGTCTCGCTGGGCCGCTCCTTGGGGCCGGGCTGATCACCGTCGGCTGGCCTCTCTCCTCGCCGGCGTCACTGAAACCAGGGAATACGTCACCGTATTTCTGGAAGGCGGACTAAGCCTGGATCGTCCTCAGGTGGCCGAAGCCCACGAGCTTGCGCTCATCCTCGTCCCACAGCTTCAGGTTGATGCAGCGCAGGCTCTCGAAGAAGGTGATGCGCGTGACGTGCTGGAGCTCCGGCACCTCCTCCATGGCCTGCCGCAGGCGGTAGTTGGGGATCAGGCTCGAGAGGTGGTGGACGTGGTGGTAGCCGATGTTGCCGGTGAACCAGTGGACGAGGGCGGGCAGGTCGTAGAACGAGCTGCCCTCGAGGCCCGCGGTGTTGAAGTCCCAGCGCTCGCGGCCTTCCCAGTAGGTGTCCTCGAACTGGTGCTGGACGTAGAAGAGCCAGACGCCGATCGCGCCCGAGAGCAGGGAGATCGTGAGCTGCACGGCGAGAAAGCGGCCGAGGCCGATCGTCTGCCACATCACCAGGGCCACCGCCGCCAGCGCCAAGTTGTTCCAGATCACGCTCCCCCACTCCTTCTTCCACTCCCGCGGCGCGTCGAAGGGCAGCCGGTGCTTGAAGAGGAATTGATACGCGGGACCGACCAGCAGCAGCACGACCGGGTTGCGGTAGAGGCGGTAGCCGTACCGCTGCCAGAAGGGCCGGGACAGGTATTCGCGGACGGTCAGCGTGCGGATGTCGCCGAACTCGCGGCGGTCGAGGTTGCCGGAGGTGGCGTGGTGGATGGCATGGGTGCGTCGCCAGTAGCGATACGGCGTCAGGGTGAGCACGCCGAGCACCGAGCCCAGGGCGTGGTTGGCCCGCTGCGAGGTGAAGAACGAGCCGTGGCCGCAGTCGTGCTGGAAGATGAAGAGGCGGATCGAGAGCCCCGCCGTCGGCAGGGCGAGCAGCAGCGTGAGCGCGTAGGAGACCTCGAGGCTGACCAGCATCAGGTACCACAGGACGAAGAACGGCACGGCGGTGTTGACGAGCTGCCAGATCGCGAGGCGGTTGTCCGCCTTCTTGTAGGGAGCCAGGATCTTGTTCCAGGGGAGGGAGGGAGTCTTCTCTGACACGTGTCTTCTCGTTTCGGGGAGGGTGGGGTTGGTGCGGGGCGGATCGAGGTCGTCCTCGGGCGTCGTGCGCAGTCTACGCGCCTCGCGCGGCGACCTCCACGCGAGAACGTCATGGGAATGTAAGGAAACGCCCCCGTTGTGTCATTTTCGGGGGCGGCGCCTCGGGATCAGCCGGGCCCGTGCGCAGGCGTGTTCTCGCTGACGGCGCGCAGCGCTTCGGCCCGCTCGCGCGACGCCGCCGCCTCGGCGCAGGCCGCGCCGTCGTCCCAGGCATCCCTGGCAACCACCCAGCCGCCGAGGTGGCGGCGCGCCAGCTCGGTGAGGAAGGCCAGGTGGTCCTCGCGCTCGTTGAGGGCCGGGACGTAGCGGAACCGCTCGCCGCCGGCGGCGAGGAAGATCTCGCGGTTGAGCTTGTCGATTTCTTCCAGCGTCTCCAGGCAGTCGATCGAGAAGCCCGGACAGACCACGTCGACGCGCTTGACGCCGCGTTTCGGCAGCGCCGCCATGGTCTTGTCGGTGGGCGGCTTGAGCCACGGCTCCTTGCCGAAGAGCGACTGGAAGGTCACCAGGGCGCGCTCGCGCTCGAGGCCGAGCTCTTCGGCGATCAGCCGGGTGGTCTGGTGGCAGAAGCAGTGGTAGGGGTCGCCGTCGAGGAAGTAGCGCAGCGGGATGCCGTGGTAGGAGGTCACCAGCATCTCCGGCTCGCCCTCGCGCTCCCAGACCTCGCGGATCGACGCGGCGAGCGCGGCGACGAAGCCCGGCTCGTCGTGGAACTCGTGGACGGTGCGGACCTCCGGCACCCGCCGCCAGGTCATGAGCTCCTTCATCACGGCGTCGAAGACGGCGCCGGTCGAGGTCGACGAGTAGTGAGGGAAAAGCGGCAGCACCAGGACCTTGCGGCAGCCCTTGTCGCGCAGCGTGGCGAGCGAGCGCGGGATCGACGGCTCGCCGTACGTCATCCCGAGCTCCACGTGGAGCGGAGTGCCGATCCCCTGCCGCAGCCGCTCTTCGAGCACGAGCGCGATGCGCCGCGAGACGGCGAGCAGCGGCGAGCCCTCGGCGGTCCAGATCGAGGCGTAGAGCGCCGCCGACTTCTTCGGCCGGAAGGGCAGCACGAAGAGGTTCAGGATCAGCCACCACATGAGGCGCGGCAGCTCGATCACCCGCGGATCGCCGAGGAATTGCCGCAGGTACGGCCGCAGGGCCTTGGCGGTAGGCGCCTCCGGCGTGCCGAGGTTGGCGAGCAGGATTCCCACGCCCGGTACCTCGCCGTGTACGAAGCCGGGCTCGCCCCTGTAGATGTTCTTGGGCAAGGCGTCCTTCCGGATCGTTTCAGACAGGCAAGCGGCAGCTCCCCCCTCTATCCCGCCAGGGGGACGCTGCCGCGCTCGGCGATCGAATCCAGCACGTCGGCGAAGCGGTCGATCTCCTCGATCGTGGTGTAGACGCTGGGCGAGACGCGGATGCCCTGGAACTCGGGATGCCGGATGCCGACGACGATCATCCGGTGCCGCTGCCACAAGTGCTTCGCGAGCTCGACGGCGTCGATCCCGGCGATCTCGACGGTGGCGATGCCGCAGGCGAGCCCCGGCTCGAGGCTGGTGTGGAGCCGCACGTTGTCGCGCTCCAGCGCCCGCCGCGCCCAGCGGTCGCGCAGGTAGACGAGCCGCGCCGCCTTGCGCTCCGGCCCCAGGCCCTGGTGGAAGGTCAGGGCCTCGGCGATCGCCAGGAAGTTGGCGGCCGGGTGGGTGCCGATCTCCTCGAACTTGCGCACGTCGTCGTCCAGCTTCTCGGGCGCCGCCATCATCGGCCACAGGCCGGCGATCTTGTCGCGGCGCACGTAGAGCATGCCGGTGCCGTGGGGGGCGAAGAGCCACTTGTGGAGGCTGGTGCCGTAGTAGTCGCAGTCGAGGTCGTCGCGGGTGAAGGGGAAGTGGGCGAAGGTGTGGGCGCCGTCGACGACCACCGGGATGCCGCGGCGCCGCGCCATCCGCACCACCTCGCGCACCGGCAGGATCTGGCCGGTGACGTTGATCATGTGGCTCATCAGGATCAGCCGGGTGCGCGGCGTCACGTGCTCCTCGAAGAGGCGCACGACCTCGGCCGGGTCCTCGGCCGGAATCGGGATCGCGAGCTGCTTCAGGACGATCCCTTCGCGCCGCTCGCGCTGGCGGAAGGTGGTGATCATCCGCGGGTAGTCCTGGGTGGTGGTGAGCACCTCGTCGCCGCCCTCGAGGTCGAAGCCGAGCTGGCAGATCTGCAGGCTCTCCGAAGCGTTGCGGGTGAGCGCGACCTCTTCCGCCGCACAGCCGAACTGGCGCGCCAGCCGCTCGCGCACGGTCTCGCGTTGCGGCTCGAGCACCTGCCACATGGCATAGGTCGGCGCGGTGTTGGAGTAGGCGAGGTGGCGCGCCATGGCCTCCTGCACGTACTCGGGCGACGGGCTCACGCCGCCGTTGTTGAGGTTCACCAGGCTACGGTCGACGGTGAAGGCCTGCTGGACCTCGCGCCAGAAGGCCTCGTCGGACGCCGTCTCGGCGGCGCTGCCGGTGTGGCCGAGGGCGGCCTCGGCGGCGGCCAGGGCGCGCCGCGGGCGCAGCGCGGCCACGGCCAGCAGCGCCGGAGTGAAGATCCGCGTCACGAAATCGCGTCGGTCGAGCATCGTTGCGTACCTCCGGGCGTCGTGGAGGGAGCGATTCTATCAGCGGCGGCGCGAGCTTCAGGGAGGGAATCGAGGAAGGGATGGTGCCGAAGGCCGGATTTGAACCGGCACGGGTCGCCCCACACGGCCCTCAACCGTGCGCGTCTACCAATTCCGCCACTTCGGCACGGGCGGGGAGGTCCATTCTATGCCAGAAGGCGCAGGCGGGTGCAAGCCCCGGCGCTAGCCGTCGCCGGCGCCGGAGTCCGTGGCGGCGGGCTCGTCCGTCGTCCCGTCTTCGGCGCCTTCCGCCTCCGGGTCCGCGCCCAGGGTCTGCCCGGGCGCTTCCGGCAGGACGCCTGCGCCCCCGCCTTCAGGCAGCGCGCCTTCGGGCGGCGGGGCGGTTTCGTCGCCTGGCGGCGGCGTCTCCGGCGTCGCCACGTCCGGCGCCGACTCAGCCTCGGCCGCCGGGGTCTCGTCGCCCGCCGGCACGTCGCCCATCACCGAGCCGCCGGAGCCCGACTGGTAGACGCCGATGGCGAGGGTGGTGAAGATGAAGATCACGAAACCGCCGACCGTCAACCGGTGCAGCAGCGAGGCGGCGCCGCGGGCGCCGAACGCGGTCATGGTGCCGCCGCCGCCGAAGACTGAGAGGTCCGCGCCCTTGCCCTGCTGCAACAGCACGACGAGGATGAGGAAGAGGCTCGTGACGACGTGGATCGTATAAAGCAAGATGCCCATGGTGCGTGCTCTCCGCTGCGGTGGTGGGTCTCGGAGGATCTCGAGAGGTTGCGCCGGCCGCGGCGCGGCGCGTTCTCAGGCGCAAGCGCCGATGATAGCGAGAAATTTCGCGGAGTCAAGGCTCGCGCCGCCCACCAGGAAGCCGTCGACGTCGGCGCCGGCGGCGAGCGCGGCGGCGTTGTCGGGCTTCACCGAGCCGCCGTAGAGGATGCGCACGGCGGCGGCACGCCCGGCGCCCGCCAGGCGCGCCAGCTCGCCGCGCAGGTGGGCGTGGGCCTGCTGGGCGATCTCCGGCGTCGCGGTCTCGCCGGTGCCGATCGCCCACACCGGCTCGTAGGCGAGCTCGAAATCCGAAGGCGGTACGGCCAGCGCCGCCGCGAGCTGGCGCGTCAGGACGTCGTTCGTCCTCCCGGCGCGGCGCTCCTCCAGGGTCTCGCCGACGCAGATCAGCGGCACCAGGGCGGCCTCGCGGGCGACGCGCGCCTTGGCGGCCACCAGCTCGTCGCTCTCGCCGTGGTCGCGGCGGCGCTCGCTGTGGCCGCACAGCGCCCAGGTGCAGCCGACGTCGGCGAGCTGGGCGCCCGAGACGTCCCCGGTGTGGGCGCCGTCGGCCTCGGGGTGGAGGTCCTGGCCGCCCCAGGCCACCGGCGAGCCGGCGAGCTCGCGTCCCACGGTGACCAGGAGCGGGAACGAAGGGAAGACCACCACCTCGGCCGCGCCGCGCCCGAGACCGGCGCGTACGGCGCGGCACCAGCTCTCGGCGTCGCGGCGCCGGAAGTGCATCTTCCAGTTGGCGGCGACGATCGGCCGCCGTGCGGAATCGGTCATCGGCTCTCCTCCTGGCTCCAGTGGCTCAACCCCGGACCGCCTCCCACAGGATCCCCGGCAGCTTGGACGGCGACGGCGAGGCTTCGAAGCGGGTGAGCTTGCGCCCGATCTCGAGCGCCGTCCGGTGCGTTGGGAACCACAGCGGCTTGGGGCGGATGCGGAAGGGCGAGCGCACCACCGTCTTCTGCACCCGCGAGAACATCAGCGTGTTGTGAACCACCCCGCTGCCGCTCTGGATGTCGTAGACGTCGTGTCCGGGAAAGGCGCCCCAGGGCGTGACCACCAGGCCGTAGGCCAGCGCCGCCCAGTTGTTGACCGCCACCGAGCCGTAGCGCAGGCCGGCGATCGCGCGGTCGACGGCGGCGGCGACCTCCGCCTCGCGCAGCGAGGCCGGGTGCACCAGCAGCGTGGCCGAGAGCGTGCCCCACAGCCGTTCGTTGGCGAACTCCACCGCCCGCTCGAGGAACTCCGGCACCGTCGCCGCCGCGAGCGCGGTCTCGGCGAAGACGCTGCAGAATGCCTCGGTGCGGAAGCACACGTCGTCCTCGGCCGCGGGGTCGACGCCGGGCACCAGCGTCCACGGCAGCTCGCCCGCGCCGGCGTCGCCGAAGCGCTCGGCCTCGGGATGGGCCGCCACGAACTTGGCGTGGCGCTCGGCGGCCCCCGGGTAGTAGGCGGCGCGCGCCGGCACCCTGGCGAGCGTCCGGCGCAGCGCGTCGAGCAGGGCCTGGCGCTGGTCCCAGCCCGCGTGCTGGACGATCACGCGGGTGGCGTTGCAGTTGAAGCCGGCGTTGTTGGTGAGCATCGCCGCCAGGCTCTCGGCGTGGTAGGCGAGGTCCTCGGCCGTCCACGGGCCGGGCACCACGATCGCCGGCGACACGTTGCCGAGCTCGCTCGAGATCGGCCTGGCGTTGCGCGGCCGGCGCTGCTCCTTGCGCAGCTCGCCCTCCTCGCCGGGGCCGAAGACGATCGCCTCGACCGTCTTGTCGGAGCCGGTGACGTGGATCTCGTCCACCGCCTCGTGGTTGCAGAGGTAGTCGCCCACCTCGGCGCCGCCGTAGACGATGCGCAGAACCCCCCAGTCATGGAGCGCCTGGAAGCCCTCGGCCAGCAGCGGACCGAGGTAGGCGTTCAAGGGGTGGGCCTTGTAGACGACCACCTTGTTCTCCACGAAGAGCTTGTAGAGGGCGTCCATGGGGCCGATCGACGACACGTTGCCGGCGCCGAGCACCAGGCAGACCTCGCCGCGCGGCTCCGGCGTCTTGTAGGCCACGGCCTGGGTGGCGGGCAGCTCCTCGGCGGTGACGCCGGGCTCCATCCACACCTCGCCGACGATGCCGCCGTAGAAGACGCGGTCGTAGATGGACTGGGGGAAGACCTGGGCCGTCACCTGGCCGTCCGGGCGCGTCGTCACCGGTCCCGGAATGCGCGGCTGGCCGCGGGTGGCGACGTCGTCCAGGGCCTCTTCGAGCAGGCGCGCGTTGCGGAGCACGAAATACGGACCCGCCAGCCACTCCTCGCCGGCGGCGGCGCTGCCTTCGGGGATGCCTTCGGCGGCGCGCACCTGGTCGGCCCAGGCGTCGGCAACGGCGGCGAAGTCACGGCGGATCTCGCGCAGGATGGCGCGCCGGTCGGGGATCGGCAGCTCGGCCCACTCCTGCTTCTTGCCGGTGAGCACGGCGAGCGCCTCGTCGATGGACTCGCGCGAGCTCGGCGGAATCGCGCCCTCGACGTCGGCGTGTTGGGGGATGCCGGAGACGGTGGTGGCGTTCATGGCGGCTCTCCTGTTGCCGGCCGATCATATCAGTCGGCCGGAGAGGCAGTCTCGGTCCGCGTATACTCGGCGTAG
>Ga0302046_10002580_pt1 | contig 16829 bp, 20 predicted proteins | sample RVTome_11_FD_200261 | JGI IMG/M metagenome (GOLD analysis project Ga0302046, IMG submission 200261) | Soil microbial communities from uranium-contaminated site in the Upper Colorado River Basin, Wyoming, United States - RVT147D111 (version 2) ...
ACGAGTGGACCATATACAACTGTCATATCCATACGTTCACTAGTAAGCATTCGCCCCGGCAATTTTGGTGGTGGGTGATCTCCGATGCAAGCCGGGGCAAGGTCAATTGGATAATGATCCCGGTGTACGCGCTCGCCGTGTACCTGTACTTTCGGCTTCTGAACTTTCTGACGCAAACCTCCAACTCGCTTGCCATCGGTGCGAATCAAGGAGCGCAGATAGTCTATCCGCTGATGCTGCTGGGCCTGTTGATCCTATCGATCCCTCTCTTCTTGCTGGTCGCCCTCATCATTATGCTGGTGGTAAGCGTGTTGATGCAGGCATTCATTAGTTTACTGATCAGGATGAGGTCCAGGAGGATGTCGAGAGAGACCAATCAACAGCTTACGGATTTGAAGAATCAGGTTGCTCGCGGGCGCAGCCGCGTCATCCAGTCGAACTGGCTGTACAACGTGCTGGTGTGGATCAATCCCTTCCGGAACGATATCTTCGAACGGCTGGCGCGCTTTCTCAAGGTCGCAGAGCAGCCCACCCAGCGGGATGTCTTCGAGCAGGTGAAGCTTCAATATCCCGAGAAGCGGACGGTGTTCGTCATCCTGCCGATGGATATGGGGTTCATGGACATGGGGGAGCTGCGGATTCCCATCGAAAAGCAGCACGAGGAGCTGTTGGAGATGGCGCAAAGCTCCGGCGGGAAGATTGTCCCGTTCTACGCCGCCGACCCGCGGCATCCGGATATCGTTCAGCGGGTGAGTGACAACCTCGCCCCGGATAAATTCCGCGGCATCAAGATCTACCCGAACCTGGGCTACCGGCCGGATGACCTGAACCTGATGGAGATCTACAAGCTTTGTATGAAGGGCGGCTTCCCCGTGGTCACGCATTGTTCCCCGGGCGGCATCTGGCGCTATGGCTTGAGCCGGGACGTGCGCAGGGCGAATTCCAGGCCCGAAAATTACAGAGACATTCTGGATAAGGACGAGTATCGAGAGCTCAAGCTGTGCCTTGCCCACTTCGGCGGCGCAGAGGAATGGGCCCGGCATCTGAAGGGCCGGGTAGCGGAAGAGGGGGAAGAGGTGCCCTGGGTGCGGACGATCTACGATATGATCGCCTCCGGCAAGTACCCCAACCTGTATGCCGATATTTCATATACGGTCTTCACCCCCAAAGTCTCGGGGCTGGAGGTTGACCTGATCGACTATCTCAAAGTTCTGCTGACTCATCCGCGCGTGAGGGAGCGCGTGCTCTTTGGGAGTGATTATTACATGGTGGAGCGGGAGAGTGTCTCTGAAAAGGAAGCTTCCCTGTTACTCCGGAGCCGCCTGGGCGAAGACCTGTACAAACAGATCGCACATACCAACCCCATAGAATATCTGCGCCTCAAGGTTCCCGCTCCGAAGAAGGCGGTGAGAAAGAAAGCAGCGACCCGCAGAAAAGCAGTTGTTCGAGGTCAGTAAGCCCACCCATAGGGTGGGGCGGGACCAGTGTGTGCACGCGCGATGTGGACCGTCCCATGTCCGCAGGATTAGTTGTGTATCGCGTGCCTTTGTTTTCACACTGGGCGAGTACAAGAGCATGGACTCGAAATACCATCTTGAGGAGCCTGATTCGATTGCAAGTTCTGTCTGATAGCCGAAGCAGGGCAGGGGAGGAGCGGGATGGCGTCTCTGCAAGAGGGCTAAGCTTCTCCTTTTTACGCGCGTAGTCGAGAAGCTTTTGGGAGATGAGGTACAGAGTTTTGCCTTTTATCTGGACACTCCCGACGCCTAGCGGGCCTCAGCGGGGCAGAGTTTCTAAGAGAAACGGAACACCTACAAAAAACTTTACCGGCTTAAATAAAAAAAGACTTATACACACCGGCAAGATTCCAGGTAGCGCCGCCAGTAAAGCGTGGCGGGGTGAAAGGCTTGTAAAAAAACGGGGTTCACTGGCTACCAGATGCTCATGCACTTGCTGGCAGTGTTGACCGGCGCGCTTTTGCCAATCGCGCACTGTGCGCTCATCCAAAAGAAACGCTTTCACAATCGCCTGGATCGGACAGCCGTAAGCTAGCAACACAATTACGCACATCACAATTCGCGGGTATGTATCTCGTCGGTTGCTTCTATAGCTTTTGTTACTATCACCATAGTTTGCGTTTGAAGTTGTCTATTGATTCTGGCTAGACCGATCATCGATGGACACCTACCGAACTACTCCATTTCAAAGTCCCACCTCCGCATTGGGCCATGCCCAGCCAACGTGGCAGACCTTCTGTCGCCATGCTGAATCTCGCTCAGCAATGGGTTGCATGACCACGTTTAAGTGCCCTCATAACTCTCCCTAATTTTGGCGAAGGTACTGGTTAATAGAGTCTTTTTTTTTGTTGATGAAGAAAATTGACATCTATATATTAATAAATTACAATATTCTAAATTTCTAATATAGACAGGAAACCCATGACCGATCGAAACTTGTACAAGATACATGCGAGCATTTGCCACACCTTAGCCAATCCCAAGCGACTGGAAATTATCGACAAACTCCGTACCCGTGAATTGTCAGTGACCGAGCTCACCTTGGCTTTGGAAATCAGCCAATCCAACCTTTCGCAACACCTTGCATTGATGCGCGAGCGCGGTATCCTGACAGCTAGACGCGATGGATTGAATGTGTATTATGCCTTGAGCAATCCAAAAATCATCCAAGCCTGTGACTTGATGCGTCAGGTGTTGCTTGAATACCTGGAATCAGGGGCTGAACTGGTGCGACAAGAATCAACAAAATAGGAAAATACCAAATGACTGAAGTTAATCCAACCAACTATCTTATTATCATCAACGATGGTCCCTATGGCAACGAGCGTCCATACAACGCCCTGCGACTAGCCATGAACTTGGCAAAGCGCGAGGCAACCCATGTCCGCGTTTTTTTGATGGGCGATGGAGTACATTGTGCCATCAAAGGGCAGGAGACCCCACAGGGCTACTACAATATCGAGCGCATGTTCACCGCCGTATTGCGCGGCGGCGAAGTGGCTACCTGAGGGACCTGCCAAAAAGCCCGAGGTCTCGGGCCAGACGCCATTATGGAAAACATCCAGATCGGGTCAATAGAATTACTGACTGACTGGACGATTGCAGCAGATAAGGTTTTGGTGTTTTAATTTTTGAATCACATTCCAACAGGATTCACTTGTTGAATCCTGTTGGAACTTTTTATACCAGAGATTGCTTTATTGCCAATATTTACTTGGAAGGTACTATGAAAACCAGAGACAGTGGAATGCCCGATGAGCAAATGTGGGACAGAAGCCATAATCTTGCAAGGGTTACTCAATTTCCCTGCCTTGAAAGTAATCAATTTTAAAATTCCAGGAACCTCATGACTGATCATAATCATCCTCCCATCCTCACTCATAAAGATCATTTGTTGCCATCTGTCTTTACGCCCGAGAATTTGTTACGCGAAGCGAGAAGACAAAAATCCATTCCCGAAGGATCCATTCCAAGAGTTTGCATACTTGATCCGGATGGCGATATTGTTCTAAACCTGATCACCAGTGGTCAGGCACAACTCAATCCCTATTGGGCTTGCTACCATACCCACATGTACAACTTCACGTATGAAGGAATTGAGTTTGGCATCGTTGGAAATGCAGTTGGTGCATCCTTCGCGGTTCTCGTGGCGGAAGAAATGTTTGTATGTGGGTGCGAATTGCTGATCAGCATGACCTCCGCCGGCCAAATCGTTTCGAAAGGAATACCCCCCTGTTTTGTACTGATCGAGAAAGCAGTGCGTGATGAAGGAACCAGTTACCATTACCTGCCACCCTCCCAATTCAGCACTATTAATTCGAAATTGCTGGAGTCCGTGAAGGGTGTTTTTGAGAAATCACAACCGCCCATTATCCTTGGGACAACCTGGACAACGGATGCGCCATTCCGGGAAACCGAAGCGGCAATCGCGAATTGTCGTTCGCAGGGCATTCTTGGGGTGGAGATGGAGGCGTCGGCGCTCTATGCCTTTGCCGAGGCAAAAGGCTATCCGGTGATTTGTTTTGCTCATATCACCAACCAGATGGGAAATATCGAGAATGACTTTGAGAAAGGTGAGGCGCAAGGGAGTCTGGATGCAATTGATGTGATTTATAAGGCAGCAGAAACCTGCTTGCTACCCATCGATTGAAAATAGAAACTGAGAGGAGAGAAAATCATGTCAGGTAAAACGATCTTAATATTGGGCGGCGGTATCGGTGGATTGATGGCCGCCAATGAACTGCGGCGGCTCCTGCCCGCTGAACACCGTATCGTGTTGATTGAGAAGAACTCGCAGCATACCTTTGCACCCTCCTTCCTGTGGCTGATGACCGGCGAACGCAGGCCGGAGCAGATCACGCAGGATGTACGCCGCCTCGTGCGGACCGGAGTCGAGGTGCTTTTGGCTGAAGTGCAGGGTATTGACCGGCCCAACCGTCTTGTCCGAACCAGCGTAAAGGAACTTACCTTCGATTATCTTATCGTTGCCCTTGGAGCGGAATTGGTTCTCGATGCCATCCCTGGTCTGGCGGAAAGCGCGCAAACCTATTACACATTCGAAGGCGCGGCAAAACTTCGCGACACTCTGGGTGATTTCAAGGGCGGAAAGGTGGCGGTTGTGGTCAGCGCCCTGCCTTATAAATGCCCTGGTGCGCCGCATGAAGGCGCCATGCTCATTGCCAATCAGTTGCGCAAGCGCGGTTTACGCGACAGCGAGGTGCATCTGTTTACACCGGAGCCTCAACCCATGCCAGTGGCAGGTTCAACTCTGGGAGATGCCGTGAAGCAAATGTTGACGGATCGAGGGGTTGTCTTTCATCCATTGCACAAGCTGACGGAAGTAAATCCTGCCACCCATGAGATGACCTTCGAGGGCAAGGAATCGTCCCATTATGACCTGCTGGTGGCGATCCCTCCACATCGTGGCAGTCGCATTGCCCGAGAGGCTGGTTTGACAAATGAAGCTGGTTGGATCCCAGTGGATCGCGCCACGCTTCAAACACAACACGAAAACGTATATGCCCTGGGTGACGCGACAGCCATCCAAATTCCCGGGCGGTGGAAGCCGGACGTGCCCATGATGCTGCCGAAAGCCGGCGTGTTCGCTCATGCTCAAGCCGAAATCGTCGCACGCCGGATCGCCGCAGAAATCGCGGGCAAGAAAAACGAGGATATATTCGATGGCGAAGGTTATTGCATGCTGGAAGCTGGGGAAAATGTAGCCGGGTTTGCATATGGCGATTTCTTCGCCGAACCTTCTCCGCAGATCCAACTCCGCAAATTGGGTTGGGCCTGGCATATGGGCAAGGTGCTGTTCGAACAATGGTGGCTGTCCCCTTATGGGCTGAAGCGTGAGCTCCTGAGACAGGTACTTCATCTGGGAGGCAGGTTGTTTGGCATTCCCACAATCTAAACTTTTTTGGTGTTGCATTCGCTAATTTGTACTCTGCTCAGTTGAAAAATCACTCTCTGATGCCAGTACGAGTTGACGCAATATACTCTACACACAATTCATACTTATCCTTCATACGCACTTCATAAACCTCCGCTTTAATCGAGCCTACAAGCTCACAATTATTCTCAACAATGGAGGTTGTTATGAAAGAATGGCTCAAATGGGGCGGGGTGGTCTTGCTTGCTGCGATCGTTGGGGTGGCGTCTGCTACAGTGTTCACTGCCGGCAGGCAACCTCAACTGCCTGACATCGCGGCACAAAGCATTGCCACTCAGACTGATCTCTCCCCGGCCATCGTTACCCAAACGGAAAGGTCAGCGATAGAGCAAGGCGTTGCCACTCCAACCGTCCCTTATGCTCGATCATGGGGCTACGGCTGGGATAATGGATCTGGTCCAGGTTCGATGGGGCCTGGGATGATGCGCGGTTACGGAGACTGGGCTAACTCAAATGGCAGCCCCCTCACACTCGACCAGGCAATCGAGGCTGTAAACTTGTACTTGACGGCATATGGCAATCCTGATCTCACCATAACTGAGGTCATGGAATTCACAGAGAATTTCTATGCCGAAGTGGAGGAGAAGAGCAGCGGCATCCACGCCTTTGAACTCCTCATTGACCGCTACACCGGGGCTGTCTACCCCGAACCTGGCCCCAATATGATGTGGAACACCAGGTATGGTCACATGGGGAGCATGATGGGTGGGTGGCAAAACTCGCAAGCCGGATCAACATCGGTAACCGGGGAACAGTCCCTTGAACTCACCCAGGACTGGCTGGATCAAAATATGCCCGGCACATCAGTTGCAGAGAAGGCCGATACGTTCTATGGCTACTACACGATTCACGTGCTGAAAGATGGCCAGGTGTATGGCATGCTCAGTGTGAACGGCTACACCGGAGAGGTGTGGTACCACACCTGGCATGGAAATTTCGTTGAAATGAAAGAATTGGAGGAATAATGAACAAAATCAACTGGACTGCGGTGGCGGTTTTTGCCATCGTTGCGCTACTTGTCTTCCTGATCGCCGGAAGCCTGTTGGGCGGCTGGGGATATCGAGGCATGATGGGACCAGGCATGATGAACGGATGGGGCTTTGCTCCCTTCGGCTGGATCGGGATGATCTTCATGTGGCTGATCCCCATCGGCTTTCTCGTGCTGACGGTGGTGGGTATCGCCTGGCTTGTACGAACACTTGGCAGCGGGAACAATCCACCCACCCCTACGAAAACCTGCCCCTCATGCGGGCGCGGCGTGCAGGCTGATTGGCGCAACTGCCCTTATTGTGGCACTACCCTCAGTTCTCCATAAGATAGCAATCAAAAGCGGGTGCAGGTTCGTTTCTGCACCCGCTTTTGATTCATACAAACGATATTCTCTCTTCACACATCCTTCACAATAGGCGGCTAACCTCAGGGTAAATATGAAACGAATCCCGGCGGCTGCCGGAACCAATGGAGATAAAACCTATGTGCGGTCACAACCCTATCCATCATGTCACTCACCGCTCTCACCCCGAACCTGTTCAGCCGGCTGTGAGGCCTGTTGAACCACAGGCAGCGACGCGGCCCTGTCCAAATTGCGGCACAGCCGTTCAGGAGGACTTCGTCTTCTGCCCGCGTTGCGGCACTGAAATCCTGAGCGCCTGTCCATCCTGCCAGCGCGCCGTCCAAACCGATTGGGCGCGTTGTCCCTACTGCGGCGTTGATTTGCTGGCAGGAACAGCCGCGGCCGCGCCGCATTCTCATACTTAATGAAAAGGAGATTACCCATGAGTTTCATTGCTCGACTTAAAGCCATCTTCGGGGCCAAGGCGAATCAGACCCTGGATCAGATCGAAGACCCGCGCGCCAACCTGGATTACAGCCTGACGCGGCTGCAGGCGAGCCTGCGCCAGATCAGCGACAGTCTGGTCGAAGTTTCCACCGCCCGCCATACGCTGGAGGCGCAGCGCGGTCAGACGCAAAAGGCCATTGACCAGGCGGAGGAACAAGCCCGCCAGGCCGTCCAACTGGGCCGCGAAGACCTGGCCACCCGCGCCCTGGAGCGCAAGGCTGCCGCCCAGCAGCGATTGAACAGCCTCAACGACAACATCGCTTCGCTTGATGCCCAAGTGGAAAGCCTGAAGACCAGCCAGGCCAACATGCGCCAGAAGATCGAATTGTTCCAAGTCAGGAAGGAAGAACTCAAGGCCCTGTATGATTCATCGCGGGCGCAGTTGCAGGTGAAGGAAGCTGCCAGCGGCATTTCGAAAGACTTGGCTGACGTTGGTCACGCCATCCAACGCGCGGAAACGCGCATCCAGGCTATGCAAGCGCGTGTGGAAGCGATTGACAATCTGGTCGCAACAGGCGTGTTGGATGATACCCTGGCTCCCGAAGGCGATGATATTGACCGCGAACTGGCCCGTCTGACGCGTACCGCTGCAGTGGAGAACGACTTGCAGCGCCTCAAGGCGGAAGTCGCGCCGAAGAAGGCCGAGACGGCAGCGTAAACATGGGCTGTGGATCACCCCTGGGCGACCTGTTCTATCTGGCCGATACCCTGCTCTACCACACTGATGGTTCTTCTCTCCCGTTAGGCAGGAGGGGAATCGGGGGTGAGAGTGACAACCCTTTACGCTCCCAGTTGTACCAGATGTACGGCGAAGGACAAATCAGCGAAGAGGTTTTCACCGCCCTGCGGATACTCGCCGACCGTGGTCAACTGCGCCCGGCCGACCTTGCAGTCCATCGCGCCCGTGTGCAGCATCGTTCAGTAGGGCATGGCGACCCTGTAACAGCAAATGCTCTGCGCAGTATCCGTTCACGTCTGACGCAACTTGCACAAGTTCGGGCTGCTTCAGAGAAAGTCCTGGCCGACCTGGAAACCCAGCTATCGGATATTAATCAGCGCATGGATGACAAAGAGCAGGCTGCACGCAGGATCATTGAGCGTGATGAGGAGTCCGCCCGCCAGCGCCTGGCCGAAAAGGCCGAACTGGGACTCAGCCGCGACCGGCTGGCACCCCAGGTGGACGCCCTTCAGACAGATTTGAGCCGCCTGGAGGATTTGCGTGCGCAGCTGGAAGCCAAGTCTATTGAATTGGAAGCTGTACAGGCGCGTGGCCGCTTGAACGAAGAAATGCTAAAATAACAAGAGGTGTTACCATGATGATGGGTGTTGGATTACTGTTTATGCTGGTAGTCGGTCTGGTTTTAATTGGAATACCAGTATTGATTGCCGCGTTGATCGCTGGCGGCGGTCTGCCAAAGCTGTTCAAGCCCCAGACCCCGGAGCCGGATCATTCTCCGTCGCTCCAGAAGACAACTGTTGATCGTAAGTGTCCCGCCTGTGGGCGCGCAACGCGACTAGACTGGAATGTCTGTCCTTCCTGCGGCACGGCCTTGACATAAAAGGATGACTCAAAAAATTCTTGTCGTTGATGATGAAGCGGAGATTGTAAAGCTGGTGCGCGCCTACCTGGAGCGCGCCGGCTTTGCCGTTGTGACTGCCAGTGAAGGTCGTCAGGCGCTGGCGGTCTTTCGATACGAGCGGCCTAATCTGGTTGTTCTCGATTTAAACCTGCCGGGGATGGACGGCCTGGATGTGTGCCGGGCAATGCGCCGGGATTCAGATGTTCCCATTATCATGCTTACCGCCCGGATCGAGGAGACGGATCGTCTGATTGGTCTGGAATTGGGCGCGGACGATTACATTGTCAAGCCTTTCAGCCCGCGCGAGGTTGTTGCCCGTGTGCGCACTGTCCTGCGCCGCGCCGAGGGGACCCCGATCCACCCTGAAGTGATTTCCAGCGCGGGGGTGATGCTCGACCTGACACAACGTGCGGCCTCGTTGAATGGTCAAACACTCGATCTGACAACCATGGAGTTTGACCTTCTGGCCCTGCTGGTGCAACACCCGGGCCAGGTCTTTACCCGGTTACAGTTACTCCAAGGAACGCAAGACGTTGCCTACGAGGGTTATGAGCGCACCATAGATGTACACATCAAGAACCTGCGTAAGAAGCTTGGCGATGATTCGCAGGAGCCGCGTTTTATCGAGACGATACGCGGCGTGGGTTATCGGTTTATCCGCGAGGGTGCCTGAGATGCGCAATAGTTTGTGGACGCGCCTGATGAGTGTTTTCCTCAGCGTGATCCTTCTGGGTGTGATCGTCATGATCGTGTCGGTGCGACTCTCGACTGCCGCCCAATTGCGCAGCCGGGTGCTTTCCGACGATGTGGCGCAGGCGAACGCACTAGCCCCGCTTCTGGCCGGCTACTATTCGCAAAACGGTACTTGGATTGGAGTCGAAACCTATCTGGCCTCTGCGCCACAATCGCAAAATCTGCCAGCAACCCAAACGGATCCCGGCATGATGGGGCCGGGCGGGATGATGGGCCCCGAGATGATGGAAAACTGGGGCGATTGGATGGGAGTAACACGTACGACCGGGCCGCTGGACGATCGCGTAGCGGTGCTGGACGCCAGTGGCAAAGTAATCGCCGATACCGGTCAGGCAATTGTGGGCGAACAGCACCCGGCCGAGCACGCTTCGAACGGCGCACCGATTGTTGTGAACAGCAAAACGGTTGGCGCTGTGTTGGTTGGCTCGATGATCGAACCGGTGCTTAACCCGGCAGACGAGGACTTCCTTCGTTCTGTGAATTTTTCCATCTTGATCACCTCAGTCGCTGTAGGGATTCTGGCATTGGTCCTGGGATCGTTGCTCTTTCGGCAGATGATCTCCCCGCTGCGGGCATTATCCCAATCTGCCCGGGCGATTGCAGAAGGTGATTTAGGACAACGTGTGCCAGCAGACTCCGACGATGAGATCGGTCAGGTAGCCCGCTCGTTCAACCGCATGGCCGAAAGCCTGGAAGAGTCAGATATTCAACGACGCAATATGATGGCTGACATCGCTCATGAACTGCGCACTCCATTGACGGTTGTCCAGGGCAACCTGGAAGCGTTGATGGATGGGGTCTATGAAATGACAACGGAGAACGTGGCTGGGATCCACAAGCAGACAATAGTGCTCAACCGTCTGGTCGCCGATCTACGCGATCTGGCCCTGGCCGAGGCGGGTCAGTTAAGGTTGGAGCGAAAACTGTTTTCTTTGTCAGATATGATTGTCCAGGTAGCGGAAGGACTTGACGTCCAGGCGCACGAGAAGGAAGTAACGCTGAAGTTGGAAGCCGCCGCAGATTTGCCTAAAGTTCAAGCCGACGAACAGCGTATTACGCAAGTGCTGTTCAACTTGATGTCGAATGCGCTGCGTCACACGCCAGTCGGCGGGACGATCACGATCAGCACCGAACTGCGTGAAGAGCGCGTCCTGGTCAGTGTGCGTGATACGGGGGCTGGCATCCCACCCGAAGATCTGCCCCACGTGTTCGAACGCTTCTACCGCGCTGATCGCTCACGAGCGCGTAACACTGGCGGCTCTGGGCTGGGGTTGACGATTGCCAAACAAATTGTCGAGGCACATGGCGGGCAAATCTGGGCGCAGAGCTGGCTGGGTGCTGGCTCGACCTTTGCTTTCAGCCTGCCCTTGTCCGCTTCCGTTTCAAAGCCGCCAACATCACGCTCCCGGCACACACCGGCACATGCACCAGAGCGAAGCGCACACCCGCTGGCACCGCCCGCAGGGGCCAGGACAGGTGTGCCCCGGACGCAGGTGCCGGGGGATGCAGGTGTTTGTCCTCATTGCGGACGGGTCACGGAAAGCGACTGGCGATTGTGCGCCTATTGCGGAATGGAACTGAGAGAGTAATTCATTCAGCCTGTCATGCGCACTTGGCGGGCGCTTTCCGTGGAGATTGATGTAGTCGAATCAAAATGTCCTTGGTAAATCTGAGGACATTTTGATTCGTTTTTGTTTTAGCAACTCACCTTACGCAGCCAACGGATTCCAAGGGCTGCCAATCATAATCCCTTAATATTGTAGATCGTTGTGAATGCCAAGTTCATTTTGACAACCTGCACAGTTCAGTGTACACAATTGGACATGTTTTCCGTACTCTTTTAAGGGCAGAAAGATGATTTCGTGGGAAGTATGCTGGGTTGAGGGTATCACCCCACCACGTTTTAGCGAGGTGATGCCAGATTCCAGCTTAAACAAAAAAAGGAATGAACACACCGTATGTGTTCCTGCAAAATGAAACTCCGCGGGTGGCCCATTTGAGTAATCACCCCCGTTGTGTAATTTACTTAAGTGCCCCCGTCAGTACATCGTCTTGCCGAGGAAGGTAACCTTCCTCGGCAAGACGATGTACATCTTTCCACCTCCACAGTTGCATAATGTTTGACCATTTCCTGCGCATCCCGCAACGGAACAGCACAGGAGTAAACGACCGGCTTGTCAAGGCCCTTGGCATTGACCGCCCAGCCCCGGAACACTGTCGCCCCTCTGAGGTCGGATGTCCACCCGTCATCATTGCTCCACCACATCGGGACGATGTTCGTCAACTGCGTTTCCTGCAACAACCGATCAAAGCACAACAGGCGTGCATTCACAGATCGTATACTGAGAAGTCGCATTTATATTGGGCCAACACATCGCTCAACTTCTGGTAGAGTTCATTCGGTAAGGGTTCGTATGGGCGAGTAAGCCACCCCACAGCCTCATTGAAATCTTTCGGCAACTCCCATTTTGGGGAACAAAATGATCTGCCAGCATTATGTTATTTTTTATAGTTCACACTCCTTTTTTCAAGTGATTATTTTTTCGACAGGCAGACAATGGGGAGGGGGTACCTGCGTATAGTTCAGAGATGTAGCATGTGGACGCCGATCCAAGTCCACACCAACAATTTCCCTTGTCTCATTTTGATTCGTGGAAATGTACACTGCAAAACCACATCCCAAGGAAAAAACACCGCAAACCCGCAAACTCCGCAGGCTCCCCAAACCCGCAAACCCCTTTATTTCCTTTCGGGTGTCGTCACTGGTGCCGTCACTTTGTCAAAGTGCAGTCACTGGTGTCGTCACCTTACTGACTTTTGAGTATTCCATACCGAGATAGATAGGAGACCAGCTTATTTTTGCTGATCTCCCGACCATTATCGCCAATCTTCCATCGGTCGCCTTCACACGGGATACAAGCCAGCGGCTTGCCATCTTGTGACAAGCCTGGAAAGAACATCATGCGGAGTTCAAGACAGACCTGTCGTATGTCCCGCAACAACAAACGCGGATGGGGCACATTCTTTTTCCGACCCTTCCTCTTGGTGTATTCCTTGACGCGATGCGCAATCATCCCCGCTTCCCCCTCGTCTATGACCACGTTCACCAATTCAAGAGGAAAGCTTTTCAACACACCGAGCGTTTTCGTGCCGGGCTGGAACGGCTGATCCTCCACCGTGCGGAAACTCTCGACCCACGTGAACAAGTCCGCATCGCCTGAATGATTGGCCCCAGTGCTGTATGGAGAGCCTCTGTGCACTGCCTTGCGGCCACGAGCCGACGAAAATCTTCTTGACGGAGAAATGCCGGCACACTCTGGACCCATTCCCATCGCTATGCTGATCGGGTTGGTCAAGGGACGCCCGCACTTCTTGCATCGCGGTTGACTCATACGAACCTCCTAATACCAACGGGAGACGGATTTCCGTCTCCCGTTGGCAACATGTCTTATACAGTAATCCCTGTCTGGCACTCCCCATATACAAAGAGTGTGGCGCACTCATCACTGCAGAAGTTATCCTCTGCATGACATTCCCAAACAGGCACTTTGATGGGATTTGCGCAATACGGACACAGCCACTGCTCGGGCCAGCCGAACTCCCAGCTTGCCGGACCATCGTCTTCGCTACAGATCGCATAGAAGCTGTACTTGCCCAGCCATTCGACATTCCATTGCCCGCGTTTGACCACGACACCGATCCTGTCCAGCAGGAAGATGATCGCCCGGTTTCCAATTGACTCGAGCATCTTCATTACCGGTGTTATATTGGCCAGCCAGCGATACTCACCGCCCACATTCAGGAACAATATCCAGTGATTGAGGATGTCCCAGGACAGGATGAAGCATCCCAGGTGCTGTTCGTAGGCAAAGTCATCGTTGATTTCCTTCAACGCGAACTTCAGACGAAGAAGCGTTTCAAGGAAGGTCGTTGCTTTTTTGATTCGAATACTCATAGGAACCTCCTGTATTTATTTTCCAGTTTCAGTAACTTACCTAGTATTTATCCATCTGCCATTTTGCGTTGACGTAGAACGACCTCTGTTCACCCCACGCGTTCTCTGGCAACGGGTAACACTTCACGCACAAAACAAGCAGGACCAGGGCAAGGTATAAGTTCCCGCCTTCAAAATAACCCTGCCAGTTGTACTCGTCTGCGTTGTTCCAAGGCGCAATAGCTGCTGCATCTCCGTGAATGACCAACTGTGTGTCTTTGTACCCATCGGTCAGTTCGTGCAGAATGAGCAAGGACGGGTCGGCGTTGGTCAACATCTTCGCCGCAGTACGCTCGTCAATACCGATATCAATTAGAGCCCGCACCAAATTCTCTTTCGATGCAGGCTTCAACGCTTTATCGGATGGGGGATCTGCGTTTTCGTACTCGCTTTCACTGAGCCATTGTTTGATTGTCCCAATGTCCATGTAAACCTCCTTATTTTCTCTTTCGCCTCGGCAGGTATGGGGAAATCCCCATCCCGCGCATCTTCACGATCAACCTCGCAACCGTTCCAGGCGTGCATTTTCCAAGGTTGTGAGTGCTGACCTTTATTCCCGATGCCGCCAACTGTACTTTCAGGATACGGGTGATCAGATAGCAGTCGTCCATCGCAGCCCTGCCTGCCATATAACGTTCGAACGCGCGCCGCACATACGGGAACCGGTCGGCGTACTTTCGCCAATCGGCATGCACTCGGAGGACCGGTACACCGGTCGAAACGAACTGCAAGCGCTTGTGTTTCCTGACCAGTTTTGGAGCAAGACGCTTCCTGTCGATCAAAAACATCCACTTATTGACCGTCTCCCCCGAAAGACCGCACAGAACCCCGATGCGTTCATTGCTCAACCCAATGGCCCGTACCAACAGCATGAACGCGTGCAATTCATCAATCAGGTCAAAAGCCGGTGTATTGAACTGCCAGCCTTCTGCATCCGAGCGTTTTACCGCCCAGAATCCCCAGGCTGCGTTTTCATGCCTGCCATCCTTCTCCTGAATGTGGATACCGGGAAGCTGTCCGCGCTTGATCGCCATCAACACGACTTTCGTATCCGTGCCTTTCATGTCAGCAACCTGGCGCGTACTGAGCCATTCATCGCCGCTCTCCAAAACCCAAGCAAATCTGTCCATGACAGATGGCTGTTTGGTTCCTGCTTCCTCGAGCGTTGCCTGAAACCAGGTCTTACATGCTCTCCACAGGCGTATCTTCCAGCGGAGCTCGCTGTAGTTTCGTTCAACAATACAACAACTGTTCCAGGTTGATAGCCGCATTCAAATCGCGGTCCATCGACTGGCCGCAGTGTTCACAACCATACTCCCGCTCAGCCAGATCGACAGCTTTCTCATTCCCACAGCGAGAACAGCGTTTTGTCGAGGGGAAAAAACGATCTGCCAACAACACTTCACATCCGTACCACTGGCCCTTGTACTGCAACTGCCGTCGAAACTCGTACATACCCACATCTGCAATTGCCTGTGCCAGATGGTGATTCTTCATCATCCCGCTCACATTCAGGTTCTCCAACACAATCACTGACTTGGTTTTCGTCAGAAGTGTGGTGGCCTGATGCAGGGTATCTTTGCGGATGTTCGCCACCCGGAAATGCGTTTTTGCCAATTGCCGTACCGTCTTTTGGCGGTTGGCACTGCCTTTTTGGCGGCGGGATACCACCCGCTGCAAGCGTTTCAGTTTGACCAGGGCGCTTTTCAGTGCACGCGGATTCTCGAAATAAGTGCCATCGCTCACCTGTGCCATGCGATTGATTCCCAGATCCACACCGGCAACTGGCTTGTCGTCCATGGCTGGATCGGGGATTTCCATCTCAACCTGGAGTGACACAAACCAGCGTCCGCCTTTTTCGCTCACCGTCGCACTCAGGATATGTACGCCGCTGGTTGGAAGGTAGCCGTGCTCTTTCAGACGCAACAACCCCAGGCGAGGCAGTTGAATGGCTTTCTCAAAAGCATGAATGGCCCCGGTCAGACGAAAGCTGCCCACGCCATGCTTTCTGGACTTGAAGTGTGGAAAACCAACTTTGACCTTCTTGCCCGCTTTTTTCTCCTTCACCCTGCGGAAGAAGTTGGCAAAAGCCTTATCCAAATCGCGCAACGCTTCCTGTGGAGCACACTTGGAGACTTCATACATCCAGACCAGTTCAGTTTTCTTTAGCGCATTCAACTCACGGTGTAGGTCTATGGCTGAGGGTGTCTTTTCCCCATTGGCAAAGGCTGCCTGCTTGCGGACCAGTCCCCAGTTGTAGGCAAAGCGGGCTGCCCCAGCATGTCGCATGCAGGCGGTCTTCTGCTTGTTGTTCAGGTCAAGTTCGGTCTTATAGGCGCGCAGAATCTTCATAATTGTTCCGCCGCCTCGCGCAATATCTCACCCTATTTACGATTCTTGTGCCCGCGGTTGCCAGACAGACGAGCCGATGCTCACTAGGCGTGCGTACAGGCTGAATCTTTCCTTCCACTTCCCAAGGCCGCAGGGTGGAAATGGAGATGCCTAATTCCTTGGCAGCCTGACCATTGCTAATACTCATACCAGGCATTCTACATAAAAAGTGATGTTTGAGTGTGTGGATATAAGTGGTTATTATCTGGCAGATTCTTCCCTTCTGCCGCAGTTCCAAATACGCATCGCCTTCCTCGACCGGCGACATATCGTCACGGATAACGTTCTCGATCAGTGCGACGACTCCGAGGTCTTCAGGATTTACATTCCGGATGACTGCAGAAACAGTTGCCAGACTTGCGCCTTTAGCGGCGCGCAGTCTACGCTCTCCAGCGATCAGGGTATGGATGCCGCCACCACCGGCAGGACAGACAATAAGCGGCTGAATGACTCCATGCTCCTTGATGGAAGCCGTAAGATTTTCCAGTTCGTCGGTTTTGAAACGCTTGCGCGGCTGTTTGGGGTTGGGCACGATCAACACTACAGGGATTTGAACGATATTTATTTGAGTTGTTTGTGTAGAGAGCATAGGGACCTCCTAAAAGGCAAGCGCCCGGTCACTGCCGGGCGCTTGCCTGATATGGTTTGATTTCCACGATTGGTGTTGTTTATGGCTAACGAGACTGTCGAAAAACTGGTTTTTGAGAGCGCCTTTCTTGCCCAAGGCTAATCGAGAGACCAGTTTCTCGCGTTGCAGGCAGTCTTCGGTTTTTTCGCTCTGCCAGGGCTTAGATCAGCGCCC
>Ga0302046_10002581_pt1 | contig 16826 bp, 15 predicted proteins | sample RVTome_11_FD_200261 | JGI IMG/M metagenome (GOLD analysis project Ga0302046, IMG submission 200261) | Soil microbial communities from uranium-contaminated site in the Upper Colorado River Basin, Wyoming, United States - RVT147D111 (version 2) ...
ACCTTCTGGCCGACAACGAGAGCATCGGACTCGCCTAGGCGAAGTGGTTCCAGGAGGTCGGCCTCGGTCAGATCAACGCGCAGGAGTGCTAGGTCCAATGTGGGGGCGGTGCCGACCTCCCGCGCCACGGCCATGCGGCCACCGGGCAGGTACACCTCGACTCGGTTCGCAGAGCCCACCACGTGGTAATTGGTGAGAACGTGACCGTTCTCGTCGACAAGAAAGCCGCTTCCGGTGCCTTCGGAGCTCCGCTCCGTGCCGAAGTCCGTAGACTCCTGCTGGCTGGCCTTGATGTGGACCACGCCGAGCCGGGCCTTCGAGAAAACGGCGATCGTGTTCTGCTCATCCTCGGTGCGCTGCGACTGCCCCGCACTCACACACGCCCCCAAGAGGACAAACGCTGTCAATTGAGAGACAGATCGCATCAAGGCTACTCCAGCTCGACCATTCGCCAGAACCCTTTCATGATGGCATCCCGGATCTCTCGGGGCGTGCTTCCCGATTTCGTCATTTGATCGGCAAGGAAGACCTCCTTGAGACACACCGTTCACCCGGCTCCGTGATCGGTACGGTAGCAATCGAGGAGGCTCTGATGCCCGAACTCCTGGCAGTAGCAGTAACAAGGTTGTTGTGCGAGCACATCGGGAATCTCCTGGGCGATCGCGTACGCCCGGGCGACGTAGCGGATAGGAAATCGCGCCGGATCCAAGGTGCTCGGAAATGGCTTTGCTCTCTCCGGGTCCGCGTGAAACGGCGGCACGTCGTCGCGAGAGCTGTCGGCGCCAAAAGACGTCTCCGGGATCGTGGTTCGCGCCGGGATACCTCGATCTCCCGGCGAGCTTGTCGCGACGAGGTAGTAAAGGCCAGCCAGCGCGGCCATCGCCACGGGTATCCACCAGACCGAGCGGCGGCGGCCACCCTCACGTCCTCGACGGGGTACAGATTTCTCCGTAGCCTTCCTCTTCTTCTTCATGGCGTCACTCCCATCTTCTTTAACAAGAACGCAAGAACCGGGCCAGTGAGGCGAAAGGGTCGAATGGAGAAGAGGGTTGCATCAAGCCGCGTTATTCCAATGTCTTCCAGGGATTCTAACTGCCCATGCCCGGAGTCCCTCACCGCGGCAAGAACGGCAGGGAGTGTTTGAAATCAAACAGTGATGGGCCGTTCGAGTTATTATGGGCTTGGCCGTGTGGCTTCTTTGCCTAACCACATCCCGCAACACGAAGCAGTCACTGTACTTATGCTGGAAACCGCCGGGTGGCGCGCTCGTTGCAGCCGGTTCTCGGAACGGCAAACGCCCCCTGAGGATGCGTCATGAACAGATCCCGAACTCTTGAGTGGCAGGCTATTTGGGACCGCGTACCGAAAGCGGTTCGTGAGACCTTCGTGTTCGCCGGGCGCTCGCCAAGTCAAACGCTGTGGCGCGTCCTCGTGATTCTAGCAGCCATCACCGGCACGGGAATGGCGCACCACCTGACACCCATTGAGTCAATTAATCTGCATAACGTTTACCAGCGGCTCTACTACCTGCCCATTTTCGCCGGGGCGTATTGGTTCGGATTCGGCGGAGCCATCGCGGCCTCCTTGCTTTCGGCGGCCAGCTATCTCCCGCATATCTTGGTCGATTGGCAGCAAATGAGGGGGCTTCACGACGAGTATCTGGGGGCACAGTACGCCGAGCTCATCATGTTTCAAGTGGTTGCTTTCGTCGTCGGGCTGTTGGCGCAGTCCGAGCATCGTCTCCGACAACGACAGCAGAGGACTTCCCAAGAGCTCGCCGCGGCCTACCAAGAGCTTCGAGAAAGCTTCGAGCACTTGCGGCGCGCGGACAGGCTCTCCTCGCTAGGCGAGTTGTCGGCCGGGATCGCGCACGAGATCAAGAATCCTCTCGCATCGATCAAGGGCTCGCTCGAGATCCTGGCCGACGACTTTCCCGTCGGACACGCCAAGCGGGAATTCGTTGAGATCATGTCACAGGAGCTCCACCAGCTAAACACCATCGTGTCGGAGTTCCTCGATTTCGCCCGGTCGCCCCGTCCGGTGAGTGCGGCTTGCGACATCCGCGAGGTGGTCGGTTCACTGAAGGTTCTGTGTTCCAAAGAGGCGGTAAGACATTCCGTTGAGCTCGCAGTTTACGTCCCCGAGACGCTCCCCGAGCTGAATCTTGACGCCTCGCAGGTGCAACAAGCGCTGCTAAACGTCGTCCTCAACGGAATTCAGGCGATGCCGAGAGGGGGCCGCTTGGACATCGTGTTGGCGCGGTCGAACGGAGGGGTTCGCGTCGAGATTCGCGATCAGGGGCCCGGTATCCCACTGGATCAGCGGGCACGGATTTTCGACCCGTTTTTCACCACCAAAGCGCGCGGTACAGGACTCGGTCTCCCGATCGCGCAAAAGCTCATCCGAGCCCAGGGGGGGGAGATCCGGTTAGGAGAAGGCCTCCAGGGCCCGGGTGCCGTATTCGTCATCGAACTGCCGTCAGGGAGCGACAACCATGACTGAACGCATTCTGATCGTGGACGACGACGCCAGCTTTCGCCGCGTCGTGGAATTCACCCTTCAGGAGGAAGGATACGAGACCGCTGCTCTTGGCGACGCCGAGGAGGCCCTGCACGCATTTCTGGATGCAGAATTCTCGCTGGTTGTCACCGACATGCTCATGCCTGGACTCACCGGTCTCGACTTGCTCACGCGGATGCACGCGGTTGCGCCCGAGGTGCCCGTTGTCGTCGTCACGGCGCACGCCGAGGTCGAAAACGCCGTGGCGGCCATGCGGGAGGGTGCCTTCGACTATCTGCAGAAGCCGGTCAATCGCGACGAGCTCAAGATCGTCGTGCGGCGAGCCCTGGACGTTGCGAAGCTCAAGAATGAGAACCGCGAGCTCCGCCAGGTCGTTTCGGAGCGCCTTTGCTTCGAGAACATGATCGGTGTTTCGAAGGCGATCCAAAAGGTCTTCGCCACCGCGGCCCAGGCGGCTCGGTTCGATTCCACCGTCCTGATCCTCGGTGAGAGCGGGACGGGCAAGGAGCTCCTGGCGAAAGCGATCCATTTCAACGGCCCACGAAAGGACAGGCCCTTCGTGGTCGTCAACTGCGGCGCGATTCCCGCGACGCTACTGGAGTCCGAGCTCTTCGGTCACACCCGCGGAGCGTTCACGGGTGCGATCGCCGACCGCAAGGGAAAGATCGAGGCCGCGCAGGCGGGAACCGCTTTCCTGGACGAAATCGGCGACCTGGAGCCGCAGATACAGGCGAAACTGTTGAGAGTCCTCCAGGAGAAGGAAATCGACAAAGTCGGGACAACGAAGCCCATCAAAGTGGACGTCCGCATCCTCGCGGCGACCAACCAATCGCTGGAGAAGCTCGTCCGGGAGGACAAGTTTCGCGAAGACCTCTTTTACCGCCTCAGCGTCATACCCATCACACTTCCACCTTTGCGGGAGCGCCGTGAGGATATTCCTCTGCTTGCCCATTTCTTTCTCGACAAATACGCGCAGAAGTTTGGGAAGAAGCTGTCCTTGGACCGGAAGGTATTGAAGATCTTCGATTCCCATGCCTGGCCTGGAAACATCCGAGAGCTCGAGAACCTGATGGAACGTTTGGCCGCGCTTACCGAGGGACAGGAGATCGGGGTCGAAGATCTTCCCAGTTTTATGACGAGCCCATCGCTCCAGGTAAGCGAGCTCATCATCAACCTTCCGCCGGACGGAGTGGCCATGGACAAGGTGGAAGAGTACCTCTTGAGAGAGGCACTGCGACGAAACGATTGGAATCAAACCCGCGCGGCGAAATTCTTACGCATCACGCGGAACACCTTGATCTACAGGATGCAGAAGTATGGGCTGTCGCAAAAGGAAACTGCGCCGACGCGGAAGGAGCTTCAGGAGTCGACCTTGACCTTCAACGGGAAGGAGGGGACGAAGCCCTCAGATTGACCTACCTCTCCGGGTCGCCTCGCGGAAGTCGATCGAGATTCCGCAACCTCCCCGGAATATCCGCCCCACTACCCGCGTTAGTAGTCCGGCCAACCCTTGAAGTTGCAGAACGAGCAATCACTGCACGCTTTCCAACAACCTTGGGTCGTCTTAAACGCTCCCCGATCCGCATCTGACTACATTAAGGAGAGTTTCGGCATAACACGCACTTGGCATAGCCATTGCTTACCTCCCGCATGAGATTACTCAGAAACGTGCCTCAAATGAATCCCAGCCGACGCAGTTTTCTCCGTGCCATGGGACTGGTTGCCGGCGCTGCCACGGGAACGACCGCATCCGGACAGCACGAGCATGCGGAGGCCGCGGGCGTCGGTCCCGAGGAGGAGGCGCCGCCGCCGGTTTCCGCCGATTCGCTCGGTCCCGGCATCGTCCCGGTCGTGACGCCCGACGTGCCGCACCTACCCTGGCGTCTCGAGAATGGAGTGAAAGTCTTCGAGATATCCGCGGAGCACGTACGCACCCAGTTCCTCCCGGGGCGAACGGTCGACGCCTGGGGGTTCAACGGCAGCGTGCCGGGCCCGACCATCGAGGTGAACGAAGGCGACCGCCTCCGCTTCATCGTGGAGAACCGGCTGCCGGAGCTTTTTTCCATGCATTGGCACGGTCTCGAGGTTCCCGTTGCCATGGACGGAATGCCCGGGATCTCCCAGGACCCGATCCGGCCGGGAGACACGTTCGTCTACGAATTCACTGTGCATCAGAACGGCACGTTCTTCTACCACTCGCACATGCCCATGCAGGAGATGATGGGTCTCATCGGTCTCTTCATCATCCACCCGCGGCGCGCGTTCACTCCGCGCGTCGACCGAGACTTCGGGCTCATCCTGCAGGAATGGGCGATCCTGCCCAACAACACCATCCCCAACTCGCTGGCGATGGAGTTCAACTGGCTGACGATGAACGGCAAGGCGGGTCCGGACATAACGCCCATGCTGGTGAAGCTCGGCGAGCGCGTACGCATCCGTCTGGTGAACCTGGGCATGGATCATCACCCCATCCACTTGCACGGCCATCAGTTCTACGTAACGGGCACGGAGGGGGGACGGATTCGGACGACCGCGATCGTTCCCGAGAATACGGTTCTCGTCGGCGTCGCGCAGGCTCGCGACGTCGAGTTCGTGGCCACGAACGAGGGCGACTGGCATTTTCACTGCCACCTCCCGCACCACATGATGAACCAGATGGCTTCGATGGTAGGGCCGATGATGATGTCGCATGGCGGCGGGCCGCGTCCGGGCACCATGGAAGCCGGCATGGGCATCATCGAGGGCGGCGCCCTCGGTGAGTCCAGCCGCCCGGCGTTCGGCCGGACGCTCGGCGTCGGCGCCGAGCCCGACCGTCCGGCGCCGAACATGCCACTCGGCGGGATGACGCAGGCCGGCAGCGGCGATCGGCAGCAGGCCATGTTCCCCGGATATCCCCAGGACATGTTCATGGTAATGGATGATCTGGTCGCCAAGCCGGAGACCTACGGGCTGCGCAGGGGATGGAGCGGCGGCACGATGGGCATGATGACCGTGTTACGCGTGCTCCAGCCGGAGCTGTTCGAAAAAATCCAGGCATTGAAAGCGGAGCAGGCCCGGACGCGGAAGGCGCGATGAGAGCGGAATCCCTGACCGGTCTAGCGCTGATTGTGCTGCTGCCCTGGACGACCGCGGCGCAGCAGCCTCCTTTCTCGCAGCACGCGCTCACGCTGCAGCAGTTCGAGGAGCGGGCCCTCACCAACAACCCGACGCTCCGCCAGGCGCAGGCGGAGATCGAGGCGGCGCGCGGGCGTGCGCGACAAGCGGGGACATTCCCCAATCCCATCGTGGGCTATACCGGCGAGGAGATCAGCGGCGGCCCCGTGATTCGCGGCGGCGAGCACGGCTTCTTCGTCGAACAACCGATCCCCCTTGGCGGCAAGCTCGGCCGGAGCCGCTCGGTATTCGAGAATCAAGCGCTCGAGGCGGAAGCGGCGGCTCGGCTCCAGAGGCAGCGCGTGCTGACGACGGTGAGAACGCTCTTCTACGAAGCTCTCGCCACCGAGCGGCGGGTCGACGTGAACGAGCGTCTGGCTCGGCTCGCCAGCGAGGCGGTGGCGGTGACGCGACAGTTGTTCAACGTGGGGGCTGCTGACCAGCCCGATGTTCTCGAAGCGGAAGTGGAGGCGCACCGATCAGGATTGAGGCTCGAGTCCGCACGGAACCATCGTTTCACCGTGTGGCGGCAGCTAGCAGCCGTTACCGGCGATCCGGGGCTGCAGCCGCAACCGCTCGCCGGCACGATTGAGACCATGATCCCCGAGTTGCAACGCGAGGCCGCGCTGCGTGAGGTTCTGGATGCGAGCCCGGAGCTCGAAGCGGCGCGCGCCGCCTTGGAGCGCGCGGGCGCTTCGGTTTCCCGCGCGAGCCGAGAGACTTTTCCAGATCTCTTTCTTCGTGGCGGAGTCGCGTACAACCGCGAGTTGCTGGAAACCGGAGTGGGGGGCGAGCCGGCTCCCGTCGGGTGGGAGGCGGCCATCGAGGCGGGAATCTCGGTTCCGGTGTTCAACCGGAATCAAGGTGGTATCGCCGCCGCCAGCGCGGACCAGGACCGGGCGGAAGCCGAGGTCCGGCGTATGGAGCTCACAATCGAAGCGCGCTTCGCAGTTCTATTCGAGGAGTACTTGACCGCCCTCCGATCGAGCGAGAGCTACCGCGCCGACCTGCTGCCAAGGGCCGAAGAAGCCTATCGGTTATATCTCTCGAGCTATCGCGACATGGCGGCGGCCTATCCACAGGTTCTCATCGCGCAGCGATCCCTTTTCGAGCTCACCGACGAGTACCTGGAGACGCTCGACGGGGCCTGGCGCTCGGCCCTCGCCGTGCAGGGGCTTCTGGCTACCGACGGGCTCGCGGCCCCGCCGCGTCCCGGGGAAGGAGCCGCGGAGGCGCCCACCGGACTCGACGGACCGAGCGGCAGGACCTATCGCTGAGGAGGTCTCGTAACCATGAAAACACACGCAGTCGTCTTATCCGCGGTTATTCTCGGCCTCGCTGCTTCGGGTGCACGCGCGCAGCATGCCGGACACGGCACGCCGGCTCAGCCGGGAGCGAACGCGCCATCAACAGAGCTCGTCGCCGCGTGCATCGAGGCCAACCGACAGGTGGCCGCCCTCGCCGATCGTACGAACGACCGACTCGAATCGGCGCGTCAAACCAACGACCCGCAGGTGATGCGCGCGGCATTCGCCGATCTGCAGGCGGCGCTGGTTGAGATACGCGCCCACGCGGCTAACTGCGCGCCACTCGAGGGTAGCGTGGCGTCGGGGGATCCTCACCTGGGCCACACCACGCCCGACACGTCCTCTCCCGCAGCCGCGGATCCCCACGCGGGCCACGCCATGCCGGAGTCGTCGAACACGGAAACCATCGATCCGGTCTGTGCGATGAAAGTGGATCCTGCCACGGCGCCGCGAGCGACACACGAGGGCAAGACGTACTACTTCTGCTCCGAAGCGGATCGACAGAAGTTCCTCGAAAATCCCAGCGCCTTCTCGAAGGAAGAACCAGTTAGCCGATGAAGACGATCGGCCGGTTTGCGCTCGCGTTCGTCGCCCTCGGGTTCGTTTTGGCTCTGGGCTCGTACTTCTTCCTCCGCGGCCACGGATTCTCGGCGCGCGCGGAGCCGGGCGAGCTGGAGACCTCCCTTGCCCGAGCCGCACGCCGACTCGCCATTCCGATGGCTGTGCGCAACCTCAAGAACCCCGTCCCGGCCGACGCCGAGACACTTCGCTTGGGCCTCGAGCATTTCGCCGACCACTGCGCGATGTGCCATGCGAACGACGGAAGCGGAGATACCGAGATGGGTAGAGGGCTGTACCCGAAGGCACCCGACATGCGGCTCGAGGCCACGCAGTCGCTGACCGATGGCGAGCTTTACTACATCATCGAGAACGGGGTTCCGCTAACCGGCATGCCGGCGTGGGGAACGGCAACACCGGACGGCGGAGCCGCGAGCTGGCATCTGGTGCAGTTCATCCGGCATCTCCCGAAGCTGACTGAAGCCGAGTTGAAGGAGATGGAGGCATTGAATCCAAAGAGTGCGGAAGAGTGGCATCAGGAACAGGAAATCCGGCGGTTCCTGGAAGGCGAGAGAGAGGCCCCGAAGCCGGCGGCGCCGGAACACAACCATGGAGGTTCATGATGAAAGGGACGTTGTTCGCTCTGTTGTTGGCCATCGCGACTGCGCCGATGGCCCGCGCACACGAGGGTGACGAGCACAAGGTGATGGGCACGGTCACGATGGCCGCGGCCGACCACATCATGGTGAAAACGACGGAGGACAAGGAAGTGACGATTCAGGTGACCAAGGACACGAAGGTGATGAAGGGTGAGGAAGCGATGAAGCCCGAGGATATAGACGCCGGGACCCGTGTCGTCGTGACCGCGGTGACCGAGAACGACCAGCTGAAGGCCAAGCTGATTCAGGTCGGGGTGGACCCCGGCCTGAAGTAAACCAAGCCCGATAGGAGCTTCCGGCTTGGGACCTACGTACGCTGTTCTATGATGACCCTATTCCTCTTCGTTTTGCTCCTCCTCTCGACGGTCGCCGGCTGCAGCAATGATTCGACTATCGGTCCCGACGGCACTCCGGCACTCTGTGTCGATCCGGCCATCCTGGAGGTTCTCGACGCCCACGCCGAGCAGCTCCGCGTCGCCGCGGCCCAGCTCGCCGGGCACCCAGGCGAGCGCGAGGCGGTCGGGTTCTTCCTTTTCCCCCACTTGGACGTGCAGCGGACTGCAGTCTACGCGGGCCCGCTCGTCGCAGTGTGCTCGGAACCGCTCCGTTACGATCCGTTTTGCGAGCACGATGGGCTCTGCGGCAGGATCCAATGCACCGGCGAGCGTGCCGGCTGGGTCATGAACTTCCGTCTCCAGCAGAGAGTTCCCGGCAACGTAGACTACGACAGGGCAATTGTGGAAACCGCCTGGGCGGACGGAGACGACGGCATCACGTTTGTGATGCGGTCGGGTGGCGGGCGACGGCGATCGCGACTGGTCCGTCGCTGGGCATGGCCGCATGGACACCGGCTCGGTTACGGTGACCGAGACCTACGCCAGGCTGTCACCGGAGGGGCCCGTCGTGCTCACGCTTTCTGAAGCTACCGCCGGCACCCACGCGGGGACGATCACGGTCGCCGGCCAGGTGGTCGCGACCGCGGATCCGGCCGCCGGGCTCTATCGCCCCGCGGCAGGCTGCGGATCTCCCTGACCGCAGCCCGATTCTGTGCAGGCCACCGCTGCCCGCGGCCTGAGCTGAGCGACATGTGGTCCTCGATAAACCCGCCTGGGTCAGGCTTCGGCCTTTCGCCCGACGAGGCCGGGTTTCACCTCCCGATGCCACTTCCAGAGAGTGAAGATGACCGGGTAGATCAAGAGCTCGAGCACGAAGGAGGTGACGACGCCGCCCACCATGGGGGCTGCGATCCGCTTCATCACGTCGGCCCCCGCGCCCTGGCTCCACATGATCGGCAGGAGCCCCATGAGAATGGCCATCACCGTCATCATCTTGGGGCGGATGCGCTTCACCGCGCCGTGCTCGACGGCTTCTTCCAGGTCCTCGAGGCTTTTCATCCGACCCTCGCCCCGGAACCTGTCGTAGGCCTGGTCGAGGTAGAGAAGCATGACGACGCCGGTCTCCGCGTCGACGCCGGCGAGAGCGATGATTCCCACCCACACCGCGACACTCAGGTTGTAGTCGAGCAGGTAGAGGAGCCAGAACGCCCCGATGAGCGAAAACGGAACCGCGAGAAGCACGATGAAGATCTTCGTCACGTTCCGGGTGTTGAGGTACAGGAGAACAATGACGATCAGGAGGGTCACCGGAATGACGACCTTCAGCCGTTCCTTGGCGCGGAGCATGTACTCGTACTGGCCGCTCCATTCCAAATAGTATCCATCGGGAAGCTCCACCATCCCCTCGACAGCTTCTCGCGCCTCCTCCACGTAGCCCCCGATGTCGCGGTCGCTTACGTCCACGTACACGTATCCGAGAAGCTGAGCCTGTTCGGTGCGGATGACCGTGGGACCCGTCGTGAGCGTGATGTCGGCAACCTGCTCGATGGGAACCTGAGCCCCACTGGGAGTCCAGATGAGAGTACGCCTCAGAGTGTTCAGGTCCGTTCGGTAATGACGCTGATACCTCACGTTCACGGGAAACCGCTCGCGGCCCTCGATGGTGGTCGTGATGTTGGCCCCGCCGATGGCGGACTCGACCATCATCTGCACGTCCTGAATCGTCAGGCCGTAGCGGGCAATCTGATCGCGTCTGACCGTGAAGTCGACGTAGTAGCCGCCGGTGACGCGCTCCGCGAACACGTTCCGGGTGCCCGGAACGCTCTGGAGGGCCCCTTCGATCTGGGCTCCGATTTCGTTGATGACCTCGAGCGTTGGTCCGAAGATCTTGACCCCGACGGGAGTCCGGATGCCGGTCGAGAGCATGTCCGTTCGCGCCTTGATGGGCATGGTCCAGGCGTTGGCGACGCCCGGGAGGCGCACGAGCCGGTCGAGCTCGTTCTCGAGCCTCGCCGGCGTCATGCCCGCCCGCCACTCGCTCTGAGGTTTCAAGTTGATGACGGTCTCTATCATCTCGAGAGGGGCCGGATCGGTGGCGGATAGCGCCCGACCCGCCTTTCCGAAAACGGAGTCGACCTCCGGGACGTCCTTGAGAATCTTGTCCTGAATCGCCAGGATCCGCTGGGCGGTCTCGATAGAGGCCCCGGGAAGCGTTATGGGCATGTAGAGCAGAGTCCCTTCGTAGAGGGGTGGCATGAACTCCGAGCCAAGCGCTAGGAAGATAGGCACGGTACTGAGCAGAAGGATCAATGCCGCGAGGAGAGTTACCGCCCGATGCCGGAGGACGAAGCGTACGAACGGATGGTAGGCCCAAATCAGAAACCGATTGATGGGGTTCTTCTCTTCGGGGGCGATTTTCCCGCGGATGAAGAGCACCATCAAATAGGGCACGACGAGTACCGACATCAACGCCGCGAAGCCCATGGCAAAAGTCTTGGTGAAAGCGAGGGGCCGAAACAGTCTCCCCTCCTGGGCTTCCAGGGTGAAGATGGGCAGGAAAGAGACGGTGATGATCAGGAGCGAAAAGAAGAGCGGGCGGCCCACCTCCTGCGCTGCCTGGATCAGGATCTCGCGGCGGGGCCGCGCGCCGGAATCGTGCTCCAGATGCTTGTGAGCGTTCTCGATCATGATGATAGCGGCGTCGATCATGGCCCCGATGGCGATAGCAATCCCCCCGAGGCTCATGATGTTGGAGCCCAGGCCCAAGAAGCGCATCGCCACGAACGAGAGCAGGATGGAGAGCGGCAGGGTAAGGATCGCCACCAGGGCACTTCGGAAGTGCCATAAGAAAACCACACACACCAGGGAGACGATGGCCATCTCCTCAATGAGTTTCTCTTCCAGGTTCTCGATCGAGGCCTCGATAAGCTCCGAGCGGTCGTAGGTGGTGACGAATTCCACGCCTTCGGGGAGCGCTGGCTGGACCTTCTCCCGGACCGCGTTCTTGACGTTCTGGATGACTCCGTAGGTATCGACTCCGTACCGGATCACTACGATGCCGCCGGCGACGTCACCTTCACCATTGAGGTCCGCGACGCCTCGTCGCATGTCCGGCCCCAGATGAACGCGCGCGACGTCTTTGACCAGGATCGGCGTGCCGTCGAGCTTGGCGCCGAGGCTCACCTGTTCCACGTCGGCGACGCTCTGGATATAGCCCCGGCCGCGCACCATGTACTCCCGGCCGGTCCACTCCACGACACGGCCCCCGACGTCGTTGTTGCTCTTGCGAACCGCCTCCACTACGTGGTCAAGCGCGAGGTCATAGGAAAGCAATGCGTTCGGGTCGATCTCGATCTGATATTGCTTCACGAAGCCGCCTACCGGGGCGACCTCGGCCACTCCGGGCACGCTGCGGAGCCAGTACTGCACGTACCAGTCGTTGAGGGTGCGGAGCTCCGAGAGATCGTGTTTCCCGCTCCGGTCGACGAGGGCGTACTCGAAGCCCCATCCCACGCCGGTCGCGTCCGGGCCGAGCACCGGCTGGACTCCCGCGGGAAGCCGTCCTTGAAGTCCACTCAGATATTCCAACACGCGGCTCCGAGCCCAGTAGAGGTCGGTGCCCTCCTCGAAGATCACGTACACGAAGGCGACGTCGAAGTAAGAGAATCCGCGCACGACCTTGACACCGGGGGCCGAGATCAGAGCGGTGACGATGGGATAGGTGACTTGATCCTCGACGAGAGGCGGGCTCCGGCCTTCCCAGTTGGCGGTCACGATGACCTGCACGTCGGAGAGATCGGGGATGGCGTCGATGGGCGTCTCGCTTATAGCCCAGACGCCTGCGCCTACGGTGGCGAGCATCGTGAGCACGACGAGAAAGGCGTTGCGCGCACTAAAAGCGATGAGCTTTTCGATCATGGGAGGAGCGTCTCTCTCAGTGGCGGTGCTCCGGTGGTTCGGGGGGAGGCGGCGTTTTTTCGCTCGGCATGGGCATATCCATGCCCTCCATGCCCCCCTCTTCACTCGCTGGCATATCCATGCCGGGCATGCCGATCATCGACTGCATGGCGGCCTGGAGGTTCGTCTCCGAATCGATGAGGAACTGGGCGGAGGTGACGACGCGATCGCCTTCCTCAAGCCCGGCGAGCAAAGGGTAGGATTCATCGTCCGGCGGGCCCACCTCGATCTCACGAGGCTCGAAATAGCCATTAGGATGGGCCAGGATGGCGTAGCGCGTGACCCCGGTGTCGATGACCGCCTCTTTGGGGATGACGAGTCGCTCGCCGCCGCGCACCCGAATCACGAAGGTCACGTAGGTATCAGGCTTGAGCTCAAGCCCGGGGTTCTCGAACTCGGCGCGAATCTTCACCCGCCGAGTCTGCGGATCGATCTCGGGATAGACGTAAGTGATCGCTCCTTGGAGCTTCCGGCTCGCGGCTCCGTAAGAGAACTCGATCTCGACCGGCTGGCCGAGCCGAACGAGGGGAAGCTCGTACTCGAACACGGCCCCGAACGCCCAGATGCGCGAGAGATCGGCAATCTTGAAGGTCGGCATCTCGGGGGTGATGTACTGCCCGCCAAACACGTTTCTCTCCAGCACGATGCCGTCGAACGGAGCGTGGAGCGTCAACGTCTTTCGTACTTCTCGCGTGCGCTCGAGTGTTGCGATCTCTACCTCCGGAATGTCCCAGAGTCGGAGGCGATCCCTTGCCGCGGCGAAGAGGGCCTCGGCCGCCGAGCGGGTCGCCTCGACCGGGCTTGCTCCGAGCTCGCTCCGTGCCTTGAGCGCGAGAAGGTACTCCGTTTGGGTAGAGACGAGCTCGGGGCTGTACACGTCGAGAAGCGGGTCGTCGCGCCGGACAAGCTTCCCGACGTAGTCGACGTGGACGCGCTCGACCCAGCCGGCGATCTTCGTGTGAATCTGAGTGACCCGCGTCTCGTCGTAGGCGAGGGTGCCGACGGTGCGGATCGACGATTCGAGGGGCCGTCGCTCGATCGCGGCCGTCCTCACGCCGATGAGCTGCTGGCGGGCGGGAGAGACATAGACGACCTTGCCCGCTGCCTCCTGGGGATGCTCGCCCTCGTGGTCAGCGGAATCGGTCGGCGGAGCGGAAACCCCTTCGTGAACGGACGGCCCCATCTCGTGGGGCGGAGGCGACACCCGCGACCGGAGCAAGAAGAACGTGCCCGCGACCCCAAGAGCCAGCGAGACGACCGCAACGACCAAGTACGAAAGCACACGCATAAGAAGCTCCTATCGATTGGACATACCGCCCGAGCCGGCCGATCCCGCATCCCCGTCCATCGTTCCGGTCGTCGTCATGCCGCCACCCGCGGATGGAAAGGCGAGGCCTCCCATCGAGAGGCTCGACGTTTCCTCGAGGCTTGCCTCTTCCAGGCTGGCGCGGATCTTCTCGTAATTCGCGAGAATCTGGAGGTGAGTGGCGAGATCGTTGTAGAGAGTCGCGAGCGTCTCGAGGACGCTCACGAAGGGCGTCTGCCCGGTCTGGTAGCTCGACATGGTGGCGTCGACGGAGAGGCGATCCTGTGGGATGACGCCTCCCGCGTAGAGTACCGCGATCCTCTCCATGGCCTCGAGCTGGGCGAGGCGCTCTTCGGTTCGAAAGCGCAGCATGAGGCGGACCCAGTCCGAGAGCCGCTCGTTCGACCGCGAATCCGCCTGAGCTTCGGCGAGCCCACTCTTGAGCCGCTCCCGGTAAAGGGGCACCGATATACCCAGCCCGGCGACCCACATCGGGTCCAGTCCTCCGCGGTTCATGTAGCCGCCCTGGACCAGGAAGTCCGGTTTGAACTCCTTCTGCGCCAGGGCGATACCGAGCTCCGAGCGGGCGACGCCGAGGGCGGCGCTCTTCATCTCGGGGCTCAAAGCCTCGAGGCGCTGGAGGGTCTGGTCGAGCCCTTCGTCGATGGGGCTCAGAGCGAGGCGGGCACCGGTTGCGAGAGGAGTCCCAGCCGGCCGGTCGAGAAGCTGGTTGAGCTGGGCGACGCGGATCTCGGCTTCGGCCTCTTGCTCCACCAGTAGCCGCTCGATGCGAACCACCTCGACCTGGGCGCGCAGAACGTCCGGCTGGGCTCCACGACCGACCGCATAGCGCGCTCGAACGACGCCTTCGGTCTGTCTCCAGATCTCTTGCTGTTCCCCGATCAGCCCGAGGAGATCGCGGCTGAGGAGCAAATCGTAGTAAGCGCGTTTGACCGCCGCAGCGACGCTCAGCTTCACCCGTTCGAGCTGCTGGTCGGCCTGGTCGGCCGCTCGAGCGAGCGCGTCGGCTCGGAGACCTCTCTTCCCCGCATAAGGAAGCTCCTGACCCCACATGAAGGCGAGGGTCGTCATGTCCTGGCTCCCCAGGCTCGGCGAGAGCCCGTCGTTCGTGTACTCGGTCACGAACATCGGGTTCGGGAGCGAGCCCGCCTGGGGGGGCCGAAACCGAGCAGCCGCGGCGGCCTCCTGGGCTGCAATCACCGCCGGATTCTTCTCGAGGGCCTCTTCGATTAAGCGGGACAGCAGCGGGTCATCGGATTGTGACGCTCCGCTCTGACCGGCCGCGTCGAGCGAATTAAAGAGAAGGAACATTACCGTGATGCAAGCTCCCACCGGAGCCCTGGACGCATGGCGGCTCATCTGCATGCCGAACGGATAGCAATGACTGTGCCAGAGGAAACCTCAGGTTGCTGGAAATCCCACGGCAGGCTTCTTGCTAGGCTTTGCTCGTATGGCAACAACGCTAAACCACGATACCGAAGGAGGCTGCCTCACCTGTCGAGCCCCATGCCCGCGGTCCTTATGCCGTTTAAGCCTCCGCGGTCCCCGGCGTAAAGCGTTGAAGCGGCTGGCTGCCATGCTCGAGGAGGCCGGCTTCGAAATCGGCGAGCGCATTCCTCTGTCCGATCTCGCTCGCGAGCGGCTCGGAGTCGAAGCGGCGGCCGTCGAAGTGTTGCATTTGAATCACCCGTTGCTGCTTCTGCAATGCCTCTTCGCCGACGGAGATCCGGCCTTGCTGTTTCCTCTGGTCGCTATCGTTCGGCCCGGGGCCGACTCGACGGAAGTGTGTATTTGCTCGGCATGGTCCCAAGGTGGGATACGGATGACCGAGCTCTCTGAGCAGCTGGCGATTCAGACCAAAGAGAGGCTCCTCCTTGCTGCCGAAGACATGATGGGCTGAAGCAGATCGGGCGTCCAAAAGCGGAACCGAAGCGAGCAGTCAAGCTGTACTCGCCGACGCCACCCTCGAGATCTACTGACGGACGATGGTCAGTGTTGCGGTGTTGCTCCTTTGACCCAATGCGTCCTCACACCAGAAAGCATACTCGTAATTTCCTCGAGGCGCGTTCAGGCCGTGGCAGCCGGTCTGGTTCTCGGGATCCATATAGTGGTAGATGCCGTCACCGGGAATATCGTCTCCATGAGTTCCGTCGTCGTAACATAGCACGGTGCCGGAAAACCCACCCATCATCGACCCGCCGTGATGATTCGGTCCTGGCTGTGAATACTGAAGAACGACGCGCCGGATGGTGGCGAGCCCTCCCGGTGCCTGGACATGGATGCGGAAGAGGCTGGGTTGGTCGGTGCCTTGCGGCACGAGAGATTGTACCGGGATGCCTCCAACTAAGATCTGCGGATTCATCACCACCGGTCCGCTCGACGTCGGAGGCGAGGGTGTCGTGGGCAAGGAAGACGAGTCGGAACAAGCCGCAAGGAACGCCGGCAAGAGCGCTAAAGACCCCATCATTATTACTCTTCTGATGTTCATCATCGTTGAGCCTCCGCCACCACGGTAGCAAGCCACTTGCCATCTAGGGAACGCTTCTAAGTCTTTGCAGTGACTAGGGATAGGGAAGAAGTCGCTCGAGCCGAAAGCGCTAAATCCCGCACCCGCGGAATTCAGCGGGCGAAACCACGCAACGACCCAACGGCTCCTCGAGGTGCCGGCGTCAATCGCCGCGAATCGGGTCCCTTCCTTCTTGAAAACCGTCGTCGCTTCATTGCTTCACTCAAAGAATGATCCGCAAGCCTCGCTCGGTGAAGCTGCGCTTGTAGCGCATCAGCTCGGCCCAATTGATGCGAACGCCGCTCGCCAGGACTCCCCTGGCGCGCACGCGGGCAGTCAAAGCCGGGTCTATGTCGTCCGGGTCGATCCGGTAGGGCAAGGCCATTTGGAATAACTGAGCGTACCGCGTCTTCACTTCTCTTTATTCTCGGTCTTCTTATGGAACTCGGCCTCGAAGACGGTCTTTTCGTTGATGGCTTTGACCAGCTCCTCAGGGTTGGTTTT
>Ga0302046_10002582_pt1 | contig 16825 bp, 16 predicted proteins | sample RVTome_11_FD_200261 | JGI IMG/M metagenome (GOLD analysis project Ga0302046, IMG submission 200261) | Soil microbial communities from uranium-contaminated site in the Upper Colorado River Basin, Wyoming, United States - RVT147D111 (version 2) ...
CCTCGTCGCCGTCGCGGCTTCGCCGGATCCGCTCGGTGAGGAGCGCGATGCGCATCACCTCGAAGACGTCGTTCGTGTTGTTGTCGGTGCCGAGCGCGATCGTGCAGCCGGCCGCGCGCAGCGCGGGGATCGGTGGGCTGACGCCCCGGTTCGCGGCCATCGCCGCCTGGTGCGAGATAGTCGTTCGGGCCCTGCCGAGCAGGGCGATCTCGGCATCGTTGACGTACCGGGCGTGCGCGGCGAACAGGCGCGGGCCCAGGAAGTCGTGCCGGTCGAGGTACTCGGCCGGGCGGAGGCGGTGGTGCTCGACCATGAACTCGAACTCGGCCCGGCTCTGGTTCAGGTGGATGGTGTAGCCGACGTCCCGCTCCTCGGCGAACGTGCGAACGGCTCGGAGGAGCTCGGGCGACGAGGTCTCGGTGAGTGCGGCCGCGGGGAACACGCTGACCCGCCCACCCTCGGCGCCGTGCCAGGCGTCGTACAGGTCCTGGATGCGCTGCATGCCCTCCTCGCGCAGGCTGGTCGAGAACCTCGGCGGCTCGCTCATGGCGAACCGCTCCGGTGACATGGGGCCGGCGACGTTCTCGGCGTCGCGCACGGACTCGGCAAAGACGCAGCGAAGTCCCGTCTCCGCGAGCGCCGTCGCGTGGCGTTGGATGTTGCCGACGTTCTCGACGATGGTCGTTGTGCCGGTGCGGATCGCCTCCAGCGCGGCCACCATGACCATGAGGGTGCCCTCCTCGCCCTCCAGAAGGCTCGCCGGCGAAACGGGCAGGCGTGCGGCATTGGGGAAGCCGAAGTCCTCGTTGAATCCGCGCGCGATGACGGCCGACATGTGCGCGTGACAGTTGACGAGGCCAGGCAGCAGCGCCTTGCCCCGCCCGTCGTACACGTCGGCGCGCGGGTACGCGTCCAGCACCGCGTCGGTCGGGCCGATCGCGACGATGTTCTGCCCTTCCACAGCGAGCGCCACGTCGTCCTGCACCGTATCCGCATTGGCAACGGTCGTGTGCGTGAACACGACCGTTGCGCTCTGTTCGGAGGACGTCGGGCGGGAGAGTACGTGAGCCCGCGGATCCCGTGGCTCGAGCAACAGGGCCGCGGCCCCGGCGCCGGCTCCGGCGAGGAGCTGGCGACGGCTGAGGGTGGAGGAGCTCGGGCGGTCCGGGTCGGGCGATGCCGCGGAGGAAGGCACGGTCGGCTCGGGCATGTCGGTTCACTCCGTCCGTTGGGGTCGTTCCGGGGCAATCTCGGCGACCCGGCCGCCCCGCGCGAGCCGGCAGGAGTTGGCGGATCCTCAGCGCATCGAGCCGCTCAATCCCGTGCACCTGGACACCAAGAAGCTCGGCCGGCGCGCGCCTCCCCTCATCGCTCGATCCGTCCGAGCGCCCAAGCCGCCGCGTGTCGCACCTCCACCTCCGGGTCGGCGGTGAGCAGGGACGCGAGGGCCGGTATGGCGCTCGCGTCCTCGATCGCCCCCAAGGCCCACGCTGCGGTCACGCGCACGCCGGTGGTCGAGTCCTGCAGCGCGCGCGTCAGCGGGGCGACCGCCTCCCGGCTCTCGATCCTCCCCAACGCCCAGGCCGCGTTCTCCCTGAGCTGCGGGTCGGTTTCGCCGAGCGCGGTGACGAGCGCACCCACCGATTCGCGTCGCTCGGTCTCGCCCAGGGCCCACGCCGCGGCGAGCCGGACCTCGGGCGCGCCGGTGCCGAGCATCTCCTCGAGGGCGTCCGAAGCCTCCGGTCCCCCGACCTGTCCAAGGGCCGCGATCGCGGCCAGGCGCTCCTGCCCGGGAGCGTTCTGCGCACGCGCGACGAGTCGCGCCGTCGTCGCCGGATCGTCGAGAAGGCCGAGCAGCCGCGCCGCCACGCTTCGCGTGCAGCGGTCGCCGGAAGCCAGGCCGTCCATCAGCGCCGCAGCGTCCTCCGGCCCGGGACGTCCGGTCCACGCCCATTCCGCCAGGGCCTGCTCGGCGGGCGAGGCCGCGAGCGGTGCGTGAACGCGCGGCCGGACGGTGGCGTCGCCCCAGCGGTTTCCGAGCCCGTGCAGGACGAGCTCGCATGCCACCGGCGGCGTCCCGGCGAGCGCGCGCAGGAGCGCCGGAGCGTCCGCCTCCTGCCGGGCTTCCGCGGCGGCCACGCTCACCGGGCTCGTATCCGGCCCTCCACCGTCACCGGCCGCGCCCAGCAGCGCCACCCCCACCGCCGCCGCCGCCGCACCCGCCGCGACGCCGGCGCACCACCCATGCGCGCGTCTCACGGATCAACCTCCGTTCGGACGTGGCTGCGGCCAGGGCCGGGGATTCGGGTTGGGGTTGGGGTTCGGGTTGGGATCGATATCCCACCCTCCCCGGCCCGCCAGAGCACGGGCCGCCGCCGCCCGTACTTCCGGATTCGCGTCCTGCAGCAGTTCCGCGATGGCTCGGATCGCGGCCTCGTCGCGAATCTCGGCGAGCCCGCGCAGCGCGCGCGTCCGAATGTCGGGATCCTGGTCCTCGAGCGCCGCGACGAGCGCCGGGACCGCAGCCGGATCCTCGATCTGGACCAGCGCCCAGAGCGCCGTGGATCGCAGCTCCCCCGATCCGGTCCGGGCCACTTCGATGAGCTCCGGCGGGGCCGACGAAGGCTCCACCTGTCCGAGCGCCCACGCTGACTGGCGCGCGACCTCAGAGTCGGCGTCGGCGAGGGCGGCGGCGAGCGCGGGCACCGCGGCCTCTGACTCGATCTGGCCGAGCGCCCATGCCGCTTGCCGGCGCACCTCGACGTCGTCGTCCCCCTGCAGCGCCGTCGAGAGCGCGTCCACCGCGGCTTCGGACTCGATCTGGCCGAGCGCCCACGCTGCCTGCCGGCGCACCTGCGGCTCGGCGTCGCGCAAGGCGCGGCCGAGCGGCTCCACCGCCTCGGCGCTTTCGATCTGGCCCAGCGCCCACACGACCTGCTCACGCACGCCGACGTCCTCGTCGGCGATCGCCGCCGCAAGCGGTGCAACGGCCTCGCGGCTCTCGATCTGCCCGAGCGCCCACGCCGCCGTGCTGCGGACCTCGGGATCGGCGTCGCCCAGCGCGCGCGCCAGCGGCCCGACCGCTTCGGGCGACTCGATCTGGCCGAGCGCCCAAAGGGCCGTCCTGCGCACCTCGGCGTCCTCGTCGGAGAGCGCCTCTCCCAGGGCGGATGCGGCCGCCGGGTCCTCGATCTGACCGAGCGCCCACGCGGCCGTCGCCCGGACCTCGGCCGACGCGTCGCCGCGAACGGCCTCGGCGAGCGCCGCCGTCGCGGCGGGGTCCTCGATCTGCCCCAAGGCCCAGGCGGCGGTGCGGCGCACCTCCTCATCGGCGTCCTCGCGCAGCGCGCGCGCCAGCGCCCGGATCGAGGTCGAGTCGACGACCTGGCCGTCTTCGAGCGCCATCGACAGCAGCCCCGTCTCGTTGCGCCGCGCGCGGGTGGCGGCGGCCACTCGCTCCTCGTCGGACCGTTCGACCTCGCCCGAGGCGTTGCCGGGCTCGGCGGCCGCTCCGGAGAGCGACGGCGATACGGCAGGCGAAGACTGGCGAGCCTCCTGGCCGGCCGGGTCGCCGGTCGCGGCGCCGGCGGCCGCGGTCCTCCCGGAGGAGGACGGCACGACGTTGCCGGGCGCGCGCTCGGAGGCCGGTGCGGTTCCGGGCGCCCGGACCACGTCCTCCGTCTCCGTCTCCTGCCCGTCGCTGGACCCGGCGACCACTTCGTGCGTCGCCGCGCCCGCGGGCGCGACGGCCGCCAGGATGACGACCGCGCCGATCAGTCCCGCGCAAAGCACGCAGGCCACGCCCCGGCGAACCCCGTTCCGCTCGCGAGCGGGATCGAGGATGGCCAACAGGCGCCCCTCGAACTGCGACCGCTGCGCCAGGGGGAGCGCGCCAACCGGTGCCGCCCGCGGCCCCAAGTGGGTCACGAGCTCCAGCAGGTGCCCCGCGTACTCGGACGCGCGCGCTCCGCCCCGCAGCACCAAGTCGTCCGAGGCCTTCTCGCTCTCCGCCCGGAGGCGCGCCGCAGCCCACCACACGAGCGGGTTGAACCAGTAGAGCGCGCACGCCACGCGCGCGAGCGTATCCGTGAGCGCGTCGAAGCGCCGGACGTGCGCGACTTCGTGCTGGAGCACGAGTCGGAGGCGCTCGTCGTTCCAGCCGTGCCAGTCCTCCGGCAGCAGCACGACGGGGCGCCGCACGCCCCACGTCATGGGCACGCGCGTGCGTCCGCTGACCAGTAGCCGCACCGGCCTCAGGACCCCCGCGGCGCGAGCGGCCGCCTGCAACGCGCGGAGCGCGCGCGGGCCACGAACGGGGTACGCACCCCGCCTGATGCGTGCCAGCGCGACGCGGCCAGCCAGGTGATGAAGCGCCAGGAGCAAGGCGACGACGGCCCAGCCGAGGACCGCCACGACGCGGGGAGCTGGACCCGCCCGCGGAGGCTCGAGAGCACCCCCGCCCGCGACGCTCGCCGGGGCCGGAGCGTCCGTGCCCGCCGACCCGTCCCACACTGGCCCGGGCGAGGCAACAGTCTGCGCCGCTCGCCACACCCCTGCGTCTTCGCTTGGCTCCGCCACGATCGCCGTCCCTGGGCGCCGATCCACCGGCGCCGCGTCCTCCGGCTCCGCATCGACTGCCCGCTCCATGACGCCGCGCCAGGCCACGACGTTCAGATCCGGTAGCACCTCCCAGGACCACGGGAGGGGCGCCGAGATCAGCGGCAGCGCGAGCACGCCCACGATCCCGAGCGTCCACAGGAAGTGCCGGAGCGCCGCGGAACAGCGGCCCAGCACGAGCGTCAGGAGGCCGGTCAGCGCCAACAGCACCGCACCCTTGAGCGCCACCGCGGCCGCATACTCCAGCGCCACGCCGTTCGCGAGCGGCAGCCCGCTCATCAGCGTTTCCGTCATCGTCATCTCCCTTCGCGTCGCGCGCGCTCGATCTCCGCCGTGAGCCTCTCGATGGTGTCCTGGGGCAGGCCGCTGTCCGACATGCGCAGCAGCGCCGCGGCTGCGTTCTCCGCGGAACCGTCGAAGTACGTCCGGACCACCTCGGCGAGCGCGGCCCGTCGCGCCCTCTCGGGCTCCACCGTGGGCCGGTAGAGGTAGCGCCGGCCCTCCGCCTCGTGCTCCACGTACCCCTTCTCCTCCAGCACCCGCAGCGTAGCGCGCACCGACGAGTAGCTCGGCGGACCCGCCATCCGGTCCAGGACCTCGTTCACCGTCGCGGGCCCGCCCGCGTAGAGCGCGCTCATCACCTGGCGCTCCCGCCGACTGAGGTCGCTCAGGGGCCTTTTCGACATCGCTTGCCTCCGAAATGCTGAAAAGCCAGCAAGTGGTGAAATTCTAGCAGTCGGACGCCGGCGGCGTCAAGAAAGTTGGAAGGGGCCAATCGCGCGGCGCGTGCGGCGGCGCTCAACCCGAGTACTCCACCCGCACGCCCTCCGGCAGCATCGAAACCCCCCTCGCAGTGATCCGCGGCGAGCCCGAGATCGTGAACCGCTTCAGGCGCGGCAGCCCGGCGAGCGCGGCGACGCCCCCGTCGGTGATCCCCGCGCACTCCCAGAGCTCGACAAGCTCCAGGGACGGCATCCGCGCGAGAATCTCGCAACTCCGGTCGGTGATCCTCGTCTTCCCCGCATAGTACGTCTGGAGCCGGAGGCCATGCAGGTGCTTGGTGGCCTCGTCGCCGGTGTCCCGGCAGTACATGCACCACAGGTCCAGGAGGCCCGCGCACCGGCCAACGTGCCGGAACCCTGAGTCCGGGACGTCCATCGGCATGAGCTGCCGGAGCGCCGGAAAGCTCGGCAGCGCGGAGAGCGCGGCGTCGTCCACTCGCTTGCAGCTCACGCCGAGCCCCAGGAGCGACGGCATGGCCGTCATCGCGCGGAACCCGCGCCCCGTGAGGTTCGGACACTCGCGCCCCCAGAGGTACTCCAGCGTGGGGGAGCGGCTCAGGGCGGCGAAGCCCTCGTCGGTGGCCACCGTTCCCTGCGCCAAGAGGATGCGTAGGTTCGGGACCGCTGCGATGTTCCTCATGGCCGTGTCGTCGCAGAGGTCCCCGGGACACGCGAAGAATCCGAGGTTCGGCAGATCGGCGAGCGCGACGAGCCCCGCCGGCGTGAAGCGCTTGGCGTGCGCGAAGAAGCCGAGGCCGAATAGGCCATCCAGCCCCGCCAGGCTCGCCAGGCCGCGGTCGGTGAACGGGCCGTCGAGCAGCAGGTTGTTCCCCTCGGGCGCGAACGTCATGAGATCGTACGCGATCTCCCGAGGGTGCCACGAGCTGAACATCGGGAAGTCGTGAAGGAGCGCAAGCCCCGCGTCCGTCACGTGGCGCCCCGTCTTGAGGTGCCCCAGTCGCGGCTTCCCCCGCAGCGCGTTCACCACGCCGTCCCCCGTGGTCGACCCCATGAGGCTCACGTGCTCGAGCCGGTCGCAGAACGAGAGGTTGGCGATCCCGGCGTCGGACACGGTCGTCATCCACTCGATGTTGAAGCGCCGGAGGGCGGGGAGGTGGCGCAGCACGGCGAAGCCCTCGTCGGTGAGCTTGCCGGCCAGCGTGAGCTCCTCGAGCTGCGGCATGGCGGCGAGCTGCAGGAGCCCGGCGTCCGTCAGGGCCGGCCCCCGCACCTGCAGCGAAGTGACGAAGTCCAGGCGCGCGAGCCGTGCCAAGGCCGCATCCGTCACCGCCGTGGTCCTGACGCCCGTGAGGCCGCGCTCCTCCGTGACCGCGGCGACCGTATCCCAGTCGCGCTCGGCGACCGGCCCCAGCACCTCGATCTCCTGCCGCTCCTCGTCGATCCGGTAGAACGGTGGTGACGTGCTACGCCCTGTACGGGAGGCGGCGGCGAGGTCTCGGGGCTGTGCCAGGGACTGCGCGAGCGCGGCCCACGTCTCGAACCCGTACTCGTGCGCGACGACCTGCCGCACGTCCGCGAGGGACGGCTCGCCCGCAGGGCCGGCGCGCGAGTCGTCCACGCGGCTCTTCAGCCGGACGTGGAATTGGGTGGGGCCGTACCCCAGGCCGTAGCGGGCGATCAGCCGCTCGAGCGCGGCCGCGTCGCCGCCATAGCCGGCGAGCATGTCCGCGGCGAGCCGATCGAGCTCCTCCAGGCGGCCGGATGAGCGGACGGCCTGGACGTGGTGCACCAGCTTCGGCCAGCTCTCGAAGCCGTACTCCCCGGCGACGGCGTGCTGCGCATCGGCCAGCCGCGCCCCGGGATCAGCGGTGCGAAGCGATCGCAGGCGTTCCTTCGCCTGCTTCCGGAGTTGCTCGAGGGAAGGGCGCGCGGGAAACCGCGACGGGGGTGTGGAGGACATACGATCTCCCTTCAGGCGCCCAGGTCCGCTTCACGGGCTGAAAGAAGATCGACGATGTCTCGAGCGTTCCTGCGCAGGGGGCTCGGCCCTTCCCGCGGACGGGGTGCGTCCTGCAACGCGGACGCACGATAGCCTCATCCGATCGGGCCTGCCAGGGCTCGGATCGTCGACCGTCGTGTCGACTCGCGACCCTGCCGCGCCACCGATTTGACACCGCCCCTCTCCCCACTCACACTGCTCGGGAACGCATGGACGCGCGGAAAAGAAGCATCGGGGAACGGGCGGCGCAGGGTCGCGCTCCGCCCCGACTTTCCGGAGCGTGCCTGAACCGCCTCCGCCGAGCCCCGATGCGGCACGGGGACCGGAGGCCCTGACCGGAGGCTCGAATTGAAAAAGCTCCTGTTCGCGCTCCTGTTCGCGCTGTTCCTTCCCGCGCCCGCCAGCGCCACGTGGTCGATCATCGCCATCGACATGAGAACGGGACGGGTCGTGATCTCCTCGGCCACCTGCGCGGCCCAGGGCCCGAACCAGCTCAAGCTCCTCCAGGCGATCGTGATTCCGGGCATCGGCGTGGCGGCGGCGCAGGCCGGTGTGGACCGGACGCAGGCGAACCACCGGCTCATCGTCGAGGAGCTACGGAAGCGCACCCACCCGGAGCAGATCATCCGAATGCTGGAGGCTGACCCGGCGGTCGAGCGCCGTCAGTTCGGGATCATCGACATGCTGGGGCGCTCTGCCGGGCGGAGCGGTAGCGGAAACCGCGACGTGGCGCTGGACATTCAGGGGATGTCACCGGACAGCATCCTCTACTCCGTGCAGGGGAACATCATCGCGACGACCGAGGCGTTGACCGAAGCCGCCCGTATCATGCAGGAGGACGCCTCCTCGGTGATCGACCGGGTCATGCTCGCGATGGAGCAGGCCGACGCGCTTGGCGGAGACGCACGCTGCACGTGCGACACCGAGCCCTTGCCGGGCGCGCAGTGCACGGGCAAGACCGCGCACGTGGCCTACATCCTGGCGGCGGACGTGAAGGACCCCATGGGGACCTTCCACGTCGACCATCCGGAGGATCTGAGGGCTCCCTACAACAACGGCGACTACCACCTCTACCTCGCCGTCTGGCCCGCGAACACGGAGCCGCACGAAGACGCGAACCCGGTCCGAACGCTGCGAATGCGGTACGACGCCTGGAAGGCCGGCGAGGCGCGCCGGGCGAGCGGGCCATGACACGGCTACGCGCGCTCCTGTTGGCTCCGTTGTCACTGGCCGCGTGCACGGTCAGCACCGAGCCGGTCATGACGCTGAGCGTCATCGGCACGATCACCCGGGAGGACGCTCCCGCCCCGGCCATCGTGACACTGACCGCCGGCAACCACGAGACCTCGATCGCGTTCTCCGACGGCACGTACAGCATCACGGTCGGAGGAGGCGTCATTCCCGAATCCGCCTGCGCGTCCGCCGCCATCTCGGCACAGATCCTCGCAGAGGACGAGGGCTCCGACCTCGAGGAGCAGACTCGACAGCTCGGCACCTGCGGCGCGCACGTGGTGGACTTCGAATTCCCCTGATCGGGCGTTCCCGACCGCACCGCGGCGCTGTCGCCCCGAGTCCCCGGATTGCGTCCCGCGGGGTGCCGCCGCATACCTGGTCGGGCTCGCCGGCGCCGTGTTCCTGGAGGCGACGGTCGTCGCCGAAATCGGGCTCGGCACGCGGCCGCAGGGCCTCCTGCTTCCGGCGGTTTCCGTGCTGATGGCCGTGGTGGGGCTGCTTGCGGTCGTCGGCCCCGCCCGGCGCGGCCTGCGCGTCCAGCCGACCGAGGCGCTGAGAGAGGGCTAGACGCCAGCCGGGCGGCGTCCGGTCGAGGCCGCCCGCCGGCGCGCCGAAGGGGCCGCGTCCGGTCGCCTTATTGTCATGATGATATCCTTGACAATACGCGGGAGCGGGCGCAACCTCGGATGATGCGATCGATCGCCCCCGTCCTCGGTGAGAGTCAGCAGCGCGCACTGAACCACCTGAAGCGGCGCGGATCCAGCACGATTCCGGACATCGCGCGCAGCTTGGGCCTGAACGTGGAGACCGTGCGCGCGCATGTCCGCTCGCTCCGGAGCGAAGGGCTGGTGGAGCGCGTCGGCCGCCGACGCAACGGGCCCGGGCGACCCGAGGTCATCTATGCGCTCACGGACGCCGCGGAAGCGTTCTTCCCCAGCCTGGAAGGCACGCTGTTGCGCGATCTGACCGCGCATCTGGAGCGCGCCGGCCACCGAGCGCTCGTCGAGGGTTTCTTCGAGGAGTACGTCGCCGCGCGCCGCGACGCCGCGATGGCGCGGGTGGAGGGGCTCGAGGGGGACGAACGCCTGGACGAGGTGGCGCGCATCCTGTCGGAAGAGGGGTTCATGGCGGAGATCGAGATCGATGAGGCCGACCGCCGTGTGCTGCGCCTATGCCACTGTCCCCTGCGCAGCATGGTCGCCGTCACCAGGGCTCCGTGCCGGGTCGAGCTCGACTTCGTGCGGGAGCTCCTGGGCCAACGGCTCGCGCGCGTGAGCTACATCCCTTCCGGCGACCCGTCATGCTCGTATCGGCCGGAGTCCGCCGCGGGTCCGAATCCGTCTCTGAAAGAAGGTTGACGCCATGAACGATCCGATCGCCCCCCGAACTCTGGACGTGCGCGTCGTGCCGCCGCCGGAGAAGCATCCCGCCATCTTCCGGACGTTCGCCGCGCTGAGCCAGGGCGAGTCGTTCGTATTGGTCAACGACCACGACCCCAAGCCCCTGCACGGCCAGTTCGAGGCCCATTTCGAGGGTCGGTTCGACTGGGAGTACCTCGAGCGCGGCCCCGCGGTCTGGAAGGTCGAGATCTCCAGGAGGAAGCTGTCATGATGATGCTGGGACTAAGCTCCCGCTCGGCGCCGGACGCTCCGCTCGAGGAGCTCCTGACGATCTGCGCGCGCCGGGGGTTCGTGGCGCTCGAGGTCGAGGAGGGGCACGCGCACGGCCTCGATTCGAGGAGGAACCCGTTGGACCCCGTGGCCGCGGCACGGCGCGGGGAAGAAGCAGGCATCAGAATCACCGGATATCGCACGTCGGTCGGCGTGGACTCCGAGCACGAACACCCGGACATGCACGCGCACGCCGAGATCGGCGACTCACGCCTGGGCCGCCTGGGCAAGGCGCTCGGCGCGACCATCGTGCTCGACGGGCCGGCTCGGATCGGGCCGCGGCTCGACCTGGCGTCCGCGCTCCAACGGGCGGGCGTGCGGGCGGCGGTCGTGGTTGAGGGCGAGGGGTGCTTGGACGAGGCGGCGGAGGCCACGGCCCGGGGCCTGGACATCGTATGGGATGCGGATCCGGGCCTCGGCGGGTTGGGACCGCTCGGGGCCTTGCTGCTGGAGCGCCACGCGGACCGGCTGCACAGCATACGGCTCCTGGGCGGTGGACCGGAGACGGCCACGCACGAGGGCAGCGGCCTGGGCGAGCTGATGGGGCATCTGGCGCTCGCCCGCTACGCCGGGACCGTCATCGTCTCCCCGAGCTCGACCCTGTACCGCGTGGCGTGGCGGACCTGGCTCGGGCGCCGCGGCGGATCGGGTTGCGCCGGCACGCAACCCGGCGACCCGCTGGTCGACCTCCCGGGGCCCGCCGCTCAGGCGGGAAGCGGGTGATGCCCTCGCTGCAACGGCCACGCTCGGGGTTCAAGCTCGTTGCGAGCGTCCTGCACGATTTCGTCCTGGGCCTGGCCGCCTCCCGCCTCCCGGCCGGCAGCCCGGAGGCCGCACGCGCACGGCGACGCGCCTCGTGGCTCGCGCGGCTGAACGCCGCCCAAGGCGTCGTGGTGCTCGCCGCGGTCAGGTTGGCGCGCGGGGGGTGATGAGAGCGAGCGTGCCTCGTGACATCTGAGCGGAGCACGGCCGTGGACGAGGCGCGCGGCGCATCCCGGTCGGGCGGCTTCCTGCAAGCGGTGCTCGGCGTTCCGGTTTTCTACAAGCTGCTCGTGGCGAACTCCCTCGTCGTGATCTTCGGCGCGATCGTGGGGACGGCGGTGACGGCCGAGTTCGTTCGGGCATCGCCTGAGCGCTCGACGCTGGAGCTGGTGGGATGGCTGGCGGCGATCGGGACGCTCATCAGCGTGGGCGTGAACGCCGTGATCATCCGCTGGGCGCTCGTGCCGCTCGGGGAGCTCGAGCGCACGGCGAACGCGGTCCGCGCCGGCGAGCTGGACGCCCGCGCGCGGGTATCTCCGCTGGCCGACCGGGACTTCCGGCGTCTCACGAGCACGTTCAACGCCATGCTCGATCGCGCGCGCGAGCATCGCGCCCGGCTGAGCCGGATCGCGTCGGAGGCGACCCGGGCCACGGAGGCGGAGCGCAAGCGCATAGCCCGCGAGCTGCACGACGGCACTGCGCAGGACCTGGCGGCGCTGCTCGTCCACGTCCGGGTGCTCGCCGACTCGCAGGACGCCGAAGAGCGCCAGAGCCGGCTCGTGGCGCTGCGGCAACAGCTCGCCGGCACGCTGAAGGAGGTCCGCCGCACCGCGCACGCCCTGCGGCCGGAGGCGTTGGAGGAGCTGGGCCTCGGTGCCGCCATCCAGCGACACGCGCGCTCCATCGAGGCGGAGAGCGACGCCCGGGTGGAGGTGCTCGGGCTCCCCACGCAGCTCCGTCTGGCGCCGGACGTGGAGCTCGCGGCATACCGCGTCGTGCAGGAGGCCATGACCAACGCGGCCCGCCATGCCCATGCCTCGCGCATCGGCGTGCACGTCCGGCGGGAGCACGACGATCTGGAGATCCTCGTGGAGGACGACGGCCGCGGATTCGACGTGGAGGAAGCCATGTCCGACCGGGAGCGACTGGGGCTCTTCGGCATGCGGGAACGCGTGGCGTACTTCGACGGGCGGGTCGAGATCCGGAGTCGCCCGGGATCGGGGACTTCGGTCCGCTTGATCCTGCCGCTCACCGAAAGCCTGAGCCCGTCGCCCAACCGCCGCGATGGCCCCCCCTTCGACCGGCCGGACGATGACTGAGGCGATCCGGGTCCTGCTCGTCGACGACCACGTGATGCTTCGTGCCGGCCTGAGCATGCTGCTCGACGCGCAGCCGGACCTGGAGGTTGTCGGCGAGGCGTCCACGGGGGAGGAGGGCGTCGAGCGCGCGCGCGAGCTCCGGCCGCACGTCGTCGTGATGGACCTGTCCATGCCGGGGATGGACGGCCTGACGGCGACCCGCCTCATCCTCGGGTCCATCACGCCACCTCCCGCCGTGCTGGTGCTGACCATGCACGCGGAGGAGGAGTACCTCCTCCCGGTGCTCGACGCCGGCGCGAGCGGGTACGTCACCAAGAGCGGCGCAGACGACGACCTCGTGAGAGCCATACGGGCGGTCGCGCGAGGGGAGGTCTTCCTCTATTCCAGCGGCGCGGCGTTGTTGTTGCGGGGATACGAGTCCGCGCAGCGCGGTGAGCGCGACCCGCTCGATGCGCTCAGCGAGCGGGAACGGGCCGTGCTCGCGCTGACCGCCGAGGGCTACAGCGCCAGCGAGATCGGCCAGAGGCTGTTCATCAGCCCGCACACGGTGGACACGTATCGGTCGCGCCTCATGCAGAAGCTCGGCCTCACGCATCGCTCCGAGGTGGTTCGCTTCGCGCTGCGGACGGGGTTGCTGAAGAGCGGCTGACAGCGTGGTGGATTCCACCACACGAAGATGATGAGAGCTCGCCACCTCGAACGCTCCCGTCCCGCGACAGACGCCCGGCCCGACGGCCGCCATCTTGGTAGCGTGGTCAAGAACCCGCTCCGAGGAGGACGGATGTTGGTGAAGCTCAAGGTGTCGCTGCTGGCGGCGGCGGGCGTTGCGGGGCTCGGTACGCTCGTCGCGGTGAACGGAAACTCGGCCGTGACCGTGGAACGCGTCGACTTCGGTGTCAGGCGCACGGCGACGCAGCCGGCTTATGACGCGACGGTGCAGCCCGTGGCCGACGCGCCGATAAAGGAGTTCCGCATCCCGATGACTCATGAGACCGTCGAGATCGTGGACGGACTCACGTACGAAGGGTGGACGTTCGGCGGCACGGTTCCGGGCCCCGTTCTCCGCGTGCGTGAGGGGGACCTGGTGCGGATCATTCTCGTGAACGAGTCGCCGCTGGCGCACTCCATCGATCTGCACTCCGCCAGGATCCCCATGGATCAGGCGTTTCGCACGATCGCTCCGGGCGACTCCCTGGAGTTCGAGTTCGTCGCGCGCGATCCCGGTGCGTACATGGTGCACTGCGGCACGCCGCCGGTGCTCATGCACATCATGCAGGGCATGTACATGGCGATCATCGTCGATCCGGCCAAGGGCTGGCCGACGGACGTGGACAAGGAGTTCGTGATGGTCCAGAGCGAGTTCTATCCGGGCGACGCACCCAGGGGTGAGGCGCGCGGACCAGACTGGAACGCCGCGCTCCAGAAGGACGCCAGCTACGTGACCTTCAACGGACGCGCGTTCCAGTATCAGCAGCGGCCCCTGCAGGTGGACGTGGACGACCGCGTTCGCTTCTTCGTCGTGAACGCCGGGCCGAACCTCCGGAGCGACTTCCACGTTGTCGGTGCGGTGTTCGACCGCGTCTACCCCGGTGGTGACGCGGACCAGGTCGTGGAGCGGGTCCAAACCTGGTCCGTGCCCGCCGGAGGTGGCGCGGTGTTCGAGTCGACGTTCGCCAGGGACGGCAGCGGGGAGGGCGTCTACGCCTTCGTGACGCACTCCTTCGCCGACGCCGAGAAGGGCGCGGTCGGCCTGATCCGGGTCGGTCACCCGGTCCTGGCGAGCGTGACGCACTGAGCGGCGGAACGGGGTGGAGTACGACACCGGCCGGCTCGCGGTCGCGCTCGGGGGCCGCTACGACCTGGGCCTCGTGTCGCTCACCGCTCGTTCTCCTCGATGAACCTCAGCACGGCGATCTCGTTGTCGCGCAGCCGCCTCTCCGGGGTTCGCCGGTCGCCCTTGCGGTCGGTGGGCGGCAGCACCTTGCCCCTCATATAGGCCTCGACGATCACCGGGTGGATGTAGTATCTGCGACACACGGCGCGCGTGTTGCCCAGCCGCTCGGCGACCTGATCCACCGCCTTGACGATGTTGGCCTCCTTGTCGCGTACGCGCGCCGCGGGGCCCAGCTCGCGGAGCGCCTCCGCCGCGAGCATCGTCCCGCCCCACGTCCGGAAGTCCTTGGCGGTGATGTCGTGTCCGGAGATTTCCCGGAGGTACTCGTTGATGTCGCCCGAATCGACGTCCTGATACGCCCCATTCACGCTCGCGTACTGGAAGAGCTCCTCCCCCGGGAGCGTCTGGCACTGCTGGATGATGCGCGCCAGCCGGCGCTCCGCGATGGAGACGCTGTGCTCCCGGCCGCTCTTGCCGCGGAACGAGAAGCGAACGCTCGTGCCGCTCACCTCGGCGTGCCTACCCTGCATCGTGGTGAGGCCGAAGGTCTCGTTCTCCTTGGCGTACTCGGTGTTGCCGACCCGGATGAGCGTCTTCTCCAGGAGCCACACGACGGTCGCCAGCACCTTCTCCCTCGGCAGACCGCGCAGCCGCAAGTGCGCCTCGACCTTCTCGCGGGTGGCGGGGAGCACCCTGCTGAAATCGAGCATCCTGTCGAACTTCGTCTCGTCGCGAATCGCCCGATACCTGGGATGATAGATGTACTGCTTGCGGCCGCGCGCGTCGCGAGCGGTGACCTGGATGTGGCCATTGGCCCAGGGACAGATCCAGACCTCGGTCCATCCGGGCGGAATGGCCAGCGCCCTGATGCGGCGCAGCTTCCGCTCGTTGGTCAGCCGGCGTCCGTTCGCGGCGACGTAGACGAAGGAATCACCGGCCGGCCTACGCCGGATGCCGCGGAGCGAGTCGGTCGTGTATCGCAGCCCCGCCCGCTCGGCGGCTTCCATGTGCTCGGTTCGCTCGATCGTGCTCGCGTCTACCACGGGCTCCTGGGGATGAGGCCGCACCGGACAAGGCTGGGACCGTACATGATTGGATGCGCCGCAGGGCGCGAGTCAACAGCGCGATGGGGTCACAAGGCGCCGCGCGATGGGGTCACATGCCGCCCATCCCGGCCATTCCGCGCGTCATCGCCCGGCTCATCTCGGTCATGGGGTCGAGAACTCCGTAGCTTCCCATCCGCATGGGACCTCCGCCCACGAAAACCCTCACGCCGACCGAGACGGCCCAGAAGGACTCGCTCCCGAGCACGTCGCCGGGGAGGACGCCGCCCCGCTCGGGGCGCACCCGGTGATGCTGGATCTCCACGAACGGCCGGAGCGAGGCGGGATAGCCCGTGAGGCGGTATCCGTAGCCGGCGGTTCCGACCAGCCAGCGGGTCGCGCCCACCGGCTCCGCGTGGTGGTCGTAGCGGAAGAACTCGTCCGTGCCCGGTGGGCCCTCCCGCGGGTACTCCGGTCGGGTCGCGTACTCCACGCGCAGGTGCGGCTCGTGTCGGCTCACCTCGTAGCGGGCCTCGCCCAGCAGGCTGAAGTATCCGTCCTCCCGCTCGGGGTCGCTACGCGACCCCTCGATGAGCACGTAGAGAAGGCCCGGGCCCGCCGGGCCGGAGCGGCGCAGCGCGGCGTTCACGAGCTGAGTGGTGCGCTCCCCGGTCTCGCGCGCTTCGGCGAGGCGCGCGTACGACGTGGACGCTTCCCATGCGGGTCCCGTCGGCTCGGAGCCCCAGCGGCGGGCCAGGCGGGCCGACCACGAGTCGCCGAAGGTGTCCAATCCCGATAGGTCGTAGGGCCCCTCCGGCTCCGCGCCGCCGAAGAGCCCCGCCTCGAGGCTCCAGCCGCCCGTCCGCCAGGCCGCGTTCAGCGTCCATCGCTCCAGTACCTGGGAGAGGTGATGGTTCGTGGGGTACTTGAGCGCCGGCCGGGACATGGGATCGTCGGTGCCGTATGGGGCGAACCCCCGTCCGGCGGACAGCGACACTCGGCTGTTCCCGAGCTCCCAGGCGTTGACGCTCAGCATCAGCTCGTGCAGCAGCGTGTGCGGATGTCGCTTGTCGAGGAAGCCCTCGCCCCAGCCGCCGAACGTAAGCTCGCCCTCGGGCTGGGTGACCCCCTCGAGGTTGAGGGTGGTACGGAGCACCAGGCGCTGGGCCGGTGCCGCGAGATTGGCCATCAGTGCCGCCTGCGTCAGATACCACCCGGTTCGGCGGAGCGGGTCGCCCTCGTCGGCAAAGGGCGCTCCCGCAGTGACCACGGGAAAGACCTGGGCCATGCCGGTGAGGCTCCACCCGCGGCCGAGCGTCACCCGGAGCATCTCGTGCTGCGGGGAGGCCTGCGTGTGGCCGGCAGGGTGCATCGGCTCCTGGGCGAGCACCGCGCCGGCTGGGAGCGTCGGTTCGGCGGCGCCAAGAATGACGACGATGATGATGACGATGATGTTGGTGAGCGCTCGAATGGCGCGCATGAGGCTACCTCGCCTGCTGGCACGGTTCCGAAGAGCCGCGCCTCCCAGGGGGAGGCGCGGGGGTG
>Ga0302046_10002583_pt1 | contig 16819 bp, 14 predicted proteins | sample RVTome_11_FD_200261 | JGI IMG/M metagenome (GOLD analysis project Ga0302046, IMG submission 200261) | Soil microbial communities from uranium-contaminated site in the Upper Colorado River Basin, Wyoming, United States - RVT147D111 (version 2) ...
CGCGCCAGGGCGAGGGCGCGCTCGGCGAGCTCGAGGGCCTGCGCGGGGTCCCGGCCGGTCGCCTCCCGCGACGCCTCGAGCAGCTCGGACACCGTGGCCTGGGCGTGGGTCGCCGGCTCACCTACGGGTCCGAGAGCCACCAGGAACAGCAGCGTTCCGGCCGTCCGGCTCATGGCTCCGTCGCGGCGCCCGCTTCCAGCTCCGTGGCCGCCCGCACCAGCTCGGCGAGGGAGCCGGCCTCCATCCGGCGCATCACCTCCGCGCGGTGGACCTTCACCGTCTTCTCGGCGATCTCCAGACGAGCCGCGATCTCCTTGTTGGCGAGCCCGGCGACGACCAGCTCGAAGACCTCCCGCTGACGCCGGCTCAGCGAGCCGCGCCGCTCCTCCAGGAGTCGCTGCCTGGCGAGCTCTTCGCTCTGGCGGGCCGACCGCTCGAGGCCCTCCTCGACCGCCGCCAGCAGACGGTCGTTGTCCATCGGCTTCTCGAGGAGCTCGACGGCGCCGCTCTTCATCGCCCGGACCGTGGTCGGCACGTCACCGTGGGCGGTCAGCACGACGGCAGAGAGGGGCGTTCGTGCCGCCGCCAGTCGGTCCAGGACGTCGAAGCCGTTGCCGACGGGGAAGTGGAGGTCGAGCACCACGCAGGCCGGGCCCGGCGGCTGCGGCGCGGCAAGGAAGGCGTCGATCCGCTCGAACGTCTCGACGGCGTAGCCGGCGGTGCGGAAGAGGCGCGCGAGGGCCCGCCGCACGAGCGGGTCGTCCTCGACGACGAGCACGTTGCCGGTCGGCGGAGGGTTCGAGGCCATCGCGGGAGAGCCTACCGCCTCGCGCCCGGAGGTCACTGCGCCGTCGTCGACCAGGCCGAGGTGTCGCCGCTCTCGAAGCCGTCGGTGAAGAGCCCCGCCTGGACCAGGGCGACCCCGCCCCGTCCGACGGCGACCCAGGCGCCGCCGCCGGCGGCGTGGTCGAGGGCGCGGACGCCGCCGGAGAGGGGAACGCGATCGACCATGGCGGGATCCGTCGGATCGGAGATGTCGACGACGTCGACGCCTCCCGAGTGGCCGAAGTAGGCGTGGGTCCCCTCGATCAGCGCGGCCGCTCCCTGCGCGAAGGTCCCGGGGTCGCTGTAGACGCCCAGCTGCGTGGGGGCGGCGGGGGCGCCGACGTCGATCAGGTGCAGCTCGCCATCGTGGCAGGCGAGGGCGGCGATGCCGGCCTCGACGTCGACTCCTCCGGCCGAGTCGCAGAGCGTGTAGTGGGCGACCTCGAGGGGCGTCGCTCCGGTGACGTCGTAGATCCTCAGCCCTCCGACGCCGAAGGCGTTCTCGTCGGCGACGTAGACGTGGTCGCCCTCGAGGTGGACGTCCGAGCCCTTGGAGATCTGGGTGGAGCTGGTGATCTGGGGTTGCGAGGGATCCGTGAGGTCGACGCCGACGAAGAAGCCGCCCTCCGTCGAGCTCACGGCCCAGGCGCGGTCGCCGTCCAGGTCGACCGCAGTGGCGAAGCCGAAGGGGACGCTGCCGAGCAGGACCGGGGCGGCGGGAGAGCTCACGTCGACCGCGTGGAGACCGAAGCTCCAGTCCGCCAGCATGGCCAGAGAGCCGTCGACCGCCACGTCCTCGAAGGCTGGCAGGGGGGAGGGCGGATCGAGGCGTCCGAGCGACTCGAGGCCGGCGTCGACCGTCCGCAGGCCGCTGTAGAAGTCCGAGAGCAGGAGGGCGGGGCCCGCCGTCGCCAGGCCCGTCAGGTCGACGCCCACCGGCAGATCGAGGACGTGCTCCACGCCGGGCAGGGAGGGAACCGTGACGTCGATCGTCAGGGCCCGGCCGGTGTCGGTCAGCAGGACGAGCTCTCCGGCGGCCGGGCTGGGGCCGACGAGGCGGGCGCGATCCGCGGGCGCGGGCACTGGCGTGAGCTCCGCGGGATCGGCCGGGTCGGAGAGGTCCCAGACGTGGATCGCCCCCTCCCAGCCCAGCAGCAGCCGGTCGCCGACGATCGCGCCCGTGAAGCCCGCCGCGGCCGATTCGGCGGCGATCGGATCGGGAGCGGCGGGGTCCGCGAGGTCGACCACCTCGAAGCCGTCGCCCACGAGCACCATGTAGCCGTCGGCGATCGCGACGTCGAAGTGGTTGCCGCCGGCGTGGGAGCCCACCAGGGCGGGCGTCGAGGGCGTCGCGACATCGAAGACGCTGACCAGCAGCTGGCCGAAGAAGTTCCGGCCCCAGGCGAGCAGGTGGGTGGCGTCGTAGGGGGCCACGGCGCGCAGGCCGAAGGTCGAGAAGGGGGTGCCGACGACGGGGTCCTCCGGATCCGAGACGTCGATCGGGACCAACCCGATCTCGCCGTCGACCAGGTAGAGGATGGTGCCGACGAGCGTCAGGCCGCCGGTGTCGAGGATGCCGCTCGCCGAGTAGGAGATATCGGCCAGCCAGGTCGGCCGGATTGGATCGGCGAGCGACAGGAGGGCGAGGCCGCCGAAGGGATCGTCGGTGCGCCAGGAGGCGAAGAGGTAGTCACCGTGGATCGCCAGCCCGCGCACCAACCCCGGAAGGGGCGCCGTCACGTCGAGGATCTCGGGCGGGCCCGCCCCGTCGGAGGCGAGCGTGACCACGGTCGCTCCCTGACCGACGTAGACGAAGTCTCCGGTCGCGACGGCGCCGAGCTCGCCGCCCCGCTGGGGCAGGGCCGCTGCCGGCGAGCCGGCCGCGGAGCCGGCGAGGATGACGAGGATCCAGCCGAGGCGCTGGAGGCGATGGGCGGTGGAGAGTCCACGTTCGATCATGATCGATCAGCCTAGCGGCGGTCGACCGGTCGCGCCATCGGACCTTGGTCCCAGGTTCGGGAAATCGAGGCTGGCTCGCCCTGCAGCGCGATCCCCTAGAATCCGGCTCGATGGCTCGGGCTCCGCTGTTCGCCGTCGGCTGCGCCCTCGTCCTGGCCGCCTGCGCTCCCGAGGAGTCGGAGAGCCGGGCGGTCGCGAGCGCCGCCGCCTATCGCGTTCCTCCTCTGAGCGCGGTGAGGCTCACCGACTCCTTCTGGCGCCCGCGGCTCGAGCGCAACCGGACGGTGACGATCCCCCACATCCTGCGGCAGAACGAGGCGACCGGCCGGGTGGCGAACTTCGAGCGTGCCGCCGGGCGCGCGGAGGGTGCGTACTCGGGTCGGCGCTTCAACGACACCGACGTCTACAAGCTCATCGAAGCGGCCTCCTACACCTTGGCGAGGACGCCCGACGCCGCGCTCGAGGCGGCGCTCGACGAGCTCGTCGAGCTGATCGCGGCGGCCCAGGAGGAGGACGGGTACCTGATGCCGGCGCGGACCATCGACCCACGGAATCCGGCGCCCGGGCTGGGACGGGAGCGCTGGGTGCACGTCTCCACCGGCAGCCACGAGCTCTACAACGCGGGCCACCTGATCGAGGCGGCGGTGGCCCACCGGCACGCCACCGGCAAGCGGACCCTGCTCGACGTGGCGGTACGGCTCGCCGATCGCATCGACGAGGACTTCGGACTCGACACGCGCCGCGCCGCGCCGGGCCACGAGGAGATCGAGCTGGCGCTGGTCGCGCTCGCCGAGGCCGTCGACGAGCCGCGGTACCTCGCACTGGCCCGCTTCTTCCTCGACCAACGGGGCCGCGAGCATGACGGGGAGCCGTACCCCGAGGACACCCCCTTCGCCCTCTACAACGATCGCCGCTACCGCCAGGACCACCAGCGCGTGACCGCGCAAACCGAGGCGGTGGGACATGCCGTCCGCGCCACCTACCTCTACTCGGGCATGGCCGACGTCGCGGCGCGCACCGAGGCGCCGGGCTACGAGGAGGCCTTGGAGAGGGTGTGGCGCGACCTGGTGGAGACCAAGCTCTACCTCACCGGCGGGATCGGCTCGCGCGACACGTTCGAATCGTTCGGCGAGCCGTGGGAGCTGCCCAACGCCACCGCCTACGCCGAGACCTGCGCCGCGATCGGCAACGACCTCTGGAACCATCGCATGTTCCTGGCGTCGGGACGGGCCGACTTCCTGGACGTCGTCGAGCGGGTCCTCTACAACGGGTTCCTGTCGGGCGTCTCGCTCTCCGGCGATCGGTTCTTCTACACCAATCCGCTCGCCTCCGACGGGGGCGTGGAGCGCGCTTCCTACTTCGAGGTCGCCTGTTGCCCGGCGAACCTGGCGCGCATGATGGCGCGGCTCCCGACCTTCCTCTATGCCGTCAGGGGGACCGAGGTCGTCGTCGCCCTCTATGCGGCGAGCGAGGCCGAGCTCTCGGTCGGCGGGTCGGTCGTGCGCGTCGAGCAGGTGACCCGGTATCCGTGGAGCGGCAGGGTGGAGCTGACGTTGACGCCCGCTGCGCCGCGCGAGCTGACCCTGACCCTGCGCCTTCCCGGTTGGGCGCTCGAGCGACCGATGCCGAGCGATCTCTACCGGTTCCGGGACGACCCCGCGCCGACGGCCACGCTGGCTGTCGAGGGCAGCGTGCTGAGCCTGGCCGGGGGGCGCCACGCGCTGCCTTCGGGCGGCGAGGTGGCCGTCGCCGGCGGCTTCGCCCGCGTCCGCCGCCTCTGGTCACCCGGCGACTCGGTCACGCTCGAGCTCCCGATGCCGGTGCGGCGGGTGGTGGCGCATCCAGAGGTCGAGGCCGACGCCGGCCGCCTGGCGCTGCAGCGTGGGCCCCTGGTCTACGCCGTCGAGGGCATCGACCACGGCGGCACCCTCGCGGGCCTGCGCCTGCCCGTGAACGGAGGATTCTCGGCAGCCTGGCGGCCCGACCTGCTGGGCGGGGTCGTCGTCGTCACCGGCATGGCCGAACGGGTAGGGGAGGACGGCGCCACCGCCGGCCAGTCCCTCGTCGCCGTCCCCTACTTCGCCTGGGCCAACCGCGGAGCCGGCGAGATGGCGGTCTGGCTGCCGGGCGCCGAGGGGGAGACCGACGCGGGGCGACCCTGAGAGGCCGGATATAGTCCTGGCTCCCGCCACCGGCGATCCGAGGAGGAGGCTGCGGAGGGCCGACATGCACAAGCGCTACATCGGCGCCCAGGAGTTGCTCGAGGACTCCTTTCGGCTCGGCCTGAAGGTCCTGGAGGACGGCTTCCGCCCGAACTTCATCGTCGGAGTCTGGCGCGGCGGCACGCCCGTCGGGATCGCGGTCCAGGAGATCCTCAGCTACTTCGGTGTGCAGACCGACCACATCGCCATCCGCACCTCGCTGTACACGGCACCGGGGCAGCGCGGCGACAGGGTGCGGGTTCACGGTCTCGGGTACCTGGTCAAGTCGATGAACGCGGAGGACTCGCTGCTCATCGTCGACGACGTCTACGACAGCGGCCTGAGCATCCAGGCGGTGCTCAGAAGCCTGAGGCTCAAGGGCCGCCGCAACACGCCTCACGACATCCGGATCGCCACCCCCTGGTTCAAGCCGTCCAACAACCGCACCGACCGCGTCCCCGAGTACTACCTCCACGAGACCGACGAGTGGCTGGTCTTCCCTCACGAGCTCGAGGGCCTGACCCGAGAGGAGATCGACGCCCACAAGACCGGTCTGGCGGCGATCCTGGAGGAGCTCGAGGGGAAGGCCAGGCCGGAGATCAGCTCCTAGACCGGCCCCGCCGTAACCAGAGCCGGGCGACGGCCCAGAGGGCGGAGTTCGCGACCAGGAGGGCGAGCCAGGCCGTCGGCGGGCGGGTGGCGAGTCCCTCCGGGCGGCGCAGCATCCAGGCCAGCAGGAAGACCAGGCCGACGGTGTGGAGAGTGAGGTACTCGCTGGCTGCGCGCCGCCAGTGGAAGGCCCTCCCCGACGGCTTCCAGAGTCGCGGGTCGGGCAGGAGCAGGGGCGTGCTCTCGGCCCAGCTCGCGTGCTCGGCGCCGAAGCGATCGGCCAGATAGCGGTCCTCGTAGAGGATGATCGGAGCGAAGAAGAAGGCCAGCGCGACGCCGACGCCGACAGTCAACCAGGGGATGGCGGGAGCGAGCACCATGCCGGCGGCGTTGAGCACGTTGCCGAGATAGAGCGGATGCCGCACGATCGAGTACGGCCCCACCGTGCTCAGCCGCTCGGCCCGCTGCTGGCGATGGCGCGCCCAGTCCCCCTGCGGCACGACTCCGAGGGTCCACCCGCGGATCACCAGCCCGGCCAGCGAGACGAGAAGCGTCGAGCCCCACCAGGCCGGTGGCGGAGGGGGCCCCGCCAGACCGTGCACCACCGCCAGTCTCTCGCCGCCGAGCAGGGCGAGCACGAGCACCGCGGGCACGTAGCTGCGCCAGCGATAGACCCAGCCGCCGAGCCGGACGAGGGGACGACGACGGTCGGCTGGCTCCCGGGCGCCCAAAGCGCGGCCATGATAGCCGTTGATGGGTCTCGCAGCGGGCCGCAGTGCTATCTTGACGGCTCGCGAGGTGATGGGGAGCAGGCGGCCCCGAGAGCGGGCGGGCGAGCCGACCAGCAGGGGCCGGAGCCTGGGGGCTGAGCGATGAACGAGCCGAGCTCGGTGGCGGCGACGAAGAAGGGCTGGGTGAAGTGGGTGGCACTGGGCTGTGTCGGCCTGTTGCTCCTGGCGTGCGCCCTCGCGGCGGCGATCGTCTGGGTGAGCTTCGGTGCCATGAAGCGCTCCGAGGCTGCGCAGCTGGCGCTCCAGCGGGCGCGTGCGCATCCGGGGGTCGTCGCCACGCTCGGTGAGCCGATCGAGGTCGGTTGGCTGATGGGCGGCTCGATCTCGGTGACCGGCCCGTCGGGTGAGGCCCGCCTCTCGATTCCCCTCGCAGGTCCCCGGGCCGAAGGCACCCTCTACCTCGAAGCCGTGAAGCGGGCCGGTCGCTGGGAGCTCACCCTGCTGGAGCTGGCTCCGGAGGACGGCGAGCGAGTCGACCTCCTGGCGGGCACCGGGCCACCGTAGGCACCGGCGCGGAGGAGCCGGTGCGCCGTCTACGGCGCTGCCGCGCGCCAGAGAGCCCGCGTCCCCTGGCCCTTGACCAGGAGGTAGGGCCCGGTGAGAGCCGGATGAGCCCAGACCTCGGTGTCGGAGACGCGGTAGCGGGCGATCCGGGAGGGCTCCTCGGAGGCGGCGTCGAGCACGGCGAGGTGACCGTTCTGCTCGAAGACGAGGAGGCGGTCGCCGGCGGCGACCAGCGTGGCGTGCTCGCCGGCGCGGGGCTCGCCCTGCCAGGTGATCTCGCCGCTGGCGGGGTCGAGGCGGTAGAGGCGGCCGCCGTCACGGTGCGAGAAGCCCCAGAGGGAGGTGCCGATCAGCACCGGGGAGGTGTACCCGACCGAGCCCTCGCGGTTCTCCCAGGTCGCCTGGACGCTCCACCGGTCACCGGACCCCTTGACCCGGTAGCCCCGCACGGGGATGTCCCAGGCGGACATCACGAGCAGGCCGCCGGCGACGAGCGGTGTCTGGACCGTGTTGTCGTACCCCACCTCGTACGGGATCTTCCAGAGCAGGGTGCCGTCCGCGGGATCGAGGGCCACCAGCGCGCCGTCGTCCGGCCCGCCGGCGTGGACGATCAGGTGTCCGGCGGCGAGGATGGGACGAAGCGAGCTTCGACTAGCGCCTGCGCCGGTAGGTCGCCACAAGCTCCGCGGACGCGACGACGTGGTGGCGGATCGCCTGGCTCAGCTCTTCCGCCGTGGGTCGGCCGAGATCTCCCAGGGATCCATCGAGGGCGAAGAGCTTGTGGACGTAGCGGTGGGTGCCCGACGGCGGGCAGGGGCCGGCGTACGGCGTCCGGTTCCAGCTGTTCGAGCCCTCACGCGCCCCGCCGGGCAGGGAGCCGGCACTCGCGGCCTCCGCCAGCCCGCTCAGGTCACCCGGCAGGTCCCAGACCACCCAGTGCACCCAGGTCCCGCCGGGTGCGTCGGGGACCCAGGGGGCGTCGCGCAGCGCGCGGAGCCCGTCATCCGCGATCGGTCACCGAAGGTGTACAGTCGGGCTCACAGAACCCAGATCGGAGGCAACCGATGAATGCATTTCGCGTCGGAGCCCTCGGGCTCCTCGGTCTGCTCGTCGTCGCCGCTCCCGCCACGTCGCAGGACGAGCTGGCTACCGGGGATCCGGTGCCGCCGCCGGCCCTGACGCCGGTGGAGGAGGGCCTGCTCTTCCCCATCGAGGTCATCTTCACCAACCTCCCCGGCGATCCGTCGTCGGAGGTACCGGGCCTGCCCGGCGTCCACTTCGGCCCCGGGACGGGCTCCACGCACTTCGACCGGCCCTTCGGCAGCCCGAACGGCAACTGGATCTTGAGCGCCGATACGGACCTGCCGACGACGGAGGACGAGGTGATCCTCGTCAACGGGGCGCTCGCAGCACGCGAGGGGACGGCGGCGCCGTGGGCGGTCGGCGAGAACGTCGGCCTGATCGACACCAAGCTCGGCATCAACGACTCCGGCAACTGGGTCTTCGCGACCAACACCGACGGGCCGACCACTGCCGACGAGTACATGGTGTCGGTCGTGGGAGGCGTCTTCGCGGCGGCGGCCCAGGAGGGGCAGGCGGGACCGCTGGGGGGCTCGACCTGGGGCAGCACGATCGACAGCGGAGTCGTCGCGAGCGACAACACGATCGGCCTCTCCAGCGACGCGCTCCTCGGAGTGCCGACCACGGAGGACGACGTGCTCGTGCTGGGGGCGACGCTGCTGGCCCAGGAGGGCATGACCATCCCCCAGGGCCAGCTGGGGACGGAGTTCTGGGAGAACTTCGACGTCGACGACTTCTGGATCAGCGCAGACGGGTCCACGTGGCTGGCTCAGGGCGACCTGACCGGCGACACGCTCACGGACGGCATCGTCGCGGTCGACAGCGGGTTGGCGGAGGGCGGTGGCGGGGTGGTCGTGCAGGAGGGCGTGGTGCTGGCGGGCTCGGGCTTCGCCGAGCCGGTGGACACCTCCGGCATCGTCGGCGTCTCGATGGATCCGGCCGGCGGCTGGTTCGTGCGCGGCAACAACGACGTCAGCGAGCAGGACTGGATCTACCGCAACGGCGCCGTGCTCGCGACCCTCGGAGACCCGATCCTGCACGGCTCCGCCGAGAGCTGGACCGACGCCGAGTTCTCCGACTGCTTCTTCCTCCACGTCGGGAGCTCGTCGGGCAACTACGTCCTCGGCGGCGTCAGCGACGGACCGACCCCGACGAACGGGGTGCTGGTCCTCAACCAGTCGATCGCCTTCGTGCGCGAGAGCGACCCGGTCGATCTCGACGGCAACGGGCTCTTCGACGACGACGTCTTCTTCAACACTTTCGGCAACGACGACGGCGTCCTCACGGACGACGGCCTCTTCTACTTCACCGCCACCCTCAAGAACGGCGCCGGCACGGTCATCGGCCAGGGCTACTTCGTGGCCGACCTCTCCAGCATCGGCACGCCGATCTTCGAGGACGGGTTCGAGACGGGCGACACCAGCGCCTGGTCGAGCCAGACGGGCGGTTAGCGGGCCGCCGCCCGATCAGATGAGGCGGGACCACCAGCGCTGCAGGAGGCTCGGTGGGGGCGCGTCGAGGGGACGGAGATCGTCGACCAGGGGGTCGGGCTTGAGGATGGGCCAGAGGGTGGAAATGTCCCCGACCGGTCGGCGGTTCCGGATCTCGGCGGACCACTCGTCCTTCAGCTCGGCCTCACGGCGACGGGCGATGGCTTGGGTCCGGTTCATGGTGACTCTCCATTCCGCGAGGCGGACCGCCGCGGGCGGATCGCCCCGCACTGCCCGGGGTTGACTGCATCGACCGTGCCAGAGGCGACGCGCCGGTCTCGGGCCCGCGAGGCCGCCGGGCGTCCCCTTCGAAGGACGGTCGATCGTGCCCGCCGGTGGCCACGTCTGCCGCGCTCCCGAGCCACGGATCGAACCCCCCGGCGGGGGATGCGGTGACCGGATGAAGGCCCTCGACGGGGAGCGTTTCCCCGGTGCCCATCCCCTCCTTCCCCGCCGGCTCGGGTCGCCCGGTGGGACCCGGATCGGCCTCCGGTGGGAACGAACCGTCGCGTGGGCTAGGATGTAGGCTCGGGCACGTCCACCGGACAGCTGGAACGACCGTCTCCCTCCGACCCGAAGACCTTGGATCGCAAGCGCTCCCTGCTCACCCTCGTCATTCTTGCGCTGGCCGTCCTGGCGGCAGCGCAGGAGACGGTCCGCCCGCGCCGGGTCTCGCCGAACAATCCGCGCCTCCAGTCGCGCACCTCGCCCGCACGTGAGCTCCCCGGGGGCCGGGCCCTTCCGCCGGCGCGCTTTCCCGAGGAGTTCCGTTCGATCGACGGTGACGGCAACAACGGCGAGCATCGCGGCTGGGGTATGGCGGGGACGCCGCTGGTGCGGCAGGCGTCCGCGGCCTATGCCGACGGGAGCGGCGAGCCGGCGGGCCAGGGACGCCCGGAGGCGCGGCGGGTCAGCAACGCCTGCCTGGCCCAGGAGGTTCTGGTCGTCAACGCCGCCGGCGCGTCGAGCTTCCTCTGGCAGTGGGGTCAGTTCCTGGACCACGACCTGTCGCTCACGCCCTTCGCCGCCCCCGCCGAGCCCTTCGACATCGAGGTGCCCCGAGGGGACCCGTTCTTCGATCCCCGGGGCACGGGGGAGGTGCGCATCGAGCTCGATCGGTCCGGGTACCTGGTCGTCGCCGGGGTCCGCCAGCAGGTGAACGAGGTCACGGCCTACATCGACGCCTCGAACGTCTACGGATCGGATCGGCGGCGGGCGCGCGTGCTGAGAGGGAGAAAGCGGACGGGCGAGCTGGCGACGAGCGCGGGCGACCTGCTCCCCTTCAACCGCAGGCGTCTGCCGAACGCCCCCAGCGACGATCCCTCGTTCTTCCTGGCGGGCGACTTCCGCGCCAACGAGCAGGTGGGGCTGACGGCGATGCACGCTCTCTTCGTGCGCGAGCACAACCATTGGGCCCGCGTCGTGCGCGAGGCCGATGCGACCTTGCGCGGCAAGCAGGTCTACCGGATGGCGAGGGCGGTGGTGGGAGCGGAGATGCAGGCGATCACCTACCGCGAGTTCCTGCCGCTGCTGCTCGGCCCAGGCGCCCTGTCGCCCTACCGCGGCTACGATCCGACGGTCGACGCCGGCATCGGCAACGAGTTCACGACCGCCGCCTTCCGCGTCGGGCACACGATGCTGCCGACCGCTCTGCTGCGCCTGGACCGCGATCTGCGTCCGCTCGAAGAGGGCCCGTTGGCGCTGCGCGACGCCTTCTTCGCGCCCGCCGAGATCCCGGCCTCGGGGCTCGAGCCGCTGCTGCGCGGGCTCAAGGCGCAGCCCGCCCAGGAGGTCGACGTCCGCGTCATCGACGACGTGCGCAACTTCCTCTTCGGCCCACCCGGCGAGGGCGGCTTCGACCTGACGTCCCTCAACATCCAACGCGGCCGCGATCACGGCCTGCCGGACCTCAACCGCACCCGCCTCGACTACGGCCTCGTTCCCTATGCGAGCTTCGCCGAGGTCACGCCGGACCCTGAAGCGCAGCGGGCCCTGGCCGAGGCCTACCATTCGGTCGACGAGATCGACCTCTGGGTCGGCGGCCTGGTCGAGCCGCACCGTCCCGGCGCCATGGTGGGCGAGACCTTCTTCACCATCCTCGAGGACCAGTTCGAGCGCCTCCGTGACGGCGACCGCTTCTGGTACGAGAGCTACCTGCCGTCCGACTGGGTCCGTCTCGTCGAACGCCAGACCCTGTCGAGGATCATCCGTCGCAACACGGGAGTCGGTCCCGAGATCGGTGCCGATGCCTTCCGGCTGCCCGGGAGGTAGGGCCGCCCTTGCCCCGCGGCTGGCCGGAGGCGCCGGCCCCGGCGTCGAGTCAGATCTGCCCGCGCAGCCGGGCGAGGAGCCAGTCGGCGACGCGGTGACGGCGGGGGCGCGCCGCCAGGTCGGCCGGCTGTAGGCGCCTCGAGAGGTCGAGATCGGTCTCGAAGAGAGCGGCCAGCTCCTGCGAGAGGCTGCGGTCCCAGATGCCGAGCCCGAGCTCGGCGTTGATGTCGAAGGAGCGCTCGTCGAAGTTGGCCGAGCCGAGGTAGGACCACTGGCGGTCGACGACCACGACCTTCTGGTGCAGCAGGCTCGGCTGGTATTCCCAGATCTCGACGCCGATCTCGAGCAGCCGCGGGTAGAGGCCGTGCGCGGCGTGCCAGATCAGACGTGAGTCCGTCTTCTCGCCGGCGGTGAGCAGCCGCACCCGGACGCCCCGGCCGCGCGCGGTGCGCAGCAGCTCGAGCACCTCGCGGGCGGGCGCGAAGTAGGGGTTGGCGATGAGCAGCTCCTCGCGCGCGGCGGCGATCATGAGGCGGTAGTAGAGCGAGGAGCTCGACACCCCGCCCTTGGGCGAGCTGGCGACGAGCTGGAGCACCACGTCGCCCGCGGGCTCGGGCCGCTGGAAATCGGCGGCCGACTCGAGCACGTCGCCGGACTCCTCCATCCAGTGCTCGGCGAAGGCGGCCTGGAGCTGACGCAGGACGGGCCCGCGAACCTCGATGCCCAGATCGCGCCAGGAGCCCGGGCGATCGCCCGCCCCCTCCCACTTGGCGCCGATTCCGTGCCCGAAGACGAAGGCGCGCAGACCATCGACGATGGCCAGCTTGCGATGGGTGCGGCTGTTGAGCCGGCCCAGGCTGCGCAGCCGCACGTCGTGGAAGAAGACGACCGTGCAGCCGGCCTCGCGCAGGCGCTGCAGGAGCCCGCGCTCCATGCGCGCCGCGCCCATGCCGTCGAGCATCAGGCGCACCTGCACGCCGCGGCCGGCGGCCGCGACGAGCGCGTCGGCGAGGCGGTCGCAGATCCGGCCCGTCTCCCAGATGTAGGACTCAAGGTGCACGGAGCGGCGCGCCTCCCCGATCGCCTCCAGCAGGACGGGGAAGAAGCCGTCCCCGTTCTCGAGCAGGCGGGTGGAGTTGTCCTGGACCCGCCAGCTGCGGATCAGGGCCTCGACGGCGTCGCCGATCTCGTCGGGCGCGTCGACCTTCTCGACTTCGATATGGGTCGGGCGCTGGCTGCGACCCGACCAGAGCAGCAGGGCCAGGAACGCCGCGACCGCCCAGCCGAGTCCGGCGATCCAGAGAAGCCAGGTGGCGGCGCCCATTCAGGGAATTCTAAGCGTGCTCCCGCTTCCCGGTCCGCCCGACCGGCCAGCGCTTCTCACCGCGTCGTCGTCGTCCAGGCGGCCGTGTCGCCGCTCTCGAAGCCGTCGGCGAAGAGGCCACCGGTCGAGTGCAGCAGGATCACCTCGTCCTCGAGCTCGTCGATCAGGGCCAGGTCGAGGTCGCCGTCGCGATCCATGTCGAGCATCAGAGAGCAGGAGGCCGCCCGGGTGGCGGGGATCTCGCGCTCGAAGGTGAACGAGCCGGCGCCGTCGTTGACGAAGAGGGTGAAGTCGCCGAAGAAGCTGGCGGTGATCCAGTCGAGATCGCCGTCGCCGTCGAGATCGCCGAGGTCGGTGGCGAGCACCTGGGGGTCGACCGGGTGCTCCTGCGGGGCGCCGAGGTGTCCGGTTCCGTCTCCGAGCAGGATGGCACCCTCGTCGCTCGACCCGTTGGCCACCGAGACGTCCTCGTGTCCGTCGCCGTCGACGTCGCCGACGGCGATCATCCAGGCCGCGCCGCCGATCGGCTGGTCCGAGACCAGGGCCACCGTCCCGTCGCCCCGGCCGGCCCAGACACGGGCCCGCTGTCCGCCCTGGGTCCCGACGACGAGATCCAGGAGGCCGTCCTCGGTGAAGTCGCCGGCAGCCAGGGCCCAGGGCGAGCCGTCGCCGGCGCCGAAGGGCGCTGGCGAGCCAAAGACGCCGCCGCCGTCGTTGAAAAGCAGCACCAGGTCGCTGCCGCCGATCTGCGCGGCCGCCACGTCGAGGTCGGCGTCCCCGTCGAGGTCCAGCACGGCGATGCCGCGCGGGCTCGCCGCGAGCGCGATCTCCTGGTGGGGCGCGAAGGTCCCGTCGCCGTTGCCGAGGAGGATCGAGACCGAGCTCCCGGCGGTGTTGGCCACCGCCACGTCGGTGTGGCCGTCGAGGTCGAAGTCTCCGGTCTCCGACGGGCTGGGGACGTTGCCGGTGGGCTCGGTGGGCTGGAGGAAGTCGTCGTAGAGGCCGGAGCCGTCGGCGCGGTTCAGGAAGACCCGCAGGTCCGAGGTGTCCTCGTTGACGATCGTCAGGTCGAGCCAGCCGTCCTCGTCGAGGTCGCCGGCGAAGCCGCCGTAGGCGCGGCTCGGCTCCTCCGGTGCCGTCCGCGTGGTGAGTCGATCGACCTCCACGAGGTCGAGCCCCGCCGGCGCCGCCGCCGTCCAGAACTGGTAGGCGAAGCCCCCGGGGCGCATCGGTGACCCGTCCAGCCCGGCCAGCTCCGTGGAGAGGAGGACGTGGACGTTCTCCCCGGCGGAGAGCGGCGCGTCGGGGTCGAGGGTCACGGTCAGCCCGTCGCCCGAGACCGACCGCGTTCCGGCCGCCGTCCCGCTCCAGCGTCCGAAGGCCCAGAACCGGCCGCTCGTCACGGTCGCCGGATCGACCGGTCGATCGAAGGTGACCGCGATCGCTCCCAGTACCGGCGCTCCGATCGACCGCGCCGGCGGGTCGGTCGCCACGACCGTGAGCTCTTCCCTCCCTGCCGCAGCTGGGCCGGCGGCGACGAGCCACCAGACCACGGCGACCAGCCAGGACCTCCGCATGGCAGGCAGGGTAGAGCCGGACCGGGCCGCGAAGCAAGGACACCCGACACCGTGCCTCCACCGCTCGCGATCGACGCATCGCCCGCAACCTGTCGTGGCCGGGCTCGTAAGGCACGGAATGCGCCTGCATCGATCCGTACCCGGTGTCGTCTGCGTTCTCCTCACGGCGGCTCGGGCCGGCGGCGCGGAAGCGACGAGCTCCGAGGTCGTGGAGGTCGCCGAAGGCGTGCTGGCCGTGCTGCAGCCGGCCGAGAGGCGATTCGACGACTCGAACACCGTCGTCGTGACCCTCGGCGACGCACTCCTGGTGGTCGACGCCCAGGCGACGCTCGAGGCGACGCGGTCGACGATCGCGGCGATCCGGGAGCGCAGCGCCCTGCCCGTGTGCTGGCTGGTGCTGACGCACTGGCACGGCGACCACGTCCAGGGCGCGTCGGCCTACCGGGAGGTCTGGCCCGAGGTCGAGATCGTCGGGCACGCCTCGCTGGTCGAGGACGTTCCGCGGCGGGCCGAACAGGCGCTCGACGAGGACATCGAGACCTGGGCGACGGCGATCGCGGAGGCCGAGGAGCGCCTGGCCCGCGGTGTCGACCGTCAGGGGTGCGCCCTCGGCGAGGAGGGACGAGCGACGCTCGCCTCCCGGATCGAGGCGGCGCGTGGACGGCTCGACGGCATGCGCTCCGTCCACCGGCCCTTCGCGGTGCCGAATGCCGCCTACGAGGACGAGCGGACGATCGAGCACGACGGCCGGATCGTCCGTCTCCTCCACCACATCGGGCACACGCGGGGCGATACGGTGGTCTGGATCCCCGACGTCGGGGTGCTGGCCAGCGGCGACCTCCTCGACGACCTCCCCTTCGGGGGCCACGGTCGTCCTGCTTCCTGGATCGCCGCCCTGCGCGGCCTCGAGGAGCTCCCCGTCGAGGCCATCGTGCCCGGGCACGGGAGCGTGCGGCGAGACCGGGACCACCTGACGCTGGTGCGCACGATGTTCGAATCCATCGTCGAGCAGGTCGCGGTGGCGGTCGCCGCAGGAGCCGACCTCGACGTGACGCAGGCCCGGGTCGAGCTCGAGCGTTTCCACCGTGCGTTGGTGGGCGACGACACCGCGGCGGCGCGGGCCTGGGATGCCTTTGTCCCGGCCACCATCGAGCGGGCCTGGCTCGAGGCGCGCGGCGAGCTGCCCGACTAGCCCCGCGGCCGGTGCGGGGCGTTCAGCCAGAGCAGGACGGCCCCCAAGACGACGGCCTCGGTCCCTCGGCGTCGCTCACGCGGCGGATCCGGACAGGGCCACGGTGGGGAGGAGGCGGGGCGGACGTCGATGGCGCGTCGCCTGCTCGAAGGCGTAGGCGAAGCCCAGCAGCGCCGGCTCGCTCCAGGCGCCGCCGAAGAGGGAGACCCCGATCGGGAGACCGGAGACGAAGCCGGCCGGCAGCGTGACGTGGGGATAGCCGGCCACAGCGGAGGCGGTCGAGTAGCCGCCGCCGTAGGAGTCCCCGTTCACCCAGTCCGTGAGCCAGGCCGGGCCGCCCGTCGGGGCGACCAGGGCGTCGAGCCGGTGCCCGGCGATCACCCGATCGAGACCCTCGTCGCGCGAGAGCCGTCGGCAGGTCGCGAGGGCCTCCCGGTACTCGGGTTCGGTCAACGGGCCGAGCTCGACGCACTGCTCGAAGATCTCCTGCCCGAACCAGGGCATCTCGCGGTCGCGGTGCGCCTCGTTGAAGGCGATGAGGTCGGCGAGCGTCCGCATCCCCGTCTCCGGCCGGGTCGTGAGGTAGCGCTCGACGTCGGCCTTGAACTCGTACTTCAGGACCGTCCACTCGGCGTCGTCGTACTCTCCCCGGTACGGCAGCTCGGCCGGATCGACCAGCGTGGCCCCCGCCTCCGCGATCGCGGCGAGGGCTTCCTCCATCAGGGCATCGACCCGCGGATCGAAGCCGAAGAGGTTGCGCGCCACGCCGATGCGGGCGCCGCGCAGGGCCCCGGGATCGAGCCGGGCCTTGAGCGCCGCGAAGTAGTCGTCTCGCCAGGCGGCCGGGATCTCGGCGGTCGCCGGATCGTCGACGTCGACGCCGGCCATCGCGGCCAGCAGCAGGGCCGCGTCGCGGACCGTGCGCGCCATCGGTCCCGCCGTGTCCTGGCTGTGGGCGATCGGAACGACTCCCGTGCGGCTCACCAGTCCCAGGGT
>Ga0302046_10002585_pt1 | contig 16811 bp, 10 predicted proteins | sample RVTome_11_FD_200261 | JGI IMG/M metagenome (GOLD analysis project Ga0302046, IMG submission 200261) | Soil microbial communities from uranium-contaminated site in the Upper Colorado River Basin, Wyoming, United States - RVT147D111 (version 2) ...
CGGAACAGCCTGGCGGCGCCCGCAGGCGGCTCAGTCGGGGCGATTCCCGGCGGGGCGCGGCGTGGCCGGCGGCGCGGCGAGCAGGCTGTCGAGGACGGAGCGCATGCGGGCGAGCGTATCGGCGAGAGCGGGCAGTCCGGCGAGGTCGTTGAACTCCTTGAAATCGGCGACGATGTCGAAGAGGAACTGATTGCCGCGGGCGTCGCGGATGTAGTGCCACGGCTCGACGAAGACGGAGTGCATGTCACCGGCGGAGGACGGCCATTCGGCCCAGACATCGGCCTGCAGGTGCTTCTGGACGGTGGCGAGGATGGGTTGGGGCTGGAGCGGGGTGTGGAGGAGCGAACGACCCGGGAAGACGGCCGGCTCATCGGCCGCGACGACAGCCATGATGGTTGCGGGCAGGTCGCGGAGAGAGACGAGCTCGGGCCTGCGGATTCCGGCGCCGATGGGCGGATAGCGCAGGACGAGGGGTACGTGGAGCACGGGCATGTAGAGGCTGAGGCCATGGCGAGTGATGTCGTTCCTGTGTTCGCCGAACTGTTCACCGTGGTCGGACGTGAGGATGACGAGGGTGCGGTCGAGTGAGCCGTCGGCGTCGAGCGCATCGAGGACGCGTCGCAGCTCGGCATCGAGATAGCGGATACACGCGTCGTATGCGAGTTCGAGCTCCTCGAGTTCCTGCGGCAGGAGTACGGGCCGGGCCGGATCGATGGAGGTCTGCACACGACGATCGGTGAATGTGCGATCCCAGGGTGGCGGGGCGATGTAGGGTTCGTGCGTATCGAAGAGGTTGATGAATGCGAACCAGGGGCGGTCATGGATTCGGCTGCGCCAGCGCAGGAACAGGTTGTCGGTCTCGGTGGCCGAACGCTGGGTGACGGCGCCCCCATCACCGAGTCGGCCGACGAGTGCCATGACGGTTGCGCGGCTGAGCCACCATGTGGCGAGGGCGGTCGGGAAGCCGATGCGGACGCGATCGTCGTAGACGGCGAACCCGCGATCGAGTCCATAGGTGCGGCTGGCGTACCAGGTGTTGGCGGCGAATCCGGCAGTGGCGTAGCCGCGATCGGCGAGCACTTCGGCGAGCGTCGGATAGGTGTCATCGAGCGCTTCACGCCAGCCGGTGGACAGGTGATGCGGATCGTAGCCGGTGAACATGCTGGCGTGAGTGGGTAGCGTCCAGGGCGCGGGCGCAAGGGCACGCTCGAAGAGGATTCCCTGCGCGGCCATGCGTTCGAGCTCGGGCGATGTCGCGCGGACGTGACCGTATGCGGAGAGGTTCTGTGCGCGCGCCGCGTCCCAGACGATGACCAGCACGTTGGGCGCGTCGGCCGGCGCCGCGGGCAGTGCGGCGAGTGCCCGCGCAGACTGCACCCGGCGCCAGAGCGGAACGGCGGCGGCCAGGATGGCGATAAAGGCGATCACGACGAGTCCGCTGCGGCGGACCATGCGCGCGGTGGTCTGTGGTATGCGCGCCAGCCGGCGCACGACTTCGATGCCGATGCCGGTTGCGAGAAGGGCCGCCGCTGCCGGGTGCAGACCGCCGGAGAACGCGCGCAGCAGGCTGAAGACTCCGAGCGAGAGCAGGAGCGGCGGCACGATGCCGTTGAGGACGCCACCAGCGCGGAAGCTGCGATCGGCGAGAGCGACGACGAGTGCAATGAAGACGAATACGGTGCATGCCGCGAGTGGAATCAGCCAGAAGATCTCAGCGGACGTCACGCTTCCGGTCGGCAGGTCCAGTGCCTTGTGCCGGACGAGTACGACCGCGGCTTCCAGGAATCCGAGCAATGCGCCCGCCCAGACGGCGAAGGCGACGACACCGACTGCACCGGTTGCGGGAAGCGCGCGTGCGCTCGTGCGCAACCAGACTGCAATGCGCGCCCGCTGGTGCATGGCGACGGCACCAGCCAGTGCCAGCACGACGAAGGCCGCCGTGCCGGCGCGTGCGAGGCGAGACCAGACGCCGAGATAGTTCTCGAGTGGAATGCTCGCCTGCCCGCGAATCACGCGGTTGAAGATCTCCAGTGACTCACCTGCGTAGGCACTGCGAATGATCGAGGGGACGAGCAGGAACGCCGCAAGCAGCCAGATGGTGAACAGTCCCGCCACGCCGATGGAGTAGCGTTTCAGAGCTGCCAAGCGTGGGACCTCCGGAAGGCTGTACGGTGACTTGCCGGAAAGTAGCCGCGCCGCGATTGCCGGTCAAACACGGCGTGCACACGTGCGTGCGCGCGCAGGGCGCGCGGGGCGCAATCAGCCCACTCCGCGGAGGACTGCGGCGGGATCGGTCCGGCCGGCACGGCGGCCGGGTCCCCGGCACGCCGCGAAGATCACGAGTGCGAGCACGGCCGCGACACCGACGAGCATGACCGGATCGGATGCACCGACCTCGAACAGCAGAGACGATCGGACGCACGTGCTCGTGGTGCCATTCTCCGAGGACGCGTGGAACGATACCAGTCGCCTAACGCGCATACCATGACCGGCAGCGAGCGCACTGTCGGCGCTCAGCGCAGGCGCAGGTGGGTCAGCACGGAGTGAGCCATGGCGGCCGCGGCTTCGGCGGTACCGTGCGGAACGCTGAGCACGATGCGACGGGTCCAGCCGAGGTCGACCTGGACGACGTGGCGGGAGGCGTCGCTGGCGATGGCCCAGCCGCGCGCCCTGCGTCCACGGGTGAGGCGTACGGCGGCAGCGATCAGCGCATCGGCCACATCGGAGGCTGGCGCGATGCGTGTGCAGGTGAGGCAGCGATTCGAAGGCGCGTCAATGTCGGGGAAGCAGACGGCGGCGCCGCACCATGTGCAGGCGAGGAGGTGAGCGGGGCAGTTGTCGTGAGCGCAGGTTGCGCACGGGCGCGTGCGGCCGGGTGACCAGGCGCGGCCGTCGGTGTGACACTGCTCGCGATGAGCGGCGCAGGCGAAGCGACCGGGCGCGTCCTCGAGCGGTTCGAGGTGTTCGATGCAATGGCGTCCACTGCAACCGGTACATGCGTTGCCGTGATCGGGACAGATGGCGCAGCCGCAGGTAGCGCACAGCTCGACTTCATTGGTGGCGACAATGGCGCCCGGTTCGCGATCGCAACGGGTCTGGTGCGCCGGGCAGAGGAAGCGGCGCGAGTAGTCGCTGCGCCGCAGGTGCGTCGAGCAGTGCATGCTGCCGTCGACTTCGCAGGCGACCTGGTGGTTCCGGCAGATCCAGCGCCCGCAGGTGGCACATGGCGACGCTTCGTCGCGGCCGACCGGCTCGCTGGATCCACCTTCACAGAGGACGCGGCACCGGTCGCAGAGGCGGCGCATGCCGAGCGGCGCGCGTTCGTGCGTCCTGATGGTGTGCTCCTCACAGACGGCCCTGCCGCAGAGCGCGCATGCCGCGATGCAGCTGGTGCATGCATCGTGGCCGGCGTCGCAGCGCCCGGTGTGCGTCTGGCAGTGAGGGCGGTCGCAGCTGGAGCAGGTGGCACCGTGACTGGCGCACACGGCTGCGCCATCGACGTGACAGGCTGCGAGCCCGTGTGTCGAGCAGAACCACTGCCGGCAGACGCTGCAGCGGCTGGCGCAGCGGTCGCACACGACGTGGGCGCGCTTGCAGACGACGATGCCATGCGCCGGATTGCCGCAGAGCTGGCACGTGACGCGCCAGGCGGCGTCACCGGCCAGAAGCCGGTGGGCATGCAGCGGGGCCGTGATCGCGGCGTCCGTGCGCAGCGTCCACGTGCAACGCTCCGCCTGCACGTCGAAGCTGATGAGCTGGATCGGCGCGACGGCGATTCGAAGTGCGTGACGACGATGCTCTTCCTCGCGGCGGCGCTGGTGGTCGCGCTGTGCAGCCTGCAGCGCAACGCTGCCTGCGCCGTGCGCCGTCTGCAGTTCGGCCAGCAAGGCGCGGTAGAAGCCATCGATGCGTTGCAGCTCCTGGTGCAATGCACGTGCGGCGTCGTCACGCATGCGCTGGATGGCGGGAGCGACCTGCCGCTCGAGGCCGGGCCGGAACAGCTCGATGTTGTGCCGGCTCGGGCCATCGTCGAGACCGGCACGCGCGTCGATCCGGCGGGCAACGGCAGCGGCGGCAACGGACGCGCTCGCGTGATCCGGCGTGCCCGCAACGGCGCCGGACGGGCGCTCGACGGTGGCCGGCGGTCGGCCTTCGTCGCGTGCGCGTGCAACGCAGATGGCGGCGACATCGGCAGGTGCGGGCGCGCCGGCCGTGAGGTCGACAATGTCACTTTCAACGATCGACTCATGCACACTCGCGCCGGCGCTGAGCTTGATGCGCGCGACGAGGCGTGCGAGCCGGTGGCCTCCCGCCGTCCGCTGCGCGCCGACGATGACTGCATTCACGATGGCGAAGTCCGGTGGAGCGGGCGCGCCGGACGCGGTAGCCGGCAGGCGACCGCCGTAGCCGTGCTGGCCGCTGGTACGGATCGCGGCGATGAGCCGGTCGACGAATGCACTGCCGATGACGGCCATTTCCGCGTCAGGCTGCTGTTCCAGCGCGGCGACCGAGAAGGCGAGAAGCCATTCGCGACGGCCATCGAAATGGTGTGCGTCCGCGTCCGCAACGACCAGCCTGCAGAGATCCGGCGCGACGCGCTCGAAGCGGGCCGCATTCACGGCAGCATACTCGTGCACGAGTGCGCGGACGCGCGGATCGGCGCAGGCGTCGGCGTGACGGTCGACGTCGTCGAGTTCGTCATTCATGGAGCAGCGGCCGGCGCCGGCAGCGGCGCCTCGGCATCGGCATCGAGTGCGGCGAGTGTCATGGGCAACCGATCGGCCTGAGCGGTGAGCGTCACGCGGCGTCCGCGGCCGGTCACACCGCTCACGCGCAGCAGGGGACCGAACTCCGAGCTACCCGCCGGTTCGGCGGCGGTCGCACTTTCCAGTGCCTCGAGGATTTCATTGATGTGCAGGCCGAGCCGGTGGCGCAGCCGTTCGAGGTGAGCGGGCACGTGCAGGTGCCGGGTTCCCCAGGCGAGTCGCAGCCGACCGGCGGGCGAGAGAAGCGGGAACTCGTTCGTGATGCGACCGGCATTGTCGTCGGGCGCGATGGCTGATGTGCGTTGTTCCTGGCGCAACCCTTCGGCGCGACTGTGCTCCAGACTGTGTCCGATGCGATCGACGCGGTGGGCGAAGTCAGCATCGGTTTCGGCCTCGAAGAAGGCATCGCGCAACGCGTCCTGAAGCCGATCGGCGCCGCCGAATTCGCCGAGAATTACGTCCAGCTCACCCACGACCAGCCGGAACAGCTGGATCTTCTCGTCCAGCAGCCGCAGCACGTACGCCTCGATGGTGCCTTCCGCGGCGAAGTTGATGATGTGAGCCTCGCGCGTCTGGCCGATGCGATGAATGCGCCCGATGCGCTGTTCAATCACCATGGGATTCCACGGCAGCTCCCAGTTCACCATGCGGTTGCAGAACTGGAGATTGAGACCCTCGGTTCCGGCGCGTGTGGCGATGAAAACGCCTCGCCGCTCGCGACGGAAGCGGGCGAGCCGTCGGGTCCGTTCGGCAAGCGAGAGTCCGCCCTGGAACGTGATCGCGGGCCGGCCGTGCGCTTCGACCGTGCGTGCGACCAGCCGCAACGTCGGCAGGTGTTCACTGAAGACGATGAGCGCATCGTCGTACTGATTCAGGATGGAAGCGAGCGCATCGACCTTGGCGTGCCGCTGAACAGCCCGTGCACGGCCGGCCAGCTCGCGGGCGGCGCTGCGGAACGCGGGTGCAACGAGGTCACCACCGGCCAGCCGATCGAGCGAGTGCGCGAGGGCGAGAGGCGATGACGTGAGGCGCTGGCACAGTCGCACCAGATCGAGCAGGAATATGCCCTTGCCGGTGCGGCGCGTGCGACGGCGATCGTCCGCGTCCGGCGCCAGGAATCCTGTCCGGTACAGTCGTCGAACGAACGTGACCGTGGCCGCGTAAAGCTCGTGTTCGGCGGGTGTGAGTGTGATGCGCGGGTGTTCGGGCCGGCGGGCCGGCAGCGCCAGCTCGTGCGCCACACTGGCGCGGCGCGTCCGGATCATCACGTCGCGCGTGAGATCGCGTAACAGCTCCGGGTCCTTCGGCTCGCGACGATTGCCGCGCACCAGGAAACGCTGGCGGAATTCGCGCCAGGTGCCGAAATGGCCGGGACGCAGCAGTGTGATCAGATTGTAGAGTTCGCGCAGATCGTTCTGCAGCGGCGTCGCCGTAAGCAGGAGAATGAAGTTACGCTCGATCTCCTGGAGCAGCGCGTGTGTGGCCGTCCGGTGATTACGCACCTTGTGCGCCTCATCGACGATGACGAGGTCCCACGGCTGGCGTGTGATCGCGCTGCGCTGCCTGGCACGGCGGGCACGGTCCAGTGAGACAATTGCGCGGGTGGCATCGCGCCACTCTGCGGGCGAGTGCGGCGTGTCGAAGTGCTCGAAGAACTTGGTCTCCAGCTCCGCCTGCCACTGGCCGACCAGCGATGCGGGCGTGAGGATCACGATGCGGCGGGCGAGTCCGCGTACCGCCAGCTCCTTCAGGATGATGCCCGCTTCGATGGTCTTGCCCAGCCCGACCTCATCGGCAAGAATCGCGCGGCCGCGCATGGGCGGACGCAGCACACGCATGGCCACATCGATCTGGTGGGGCAGCTCACGAATCGTGTTGTGGTCGAGCGTGATGAGCCGGTCGAAGCCGGGCGCCAGCGCCAGCTCCTCCGCCATGCGACGCAGGCGGAAGCGGCGGGCATCGGCCGGTGCAGCCGCTGCGAACAGTGCTGCCACGGCATCCGGTTCGAACGTCCAGTCGGACACGCTGAGGATCCGGGTGCGCGCGAGTGTCACAGGCAACGGCAAGATGCGTGGCGTCACGCGACCCGTCCAGCCATCGCCCATGGCCCGTCCGCAGACACCGTGCTACCTTGCGCACCCACTTCAACGCAATGGAGCAGGCCCATGGTCACGAGCACTGCGACGGCGGTTTGGGAGGGCCCGTTCAGGAGCGGGCAGGGCGAGTTTCGCGCGGGGTCCGGCGCATTCAGCGGACAGTACTCGGCGGCTACGCGCTTCGACGGCACGGCGGGCACGACTCCGGAGGAGCTGATCGCAGCCGCGCACGCATCGTGTCTGTCCATGGCCCTGACGGTTGCGCTCGAGCGGGCGGGCACACCACCCACGCGCATCACGACGAAGGCATCGTGCACGATCGAGAAGGTCGAAGCCCACTTCCGCATCACGAAGATGCACCTCGAAGTGCGAGGCGAGGTGCCGGGCCTGGACGGCACCGGCTTCGCGAAGGCCGCGGAAGCCGCGAAGGACGGATGCCCCGTGTCGAACGCACTCAAGGGCAACGTCGCCGTCAGTCTGGACGCCCAGCTCGCGTGATGTGGCCGGGCACCGGCCCGGCAGTGCAGCGCGGCTCGTGCCTTTCCCCGTTCACCGCTTCCTGCCCATATTGGTCGCGTGCCCGAAATCTTCATCAGCTATCGGCGCGATGACTCTGCGGGGTACGCAGGCCGCCTGCGCGAATCGCTCGAGGAGCGCTTCGGCGAGGGTCGTGTGTTCCGCGATGTCGACACGCTCCAGCCGGGGCAGGACTTCGTGCTGGCGATCGAGGAGCGTGTCCGTGCGTGCAGCGTCTTCCTCGCCCTGATCGGTGGGGAGTGGCTGGACGCGCAGGACCGCGACGGGCGCCGTCGTCTCGACCAGCCCGATGACTACGTCCGGCGCGAGATCGCCGCCGCACTCCATCGATCGGATCTCACCGTCATTCCCGTTCTGACCGAAGGCGTAGCCATGCCTTCGTCGACCGACCTGCCGCAGGAGCTGCACGGCTTCGCCCGCCGGCACGCCGTATCGCTGCGCGATGAGAGCTGGCAGTCCGATGTGGACCGGCTCGCGGCCGCACTGACGAACGCCATGGGAACACCGTCGCCGGGGCGCGCGGATGCCGCGACGCGGCCGCAACGGATCAGCCGCATGTCGCCGGCCCTGTGGATCGCACTCATTGCGATGGCTGCCGTGATCGGCGTCATCGGCGTTCTGCGCAACAGCGGCGGTCAGGACGTGGACATGACCGGTGCTGGTGATCCGCGGCCGTCCGGCCTTACGACCGACGATGGTGCGCGGGACGACGGCACGAATGCGCAACGGGAGGGCACCGCTGCGCGGATGGCGCGTGCCATGCGCATCGATCTGCCACGGCTGAGCGAGATCGTTCTGGGTGACGAGGTCTACACCATCCTGTGGGCGAGCGTTACACCACGCGGTCCGATCAACCGGTTGCGCCTGCGCATCCGCTTCATCAACGATGGCCGCGTAGACACGAATTTCTGGACGCGTGCCTTTGCGCTTGCCGTCGGTGATCAGATTCTGACACCCGTCGATGGTCCGGAACGCATCGTGCCGTTCGCCACGATCGACCACGATGCCGTGACGTTCGATGTGCCGGGCCATGCCGATCGTGCCGTTCTGCGTGTCACCCGTAATGATGAAACGGCCGAACTGCCGCTCGACCTGACGCCCGTCGGCTACGAAGAGGCCAACGACACGGCGGATGCCGGTGATGCGGACTCACGCGCCAGTCGGACCACACTGCCGGTACCGGTGCCCGATACTCTGCTCACGGGCGACCTGGGCATGACGCTGACCAACGCGGTCATGCGTCGCTTCGTGAACCGGCTGCGCGTCGCGTTCGCGTTCCGCCTCGAGAACACGACCGGCGTGGCCGACACGGTGACCGAGGCGTCGTACCGACTGGTGGCCGGGAGCGACCTGCTGACGCCCGTGGATGACCCGGCTGCACTGATCCGACCGCGCTCGACAAGGTTCGTCAACGTTCTGTTCGAGGTCCCGCCCGGCACGGCACGCGTCATCCTGCGCGTGCGTCACAAGGACCAGCCGCCGGTCGAACGTACGATCGACCTTGGCCTCGGCGTTCAGCGTGATCAGGAGTAGCCGCTCGAGGTGACCCGGGCACTGAGCGCCGTGTTGTTCCGGACCATTGCGCTCACGCGCCGGACCAGCTCCGTCGACTCCCTGTCGCCAATAGCGATCGACATAGCCGCGTACCCGCGTTGAAAAGTCGTCATCGGCAGCCAGCCAGAGCACGCCTCGGCCTCGCTCTCGAACGACTCGATGACGCCGGGTCCGCGGACCCGCGTGAGGAAAACCAGCTGCGCGGCGTGGTCCTGCGCACTCTGCGCCAGCTGTTCCGCTCGTGCGCGCAGGCGAACCTTCGATGTCGGACGGCTCGCGCGCCAGGAAGATCGCGATGTTCGGCCGCGGCCGGCACTCGACTGCCAGATCGTATTCCATCTCGGTGATCGAACGCGTCTCGCCGTCCGGCACGTAGCCACGATAGTAGCCGAATACGCCGACGTAATGCGTGCTGTGGTCGCGCAGTTGCGCGCGGCACAGCTCGACGGCGGATCGGTAGTCCGCCTCCCGGCTTTCCATGGAGACGGGCTCGACGCTGGCGAAATCGATCGCCTGGAGGATGGCAGGAAATGCGGACGTCGTTGGCCACGTGCACTCGTGCCGGGTAGGCATGCCGGGTCGGACGGGATAATGGGCAGCACGCGGGCGACGCCGTCAGGATCGTGCGGTGACGGGCGTCACCGCTGCCTCGCCGTGCGCGTTCCCTGACTGCACCCTCAACCCGCGGCGCCGGACACGATGCGACGACGAAACCCGATCCACTGCTGCCTCATCCTCGGCCTCGCGAGTGCCGTCACCTGCAGGACGGCCGATGATATCGGCCCCTTCGCCGACCCGCTGCCCGACGTACGACCGCTGCTGCTCGTCGTCAACAAGAGCGAAAGCACACTCTCGATCATCGATCCGGCGACGCGGACCGAGCTGCGGCGCGTGCCGACCGGATCCATGCCGCACGAAGTGGCGGCCTCGCCTGACGGCCGGACGGCGTATGTGACCGACTACGGCTCGGGACCTTCGCCGGGCAATACGCTGACGGTGGTCGATCTCGAGGCCGGCCGTGCCACGCGCACGATCTCGCTGGGCTCACACACGCGGCCCCACGGCATTGCATGGGAGGCGACGGAGAGCAGGCTCTGGGTCACGACGGAGGGCAGCGCACACATCGTCGCCATTGATCCGCAGACGGCGAGCATCGACCGCGTGATTCGTACGGATCAGGAGATCACCCACATGGTTGCAGCCGTGCCAGCGCGCCGGCTGCTCGTGACAACGAACATCGGCAGCAACAATGCCACAGTCGTGGATGCGCTGGCCGATCGCGTCGTCGCCCACGTGCCGACGGGCGCGGGCGCCGAAGGCGTCGATGTGGCTCCTGACGGCCGCTACGCGTACGTGACCAACCGGGCGGATGGCACACTGACGGAGTTCGACGTGATCTCGCAGCAGGTCACGCGCACGTTGAACGTCGGGCTGTTCCCCATTCGCGTGAAGGTGCGGCCGTCGGGCGGCGAGGCGCTCGTGACGAACGCATCGGGCAATGAAGTCGTGGCGGTCGACCTCGCGACGTGGACCGTGGTACGCCGGCTCGCCACGGGCGCGGTGCCGGTCGGCCTGCTCATCACGCCCGACGATCGCACGGCGTACGTCGCGAGCACGCTGAACGACCGCATCGACGTCATCGACATTGCTGAATGGCGTATCATCGGCACGCTCACCGTGGGAAACGAACCCGACGGACTGGCGTGGGTGCAGTAGCGAACGGCGTCAGGCTGCGCGTCGTGACTCCGGCTTGATGCCGGTGATGCCCCACTCGAGGCGATCGAGCCCGTTCGGGTCGAGGCCCGCCCGCAGATCGACCCACGTGAAGCCGGACAGGAAAAGAGGCAGCTCGGGCCGTTGTGGTGAGCCGGGCAGCAGTACGGGAATCACGGGCAGGCGACGTCGCACACACTGTTCGAGGCAGGCCCGCATTTCGGGAATCTCCCAGGGCCCGAGACCGGACGGCCCCACGACGATGGCAGCACTGCGCGTCGTGCGGATGATCTCTTCGACCGCCTCCTGCCATGGCCGGCCGGGCACCAGCTCCCATACGTCGAGCCACACGCGCAGGCCACGGTCACGCAACGCTTCCGCAACGCGCAGCACCGCTTCCCGTTCCTGTCCGTTGTAGCTGATGAACACGTCGAACGGCGCCGTGACAGTCACGGGCCCGGCAGAGTCGACCGGCGCTGTGCGCGGCACTGCCGGCCGGGCGCCCAGCCGGCCGCGCTGGACTGCGGCGCCGGCGGCGAGCAGCATGGTCAACCCGCCAGCCGCTGCGAACGGATAGGCGACATCCACCCAGAGCAGGCCGGCGCGCATGGCGAGTGCCGCGCCCGCGCTGAGTGCGGCGACCTCGATCAGGGCGGCCTGCACCAGCGCGGCAGGACCGCCGCCGCGCGCCTGCACGAGCGTGAGCACCCAGCACAGCACGAAGAGAATCGCGAGCGTGCCGGCCAGCGGCAGTCTGACGATGAACTCGCCTGTTCGCAGGCTGTGTGCGGCATACGCATGCAGCATTACGCCGGGTGTGCGGCCGAACGGCGTGTCCCGGATGTCGCCCTGGCGCAGCGCGCCGGCGAACAGGAACCGGTCGCGCAGCAACGGTCGCTCCTCCGCGTCGATCGGCGCTGCGACCTGTACGGGGCCCGTGCTGGGCGGCACGAACTGGATGAGTCCGTCGCGCGGGACACGCACGGCGTCACCTGCAACCAGGGTCGCGACGCGACGTGCCAGCGATGGTGCGGCGGGATCGTCGGGCCGTGAGGCGAGGACCATGCGGATGCGCTGATCGGCTTCGAGCACGCCCATGAGGCTGGCCAGCTCGTCGTCGCGTACGCACTCACGCAGCACGGGCGGCAGCTGCGGCCGCACCATTGCACCGTCCTGCTGCACCAGCCGGTAACCGAGCAGCACGGGCATCCCGGCATCACGTGCGCGACCGATCCAGAAGCAGAGGATCGCGTCGGCGTCGGACGGGCCTTCGAAGAAGTAGTCGAACGCAATACCGCGAGCCTCTTCATCGAGCGCAATACGGATGAGCGCGGCAAGTTCGCGTCGTGTTTCGATCAGCTCGCGACCCTCGAACGAGGGTACCGTGATCACCGCGAAGTCGACAGCCGGCGGCGCCTCCGGCGCCACCAGATAGCGCCAGTCGCCCAGCCAGTTCAGACCGAGGAAATTGGATGGCACGGCGTCCTCGTAGCCAGCGATCAGCGCACGCCGGCCATCCAGCAGACGGGTGCCGGCAGCAATGGTGAAAAACGCGAAGTACGCGAGGAAGAACAGCATGAACCCGCCGCCCATGACAATGCGGCGCTCGCGCCAGAGCGGACGGCCCAGCGTGAAGATGGCGATGGCGAGTGGCACGAGCAGCGCGAGCGTCGCCCATGGCCGGTCGGAGAATGGCCCGGCCGCCTGCGCGACCAGCAGGGCCAGCGCTCCGGCGGGGATCGCCCAGAGCAGAATGCGCCAGCGCTCCCGCGTCAATCTGTCGGCGCGCATGCGCTGGATCAGTGAGGTATTGTCCCGTCGCCGCCCACGCTGCGCCGGATCAACGGCACGCTGCGGGGATCGATCTGCCAGCGCCGCAGCTGCGCATCACTGGTCACACCGGCGCGCCGCAGATTGAATGTGGCCTGGTCGCTCACGCGATACCCGAGCTGCGTCTTCGCCAGATTCACGCGCGCCGTCGTGTCGCCCGGGTTCGACAGCACGTCGTAGTGCAGGCGCTGCAGGCGCTCGTACGATCGGTCGTACTGGTCGATCGGGGCGCCGTTGGCGCGGGCCGCGTTCATGTCGAACGATGCATACAGTCCAGCCCACCGCTGCAGCTGATCGCTGGTCGTGCGCGAGACGGTGTTGCGACCCGTGCGCATCTCGTGCGTCAGGCCGGTGCCGGGTCCGACCACGACAGGACCGCTCGACGTAGCCATCTGGACGCGACCATCGAACACGATCACGCGTGAGGTCGGGCCCGCCGAATCGCGCCGCACCACGATCGCGTACTGCGTTCCCCGGCTGCCCAGTGTCACGCCACCCACCGTCTGCTCGGTCGGCTCGGCCGCCAGCACGTTGGCATCACCGTTCAGAAGATTGATGTGGCAGCGCGCTTCGCGGGGAACGTCGATCACCAGCCGGAAGGGGCCGCGCAGGCGGTACGTCGTCTCGCTGCCGGCAGGACAGCGCAGCTCGAGATGGGCCGTGTCCGGTGCGATCAGGAAGTCGCCCGGCAGCAGGTCCTCCATGCCGACGCGCGCCAGTTCTGCCTCCTGCATGCCCAGCCGCTGCACTGCGACCACGGCACTGGCCGGAAACAGGGCTTCGACCGCAGCCTGTGCACTGCCGGCACGCGGCAGCGGCAGCGCCAGCACGACAACGAGCATGACGCGGCGATCCATGCGCGACTCCTCGTTCGGTATGACGATGCGGCCGGTGCACGACGAGTCCGGTACGGTTGCCGGATCCCGCGGCCCGCACCGGCTCGCCTGCGCGCAATGTAATCACGTCGCGCAGCCGGCACCACGAAGCGGTCGTCGAACGACGTCGTCGTGCGCGTATTACCCCTCCGTGCGCAATGCACGGAGCGGATCCAGACGGGCGGCGCGCCGGGCCGGGATCCATGTGGCGAGGATGGCAACGAGTGCGAGCAGTGCGACGGCCGAAGCCAGCGTCACTCCGTCGGTCGCGGCAACACCGAAGAGCCACGCATCGAGCATGCGGGTCGCCGCAACGGCACCGGCCAGACCGGCCAGTGCGCCGACCAGGATGGCAGGCAGCTCGGCGCGCACGATCAGGCGTACCACATCCGCACGACCGGCGCCCACGGCCATACGCAGTCCGATCTCGCTGGTCCGCTGCGACACGGACTGTGCGGCAATCGCGTAGACACCGACCGTGGCGAGCACGAGCGCGAGCGTGGCGAACGCGCTGATCAGCATCATGATCGTGCGGCGCCCGGTGACGGACCCACTCACGATCGACTCCATTGTCCCGGGCACGCGGACCGGCACGTCGGGATCGACTGCGCGCACCGCTGCGCGCACCGCATCGACACGACGCAGTGGATCGCCGCTTCCCTTCACCACGACCGCAAATCCCGATTGCACGAACTGACCGGCCGGCCGGAAGATCATGCCATCGGCGGGCCGATCCAGACCATCATGCTTCACGTCACCCACAAGGCCCACAACTTCCTGTTCACCCTCACTGCCCCACAGGTAGCGAACGCGACTGCCCAGCGCATCACCATCCGGCCAGTATCGCCGCGCCAGCGATTCGGTGATGATCACGACTTCGGGCGCGCCCGCGCGATCGCGCTCCGTGAACGTACGGCCCGCCAGCAGCGGAATGCCCAGCGCTTCGAAGTAGCCGGCCGACGCGATCCGCTTCTTGGAGTGCGGGTCCTCGCCCTCGGGAAACGCGCGGCCGACGATCTCGAAGCCACCGTACGTGTCGCCACGCTCGAGTGGAAGATGACTCACCATGGCTGCGTGCTCCACGCCGGGCATCGCTTCCAGCCGCGCAACCAGATCATCGAGGAACGCCGTGCGCCGCACGTCGTCGTAGCGCGGCCCGGGCAGCGAAAGCCAGAACGTCAGCACGCCGCGTGCGTCGAATCCCGTATCCTGGCGCAGGAGGTTCACCATGCTGCGTGCGAGCAGTCCCGCGCCGGCCAGCAGCACCACGCAGAGTGCCAGCTCCGCACCCGCCAGCAGACGCCGCCGGCCGAGCGCTCCTCGACCACCCAGACTACGCGCATCACCCGCCCGCCGCAGTGTCTCCGCAAGGTCAGAACGTCCGACACGCAGCGCCGGCCACACGCCGAAAAGAACCGCGACCAGTACCGACAGCAGCAGCATGAACGCAAGCACCCGCGCGTCCAGCGCTGCCGGTGCCAGAAACCCGGCCGTCACGGAAACGGCATTCACCGTGCGTGACAGCAACCACGCCACTCCCATGCCCGCAATGCCACCGGCCAGACCCAGGACGATGCTCTCCGTGATCACCTGCCGCGCAAGGCGGACCTGACCTGCACCGAGCGCGATCCGCACCGCGAACTCGCGGCGCCGATCGAACGCCTGCGCCAGCACCAGGTTCGCCACGTTCGCACACACGATCAGCAGCACCACCGCCACTGCAGCCATGAGCAGCAGCAACACGGCACGCGCATCGCCCACCAGCACCTCGCGCAGCCGCACCAGCGCGATCCCGTGTGTCGTCTCGCCCGCTTCAATGATCCGGGCAGCTGCCGCGTCCGCCCGCAAACCCGCCTGTTCCACGCTCACATGCGGACGCAGCCGCGCAATCACATCCAGAAAATGCAGACCGCGCGTCATCGCCGGATGTCGATCCATCGGCATCCATACCTGGGGCGGATTGCCTGCCCGCAGCGCCCCCGCTTCACGCGCCATCACGCCGATCACTTCGTACGGCTCATCACTCAGCCGCAGCGTCCGGCCGAGGACATCCGATCGACGGGCATAACGTTCACTCCAGAACACTTCGTCGAGCAGCACCACGTTCGCGCCACCATCCAGCTCGGCCGCGCCGAAACTCCGCCCGATCAGCGGACGCAGGCCCAGCGTAGCCAGCGGAGCACCCCTCACCATACCCGCCATCACCAGCTCCGCCGATCCCTCGCCCGTCAGCGTGTACGGGCGCGTCGCAAACGTCATCGCGCCCGCCAGAAAATCCAGTGACGCCAACCAGTCGTCGAACTCCGCCAGCGACGCCGGATATCCGGACTCGCCATCCTGAACATCTCGCACATACACCAGCTCTTCTTCATCAGGAAACGGCAGCGGGCGCAGCAACGCACCATCCACCAGCGCGAACACCGACGCTGTCGCACCCATCCCCAGCGCCAGCGTCAGAACCGCCACCAGCGCGAACACCGGACGCCGGCGCAGACCGCGCAACGCAAACCCCGCATCCCGGCGCAGATCCCGCAGCGCCCGCCAGCGCCGCATGCGCCGCTCCCGGCGCCAGTCCATCTCCAGCAACCGCCGCTCCACTCCCGCCACATTGCCGAACCGACGCAGCGCCTCCGCCCGCGCCGCTTCCGCCGTATAGCCTCGCTCGATCAGCACGCGTACCTGCATCTCGAGGTGAAACTCCACTTCATCACGTACGTCGCGTTCCACTTCCACCTCCGACCGCTGACCGGTCTGCCATGATCCCGCGCATCAGGACTGACGGGCGGTCCGCCCGACCGGTGTTCGCTTCACCCGGTCTTTGTCATTCCCTATCCCGCGTCCACGATCTTGCCCAACGCCTCCGAAAACCGCGCCCACGTCGTCAGCTCACGTTCCAGTTGCCGGCGTCCCTTCGTCGTCAGCTCGTAGTACTTCGCTCGACGATTGTTCTCACTCACGCCCCACTCCGACCGGATCCAGCGCCGGTCCTCCAGTCGGTGCAGCGCCGGATACAACGCGCCATCCTCGATCATCAGTGCCTCGTCCGTCGTCCGCCGGATCCACTGCGTCAGCCCCCAGCCGTGCAACCGCCCCCCGGCCAGTGCCTTCAGGATCATGAGATCGAGCGTGCCCCTGAGCACATCCATTGCGCCTGAACCCTCTCCTCTATGGTTTTCAGGAGTATGGAGCGCTACCCCTGAAAAGTCAAGGAGAAGGGTGTTGCCCGCGCTGGTTGCCGGGGCTGGGGAACGGGAAACCAGCCCGAGCAACGCCGATCATTTCAGGGTTGCCGGATGCACAACGGGCCGTCCTGTGAGGAGCGGCCCGTTGCGTTGCCCTCGAGTGTCACGCCGGCGGAAGCGGGGGCGGGATCATCCGTCCCGAGTCCACTGGACGGTGCGATCGATGACGCGATCGCAGATGGTGCCCTGGACGGTTCG
>Ga0302046_10002586_pt1 | contig 16807 bp, 14 predicted proteins | sample RVTome_11_FD_200261 | JGI IMG/M metagenome (GOLD analysis project Ga0302046, IMG submission 200261) | Soil microbial communities from uranium-contaminated site in the Upper Colorado River Basin, Wyoming, United States - RVT147D111 (version 2) ...
GTCGCCAGCGCCGATGCCCTGGATACCGGTGACCTTCTTGGACGAGAAGGAGGCGCCCTTCTCACCGGGCCGAACACCCTTCACGCCGCCGGTCACGTCGCCGTAGTCCTTGGTGCCCAGCTCGTCGCGGTCGCCAGCGCCGATGCCCTGGATACCGGTGACCTTCTTGGACGAGAAGGAGGCGCCCTTCTCACCGGGCCGAACACCCTTCACGCCGCCGGAGGCGCCTTCCATCTCTTCCTTGGAAAGCTCGTTCTCCTTCTTCTTCTTCGTCATCTGGGTTCTCCTTCGGGATTCAGTCGGGGGTCGGGGGAAGCGAGGCCGGCCACCTCGGGTTCGCGGGGTCGGCCCTCCAACACGGCCTCGATGGTAGTGAGTTCCGGGGATCCCGCAAGGCATGTTTTCGAACCGGCGACTTTCATACGAATGAGGGAAACCAAGCCCGCCGAGAACAAAACTCCGCGATTCCGAAAGCATTGCGGGCTCTTCATCCGAATGAGGGAACGCCGCGCAAAGGTGCGGTTTTTTTTCGAGCCGGGCCGCGCTCCCCGCCTCCCCGCCGTCAGAACTCGAACACCTCGCCCGCGGCGAGCGGCCGCACGCGATCCCCCGCTCGCGCGCGCAGCTCGGCCTCGACCTCCTCGACGTACGCGGGCTTCATCCCGTACACGAAGAGCGCGGGCGACGCTGCGCCGCTCAGCTTCTGCAGCTGTGCCCAGGCCAGGGCCGGCGTGAGGTGTCCCGTCTCGATCGCGAACTCCGCCATGCGATCGGGGTACGACACTTCCGTGATCACGGCGCGCAGGTCGGGGGTCTCGTTCGCGACCCGCCAGATCCGCTCGGTCGGGGCCGTGTCGCCCGTGTACACGATGGCCGCATCGCGGTCGCTCACGACGAAGCCGCAGGAGGGCACCGAATGATCCACTCGGATCGCACGCACCTCGAGGCCGCCGATCCCGAGGCCCTCCTCCGGGGACAGCGTCGTGAAGCCGACGACCGGGCCGTTGCCCATCGAGATGCGCGAGAAGTCGGGCCACAGGACGTCGTTGAAGAAGTGCTCGTCGAGCGCATCCACCGTCTCCGCCAGGGCCGCGATTCGCAGCGTCGGGCAATGGCGCTGAGCACGCACGTCGCACACCGCCCCCAGGTCGCCTATGTGGTCGAGGTGCGAGTGCGTCAGGAGCACCCACTCGAGGTCGGTCTGCTCCTCGATCGAGAGGCCGACCGCCAGACTGCCCGCGTCCAGAGCGACGCGCTCGTTCACGAGGAAGGAGACGTTGCGGTGGTGCAGCGTGGAACCGCCGTGACAGCCGAGGACGCGGAACCTCATGACGTGGGTACCCCCGGAACGCGCCCCTTGATCATGGAACGACCGCGACCCCCTGGGGGAGCCGCGGTCGGTTGAACTCGAATGAGGCCGAACGTCGTGGGCCTCGCTGGTGGGATCAGGCCGGCGGCAGCGGGTCGGGACCGCGCCGCGACTTGCCGGCGGGATCGACGTCGAGAACGTCGTCGCCGTGATCGATGATGTACTTCTGCTGGGCGCCGGCGCCGCGCACGCCTTCCACGCGGCTCGCGCCGCCGGAGACCTTCGACATCGTCGCCGGATCGAGCGCGCCGGCATCGATCGGGCCGCCACCGTGGTCGATGACGTACTTCTGCTGGGCCCCGGCACCCCGGAGACCATCCACCCGGCTCGCGCCTCCGGAAGCCTGCTCCATCTCGTCGCTCGACAGTTCCTTCTCTTTTTCGGACATCTCTTCCTCTTGGTTGGATCGGGTTGCCGACGCTGGTCCAGGCACGGGTCCCATCCCAGCTTGAAGATTGACGAGCTGGGGGCTCGTTCCGACGACCCGAGGATAGGGGGAGCGGCAGGGAGCGCAAGGCCTTTTTTCGCGCGTTCGTGATCGTGGCACGGAGCAGCCATGCGAACGCGACCTCTTTCATTCGTATGAAGGAACGCCCTTCTCAAGCGATCTGACGCTTCATCATCCGCGCGAAGAGACCGTCGTCGTCGGCCATGAGGTCGCGGAAGCGCCCACTCTGGACGATCTTGCCGCGGTCCAGCACGTAGATGCGGTCCGCGTTGCGGATCGTGCTGAGCCGGTGGGCGACGACGATGCGCGTGACGTTGAGCCGCTCCAGGCTCTCGGACACGACGGCCTGCGTCCTGTTGTCGAGCGCGCTGGTCGCCTCGTCGAAGAGCAGGATGCGCGGGCGATGGGCCAGCGCGCGCGCGATCAGGATCCGCTGCCGCTGCCCGCCCGAGAGGTTGCTGCCGCCGACGCTGACGACGGTGTGCATCCCCATCGGCATCTCGCGGATCTCCTCGGCGCACCCCGCGTCCTCGGCCGCGGCCCACGCCTCGTCCAGCGAGATCAGATTGCCGCTGGCGATGTTCTCGAAGATCGAGCCCACGTCCAGCCGGCCTCCCTGCAGGACGACGCCGAGCTGACGGCGGACGGCGAGGACGTCCAGGTTCGCGAGCTCCTGGCCGTCGTACGCGACCGTGCCGGCGTGCGGGGTCTCGAAGCCGAGCAGCATGCGGAAGATGGTCGACTTGCCGCTGCCGGAAGGGCCGACGATGGCGACGAACTCGCCCGGCTCGGCGCGCAGGTGGACGCCGTCGAGCGTCTTGGCTCCGTCCGCGCGGTAGCTGAACTCGATGCCCTCCAGCTCGATCCGCCCGGAGAGCTCCCCGGGGTCGGCCTTGGTCAGGTCGACCTCGGTCTCCTCGTCGAGGATCGGCTTGATGCGCTTGCCCTTCACGGCGATGTCCATGAAGCTCACGATCGCGCCGCTGAGCCCGGTGATGCCGCCGAGGAAGGTCGAGAACGCGACGTTGAACGCCATGAACGTCCCCAGGCTCAGCCCGCTGCCGCCCGCGCGCCCCTCCTGGAGCATCCCGAAGGCGACGAGGAACAGGACGGCGGAGGTGAGGATGGGGAGCACCTGATTGAAGACGCTGACCTTCTCCCGCAGGCGGTAGACGCCGACGAGCAGCTTGAGCTTCTCGGAGTAGCGGTGCAGCCAGTGCGTGTACGCGCGCTCCGCCGCGCCGGCGACGCGCAGCTTCCCCACCGCGTTGATGAGCTGGATGATCATGCCGAAGAACTTGCCCTCGACCTCCATGAGCTCGCGCAGGTTCTTGCGGATCAGCACGCTGATCGTCGTCGTGACCGCCATGACCAACAGACCGACCGCGAGGGCCAGCAGCGACAGCGTCGAGCTGTAGTAGAAGAGCAGGGCCAGGTTGAGGACGGCGAGCAGACTGGAGAAGAGCGTCGAGAGCGTCGTACTGCTGAACTCGCGGCCGATCTCGTTGACCGCCATCACCCTGGACTGCAGGTCGCCGCTCGAGTAGCCGCGGAAGAAGGACGGGCGCAGACGCAGCACGCGATCCCACAGGGCGGCCTGGCTCTCGCCCTCCGAGCCGAGGCTGATGCGCAAGAGCACGATCCCCTGCGCGACCTGGAAGATCGCGGCGCCGATCGCCGCGGCCAGGAGGCCCGCCCCGATCTCGAACAGGAGCCGGCGGTCCGCGTCGGGAATGGCGTGATCCAGGAGGATCGCCACGGCCTGGGGCGTGACCATCCCGAGCAGCGTCGCCGCGAGGCCGGTCCAGAGCACGATGGCGAACTCGCGCTTGCGGGTCACCAGCGAGAAGCGGATCAGGTCGCGCAGCGCGAGGCGCCCCTCGGGCAGCGGCCGGTAGACCATCGTCGCCTCGGGCGCGAGCCAGGGCGCGGTCTTCTTGTCGACCCGCGTGCGCGTGTCGTCGGCGGGGTTGACGATCTCGTACCCGCCGGGCCGGTGGACCAGCGCCACCGGCTGGCCGTCCTCGAACGAGAAGCCGAGCAGCGGTCCGCAGTCCCACTTCCACCAGTTGCCGCGCAGCGTGACGCGGCGCAGGCGCAGCCGGGCGGAGCGCGCGATGGCCTCGACCGGATCGGTGCGCCGCGAGCCGCTCTCCCAGGTGTCGCGTTGCTTGATGTCCTGGCCCAGCTCCCTGCCCAGGATCTGCATCGCCATCATCAGCCCGGACCCGCGCGACGGGCGGTCCACCGGCGAGTCGAGCGCGGACGCCAGGCTGTCGAGGGCGTCCTGGGTGTGCTGCTCCTGCAGGCGCGCGCGCTCGCGCAGGCGGAACTTCTCGCCCTGCTCCTCGCGGTTGAAGCGTGCCTGAAGCTGCTCGAGGACGGCGCGCTGGTAGCGCGCGAGCGACTCGCGCAGCAGCGCGCCGTCGAGCCCGTCCGTGTCGAAGGTCGACACGCGCGCGTCCTCGGAGGCCCGCACCCACAGGCTCGAGTCGAGCGGGAACGCGTACGGGCCCGGCCGCAGGACCCGGTCGTGGCTGCCCATGAAGCGCAGCGCGCCCTGCGTCACCTGGATCCAGACGACGCGGTCGCGCTCCGCGCTCAGGACCTGCCCCTCCTCGACCTCGACCTCGCCGCTGCCGGACGCGCGCGTCGTCAGGCCCGGTTCCCCGAAGCCCGTGACCAAGCGCGCGAGCTGCTGGATCCACTCGTCGAGGAGCCGGTTCCCGCCGGGCGCTCGGCGCGGGTCCTCGAGCGGGACCTCGCGCAGCACCGCCTCGCGAACGGGCACGACGAGGAGGCTCAGCGGCGGCCCCTCGGGATCGGGCAGCGAGAACAGCGCCTGGCCGGACCCGATGCGACACAGGAAGCGGCGCGGCCCCGCGAGAGCGCCGCCCCTCACCTCGGCGCAGAAGATCGCGACGGAGCCCGACTCGACGACGCACATCGAGGCTTCCTGACCGAGCACGATGAGCTCGTGACCGGTCAGCCGCGTCGAGCTGGCCCCGAGGGCCGTCCATTCCTCTTCGTGTATCACGCTATCGACTCGAGATCGCCTTCGTCGATCTTCAGGAGCCCGGCGTACACGCCGCCGAGGTCCCAGAGCTCCTCGTGGGTGCCGCGCTCGACGACCTTGCCCTTGTCCAGCACGATGATCTCGTCGCAGTCGCGGATCGTGCTGAGCCGGTGGGCGACGATGAGGCACGAGCAGCCGCGCAGCGCGATCCGCTCGACGATCAACCTCTCGCTCTCCGTGTCGAGCGCGCTCGTCGCCTCGTCCAGCACGAGGATCGTGGGGTTGTTCACGAGCGCGCGCGCGATCTCGAGGCGCTGGCGCTCGCCGCCGCTCAGGTTGCCCCCGCCCTCGGTGAGCTGCGCTTCGAAGCCGCCCGGGAGGGTCTGCACCTTGTCGAGGATCTCGGCGTCGTGCGCCGCCTGCGTCAGCGTCGACTCCGGCACCGTCTCGTCCCACAGCGTCAAGTTCTCGCGTACGGAGTCGCCGAACAGCACCAGGTCCTGGTCGACGAAGGACAGCGACTGGCTCAAGAGGGCCTTCGAGAGTCGCGACCGCGGCACGCCGTCGAACAGGACCTCCCCCGACCACGGCTGGTAGAGGCCGCAGACGAGCTTGGAGATCGTCGACTTGCCCGAGCCGCTGCCCCCCACCAGGGCGACGCGCTGGCCCGGCGCGAGCGAGAGGCTGAAGTCCTCGATCAGCGGCGGCGCCGTCGGGTTGTAGCCGAAGGTCAGGCTGTCGAGGTCGACGTAGCCGCGCAGGCGTACGCGGCCCTCGCCGAGCTCCTGCGCGCCGAGCTCCTCCGCGCCGGGCTCCTGCGGCGACGCCTCCGAGGCGTCCTGCGGGTGGGCGAGGACGTCGTCGAGACGGTTCAGGTCCCCCTCGAGCTCCTGGACGGTCTGCCCGAGTTGCACCATGGTCCCGACCGGCCGCAGGAAGCTCATCGTGAGCATGCGGAAGGCGATCAGCATGCCGATCGACATCTTGCCGATGATCACGAAGTAGCCGCCCACGACGAGGATCAGCATGCTCGAGAGCGACGCCAGGAGCTCTGGCAGCGCGCCGAGCGCCTGGTTGGTGAGCTCGATCTTCTGGCGCGCGTTCGAGGCGTTCGCGTAGTGCCCCGACCAGCGCGTGAAGAAGCCGGACTCCAGCCCCGACGCCTTGATCGTCTCGATGCTCTGCAGCGCGGCGATCGACGCTCCGCTCACCTTGCCGTACTCCTGCAGGAGGCTCATGTTCGCCTCCACGCGCCACTTCGACATGCGCCGCAGCGCGACGAAGTTGATCACCGCGAACGCCACCGCGATCCACGTCAGGCTGGGCTCGTACTTGAACATCAGCGCGGCGTAGAAGACCATCATGACAACGTCGATCAGGGTCTGCGCGAGCTGGCCGGAGAGGACTCCCGCGACCTTCTCGTTGAGCTGCGAGCGGTCGCTGATCTCGCCGGAGAAGCGCTGGGCGTAGAAGTCGACCGGCAGGCGCAAGAGGTGCCGGAAGAAGTGCGCCGAGAGCCGCGCGGAGAGGCTCAACCGGAAGCGCCGCAGGCCGACGAGCTGCAGGTACTTGAGCCCCGCGTGGACGAAGGCCATGACGATCATCGCCAGGATCAGCGGCCGCAGCCACTCGCCCCGGTCCTGGACCAGGATCTCGTCCAGGAAGATCTGCGTGAAGGCGGGGACGAGCAGCCCGGGGATGACGAGCAGGAAGCCCGCGAGCACCGCGAAGGCGAGCGTCCGGTAGTAGCCCTGCAGGCGGTCCGTCAGCGCGGCCAGGAGGCTCGGCTTGCGGCCCCCCTTCCGGAAGTCCTCGCCCGGCACCATGGTCAGGACGATGCCGGTGAACGCCTCCTCGAACTCCTGCATCGAGACGGTCCGGTGACCGGAGGCGGGGTCGTTGAGGTAGGCCTTGTCCTTCCCGAAGCCGTCGACGATCAGGAAGTGGTTGAAGTTCCAGAACACGACGTACGGCGGCTCGATCGCCTGCGCGGCCTCGACCTCCTTGCTGTAGCCCTTCGCGATGAGCCCGTAATTGCCGGCCGCCTTGACCAGCGTCCCCGCGTTGCTCCCGTCGCGCGACACGCCGCACTCGCGCCGCAGCTCGGCGAGCGGCACGTAGCGCCCGTGGTAGCTGAGCATGATGCCCAGGCAGGCGGCGCCGCACTCGACGGCCTCCATCTGCAGGAGCGCCGGCGTCCGGACCCTCTTGGGCTTCTTCCCGTTCGCCATGGACGCTAGCTACAGCCCGGACGTCGACTTCAGGAAGGGCAGGACCAGCGTGATGGGCGCCTTCTTCTCGATCGTCACGCGCACCTGCGCGGTCGTGCCCGCCGTGATCTCCAGGCCCTTCGGGCCCGAGCCCGAGGTCCAGGCGTAGCCCGTGTGCTCGGGGCCGGCATCCGGATCGGTACGCAGGCGCGTGATCACCTCGATGCGGCTCTCGCCGCCGAGCAGCGTCCGGGCGATCTCGACGTCCCCGATCTGGTTCGCGGCGGCTTCGATCGTCACCGGGTAGTCCGAGACGCGCACGACCTCGCCGATGATGCCGCCGTGGCGCTCGCGCTCCACCGTCGAGGGCGAGACGCGGATCTCCGCGCCGTCCTTGATCCGCTTGCCGTCCTTGATCGAGAAGTAGGCGAGCGCCATGAGCGGCTCCGAGGGGAGCTCGACCTCGATCTTGCCGAGGCGCTGGCCGATCGCGACGTGCTGTCCCAGGGCCGCGACGATCTCGAGCACTTTTCCGGAGTGCTCGCTCCTGACCGCGCCCTCGTCCTCGAGCCGCTTCTCCAGCTCCTCGATGCTGCGCTCGATGTCCTGGCGGCTGCTCGTGCTGGTCAGCTCGTTCTCGCTCAGGCGGTGGTCGATCAAGAGCTCGCGCAGCTCGAGCTGGTGCAGATCGATGCTCAGGTCGCGGATCAGGTCCATCTTGCCGTCGAACAACTCGCGCGCCGAGTTCGCGCGCAGCTCGAGCTCGTCGGCGCGCACCTCGAGCTCGGCGAGCTGGAGCTTGTTGTCGACGACCTGCGCGCGGATCTCGAGCACCTGGTCCTCGGACAGGTCGCCCTGGCGGGCGAGGCTCTCGCGCGCCTCGAGCCGGTCCTGCAGCGCCGCCCCGAGCTCGTTCGTCAGCGTGCGCCAGGTGTCGATGCTCTTGCGCTGCTCGGCGATGTACTCGTCGCTCTTGCGCTGGAACTCGTCGGCGGCGGCGCGGATCTCCTCGATCCTCAGGCCGAGCAGCTCGCGCTGCTCGCGGATGAAGTCCCGTTCGCGCTCGGCGAGCTCGACCTCCAGGTCGGTCATGCGCGCGGCGCGCGCCTCGAACTGCTCGAGCTTGATGCGCTCGAGGTCGAGCTGCTTCTCCAGCGCCGGCAGCTTGAGCGTCGCCAGGACGTCGCCCTTGGCGATGACGTCACCGACCCCGACGGGGATCCTCGCGATCTGGCCGCTCGACGGCGACTGGAACGGGACCACCTGCTTGGGGTGGACCAGGATCGCCGTTCCGGTGATCCTCGTCGGCACGCGCCCGAAGATGCTCCAGACGGTGGCGAGGGCGATGCCCATGCCGAACGTCGCGAGGCCGATCCAGGAGTGCGGCCGGATCACTTGCAGGAGCTGGTCCAGACGGTCGGGGGAAGAGAGCCTCTCGAGCGACTGCTCGCGGAAGATCTGCCGGCGTTCCTCCATCCGTTCTCCTCTCCTGCTAGCCCGGACTGGTCATGAAGGCGTGCGCGCGGCGCGTCAGCCGCTCTTGACCCGCTGGAGGAACCAGTCGAACCGCGCTCCAGCGAGGGCCACGGCCTCCAGGACGTCCGGCGAGATCTCCTCCTCGGCACCGGGATCCGCCGCGGTGCGCGGCCCGCCGCCCTGGCTCAAGCGGTTGGCGAGGAAGATGCACAGGGCGCGGTAGAAGCGGGCCGCGAACTCGCTGTCGCTCCTGAGCTTGGAGCGCAGCCGGGCCTGCGGAATCGCGTGAACGATGGAGTCCTGGCTGGCCTCGACGGTCGCGGTCGGAGGGCGCGAGTCGAGCAGGGACATGTCGCCGACGACCTCACCGGCGCCGAGGTGCGCGATCTCCTGCCCCGCCCTCGTGACGGCCAGGTCGCCGTCGACGACGATGAAGAGCTCGTCGTTGTGACTCCCCTCGCGGATGATCTGCTCGCCTCCGGTGACGGGCCGCGGCGATCCTGCATCGAGGAGCCACTGAAGATCCGAGTCTTCGAGCTCACCGAGGATGTAGAGCATCTTGCGCATCGTGGCAGTCCAGCGCTCGGACCGAAGCGTCCGCTCGCGAAGCAGTCCGGACACCGCAGGCGACCGGGGAGGCGACCGGGGGCGGAAGCATAGCCGAGATCCCTGCGGCGCGCCATCGAGCCGAGCGCCCGCGCCGAGCCGCGTTTTTCGCGGGGTCGTCCGCGCCGCCCACCCTGTGCTTGCTGTGCGCCTGCGGGAGCGGCGGCAACGACGAATCCTTCGGTCTCACGGAACGAGAGTTCGTCACCGGCCCGCTGCTCTCGTTCCAGAGCCCGATGCTGCTCGCGAACGCCGGCGACGGGACCGGCCGCGTGTTCGTGGTCGAGCGCGCCGGCACGGTGCAGGTATTCGACGGCGACGCGGGAGTGACGGCGAGCGAGGTCTTCCTCGACATCCGGAGCCGCGTGATGACCGGCGGCGAGAGGGGCCTCTTCTCGATCGCGTTCCACCCGAGCTACGCGTCGAACGGGCTCTTCTACGTCCACTACTCGGCGCCGACCTCGACGCCCGGCAGGGACCAGCGCTCGGTCGTCGGTCGCTACCGCGTCTAGCGTGGAACCACATCGAGCTCTTCACCATCGACGTGGGCGATCCGCGCGCGTACGAGGCGCTGCCGGCGCTCGACGACGAGAGCGCGCCGCTCGCCGACCGCGCTCGCGCCTACCTCGCGGCGAACTGCTCCAACTGCCAACGCCCCGGAGGCCCGACGCCCGTCGACCTCGACCTGCGCTTCGGCATCCCGAGGCGCTGAACGCCGTGCTGGTCCCGCCCAGCGCGGGCGACCTGGGCCTCCCGGGGGCGCTGATCGTCGCGCCCGGCAGCAAGGAGGCGAGCGTCCTCTGGGAGCGCATGCGCCGGCTCGGCTCCGAGCGCATGCCGCCGCTCGGCAGCGGCGTCGTCCACTCGGAGGCGGAGCGCGTGATCGGGGAGTGGATCGACTCGGGCGCGGACTGACATGGGTAACCTGGGCCGCGATGCCGACCTACCTCCTCGTCGCGCTCACCGCGTACGACCTCGCCGGCCTGGCGCTGGGCGCCGTGCTGCTCTGGCGCCCGTTCGGTCGCGGCGGCGGCGCGCCGCCGTGGTGGCGCGACGCCCTGGCCTTCCTCGCGCTCGGCGCGGCGCTCTGCGCGGCGGCGGTCGTCGTCGCGGGCGCCTTCCTGCCCCACGGCCGCTTCGCCGTCCTGCGGCTCCTGACGCACGGCCTCTTCTGCGTGGCCGCGCCGCTGCTCGTCGTGCGCGGCGCGTGGCGGATCCGGAAGAGCGCTCCGGCGCTCGGCGGCGCGCTGCTGGCCGCCGGCCTCTCGCTGGACGCCGCGTTCGTGTACGCGCTCGAGGTCGAGCCGCGCTGGCTCGCGGTGACGCGCTACGAGCTCGCCTCGGGGCGCCTCGAGCCCGGCGCGCCGCCGATCCGCGTCGCCGTGCTCGCGGACCTGCAGACCGACCACGTCGGCGACTACGAGCGGCGCGTGTTCCGCGAGCTCGACGCGCTGCGCGCCGACCTCGTGCTGCTGCCCGGCGACTACCTGCAGCTCCCGTACGCGGACCCGCGGGTGCGCGAGCGCGAGCGGCTGGCGCTGGTCGAGCTGTTCGCCGGCCTCGAGCACCGGCCGCGCTACGGCATCTTCGCCGTCGACGGCGACGCCGACTCCGCCGAGGAGACCCTCGCCGGGTCCGCGGCCCGCCCGCTCGTCGACGAGGAGCTGATCCTGCCCGGCGATCCGCCGCTGCAGCTGATTGGGCTCGGCCGCCCGACCTCGCGCTATCCTCTCGCCGCCGAGCGGGTCGCGAGCATCGAGCGCTTCCCCGGCCTGACGATCGTGATGGGCCACGCCCCGGACTTCGCGCTGGCCGAGATCGAGGCCTTCGAGGAGCGCGGACCGGGGGCGGTGACGCTCCCGGCGCTCTTCGTCGCCGGGCACACGCACGGCGGCCAGGTCGTGATCCCCGGCTGGGGGCCCCCGATCACGCTGACGCACGTTCCGCGCAGGTACGCGTCGGGGCTGCACTCGCTCGGCGCGCTGACGCTCTTCGTGAGCCGCGGCGTCGGCCTCGAGCGCGGCATGGCCCCGCGCGTGCGGTTCAACTGCCGTCCGGAGCTGGCGTCGATCACGGTGCGCGGCCTTGAGCCCTCGGAGCGGGGGGTGGGCCGGGACTAGCGTTCGCTCTACTCCTGGAACCAGGCCGTGAACCCGCCCAGCCCGCGCGCGAGGTCGCAGTCGACCGTCGTCGTCCATGCCGCGAGGGCGCGGCCGCCGTGGCCGGCCGCGATCCGCGGCGCGACCGCGCAGAGATCGGGCGCCGCGTGCAGACTCTCGGCGCCGGCCCAGCCCGCGCCGGCGGCGTAGCGGTTCGACCAGAGGCTCTTCGCCGGCGCACCTGCGCTCGCCTCGCGCACCCAGAGCGCGAGCGCGTTGCCGCACGCGTCGAGCACGAGGCGCGCGGACTCGGCGGCGCCGTCGGCGGCGAATCGCTGCTCGGCGCTCCAGCCCTCCTCGGGCCGGAAACGGCTCGCCCAGAGCGCTCCCCCGCGGCCCCACCACGCGATGGCGCCGCCGCTCGACGAGACGCCGACCTGCGCCGATTCGGCGGGTGCGCCGTCGGCGGCGCTGATGGGCTCGGGCGCGCTCCACTCTCCGCCCGCGAAGCGCTTGGCGAGCACCGCGCCGCCCTCGACCCAGACCGCCAGCGCGGCGCCAAAGGGGTCCATCGCGAGCCGCGGCGCCGAGGCGCAGCACGGGAGGCTCGTGTGGATCCACTCGGCCGGGCTCCAGCCCGTGGCCACGTCGAAGGAGCTGGCCCAGAGCTCTTCGCCGTCCGCGCTCGTCCAGGCCGCGAGGGCGTGTCCGGCGCCGTCGCCGGCGAGCTCGGCGAGCGTGCCCGCGCCGGCCGCGACGAGCGTCGGCCCGAGCCAGCCGCCCGCGCCGCCGAAGGTGTTCGCGAGGACGCCCGGCCCCGCCGTCCGGCGCCACACGACCAGCGCGGTGCGCGGCGCGACGAAGACCACCCGCGGGCGGCTCGGCGCCGAGTCCAGGTCCGAGATCGATTGCGGCGCGTCCCAGGTGCGCGAGTCGGCGTCCCAGGTGGTCGCCCACAGCGCGTAGGCGCTGCCCCCCATCCAGCGGCTCGCCACGACCACCACGTCGCCCGAGGCGTCGACCGCGACGTCGGAGTGGACGACGCTGTCGTCGGCGAAGCGCAGCTCCGGCGGCGCCCAGCCGCTCGCGGCGTCGAAGCGGTGGACGGCCAGCCGCGAGAACGGAGCGGGCGGGCTCGAGCGCAGCGCGGCGCCGTGCTCGCCGCCGATCGCGACCGCGCCCATCGCGAACTCCCACGGGACCGGCGCGGGGTCCGACCACGCGCCGTCCTTCACCGAGAAGCCGGCCCGGACCTCGCGCTCGAGCGGCCAGCCCTCGAGGTCGAGGACCGCGGTCGTGACGCACAGCGTGTAGCGCGCGGCGAGGCACAGCTCGCGCTCGGGCGCGAAGCGCACCCGCGCGCCTTCGACGGACAGCGTCCCGGCGACCGTCTCACCCTCCAGCTCGAGGGCGACCGAGGAAGCGTCCACGCTGAAGGGGTCGATCGGCTCGCTGAAGAGGACCTCGATCTCGGTCGCCGGGTCGACGGCGAGCGCGCCGTCCTCCGGGTTCGTCCCCGACACCGAGGGCGCCTGGCCCTCGTCGATCGGCGGACCGTCGCCGCCGCCCGCGCCCCCGGGCCCGGGCGGGGAGGCGCCGCCTCCCCCGCAGGCGCAGGCGAGCGCCGCGACCAGCCACGCGCCGCGGGGCATCCGCGAGCGTCGTTGCGTCGGCTCGTGCTCCACGCGCCCCCATCCGGCCGCGCGGTGCGGCGCGGGGCACGCCACGCCGCCGCCCGGCCCGCGAAGCGACGCAAGTGCCTGTCCGGACGGCCCCCACGGCGCATTCCCGCCGGCGGGAATGCGGGTCCGGATCGGCCTCAGGCCGTCCGCCGCGAGCGGCCGACAGGAGGGGAACCCATCCCTCGGAACCCCGCGCGGAGAGAGATATGTCCCCTGCCCGCCCCGCCGCTCCCCTCCTGGCCCTCGCGGCCTCGCTGTCGTTCGGCTGCACGACCTCGATGTCGATCCGCAGCCTCGAGCCGGGCGCCGTCCACGTCGGCTCGACGAACCACCTCGTGATCCTCGCGGGCGAGGGCCGGCGCAGCGCGCGCGAGTTCGTGAACATGGAGGTCTTGCGCCAGAGCCGCGCGCGCGGCTACTTCTCCGCGGCGGATCGCAGCGAGGAGGGCCTCGAGGTGCGCGTCGCCGGCCGCCGCGCCACGGTCGAGGGCGGCGACTTCGCCCTCGAGGCGGACCAGGCGGGCCTGCGCATCGACGTGCTCGAGTGGGTCGGCTACCGCGACGAGGACGAGGTGCGCGGCACGGACGAAGCCGGCAAGGAGTACGTCGAGCTCGTCCAGGTGCTGCGCGGCAACGTGCTCCTCGCGCTCACCCTCTTCGACGCGACCGGGCGCGCCTTCCTCGCGGAAGCCGAGTACGAGGGCTGGGCGACGGGCCCGGTCGACGCGCCGCGCGAGGAGGTCATCGAGCGAGCGGCAGCGAGCGCGGTCGCGGGCTTCCTGGGCGACGTCACGCCGGTGCACGTCGTCACGCGCGTGCGCCTGGACGAGGAAGACGAGGGGCAGAAGCCGATCCTCGCAACGGCCCGCGGCGGCGCCGTCGCCCTGGCGGCGCGCGACATGCGCGCGTACTTCGAGGCGCACCCGATGAGCGCCAGCGCCGCCTACAACCTGGCCGTCCTGCTCGAGGCCACCGGCGACTTCGTGGCCGCCCTCGAGATGTACGACACGGCCTTGTCGCTGGGCGGCAAGGACTACTACGCCGCCGCCCGGGCCGGGTGCGCCCGGCGCCTGGCGGCCTCCGAGTCGCTGAGCACGGGCGAGCCGGCGACGCCCTGAGCTGCGCGGCGCGGCGGGCCGGGAGACGGGCGCGCTCACCCCTCCAGGCTCTGCGCCATCTCCGCCAGCATGTCGCGGTACGCGAACCCGCCGACGATCTCCTGGCGCGCGAGCAGCGAGGACTGGTGCAGGCCCTCGAGCACGAACTCCATCGCCGCCGCGAGCTCCCCCACGCCGGCGCCCGTCTCCGCCAGACGCCCGCGCGCCAGCAGCTCGAGGCCGGGGATCGCCGCCAGCCGCGCGTGCAGCTCCTCGTCGGAGAGCTCGTCCGACACGTCGACCGCGCGGCCGGTCTGGAACCAGCCCAGCGTGGCCGCGTACGCGGCGCCCTGCTCGCCCGCGGCGTAGGCGTCGGGCATGCGCTGGTCGAAGACCTCCTTCAGCGCGCGCCCGGCGAGCAAGAGGGCGACCTTGTGCACGCCCTCGCGCTCGCCGTCGTAGACGAGCTCGATCTTGCCGCTGATCGCCGAGCTCGCCGTCCAGAGGTCGGCGGTGCGCGCGACGGCGCCCGCGGACCCGCTGCGCAGCGCGCGGCGCTCGGCGCTGGAGACGACGTTCTCCATGAGCGCGATGCTCATGCGCGCGCTCACGCCCGAGCGCTGGTCGACGAAGTCGCTCTTGCGCGCCTGGAAAGCGACTTCCTCGATCGCGAGCCGCAGGTAGTCGGGGACGAGCACGCGCGGCGCTGCCGGCCGCTCGACCCACGCCTCCTGGTCGGTGATGCGCAGCGCCTCGGCCAGGGTGCGCGGGTAGTGCGTCAGGATCTGCGAGGCGATGCGGTCGCGCAGCGGCGTGATGATGCTGCCGCGGTTGGTGTAGTCCTCGGGGTTGGCCGAGAAGACCAGGCACATGTCCATCGGCAGGCGCACGGGGAAGCCGCGGATCTGGATGTCGCCCTCCTCGAGGATGTTGAGCAGCCCGACCTGGATGCGCGCCGAGAGGTCGGGCAGCTCGTTGATCGCGAAGATGCCGCGGTTGGTGCGCGGCACGATACCGTAGTGGATCACCTCGGGATCGGCGAACTCGAGGCGCTTCTTGGCGGCCTTGATCGGGTCGACGTCCCCGATCAGGTCGGCGATCGTGACGTCGGGCGTGGCGAGCTTCTCGCGGTAGCGGTCCTCGCGCGAGAGCCAGACCACGGGCAGCGCATCGCCGAGCTCGGCGAGGAGCCGCCGGCAGCGCGCGCAGCGCGGCGCGAGCGGGTCGTCGTGGATCTCGCACCCCTCGACGGCGGGCAGCGCCTCGTCGAGCAGCGCCGGCAGGCCGCGCAGGAGGCGCGTCTTCGCCTGCCCGCGCAGCCCGAGCAGGATGAAGTCGTGCCCGGACAGGATCGCGTTCTCGATCTGCGGCAGCACCGTCCGGTCGAAGCCGACGATGCCCGGGAAGACCTCGTCGCCGGCTCGCATGCGGGCGATCAGGTTGGCGCGCATCTCGGCCTTGACCGTGCGCGAGCGCCAGCCGCTGGCCGCGAGCTCGGCGCGGGTTCGGGGTCGCTCCCGGGGTCGCTCACGGGGCCGCTCTTGGTGGAGATCCGCCATGTCGGGCCGCGAGTATAGGCGCCGGCCGCCGATGTGCCAGGCGATGTGCTATGTAGGAGGCTCTCTCCCGGACCATGCCTCTCCTCGACCGCCTCGACCGACCGCTGCGCAGCCTGCGCCTCTCCGTCACCGACCGCTGCAACCTGCGCTGCGGGTACTGCATGCCGGAGGAGGAGTACACGTGGCTGCCCAAGGCGCGGATCTTGCGCTTCGAGGAGATCAGCGCCCTGGTCGACGTCTTCCTCTCGCTCGGCGTCGAGCGCGTGCGGCTGACCGGCGGCGAGCCGCTCCTGCGCCGCGACCTCCCCGTGCTGGTGCGCATGCTCGCCGCCAAGCCCGGCCTGCGCGACCTGGCGCTGACGACGAACGCCCTCCAGCTCGGCGAGCAGGCGCGCGAGCTGCGCGAGGCGGGCCTCGCGCGGGTCACGATCAGCCTCGACAGCCTGCGCCGCGAACGCTTCCGCGAGCTGACCCGGCGCGACGCGCTGCCGGCCGTCTTGGCGGGCATCGAGGCGGCGCGCGCCGCGGGCTTCGGACCGATCAAGCTCAACACCGTCGTCATGCGCGGCGCGAACGACGACGAGATCCTCGACCTGCTCGAGTTCGCGCGCGCCGGCGGGCACGAGCTGCGCTACATCGAGTACATGGACGTCGGCGGCGCGACGCGCTGGTCGGCGGACGAGGTCGTCCCGCGCGCGGAGATCCTGCGCCGCATCGCCGAGCGGCACGGCGAGCCCGAGCCGCTCCTTCGCGCGGGCCCGCGCCCGGCCGCCGGACCCGCGGGCTCCGCCCCGGCCGAGCGCTTCCGGCTCGCTGACGGGACGCGCTTCGGCGTCATCGCCTCGACGACGCAGCCGTTCTGCCGGGCGTGCGACCGGGCGCGCCTGACCGCGGACGGCCACTGGTTCCTGTGCCTCTACGCGCGCGTCGGCATCGACCTCGGCGCGATGCTGCGCGCGGGGCGCTCGAGCGCGGAGATCGCCGAGCGGATCCGCGCCGCGTGGTCCGCGCGCGACGACCGCGGCGCCGAGCAGCGGCTCGCGCTCGAGGACCGCGGGCGCCTGGCGCAGGCGGGCGACCTGCGCGACGACCCGCACCTCGAGATGCACACGCGCGGCGGCTGAGAGGCTGTCGGAAAACCCCACGAACATCGTCCTGCTTCTCGCGAGCGCGTCCGATGTAGTTCCTGCCGGGATGTACGTTTGCGGCGGAGGAACGACGGGATGAGCGAGATGCTGTTCAAGG
>Ga0302046_10002588_pt1 | contig 16789 bp, 15 predicted proteins | sample RVTome_11_FD_200261 | JGI IMG/M metagenome (GOLD analysis project Ga0302046, IMG submission 200261) | Soil microbial communities from uranium-contaminated site in the Upper Colorado River Basin, Wyoming, United States - RVT147D111 (version 2) ...
TCGCGCCGATGGTAGCCGAGAACCGGATTGACAGGGTTTGTTTATATATCGGAAAACTGAATGAAGAGTGAAAAGTTATGCAAGCTGGTGGTCGGTGCACTCGAGGACGTGAAAGCCAGGGACATAGTCGTACTCGACGTGCGCAAGATGACTACGGTCACGGACTACATGATCGTTGCGAGCGGCACGTCGGTCCGGCACGTCAAGGCCCTCGCGGATGCCGTCGCTGACAAAACCCGTGAGGCCGGTCACAGGCCGTCGGGTATCGAAGGCGAGGAGGGCAGTGAATGGGTCTTGCTCGACCTGCAGGACGTGCTGGTTCACGTCATGCTGCCGCGGGCGCGCGAATTCTACAACCTGGAAAAGCTCTGGTCGCCGAACCTTGCCATAGACCTCGCAGCAAAAGACAGGTGATGTATGCACATTCGCCTTATTGCGGTCGGTGATCGCCAGCCGTCCTGGGTCGATGCGGCCTTCGACGACTATATCGGACGCCTGCCGAATCATTGGCGTTTTGCCTTGGTCACGGTGCCGGTTGCCAAACGAGGCAAATCCAATGCGGGGACGGCCGTTGTTGCCGAACAGCAGCGTATCCTGTCCGGCCTGAAACCGGACGACCAGGTTGTACTGCTCGATGAACACGGCGAGCAGACTGCCAGCCGTGAATTTGCGGCCCGACTCGACGCCTGGCTGGCAGCAGGCCGCAATCTCTGTTTCATTATCGGCGGACCGGACGGTGTCGGCGGGGAAGTCCGCAGCCGCGCGAATTTCCGCTGGTCGCTGTCCCGTCTGACCCTGCCCCATGGTATGGCGCGGGTGTTGTTCGCCGAACAACTCTATCGTGCCTGGTCTATCGCCAACGGACTTCCCTATCATCGTGAGTGAGCTGAGACTGCATCTGGCTTCCGCATCCGCGAGGCGCCGCGAGATTCTCGACGCCCTTGGCCTCTCGTATACCTGGTCGGCCGCCGATGTCGACGAAACGCCACTCGCAGGTGAAGATGCCGAGTCCATGGTGTTGCGCCTTGCCGTGGCCAAGGCGCGTGCGGCGCGAGGGCTGCCTGCGACAGCGATTCTGGGTGCCGATACCGCCGTCGTACTCGGTACACAGATCCTCGGCAAACCCGGGTCCGTCGATGAGGCCATGGACATGCTGGGACTGCTGTCCGGGCGCACGCACAGGGTCCTCACGGGCGTCGCCTTGTTGTCAGGTGTCGCAACAAGTACGGCGGTCTCCTGCACGGAAGTGCAGTTTCGCGAGATTGGCGTTGACGAAGCCTCCGCGTACTGCCGTGCCGGCGAATACCAGGGCAAGGCCGGGGCATACGGGATCCAGGGACTTGCAAGCGTATTCATCGAATCACTCGTCGGCAGCTATTCCGGAGTCGTTGGCCTGCCTGTATTCGAAACCGCCGGTTTGCTGCGCGCGGCCGGCATGGATGTTCTGCGGATGACAAAATTTTCGGGGCACGCATCGTGACGGATGAATCACCGCGCGAAGAGATCCTGATCAATGTCACGCCGCGTGAAATTCGCGCGGCGTTGCTGGAAAACGGCGTGCTGCAGGAAGTGCACATCGAGCGCGAAGCACGCCGGGGACTGATCAGCAACATATACAAGGGTAGCGTTACTCGCGTGCTCCCGGGCATGCAAGCGGCCTTTGTCGACATCGGGCTCGAACGCACCGCGTTCCTGCACGCGTCCGATATCGTTCGTCACGCGGAACCTGAAAATCCCGGGGACGCCGAGCCGCTGCCGGACATTCGCGAGCTGGTGCATGAAGGCGATGAGATCCTGGTGCAGGTAGTCAAGGATCCGCTGGGCACCAAAGGTGCCCGCCTGACGACTTTCATAACCCTGCCGTCGCGATTTCTGGTGTACCTGCCTGCCGGCAACGCCATCGGCATTTCCGCGCGTATCGAAGATGAAGGCGAGCGCAACCGGTTGCGCGAATTGCTGGAGGGGCTGCAGAAACCACCGTCGGGTGGCCTGATCGTTCGTACGGCCGCGGACGGTGTAGGCGAAGAGAGCCTGGCTGCGGATCTCGACTTTCTGCTCAAACTCTGGTCGGCCATTCAGCTTGAGTGCAGCAAGGCGAAGATAAAATCGCTGGTACACGAAGACCTGTCGCTGCCGATCCGCATGTTACGCGACATGGTGAGCGGCGACGTCGAGCGAATCCTGGTCGATTCCAGGGAATTTTTCGACAGGATGCAGTCCTTTGCCAGGCGCTTTCTGCCGGAAATCGAGCCGATGCTCGAGCTGTACACACGCCGCCGGCCGATTTTCGACCTGCACGGCACCGAAGACGAGATCCACAAGGCCCTGGAGAGAAATATTCCATTAAAATCAGGTGGTTACGTGATATTTGACCAGACAGAGGCGATGACTACGATTGACGTCAACACCGGCGGCTACGTCGGTCACCGGAACCTCGAGGACACGATCTATCGCACCAATCTGGAGGCAGCAATAGCGATTGCGCGGCAACTACGGCTCCGGAACCTTGGCGGTATCATCATCATCGATTTCATTGACATGGAGGCGCCCGAACACCGCGAGCGGGTGATGCAGGTGTTTCAGCAATCCATGGCGCGCGACCACGCGAAGCACCACATAATGCCCGTATCACCGCTCGGCCTGGTCGAGATGACGCGGAAACGCACCCGCGAAAGCCTGCAGCATGTGTTGTGCGAGGACTGCAGCTACTGCGCCGGCAAGGGTTTTGTCATGAAACCGGAAACGGTCTGCTTCGAGATCTTTCGCGAGATCATACGCCAGCAGCGCCAGTTCAACTTCGAGGAGGTCCTCGTTCTCGCACATCCGAACGTGATCGAATTTCTGCTCGACGAGGATGCCAGCGCGCTGGCGGAAATGGAGAGCCACACGGGCAAGCGAATCCGGCTGCAGCCCGAATCTCTGTATCTGCAGGATCAATTTGACGTCGTGCTGGTCTGATGTATGGCCTCAAGATGAAAAGACTCCTGCAAAAACTGGCCAAGATTGCCGCTTACCTCGCGGCGACGGTCGTGATCGTGCTGGCGATTGCGGTCGGCCTGTTTCGCCTTATGTTGCCGCGACTCCCGGAATACCAGGAACAGATCAAGGGGTGGGCAAGCGCAGCGATCGGCTTGCAGGTCGAATTCGTCGACATGAACGCACGCTGGCGCTTGCGTGGACCGGAGCTGAGCTTTCGTCGCGCTGTATTGAGCCGGGTAGCGGACGCGACCGCATTGTTGCGTGTCGAGGAAGTCAGCGTCGGCGTGAGCCTGCTGCGACTGCTCCGCGACCGTGAGCTGGTTGCCGACAGGGTGCTCTTTCATGGCACCGAGGTATCGGTCGAACTGACAGACGAAGGGGTATGGAGCGCGCAGGGACTGCCGCTCGAAGAGCTGACAGGGAGCCGGGTGGCATCGACGGAGGTGGCAGGCGATATTTCGCTGCTGGGCAGCGATATTGTCGTTCATTACCAGCATCCGGGTGTCGATCGGTCGCTCACGTTCACGGTGGAGGACCTCGAGGTTCGGCGTGAAGGGGGGCTGGCCGCGCTCGATGCCACCATCGATCCACCCGGGGCTTTCGGCGAGCGACTGAAGGTTTCGGTGAGTCAGCGGGATCAGCCTGTATCCGGTCGATCATGGCAGTTCTTTGTCGAAGGTGCATCGCTGAATCTCGCGGCCTGGTCGATACTACAACCCGACGGGTTGCCGAAGATCACTTCGGGGACCGCGAGCGTCAGCCTGTGGTTTCAGCGATCGAATGCGGGCCTGCAAAGCGCTACTGCCAACGTGGTGCTGAGCAACGTGGGCACAGGCGATACGCCTGCAGGATTTGGCGTCAGCGGACGACTCGAATACTCACGAGCCAACGATGGCTGGCTGCTCGCCGGTAGCGAGTTCAGCCTCGATCCCGCGGAGGATGATGCGTGGCCAAAATCAGGCTGGCAGGTCCAGGCGGCTCTGGCTGCAACGGGTGAAACCCGCTCCGTCAGCGTCGGCGCGTCGTACTTGCGCCTGCAGGATCTCGCAGTGTTTGCACCGTGGTTGTCAGACGAATTGCGGCAACAGATGGCGCGCTACGAAGCTGACGGAGTCCTGCGGGACTTTTCTTTCACTCAGTCCGGCATGGACGTTGGGGCCGCGGCATTCGAGTTGTCGACGCGATTCGAATCCGCCGGCATTTTGCCCGTCGACAAATGGCCGGGGTTACGCGGTTTCAGCGGCAGCCTGCGCGCCGATTCTGCCGGTGGCCGGCTCGAGATTGATTCGGAAGGGCTGATATTCAGCCTGCCGGCCGAATTGCCGGACCCTGTTTACCTGGATGATGCGACAGGCACGATCATCTGGCGTCGCAATGCAGACGGTACGACATTGCTGTCCGACAGTATCTTCGTGCAAAACTCGGATCTCAGCAGCCAGACCAGCTTGCAGATCAATGCGCCTGGCGATGGCAGTTCGGCTACGATCGATCTGCAAAGCGACTGGGCCATCAATGACATCGGCAGTGTCAAACGCTATCTGCCCATGCAGGCTATCAAGCCACCGCTGTACCGCTGGCTGACCGGCGCGCTTGTGTCCGGGCGCATACCGCGTGCAACCACGCGCATCGTCGGACCGCTCGACCTGTTTCCGTTCAGCGGCAACGAGGGCATCTTCCGTATCGATGCCACGGTGTCGGAAGCGGTTCTCCGTTATTCCGATCTGTGGCCCGCCGCAACCAACATGAACCTGGACATCGTGGTCGACAAGACGCGGCTGTACTCGCACCGGAATTTCGCAGTCAACGCTGGCAACACGGTGCAGGACGCGACGATCGAAATCGCCAACCTTCGCGCGCCGGTACTCGAAATCAATGCATTCGCAACCGGCACCCTGGATTCCATCAGGGATTTTTCGCGGGAAAGTCCCATCGCTGCAGTTTTCGGCGGGCAACTTGATCGCCTCGAAGTGGATGGGGATGCGTCTTTCAGTCTTCACCTGGTTTATCCAATAGCCGACAAGGAGCGATACGAATTCGAAACGCGTATCCGACCGAGCAATGGTTCGATTCGCATGCGGGGGTTTCCGGCGCCTGTCACTGAACTGAACGGTCTGGTCGTCGTGTCGCGAAATGATATCCATTCGGAAATGCTGTTCGGCCGATTCCTCGGGGAAGTTGTCGATATCGGGTTGCAAAAGGCAGGCGACAGGCTGCCGGCGTATTCCGTTGTCGCTACCGCAACCGGCCGGGCCACTGCCGAGGCGATCGATCAGCAGCTCGGTGTACCACTCGGTGCATACATCGAGGGATCGGCACCGTTCACAGCGAAGCTCATGTTTCCAGCACGGCAGGAAGGGCAGAGCGTGCCATTCCGAGTCTCAGTCGAGTCGGAACTGCAGGGGCTTGCGCTGGACTTGCCACCGCCGTTTTTCAAGGCCGCAGGAGACCCGGTTTCACTGGTGTTTACGGTAGATCTGGCCGGTGGCAATCGCATCGAATCCAGCGGCAGCTATCGCGATCAGGTCGACTGGTCACTGTTCTTCGAGAAGACGGACAACGCGTGGGATTTCGACCGTGGCGTACTGTCGATCGGTGCCGCGGCGCCTGGCTCGGCCGAGACCCGCGGATTGCACATACACGGACGGATGGACGAACTGCGCCTCGACGACTGGTTGGCATTGATGCGACGTGGCGAGGGTAACGCCGGATTCGGCGATCGAATTCGATCGATCGACCTTACGATCGACAGGCTGGACGCGATCGGACAGCATCTTGTCAACCAGCGTGTAGTTGTCAATCGCTCCGCCCAGGACTGGGTCGTGGAGCTCGACGGAATCCACGCCGTCGGCACATTGAGCGTACCGTATGATTTTTCCGGCGACAGGCCGCTGAATCTCGACATGCGGCTGTTGACTCTGCCAGGCAAGGAAGAAGCAACGGCCGGCGGAACTGCCGCGAGCGATCCGCGGCGGTTGCCCGCGATTGCATTGAACGTAGACGAATTTTCCTTCGGCGAACGGCACCTCGGCAACTTAAGCGCGCTGTTCGAGAAGACCGCTCGCGGCATAGAGGCACGCAACCTGCTTGCGCGGGATGACAGTTTCACTATCGAAGGCAGCGCCGGCTGGATCATTGACGATCAGTATCCATCGGGTCAGCGCAGCTACGTCAACGCCCGGCTTGGCAGCACTGACGTTCGCAACACCATGCAGAGGCTCAACTACGAGCCCGGCATCGTCGGACAGGATATGGAGATCGTCCTTGACCTCAGGTGGTCCGGCGGACCGAACCGGGATTACCTCCAAAAACTGAATGGCGACGTCAGCGTGCGTTTCGGGCCGGGACAGCTGGACGACGTCGAGCCCGGGCCTGGTCGTGTGTTCGGCCTGATGAGTATCGTTGCGCTGCCCAGACGGCTATCGCTAGATTTCAGTGACGTACTCGAGAAAGGCTTCGGTTTCGACGAGATAACCGGCCGGTTTCGCATAGACCAAGGCAATGCCTTTACCTGCGATCTGTCGCTCAACGGCCCCGCGGCCGATGTTGGAGTCGTTGGGCGTGCGGGGCTGGCAAGCCGCGACTACAGTCAGACGGCCGTCGTCAGCGCCAATGTCGGCAATACGCTGCCGGTAGTCGGTGCGGTGGTCGCGGGCCCGCAGGTCGCTGCTGCGTTGCTGATCTTTTCGCAGATATTCAAGAAACCGCTGCAGGAAATGGGGCAGATATACTATGCCATCGACGGTTCGTGGGATGACCCGTCGGTGGACAATGCCAACGCCTTGCGCTTTGCCGAAAGCAGTGCCCTTGCGGGCTGCCTCGAAGCAAGGGAATAGCGCTGTGACTGGCAAGGAATCTCCTGACCGGACAGTCCGTGTTGCCGCTATCCAGATGTGCAGCGGAAACGATAAATGGAGAAACCTGGCGACGGTCGACGCCCTGTTGAAAATAGCTGCCGACCGTGATTGCTGTCTCACTGTGCTGCCTGAGAATTTCGCGTTTGCAGGCAGTGCCGACAACGACAAGCTGGCGCACGCGGAAGAGGAGGGCGCAGGACCGATCCAGGACTATCTGCGGGATGCCGCGAGGCGGTACGGTTTGTGGATCGTTGCCGGGAGTCTGCCGTTGCGATCCGGCCAACCGGACCGCTGCTTCGGTGCATCGATGGTTTTCGACGAGCAGGGCGTGCTGCGCGCCTGTTATCGAAAAATGCACCTCTTCGACGTCGATCTTGCGGAGCACAAGGAGCGTTATCGTGAATCCGCGACCATGGCACACGGCGGCCAGGTGGTCGCAATCGACAGCGTGATCGGGCGGCTGGGATTATCAATCTGTTACGATGTGCGGTTTCCGGAGCTGTATCGGCAACTTGCGGATGACGGCGCAGTGGCATTTTCGATTCCGGCTGCGTTTACCAGCGTGACCGGCGCTGCGCACTGGCATGTGCTGATGCGGGCGAGGGCGATCGAAAACCTTGCCTATGTCATTGCTCCCGGGCAATTCGGCCAGCACCCGAACGGGCGCAATACTTACGGTCATTCGCTGATCGTCGATCCATGGGGCCGGGTGATCGCGGAACAGGCGTCCGGCGAGGCTGCCGTTGTCGCGGAAATCGACACAGCCATGTCTTCGAGACTTCGACAGGAATTTCCGGCACTGCAACATCGCAGGCTGAAGTGAGTATGGAATGACAGCGCCAGAGAAACAGGTTGACCACGCCATAGATACCGTGATTTCGCGGATGCTCGAGCCTGCAGGCCTGCGGCAGGGGCATTTGAACGAAGCGCTGGGATCGATCAATCGGCGTGATGTCGATGCGGCAGACCTTTACTTCCAGATCAGCCGGCAGGAAAGCTGGTCCATGGAGGACGGACGCATCAAGGAAGGCAGTTTCAACCTTGATCAGGGTGTGGGCGTGCGCGCCGTCAGCGGAGAGAAAACCGGGTTCGCCTACTCCGACGAAATCCAGCTGCCCGCGCTGCTGGAAGCTGCGGGCGCGGCCCGCGCCATATCCCGACAGGGACAGTCACGCTCGGTGCAGGTCGGTCCGGCACGCCGACCGACCGCGCTGTATGCGGCAACCGATCCGATCACCAGCATCAGCGACGAGCAGAAGACGGCGTTGATGCGCAGGATCGAAAACGCAACCCGCGGCCTCGACAAGCGAGTCGAGCAGGTTATCGTGAGTCTCAGCAGCAACCAGGACCTGATTCTGGTGGCGGCTGCCGACGGAACTCTGGCGGCCGACATTCGTCCGCTGGTGCGAATGAATGTCAGTGTCATCGTCGAACAGAACGGTCGGCGCGAGCAAGGCTACAGCGGGGGTGGTGCACGCCGCGATCTCGATTATTTCCTGGAGGGCGACAGGGCAATGGAATACGCGCGGGAGGCCGTGCGACAGGCCCTGCTGCAGCTCGAGGCAGATGCCGCTCCGGCAGGGACCATGCCGGTGGTACTCGGTCCGGGCTGGCCCGGGATCCTCCTGCACGAAGCCGTAGGCCACGGGCTCGAGGGCGATTTCAATCGCAAGGGAACATCGGCTTTCAGCGGCAAACTCGGTCAGCTGGTCGCGTCGCCACTTTGTACGATCGTGGATGACGGCACCATGCCGAATCGCCGCGGCTCGCTCTCGGTTGACGATGAAGGCACACCGGGCCAATACAACGTACTCGTAGAGAACGGCATCCTGCGCGGTTACATGCAGGATCGCCTGAATGCGCGGTTGATGGGTGTTGCACCTACCGGAAACGGCAGGCGGGAGTCCTATGCGCATATTCCTATGCCGCGCATGACCAACACGTACATGCTCGCCGGGCCGCACGATCCGCAGGAGATCATCCAGTCAGTCAGCAAAGGCCTGTATGCGCCGGTGTTCGGTGGCGGGCAAGTCGACATAACGTCCGGAAAATTCGTGTTCTCCGCCACCGAGGCCTATCTGATCGAAAACGGCAGGCTGACGCGCCCGGTCAAAGGCGCCATGCTGATTGGCGACGGTCCGGAGGTCCTGAAGAAGATTTCCATGGTCGGCAATGACCTGCAATTCGACACCGGCGTCGGGACCTGCGGGAAGGACGGGCAGTCGGTGCCCGTTGGTGTCGGACAGCCCACTCTGAAGATCGACGAACTTACCGTGGGCGGAACTGCCTGAGCGCGAGCTCCATCTGACATAAGCAGGATCCGGCCCAGGGCTTTGTGATTCGCTTCACTGCGTTGGCATTATGTTGATAGTACAGTGACGCGTCACATGGAGGAGACGCGCTCATGGCTTGGGAAAGCACCATCACGGAACAGGAAATGGACGCCTCATCGTTGCAGTTCGTGCAGGGACTCAGGCAGGACGTTTCGGACGCGGAGTCGGACCTGGCGGTCGATGGCCTGACGGAGTCGATCCTGTCCAGGCTGCTCGGAATTTTGCGCATCGGCAGATCCTGACCACCACAGCCCTATTATTCAATAAAATTATAGAGTTACGTGGCCAGCCAACGCCCGGGTCAGTCCGGCGGGGTGGACTAATTGGCGCCGGATCGGGACAATGTCCTGTGGGTTTTTTTTCCGGGGACCGACTATGTGGGTGTCGAGACCGATCTATGAAAGTCTGCCGTATTTCTACATCGTGGCCGGCGCGCTGACGCTTGCGGCATCCATGTACCTTGGTCACTGGTATTGGCCGACCATTTGCTTTTTCGTTGGCCTGGCAAGCCTGGTCGGGGGTCTGGTGGTGTTACTGAAACGGCGCGATTATCGCCATCACGACAGGCGGTCGACCAGAACGACCAATCTCTGAACCGGCGTCTATCTCAGGCGTTGTTCTTGCTGACTGCGGCGCCGACATCCGTCTCCTGCGCCTTTTCTTCCCGCAGATCGAAATACATGAGGTCGTGGATGCCGAGTGACACGGAGTCGCCGTGACTGAGACGGTATTTCTTGATCCGCCTTTCATCGACATACACGCCGTTCGTACTATTCAGGTCCTCGATGGTGCAGCCGGTGTCATCGAATGTCAGTTGGGCATGGTGGCGGCTGACGAACTTGCTCTTGATAAAGACTTCGTTATCCGGTGACCTGCCCACAATGATGCGACCCGGGCCGAACACATGCTCGGACAGCAGTTTGCCCTTGCTGCGTACCTCGATCCGGGTGGTGTGTGAGGTGTCCGGCGCCGGAACAGGTTGTTTCAGTTCCCTGAATCTGCCGGTGCTCTGCTCGTGCTCCTGCCAACTGAGTTCTTCGACCGCGGCTCTCATGTCAGACTCGTCGACCACTTGTTTCGAGTCGGCGAACGCGCACAGCAGGGCGGTGTCACACAGCGTATTGATGAGGCGTGGTACCCCGCCCGCGTAACGGTGAACGAGGTCGTAGGCTCCTTCGCTGAACAGGCCGGGTTCCAGTCTGCCGGCAATCGACAGCCGGTGTGCGATGTACTCGTGAGTTTCCCGTTTGTCCAGCGGTCCGATGTGGAACCGGAGCCGCACGCGCTGTACGAGCTGTTTCAGGTTCGGTGAGTCGAGCGTTTCCTTGAGTTCGGGTTGACCGGCAAGGATGATCCGCAGCACCTTTTCCTTGTGCGTTTCGATACCGGACAGCAGTCGAATCTCCTCCAGCACCTTGGTGCTCAGGTTCTGAGCTTCATCGATGATCAACAGGACCTTTTTGTCGTTGGAATACTGTTCGATGAGAAACATGTTCAACATGTCGAGCAATTCGACTTTTCGCTTGTTGAACGGTTTGAAGCCGAACTCCGTAAGTACGGCCTGCAGAAACTGGGACGGAGAAAGCTGCGTCTGGGATACGACCGCATAGACTACGTCGTCGCCGAGTTCCGAGAGGAACGATTGCAGAAGCGTCGTCTTGCCGGAACCGATTTCACCCGTTATGACCACAAAGCCATCGGCCAGCCAGATGGTCGATTCCATGTAGGCCTTCGCTCGCGCGTGTTGCTTGCTCCAGTACAGGAATTCGGGATCCGGCGTCAGGCGGAACGGCTGCTCTTTGAATTTGAAGTGCTCAAGATACGACATTGCGCGGAAGCGGAAACCTTATTGGCTGTGAATTATTCTTGGCGTTGGTTCAGCGGCTTTGCGGCTCATTATACATTTTTGCAGTGTCCGGCCATCGCGGCAGCTGCCGGACCCTGACTATGGCTCACTCTGCGAGGAATTCTGCGAGTTCGGCCAATCTCCGGTCCAGCGTTGGCCGATCGTCGGCGAGCACAGTCAAATGGCCCAGTTTGCGGCCGGGACGAGGCGGCTTGCCGTAGTCGTGCAGGAACCAGGGGAAGTGGCGGGGCAGGGACAGCCTGTCCGGCATGTTGCCGATCAGGTTCAGCATGCCGGCAAAGCCTCTGGTCGACGGATCGCCGAAGGGCATGTCGAAGACGGCACGAAGGTGATTTTCGAACTGGCTGGTCATCGCACCTTCTATCGTCCAGTGCCCTGAGTTGTGTACGCGTGGCGCAAACTCGTTGGCGAGAAGGTTCTCGCCAACGACAAACATTTCGAGTGCGAGTACGCCGACGTAGTCGAGGCGCTCGAGCAGCGATACGGTATACGCACGCGCGGCATCACGCATGGCCGTATTCCTCGACGGAGCACGTGAGATTTTGAGTATGCCGTCCCGATGGCAATTTTCAGTCAAGTCGTAGCTGGTAATCGCTCCGCTGGCACGCCGGGCGCCAATGAGGGAGACCTCGTAGTCGAAATCAATCCATTGTTCGGCGATGAGAGGCGCAGGCCCGAGTGCGCGCCAGGCGGAATCCAGACCGGCCGCCTCGCGAACGACGAACTGACCTTTGCCGTCATAGCCCATCGTGCGAGACTTCACGACAAACGGAAATTGCAGCCCATCGGCTGCTTTCGCGAGATCCGCTTCCGAATCGACCCTCGCATAGCGCGGCACCGGAATCCGCAGGGAGTCGAAAAGTTGCTTCTCGAGCCAGCGGTCCTGCGCATACCGGAGCGCGGAAGGTGGCGGGAACACCGGTACCTGTTCGGCCACAGCCAGGGCTGCTGCGACCGGTACGTTCTCGAACTCATAGGTAACGACATCGGATACGGCGGCCAGTCGCGCAAGGCCTTCCTCACTGTCGAATGGACGGCAAATGACCGCACCGGTGCTCGCGGCCGGCGGATCTGTAGCAGGATCGAGAAACGTGACGCTGACGCCAAGACGGCTGGCTGCAATACCCAGCATCTGGCCGAGTTGCCCGGCACCCATGACGCCCAGTCGTTTCAAGGTTCAGCGGTCGCCGCGAGGGTCGTCGTCAGCGAGCACGGCCTCGGTTTGCTGCCGTCGATAATTTTCCAGTGCTGCAGCAATCGTTGCGTCACCGATGGCCAGAATCGCTGCCGCATGCAGTGCTGCATTGATGGCTCCTGCTTTGCCGATGGCCATGCAGGCGACCGGCACGCCTGCGGGCATCTGGACGATGGAGAGCAGGGAGTCCATGCCGTTCAGCGCCTTTGATTGCACTGGCACGCCCAATACCGGAAGCGGAGTCTTGGCGGCCGTCATTCCGGGCAGGTGCGCCGCGCCGCCGGCACCGGCAATGATCACCTGAAGTCCACGCGATTTCGCGTTGCCTGCGTACTCATAGAGCAGGTCCGGGGTGCGATGCGCCGAAACAACCCGAACCTCGTGCGGGATGTCCAGCGCGTCAAGCACCTCGCTCGCATGACGCATCGTGTCCCAGTCGGAACGGGAACCCATGACCAGGCCAATTTTCGGTTTCATAGTGCCTGTGCTGCAGCGGCGCAATGGCAGAGATCGCGCATTCTAGCGTCAGCGGGCCTGCCTCTGCATCTTTGCCCTCAATTCCTTGTGCACTTCGCGGAAAATCCGGCGGGAGAGCGCTTTTTTTGCAGTGTCCGGCGTTGCCGACGCATGATTGGCCAGCAGCTGCTGCAATACTGCGTTGACGCTTCCGGTAATGCTTCGGAACTCCGCAATCGAGTCGTCGGTGTCGCTGCACAGCCGGTCACGCCAGGCTTCGGCCTCGCGGAAAATGCGCTTGTCCTCGTGCGGGCCCCGATTGAGTGCGTCAACCGCAGCCCGTATCGGCTCAGCGTCGATTCCGCGCATGATTTTGCCAATGAGCTGTTTCTGGCGTCGCAGTGCGCCGTGGGAGTTTGTGGATCGTGCCAGGCGCACGGCATCGATCAGCTGCGGATCCTCGACAATTGCAGTCAGTTGCGTGTCGGTCAGGTCTATGAGTGATTCACCCAATACCTGCAATTCAATGAATTGTCTCTTGAGTGCACTCTTGCTGGGCTTTGTTTCGGTCACCGGCTAAGCTACCGTGCTACAGCGGCGCGGATTGCGGATTGTAGCGTCATGCAGACATTGAAATTCTTTTCTTCGGGAATAGCAACCGGATGACAGCTGGGACACGCACAACGATGAGCGGCCGTGATATCGAGGATATCGTACGCCTGGTTCTTGCAGAAGCGAGAAAGCACGGCGCCGACCAGGCAGAGGCTGCTGCCAGCCATGACCTGGGAATTGCTGCGACCGCGAGGCTTGGCACAGTGGAGAATCTCGAGTACACCAACGATCGTGGCGTCGGGGTGACCGTTTTTTGCGGCACGCACAAGGGCAGCGCAAGCACTTCCGATTTCAGTCCGGAGGCCCTGTGCGAAACGGTAGAGAAAGCCTGTGCATTCGCCCGCTACACGGAAGACGACCCCTGTGCGGGGCTTGCGGATGCGGACAGGATGGCGACCGGCATTCCCGACCTCGATCTTGCTCACGACTGGCCGCTCGATTCGGAGGAAGCCATTCGCATAGCGGTCGAAAGCGAGGATGCGGCGCGTTCATTCGACAAGCGCATCACCAATTCCGAGGGTGCGACCGTGTCGACGAACAACGGCATTCGTGCCTATGGCAATTCGCACGGATTCATCGCGAGCTATCGCAAGTCCAGTCACAGCATCAGTTGCGTTGTCGTTGGTGAACAGAACGACGTCATGCAGCGCGACTATCACTATACGACCGCGAGGGACCCTGCGGACCTGGAGTCGGCGAAGAACGTCGGCCAGCGAGCGGCAAGGCGCACCATAGACAGGCTGGGCGCAAGAAAGGTCAGGACCTGCAAGGCCAAAGTTTTGCTGGCGCCGGAAATCGCACGTGGTTTCATCGGGCATGCTGTTGCCGCGATCAGCGGCGGAGCGCAGTACCGGCGCTCCTCGTTCCTGTTGTCGGCAGCCGGCGAACTGATATTTCCCCGGTTTCTGCAGATGCTCGAACGCCCGCATATTCAGAAGGGCATGGCAAGCGCTCCGTATGATGCCGAAGGAGTCGCGACCCGCGATCGCGATCTGGTGGTGGACGGCGTACTGCAAGGCTATATCCTCGGCTCCTACTCGGCGAGGCGGCTCAACTTGACGACCACCGGTAATGCAGGAGGCGCGCACAATCTCATCGTTCCCGGCAATTCCAGGGACATGGCATCGCTGGTCCGGGACATGGGTACAGGGCTGGTGGTACACGAGTTGATCGGGCACGGCGTGAATCCGGTGACCGGCGACTATTCCCGCGGCGCCGCGGGATTCTGGGTCGAGAATGGCGAAATTGCGTTCCCGGTGCACGAAGTGACGATTGCCGGCAATCTGCGCAATCTCTATCAACGCATTTTGGCTGTCGGCCAGGACCCGGACCTGCGCGGTGGAATACGTTGCGGCTCCGTGCTGATCGACGAAATGGCTATTGCCGGCGCCTGAGCGTGAATCGCAACAATTGACGGAATTGCTGTCCGGGCCTGCGCTTACTTCCCGTCCTGTTCATCGAGCATATCCGCAAGTGTCCTGTCGCCGACGATACCCGACACGGCATCGTCCAGTTGCGTTCCCAGCGTATTGATGGAGCTGGACCAGGTCGGGTCACGATAAGAGCCCGTCTCGCCTTCACGACGAACGACGTTCAGTATGTCGTTCAGGCGCAGGCGTGACAGTTCCTGGCCGGGAAACAAATTCTCGTCTTCTGTCGTCAGGACCAGGCCTGCTCGTTCGAGAGACTGAACGACCGGCGCCAGGGCGATTGCAGGAATGTTCAGCTTTGAGCTCATGTCGACCAGGGCTATGCCTTTCCCAGGCTCCCGGAACGACCGGCCCACGAGCATCATGATGTTCAGGGCAAGCCGTTCGCGCATGGAATTGGAAAGCCTGGGTTCCTGCCGGCCGATCCTCAGGAACACCGGATTCTGGTGATAGAACGCGAGCTGCGCGCCGATCAGCAGAATGAGCCAGTTCAGGTACAGCCAGATCAGGCTGACGATGCCAATCGCGAACGTCGCGTAGACGGCCAGCGTCCGCACCGAGGTCAGAACGAAGGTGGTGAATATCACCCCCATGGTCGCCCACATGATGCCGCCTGCGAGCCCACCGACCAGCGCCGAGGTGAACCGCACACGAGTATTCGGCATAAACATGTACAGGAACGTGAACACGGCCGATACCATCAGGTACGGCAGGAATTTGCCCACCAGGAGAAAAAGCTCCGCAATGCCCGGTAATTGCTCGAGGCGAGTGACGATGGTATTGCTGCTCAGGGCACCGATCATCGTGAACGCCGTTCCTATGGCGACCGGCCCGATCAGCAATACGACGAAATACTCGGTGAATCGGCGAGCCAGGTTACGCGGTTTGGACACATACCAGACATAGTTAAAACTCGACTCGACCTTTTGTACCGTCGAGACGGCGGTCCAGAGGAAGAATGCCACTCCGATACCGCCGATGACGGAGCTATTGACCTTGTCGACCATGTCGAAAAGTTGGCTCGAGATTTTCTCGGCGTCCGGTCCGAGATGGACCAGGAAGGTATCCAGGTTCTCCCGGAGCTTGCTGAAGACGCCGAGGCCCTTGGCCATGGCGAAGCTGATGCCGAGCAACGGAACGATCGACAGCAAGGTCGTGTACACGAGGCTCATTGCGTGCAATGTCAACTGGCTGGACAGCATGTCTCGAAACATGCCGTACAGGTAACGCAGGATCGTAGCTGCCAGGTCGCCGGGTCGACCGAAGTGATGCAGGTAGTCGCTCCAGATCAGTTTTTCGATTTTTTCCCGAAATCTGTCCAACATGTACGCTTGGCCCGGTGTGATTCTGATTGGCAGCGACTCGCGCCGGCATTGTACCTTAGGCGCACCTGCAGCAAGACCGAAAATCCATGAGTGCATATCCGCAGCGTATCGTCTGCCTGACCGAGGAAACCACGGAGACCCTGTACGAACTCGGGGAAGACTGGCGCATCGTCGGCATATCGGGTTTCACTGTGCGGCCGCGACGTGCGCGGCGGGAAAAGCCCCGGGTGTCTGCGTTCACCAGCGCAAAGATCGCGCGTATCGTCGCACTGAAACCGGACCTGGTGCTGGGATTCTCCGACCTGCAGGCGGATATCGCTGCAGACCTCATACGGCAGGGGATTGCCGTGCACGTCTTCAATCAGCGCTCGGTCAGCGAAATTCTGCAAATGATACGTACACTCGGCGGCATGGTCGGCGCCCAGGCGAAAGCGGAACAATACGTCGCTGGCCTCGAGGACGGATTGAGTAAAGCTGCCGATCGGGCCGCAGCACTGCCGCGGCGCCCGCGGATCTATTTCGAGGAATGGGACGATCCGCAGATCAGCGCCATCCGCTGGGTATCCGAAGTCATTTCGATTGCGGGCGGCGATGACTGTTTTCCGGAACTTGCCGCCAGGTCGCTCGGCAGGGACAGAATCCTTGTTGACGGAGACAAAGTCATCGAACGACAGCCAGACATCATCCTCGGATCCTGGTGCGGGAAGAAATTCCGACCGGAGCGCGTCGCGAAACGCA
>Ga0302046_10002589_pt1 | contig 16789 bp, 15 predicted proteins | sample RVTome_11_FD_200261 | JGI IMG/M metagenome (GOLD analysis project Ga0302046, IMG submission 200261) | Soil microbial communities from uranium-contaminated site in the Upper Colorado River Basin, Wyoming, United States - RVT147D111 (version 2) ...
TGGGAGGCACATCACCACCCGGCTCGCCGCCGCGATGGTCGTCACGGTCCTCACGGCCGGCAGCAGCCTTGCGCTGACAGGAGAGCTGCCGCGCGCCGCGAGGCAGGCTGCGTCGGGTTTCCTCGCCAAGGTCGGCCTGCCCGCTCCGGCCCTCCACATCGTGGCGCAGATACGCGAGATGCCTCCCTACACGACCGGTCAGACCTACGAGCCGACGAGCGGCGAGGCGTTCGCTCCGCCCGGCGAGGACTTCATCAGCGGGTCGAACGGCACGGGCGCTCCGACTTCATCGGACGAGCCCACCGGCTCCGACACGCGATCCGAGGGGTCAAGCGGCGGCGGATCCTCGACAGGCACGACGCCCTCCGGCGACACCACCGGCGACACGACCCAGGACACGACCCAGGACACGACCCAGGACACGACCGAGGAGCCGGGCCCGACCGGCAACGGCGACGGGAACGGATCCGAAGGTGGGAAGGGGGACGGTGGCCCGTCCGGGGAGCCCGATCCGTCCACCGATCCGCCCGGGAACGGCGAACCGCCGACGGATCCGGGGCCGCCCGCAGGACCGGGGCCGCAGGCGCCGCCCGAGGACGGCCAGGAGTCGCCGACCGACCCCGGGCCCCCGAGCGATTTGCCCGACGACGAGGAACCGTCCACGGATCCGGGTCCGCCCGAGCACGCCGGACCACCCGAGGATCCGGGTCCGCCCGAGCACGCCGGACCACCCGAGGATCCGGGTCCGCCCGAGCACGCCGGACCACCCGAGGAGCCGGGTCCGCCCGAGCACGCCGGACCACCCGAGGAGCCGGGTCCGCCCGAGCAGGCCGGACCACCCGAGGAGCCGGGTCCGCCCGAGGAGCCGGGTCCGCCCGAGCAGGCCGGACCACCCGAGGAGCCGGGTCCGCCCGAGCAGGCCGGACCACCCGAGGAGCCGGGTCCGCCGGAGGATCTCGAGCTACCCAGCCAGACAGACGGACCGCAGTAGACCGCTTACGCAGCGGCCCCGTGTCTGACCATCGGAATCACGTCACGCCCGATCCGCTCGATCTGCTCGTCGGGTCCTGGGCCAACCGGCATCAGGTTGAGGTCGCCGAAGCCCATCCGGGTGAACCCTAAGAGCCTCTGGGCGACCTCGTCCGCCTCGCCCGCGATGACATCATCGGGAACCTCGACCGGGCGCTCGCCCACTCGGACGACGATGTTGTAGACGCATCGCACATGGTCGGGATCCCGTCCCGCACGGCCGGCGGCGTCACGGACGCGCTCGCGCATCGTCCGGGCGACGTCCGGTGGCGCGAACCCGAGCGACGGGATCCACCCGTCCGCCAACCTGCCCGTCAATTCCAGCGCCCGGGGCCCGTACGTGCCGAGCCAGATCGGGATCGGCGTGGCGGGCTTCGGTTCGATCCTCGCACCGTCCGTTCGATGGACCCGGCCGTTCACCGTCGCCTCCGGTCGCGACCACAGCTCGCGCGCGATGCAGATCATGTCCTCGAGCCCGTCGATCTTCTCGCGCGGGCTGGGCGGGCCGATGCCGAAGGCGCGGAACTCCTCGTCGGAGTACCCACCGCCGAGCCCGAGGATCAGACGGCCGCCGGAGAGCCGGTGCAGGCTCTCTGCCATCTTCGCGACGACCGCAGGGTTCCGATAGGGCACGGCGAGGACCCGAGACATCACCCCGATCCGGCTCGTCGCCGCCGCGATCCAGCACATCAGCGTCCACGTCTCGAACGTCGGCGGGTCGCCGTGCAGATGGTCCGGGACAGATACGAAATCGAAACCCAATTCCTCCGCCCGCCTGGCGACCGCGACCGGATCCGCACCGGGCGCCGCCGAGGCCGGTACACCGAGTCCAACGATCATCGAGCCATCACCTCTCCGTCCGTCACCGCGGTCCAAATCGCTTGCGCTTGCAAATATTCCCGCGCGCAATAATCTCAGTCGTGGCCGACGGAACGCAAGCCAGCCGGCGACCCCGGGGGATCCGGCTCTCGGACGACGAGGAGCGCGCCTGGCAGGCATTCCTGCACGCCCACCACGATCTGATGAGGGTGCTCGAGGCCGAGCTCGAAGCCGAGCACGGACTGTCGATCGGCGATTACGACGTCTTGGTCCGTCTCGCTCGCGGACCCGAGCGGCGCCTGCGGATGACCGATCTCGCCCAGCGGGTCATGGTCTCGCCGAGCGGTCTGACACGGATGGTGGATCGGCTCGTCGAGCGCGGACTCATCGACCGGTCACGATCTACCCGAGACGCTCGCGTGATGCTCGTCCAGCTCACCGAGGATGGACGCCACCTCGTCCGTCGGGCTGCACGAACGCATCTGCGAGGGATCCGCGAGCACTTCACCGATCGCCTCTCTGACGCGCAGTTGCGCACGCTCGCCGACATCCTGGAGACGATCGCCGGCCCCCACCGATCCCACTGACGTCGGGACGGGTAGGGCTCTTCCACCGCGGCGTCCTCGGCGGTGCTGCAGCCCAGGTGCCCCACGAGATGCTTGCAACGGGTCCCGGGCGACGGCCATACTCGAGCCGAAGCGCACCCTCCATCACCTCTAAGGGATCCGACGATCATGGATGGTCTCAGGCGCGCACCGTTCGGGTACAGCTCCACGAGCGTCCGTGCGCTCTTGGAGGAGCGTGAGCGGATGTTCGAACGAGCCTCCATGAACGCGCAGGCCGCGGAGGATCGCGCCGATCGCCTCGTGTCCGAGCTGCGGGCGACGCAGGGCCGCCTTGGAGACGTCGAGGAGCAGCTGAGGTCGGGGCGGGACTTCGCCGATTCACTCGCCATGGGCCTCGAGCGGTCCGTCACCGAGCGCGGGGCGATGGAGGTGGACCTCGAGGGTCTTCGTCACGAGCTGGATGTGGTGAAGGCGACCCTTGCGACCACGGAGACGATGATCGAGGGCAAGGACCGAGCGCTGCGCGATGCCCTCAGGCACATCGCGACGCTCCAGTCCTCGTTGACCGAGCGGACGGCCGAGCGAGACGATCTCACGGAAGAGCTCACGAAGGCCCGCGACGAGTCGGCCGAGTACAGGGAGTCCTTGCGTACAGAGCAGGCGCGCATGGCCGGTCTCGCGGAGCAGCTGACCTCGTATCGCACCGAGCTCGAGGAGAGAGCCGGCGGTGCTACCCCGCAACCGCAGGCGGAGGCGTCGGCGGAGGCGTCGGCCGAGGCGGGCGAGGGTCCCGCGATCGCGCCCGAGCTCGACGAGGTGCTCCAGCTCACGGAGGAAGCCATCGTCCACGTCATGGAATCGGCCAGGGACCGCGCGGACCGGGAGCTCCGGCGGCTCGACCAGGATCGAGAGCGGCTCAGCCGCGAGGTCGAAGCGATGAGGGGATGGCGTGATAGCGCCGCACCGATCATCGCGCTGCTGCAGTCGACGCTGGCCGACGTCATCCGACAGGCCGACGAGATCGGCCTCCGCGTCGATGAGGTGGTCCGTCCCTTGACCGGCGCCGTGACGCGTCTGGGCTCGCAACTCTCGACGCTCGACGCCCTTTCGATGACCACTCCCGCGTCGGTCGAGCTGGGGAACGAACGATCCGACGGCGTACGCGTCATCGAGCTGTGGGACGAGCAGACGGATGACCGAGGGACGGGACGCGACCGGTAAAGTCGAACCGCCCTCAGTTCAGGTAGCTCGACCCAGCAAGCGCCGGCCGAGCGCAGCAGCGGCCCGTCCGGCCGGTGCCGCGATGGCTCCGGCCTTCCCGCCCCCACCGTCCTTGCTGATGTCCATGTCGATCCCGAGGACGACCAGCGGCCACAGCAAGACGGCAAGGAGCGCGGAGATCGCCCCCCTCCACCCCCCCAGGTTCATGAAGTAGTCGTTGTTGGCGGCCACTATCACTCCCACGAGGAGGTACACGATCGTCAAGACAGCGCCCATCAGCCTCATCGCCGTTCTCCGTCTCTCAGCGCCTATCCGAGACCCTTCCCGGAGCGCCAGCAGACTACTACGACGCATGGGCGACGCGTGGAACGTCCAGGACGTCGTGGGCGTTTCGTCCAGAGCGTGGCGAGCACTTGCTACGGACCTCAGGTCGGGAGCGCGCCGAGCACGGCCGAGGCCTCGGCATCGATGGTCGGGGCGACGGCCGGGGGAACGTAGACCGTCACCATCGGGCGGACCTCGATCGCCGGCAGGTCGCTGAGGCGGACCCGGTTGATCGACGGCTCACCGATCGCGTACGGGCTCGCTTCGTACATGATCAGCTCGTGATCGAAGCCGTAGCTTCCGGCCAGTCGATCCGTCAGGAGCCTCAGCGCGTCGGGGTTGGGTCCGATCCGCGCTCGCCTCTCACCCAGAGCGCCGACCTGCCACAGGATCAATGCGACCGATGGGTCGAGGACGCGACGATAGAGCAGGAACTCGGTCGCCTCGTAGGAGTGGAGGCCCCACCGGGTCGGATCCACGCCGAGGTCCGCGACCAGACAGTCCTCGGCCGAGATCGCCGGAAGCATCGTTGCCGGGTACCCCTCGCTTCGGGCCTGACTGATGGCCGCGTGCGACGGGTTCACGAGCACGCCAGGGTGCCCGTAGAGGGCAACGCATACATCCAGCCCGTGGCGGACCTCCCGAAGGATCATGTCGACCATCGCGCGGTACGTCTCTGTGCGGGCTAGGTCGGCCGAGTACAGGTGATCGAGGGTCTCCGCCGATGCATTCAGAGTGGCGATCCAGCGCGCCCCGACCGCATCGAGCAGGAACAGCACCTTGTCCGCCCGCTCGATGCAGGTTCGGGCCTCCGGTGTCGTGTGGAGGGCGGTGCGTATCCCGGTGCCGACCACCGTGAGCGAGCCTCGAGATGGAGCCTCCGCGCTCACGCGAGGCGTCGGGAGCGATGCGCGATCCCCTGCTCCTGCGGCGAGATCGGTCGCAACCCTAGACGACCCATCCCCTCGGGATGATGTGGACCTTGTCCGGGTGCTCAACGTCAACGAGCGCCTGCAACGTCTTGAAGTCCTTGTCCACGATGGCAGCGCGCGTGGAGTCGTCCAGCCCGTACTCGTCGAACGCAGCTTCCCGTCGTTCCTCGTCGAGGACCCGGTTGACGAAGTCCGAATCCACCTCCAACCGGTAGAGGAAGTCGGTGATCGGCGTGTTCCTCGGCATGGCACCCCCCTTCCCCTGCCCACCCGGACCGAAGGTATGCGCGGGGCGCCGAGGGGTCAAGTCGGGTCGACGGCCCTTTGCGGGCCCCTGACGACGACCTAGACTCAGTCGATGCCGGCCTGCCCGAGTTGCGGTCAGGACAATCCCGCGATCGCCCGATACTGCCTGGCGTGCGGCACGGAGTTGGGAGGGACAGCACCGCCGATCGGCCCGGAGCGTAAGGTCGTTACCGTTCTCTTCTGCGACCTCGTCGGCTTCACGACGCGTTCGGACAAGTCCGATCCCGAAGACGTCCGTGCGATGCTCAGCACCTACTTCAACCGACTCCGGAAGGCGATCGAGCGCTTCGGCGGCACCGTGGAGAAGTTCATCGGCGATGCCGTCGTCGCGGTCTTCGGAGCACCCGCCGCCCATGAGGACGACGCCGAGCGGGGCCTCCGGTGCGCCTTCGCGATGCTCCGGGCGATCGACGAGCTGAACGAGGCGAACCCCGGCCTCGATCTCGCCGTGCGGATCGGCATCTCGACGGGGGAAACACTCGTCGTCGCCGGCTCGGCCGCGGCCGCCGAGGGGATCGTGACGGGCGATGTGGTCAACACCGCCGCACGCCTGCAGGAGGTCGCCCCGATCGGGGGGGCGATCGTGTCGGAGGCCACGTATCGGGCCACCAGACACCTGGCTGAGTACCACGAGCTGGAGCCCGTCCTGGTCAAAGGCAAGGCCGACCCGCTGCGCCTTTGGCGGCCCATCGGGCTGCGGAGTCGCTTTGGAGCCGACGTGGATCGGCAGGTCCGAACGCCGTTCATCGGGCGAGAGGACGAGCTCGAAGTGGTGAAGCGAACCTTCCACCGGGCCCTTCGAGAGCCCTCGATCCAACTCGTCACGATCATGGGCGAGCCCGGTGTCGGCAAGAGCCGCCTCGTACAGGAGTTCTTCTCACATATCGACGCGCTGCCGGAGCTCGTCTTCCGGAGACACGGGCGTTGCCTGCCCTACGGGGAGGGCATCACGTACTGGGCGATCGGTCAGGTCGTGAAAGCGCACGCCGGCATCTTGGACTCGGATCCGCCGGAGACCGCCGCGGCGAAGCTCGACTCCGTGTTGGAGGCTACGCTCTCGGGATCCGGCGAGCGCGACTGGATCAAGGCCAGGCTCGGCCCCCTGGTGGGCGTGATGCCCGAGGAGCGACTCAGCTCCGACCGATCCGAAACGCACGCGGCGTGGCGAACCTTCTTCGAGGCCGTGGCCTCGGTCCACCCGTTGATCCTGGGGTTCGAGGATCTGCATTGGGCCGACGCTCCCATGCTCGAGTTCGTGGAGCACCTCGTCGGCTGGTCGAGCGATGTTCCCATGCTGGTGCTGTGCACGGCCCGCCCCGAGCTGTTCGAGCGCCGACCCGGATGGGCAGGCGGCCAACGCAACTCCATGACGATCTCGCTCGCTCCCTTGTCGATGGAGGAGACCGCGCGACTGGTCTCGCTGTTGCTGTCCGAGCCGATCCTTCCCCTCGAGTCCCGCGCCACGCTATTGGAGCGCTCCGGGGGGAACCCCCTTTACGCGGAGGAGTTCGCACGGATGGTGCAGGACAGGGTCCTGCCTGAGGAGTTCGCCTTCCCGGACTCGGTGCATGCGCTGATCGCCGCCCGCCTGGACGCGTTACCGCCCACACTCAAGGGGCTCCTGCAAGACGCGTCCGTCATCGGGAGGGTGTTCTGGTCGGGCGCGGTGCGGTCCCTGTCGGATCTCGACGAGCAGGCGGTGCAAGATGGGCTCCACGAGCTGGCCCGGCGGGAGCTCGTCCGACCGGTGAGGAACTCCTCGGTGCAGGACGAGTCCGAGTTCGGGTTCTGGCACGTCCTGATCAGGGACGTCGCGTACGGTGGGATCCCCCGCTCGGCTCGCGCCGGGAAACACCGAGCGGCCGCAGAGTGGATCGAGCGATTGGTCGGCGACCATCCGTCCGAGCGGGCCGAACTCCTTGCGTACCATTACGGGCAAGCCCTCGAACTCGCAGAGGCCTCACGGCTCCGCCAGGTGATACCCGAGCTGAGAGAGAGGTTCGTTCGATCCCTCTTGCTCGCGGGCGAGGCAGCCATGAACCTCGACATCGGGAGGGCGGCCGACCACTACGAACGCGCTCTCGACCTGCTTCCTCAGGATCATCCGGAGCGAGCGAAAGTCCTGGCCATCGCGGCTCTCGCGGCGGCGAGGTCCGGCCGGTTCGATGTTGCCGAGCGCGGATACGAGGAAGCCATCGCGTTGGCAGAAGCGGCCGACAGCCGGCAGGAAGCGGGGGACGCCATGGTGGGGCTGGCCGGCGTGCTGTGGCACCGTGGAGAGACCAGCAGGAGTGGGGAGGTTCTCGCCGGCGGCATCCGGCTACTCGAGGCGGCGCGCCCGAGTCGGGAGCTCGCGAAGGCGTACACGGAGGAGGCCATCATCTCGGCGAGCTCGGGACTGCTCGACGACGCGGTCGCATGGTCCAACAAAGCCCTCGAGATGGCGGATCAACTCGGGCTCGTGGAACAGCGGGCTCGGGCACTGGCCTTCCGAGGAGGGGCGCGATGCGAGCTGGGGGATCTGGGCGGGCTCGACGATCTCCGCGAGGCGTTGGCGGTCACGAGGGAGTTGGGCAGCGTCCGGGAGGTCGCGCAGGTGCAGGCCATCCTTGCCGGCGTCCTCTGGGCCACGGACGGTCCGATGGCCTCGAAGGACGCCTTCGAGGCCGGGATCGAGGTGGCCGCTCGCCGCGGCATCACGGACATGAGCATGGCGATCCGTTCGCAGCTCCTCGGCCCCCTCTTCGATCTCGGCGAATGGGACCGCCTCCTCCAGACGGCCGAGCAGGTCGTCGGTTGGTTCGAGGCGCGCGGTGGGGGCTACTTCGAGGTGGTCGCGCGAACGTCGAGCGCACGGGTTGAGGTCTACCGTGGCCTTGCGCCCTCGGTGTCCTCCTCGGACCTCGTGTCTTTGGTGCGGACGATCGGCGACGTGCAGGTCCTGATCCCTGGGCTCGCCGTCGCGAGCCTGGAGGAGTGGAGGAACGGGAACCGAGCGGCGGCTACCGCCCTGGTCGAGGAGCTCCTGCAACTGACGAGCGATCGGTCGTCGTGGTACCTCGTCCCCTTTGCACCAGACCTCCTTCGCGTGTGTCTGCGTGAAGACAGACTCGACCTCGCGCAGCGAGTGATCGACAATCTTCGCGACGGCGCCAGGAGGAACAAGCTCTGCGTGACTACCGGTAGGGCGCTCCTGGAGGAGGCGGGCCGTCGATACGACGTGGCGGCGAGGTTGTACGCGGAAGCCGCATCGGGCTGGGGGGAGTTCGGATCCCTGCTGGAGCAAGCCTTCGCTCTGTGGGGAGAAGGACGCTCCCTCGTCGAGCTGGGCACAAGCGATGCCTCCGATCGACTGCAGAGCGCAGGCGACATCTTCGCCGCGGTCGGCGCTGGCCCGCCGCTGGTTGGGTTCCAGCCTTCGCTCGCTCCGGCGTCCGCAGATCTTCGAGCGCCTTCTTCTTCGGACTGAGGGTTCGCCCCTGCGGCGCTGCCCGGTCCTCCAGCACCGACCCGCGTGAGGTAACCGCCGCGGGAGCGCTCGGAGCGCATCGCCATGAGACGGGGAGCGGGATGATGTTCTCGGAAGGACGGTTGACATCGACGAGGCCCTGAGGGACCGTCGGGCAAACCCATCAAGTCGTAGAGGGTCGGATGGACCGCCCGCCATGGATCGCACCGCCCGCTCCCCCGGGCCCCGTCCTTCCCGCACCGCCCCCTCCCCGTCTCCCCAAGCCCACCGATCGGTGGTCGCGACGTCGGAGCGTCATCCTGGGGATCGCGATCGTTGTGGCGATCGCGTCGATCGCTGCGGTCGCGAACCTCGATCCGGTCCGAGACGCCCTCGGCATGCGCGCCACCTCGTATCGGTTCCTCGACTTCAATCCCGACGGGACGCCGTTCACCTGGGACCCTTGCGGCGAGATCCACTACGTCGTCAACGACCCGCCGCCGGGAACGCTAACGACCGTGCACGAGGCTATTGCTCGCGTGTCGGAGGCGACCGGGATCCCGGTCGTGTACGACGGGCTCACAGAGCGAGGCACGGACACGTACTTCCGTATGCAGTTCCAGAGACCCTTCGTACTTGGGCAGAGCCGTTCCTGGGAGCCGGTGCTGATCGACTGGATCGACACGGAGCACTTCCGGACGCTCGCGGGGACCCGCCATGCGGCCGCGTTCGGCACGCCATGGACCCCCGACGGCGATCTCGAGGGAACCTACGTCAGCGGGCTCGTCGCGATCGATGAGGGCCTCCGGATCCCTCGGGGATTCCGATCGCGGTACAGCCTCGGTGTTGTGTTGATGCACGAGCTCGCGCACGTCATGGGCCTCGCGCACGTTGCGGACGGTGACGAGCTGATGTGGTCGGCCGACGTGCCGAACGCCGACCCGATGCCCGACCTTCTCCAAACCGACTGGGGGCCGGGAGACCGGGTAGGGCTGCGAAAGGTGGGTCGCCAGGCGTCCTGTCCGGCGGCCTGACATCTGATCCAAGGTGGTTTGCAGCGCTCGCGACGCGGGGGGCCGCTCAACGCCTTCGGGGTGCACCCATCGTGACAGTGGTGAGCGGCAGCTTCTGAGCCAGCAGAGGAGACGCAGCCCTCTTGGGTCCAACGAGGTCTGCTCTCAGACTGCCTGCACCGACGGTCACGCTGGCCACCGTACGAACCGCGCTGGACAACGACGGGCCGGAGCGACCGCCGAGCAAGGTCTCGTTCACCTGGGTTTCGCTTTACACGGCGACGGATCGAGACCGACTCACGCCCGCCCCTTCTGTCTGTTAGCTGCCGGACGCCTCTGGATCTGCGTCCTCGGCCTGACCACCAGCGTGGGCCTTGCCGGCGGCCATGTGCTCGAGCGCATGCTCCGGCGGCCCGCCGCCGTGGCCGACCGCGACCATCGGCTTGCCGCAGTCGCTGTGGGCGGCCTCTTGGATCTGGGTTGGGGTACCGTCCGCAGCCACGGCGCTCACGTAGTCGCCATGCGTCCAGTTTCCCGGGAGCGGCGCGACCGTTATGAGATCGCACGATCCGGCCTTCTGGAACCGCTCGATCGGCCCGCCGTGCACACCGGCGTCCTGCTCGGTTCCCTCAGCCTTGTCGTCCTCGCCGGCGGCGAAGAAGACGCCGGCCGTGGCGACCCCCGACACACCGAGAACGAACGTGACCACGAACGTCAGAACGCCTCGCTTCACGGGGCCTCCTTATCCGACCAGCCTAGATTCGGCCGAACCGAATCCCCGGTCAATCGACCGATCGGCCATTTCGCGGCCGGACGACCTAGGACGCCGAAGGTGAGAGCCGGCGGCGCGACGGGTCCGGCGCCGCGGCTGAACGGCCGGTGTTCTGCGGTCCGGCCGCGACGCTCTTCACGGTGATCGCGACCACGCGCTTCGCCCCCTCGTCGCCCGCGCGGGCGGCGGAGCACCGGCCGGGTAGGCGAGCGGGACCTCCTGGCCCGCGACCCATAGCACGAGATCGAGCGTCCGGTCGAGCTCGTCCAGCACGTCCGCGGCAATCGCCTCGTCCCCACCGCCTCCAGGTACGCCTGCGCGACCTGGCGATCGGCCTTCGCGAGCGAAAGCTGGACGTTCTCCAAGAAACGAGAAGAACGCCCACCGCCGGTCAGGGATCGTGTCGCAGACGGTTGCTGGTCGTTAGTCGTCGGGCATCGAGCGGCGATCGCCGACCGGGCCCTCGGTGAGCGGGAAGGCGAGCGAGCCGGCATGGACCCACCACTCCATCACGTCGTAGGCGAGCCGCCCCGCAACAACGGATGGGTCGCCGTCCGACAGCCGTGCGGCCTCGGCAGCGTCGCAGGCGAAGATCGACATCCCGCGATACGACGGGTCGCTCTGCTCATCGAACGGCCCGTTCACGACCACCGCGCCATGCCGCCTCAGCTCGGCGCGGTAGGCGAAGTGGCGTGCCTGGAGCGCGTCGAGTTCCTCGTCCGACATCTCCGGCGCATCTGCCAGCCGCCGCAGGACCACGATCGTGTAGACGTCGAACGCGTCGGGGTCGTTGGGATCGCGTGTCATCGGACTCCTCCCAGGCTACGTCGCGCAGCTCTCTGAAAGAGGTCTGACCAGCGATCCGCGTGCTCTCCTCGTCGACCTGATCGCCTGGCTCGAGCTCGGCTGACCCGGTCGTGGACGCAAGACGAATGCCCTGTACCAGCGAGATCTAGACATCCGAGACCGAGTCGTTGCATGTAAGTGACGATCGTGAGCAGGCCTGCAAGCGCCGCGTATCGGTACTGCAGGCGAAGCCGGGCCTACGCGAACGCCATTACCAGCAGCAGACCGACCACGCCCATCAGATCCCACAGCGACACCGGCATCCGCACCACGACGCTCCCACCTCGCACGTATGGCCCACGGGCCGGAGACACACCGCTACCCGACAGCCTCACCGGCTCGCACGAGCGTTCCAGCCGGGACGATTCGGTGTCAACGCTGCCACCCGGTCAAAGGGCCCGAGGATGTCCACGCGTTTCACACGCTACGTTGGCGCAGTGAACCATCCGGCAGCGCCGCCACTTCGCTTGTCTATGCGTCCGTCGGCATCCCTATCCGAACCAGTGGGATCGACCAGTGGGATCGGCCCAGCCCCACCGTTGCGCGTCGGCGTAGGCGGGATACGCCTGCGTATAGCGGGCGCTCCCTGCTTCTCGCGCTCGTCCGCTCCAGGCATGCTGTCTCAGCGCCCCGTCCACGCCGGCGCCGTGACGGCCGTGATGCCCTCCCCGCCGGTGTTGGGGGCCAGCACGCTGGCTTCATTCGACTCGGTCATGACCCGGACGTAGTAGTAATGGGCCGTGGCGGACTTCAGAATCGGTTCCCACTCGACGACGGGGTCGTCCGCGACCAGGCTGGCGGCGACCTCCCCACCGTCGGTGATGATCTCCACCAGCGTGATGGCCTGGCCGTCCGGGTCCCTGATTGAGACCGAGGCCTGGTAGGTGGTCGCCGGCGAGAGCGTCGAGCCCATGACCTTCCCGTTCAGTGTGTAGTGGACGCGCAGGTTCGGGTCGACAGTGGCGTAGCCGCGTCCCGCGGCCATGGCTTCGTACAGGGCGTCCGGCGTCAACTGCCGCGCCAGCAGCACGGTCCGCAGCGGCAGGCCCGAGATCCAGTCGCCGGTGTGGGTGTCGCTGTTGGCCGCGGGCATGACGTGCCAGCCGGCGTCCAGCGCCTTGACGTAGCTGTCCTCGGTGTAGAACCAGGAGTCGTTCCAAACCTCGATGAGCCCCATGCCCACGTCCCGATGCTCGTCAAAGAAGTCGAACCCCCAGAACTCGTTCGACACGTAGGTGGGGTGGTTCCATTGCCCGACGGCCCCGGGCTGTCCCGACAGCCAATCGTAGAAAGCAGGCACGGCCTCCCGGGGGGCTCCGTGGCACCCGGGCGATTCGCGCCGGTCCGGATCCACCGGCATCGGCGGAAACTCGCGGGTGTTGAACACGTTGATCTCACCGGCACAAGCGATCCAGAACTCGTATCCGGCCATCGCGACGAAGGTAGGCGACGTGAACTCCTCGGCAGCGGCGAGGTTGTCCTCCCACTCCTCCGGTGAGATCCAGTACACCCCGTACGAGTCGTGCTCCGTCGTCGCCAGGAAATCGGCCCCGGCGGCTATGGCGGCCGCATAGGCGTCCCGGGGCGTGCCGACGCCGTCGGAATAGCTCGTATGTGTGTGGAGGTCGCCGAAGTAGAGGTCGTATGGGATGGTCGAGCCCTGCCGCGGCCGAGCCGCGACCGCGGTTGTCGTCGTGGGCAGCACGAGCAGGCAGGCGATACTGGCAGCCAGGATCGTTCGAGGGAGCCTCATCGATGCACCTCCTGATCGGGGTCAGGGCGCACGGTCGATCCAACCATAAGGTTGAACCGTGGGTCAAAGCGAGCTGGGCAGCGTGAGGTCCAACAGCTCGTTCCGGACTGTTCGGACGAACCGCTCGGCGATGGCGGTGGCCTTGGGAGCGCGGATCGGCGTCAGAATCACCCGGGCATCTTCGGTTCTGAACACCTCGTCGAACGCGCTTGTGAGCCTGGCGTCGCGGTCACGGATCAGGAACCCGACGGGCCTGGCTCTGCCCGTCGCAGTACGCTCTGTCTCGGCTCCTAGATCCGGCGCGCGGCGACGCCCTGTTCGCGATGCGCGAACCTGACCGCCGCGGACGCGGGGATCAACTGCTGGAACGACAAGTACTTCTGGGACTTCTGGCGACCGCGACACGCGATCCGGCGGGCGGCTGAGGATGGCAACCCCGCGACGGCGCCAGACCCGTCGTGGGTCCCGCTGCTCACCGCGCCGTACCCGGAGCACCCGTCGGGCACCTCTGCCAGGACGGTTCACACCTGGGTGTGCTCCAACGGTTCTTCGGCACGGACAGGATCCGGTTCGGCGTGACGAGCGTTCAGTTCCAAGGCGAGGTGCGGTACTACGACCGGTTCTCAGACGCGTTGAAGGAGATCATCGACGCGCGCATCTGGGCCGGGCTGCACTACAGAACCGCCGACGTGCAGCCGCTGATCCTCGGCAGGAGGGCGGCCCACTACATGGCGAAGCACTACTTCCAGCCGGTCGCGTCAGGAGGGTGATCGCGCGGGGACCGCGCTTCGCGCGGTCCCCACACCAAGGGGAAAGCCCATGGCGTGGAATCCTCAACCCTATCGGCATCCCAAGGGGAATCGCCAGCGGCGACCGTGGGCGGGATCGGAGCCGTTGCGTTCGCACGCGGCGCTGTCCTCGCTGTAGTAGGAGATCCTGCCTTCGTGACGGGCACGCTTCGGCGCCGACGCCACTCACGTCGTCCTGGGAAGAACGCGCTCCACACGGGATCGATAATGAAAGATCCAGACCCTCTTGGGGGAGCGTTTCATGACGGCTCGCGGAGGGAGACCGCCGGTCGTTGCGATCGTCATCCATCCGACACCGGAGCCCGGGGAGAGGCTCGCCACGGTCCGACCGACGAAGGCACGAAGGATGACGATCGCCGACGTGCTCCGAGAACGACGAACGCTTCACCTTATTGAGGGCTGCGGCGACCTCGGCTGGTACCGATACCGGCTCGAGGCCGAACCGGGGACCACGGTGCCGACATCAAGAGGCGGGCGACAGCGGAGCCGCGAGGTCGCGTTCTGTGAGCAGGTTCGCGTACCAGTCGTCCGCGGTCATCTTCGCGTGGATCACGTGCCTTCTGACCTGGACTCTTCCTCGTGGGGCGGGCAGGACTTGAACCTGCGACCGACGGATTATGAGTCCGCTGCTCTGACCTACTGAGCTACCGCCCCTGGCTGGCGACTCTACCGCGTCAACGGCAGCCCTCACTCGATGTCGGCGACTCGGGGCTCGTCCGGTCTGTTAGGGATGGTGTCCGGGGTGGTTCTCCGCGCGTCTGCGGGGCCTCGGATACGGAAGGAGCGACAGGACGACCCGCGAGGACGGACCGCGGCGGCGGGTGCACACTCAGCCGAAACGGACGGAACCAGCTACTCGAGCTCGAGAAGGTGCGACGCCACGTCCATGACGCCGCGCTCGATCTCGGATAGACGATCGTCGAGCGCGAGCACGGCGTCGTAGGCGCGACGGCGGGCGTCGTTGAGGTCACGCTGGATCGAGGTCAAGCGGGCCTGCACCTCCGCGAGGCGGTCAGCGCTGTCGGCGGCTCCCCCGCTCTCGGCACCGGTCAGGTCGAGCAGGCCGGACGTGGACGAGTCCAGCCGTTCGAGGAGCGAGTAATCGATCAGGCCGTGCGAGGGCGTGAATCGACGCGTGGCGGCAGTCGCCGGAACGACCTCACGGAGCTTGCGCTGGTGGTCCAGCAGCTGCTGCATGATGTCGCCGTGATGGCCGTTCACCGTTGCCTCCAAGTCCGCCGTGTCGGTCATCCGATCCCGCTCCTCCCCCACGCAGTGATGGTAGGTCCAAAGCATGGGTGACTCAATCGGACCTTGGGCGGTACATCGAATGGTCACCTGCGAGGGACCGAAAGGCTCGAGCTGAGGGTCGGCTGTGCCTCTGGCTCCCAGGCACTCCACAGGTCCTTCACAGGATCGAGCGGTACCGTGGGCCCATGGGCAGGAAGACCGAGCCCGGGTCCTCGCCGCGGATCCTGGTCGTCGACGACGAGCCGAGCATCACCGACCTCGTTTCGACCGTGCTCCGCTACGAGGGCTTCCACGTCGAGACCGCCCCGACGGGTCGCAAGGCGCTGAAGGCCGCCCTGCCGATCATCCGCGACCTCGCGTCGCAGACGGTGTGAACCCGCCGGGAACGACCGGCCGAACGCCGACCTCGTCGAGGTGGTGTAGCAGGTCGGCGGGATCCTGGTACACGCGGTAGGCGCCCGCGCGCTCCAGCTCGTCCTGTCCGTAGCCGCCCGAGAGCAACCCGACGCCCAGGGCCCGTGCCCGTCGCGCGGCGAGCAGGTCCCACACGCTGTCGCCGACCACGACCGAATCCTCGATGTTCACACCGAGCCGTTCGGCGGCCGCGAGGAAGAGATCGGGATCCGGCTTCGCGTGTCCGACCAGATCCCGAGTGACGACGGGGACGTCGCTTCCCACCCCGAGCAGGTCGATCACGGGGCGGGCGGACTCCTCGTAGCCGCTGGTCGCGATCGCCCAGGGGACGTTCATCTCGGAGAGGTACATCAGGAGCTCGCGCGCCTCCGGCAGCGGTCGCACCTGCCCGAGGCGCCTCGCGTACGCGGCGCCGTGCAGCTGCCGCAGCCGAGCGGCGTCCTCGGCGGTCACCTCCCGGCCCGTCTCGCGGAGCAACGCGTTGGCGAACAAACCGCCGCTCATCCCGATCCGGCGGTGGATCCTCCAGACCGAGACCTCGATCCCCGCCTCGTCGAGCGCCTCCTGCCAGGCGAGGACGTGCTGGTAGACGCTGTCCACGAGCGTGCCATCCAGGTCGAACAGGAAGGCAGGCGGACCTTCCAGGCGATCGGGCCTTCGTGAGGACATCGGGACACATCTTCACGCAGACCGGCCGCGGCGGCGAGCCCGATGGCTTGCCGGCCGAGCGGCGGGTCCGGCCCGCGTTCAACGCTCGAGATGACGCTCGCCCTGTCCGACGTAGATCTGCCGAGGTCGGCTGATCTTCTGTTCGGGGTCAAGGAGCCCCTCTTCCCATTGCGCGAGCCACCCCGGCGTCCTTCCGATGGCGAACAGCACGGGGAACATCTCCACGGGGAAGCCCATCGCGAGGTAGATGATCCCGGAGTAGAAGTCCACGTTCGGGTACAGCTTGTGGTCGATGAAGTACTCGTCCTGCAGCGCGATGCGTTCGAGCTCCAGGGCGATGTCGAGCAGCGGGCTCGGCCCCGTCACGTCGAACACTTCCTCCGCAACCTTCTTGACGATCTGCGCTCGGGGGTCGAAGTTCTTGTACACACGGTGGCCGAAGCCCGGCAGGCGGAACTCGCCTGCCTTCACGCGGTCGATCTGGTTCGGGATGTTCTCCTTCGTGCCGATCTTCCACAGCATCCGAAGGACTTCCTCGTTCGCTCCGCCGTGCAGCGGACCGTACAGCGCCGCCGTCGCGGCAGCCATCGCCGAGTAGGGGTCCGCGTGCGCGCTGC
>Ga0302046_10002590_pt1 | contig 16787 bp, 14 predicted proteins | sample RVTome_11_FD_200261 | JGI IMG/M metagenome (GOLD analysis project Ga0302046, IMG submission 200261) | Soil microbial communities from uranium-contaminated site in the Upper Colorado River Basin, Wyoming, United States - RVT147D111 (version 2) ...
CTTTCCCGCCTTCCTCAGCCGATCCGCCGCCAGGGTTTTCAAGTGGGGGTTCTTGTCGCGACCTCCGGTCCGCATGAGGCCTTTGAGCGCGGCGGCGGCATCCTCGGGGCTTTCGCCCTCGGTCTTGAGCCGCATGAGCTCCTTGTAGGCGAAACGGTCATTGGGCTCGATCGAGAGAAGCTTCTCGTAGGTGCTCACCGCTTCTGAGATTCGGCCCTCCTTCGCCTCGGCGGCCGCGAGCCCCCGGAGAAGCCACGGGTCGTCGGGAAAGATCTCGAGCGCCGCCCGCGCGGTGGCTGCCGCCTCGGCGGAAGCGCCGAGCTTCGATTTCGCCATCACCAGGCGCGAGTAATGGTACCGGTTCGGCCGTCGATCGACGAGCTCGCGGTAGCGCTTCACCGCCTCCTCGAAATCGCGCGCCTCGAACGCGAGCTCCGCGCTCTCCGAGAGCACCGCCTCGTGAAAAGGCTCGAGACGCCGTGCGCGATCGAGAAGAGACCGCGCCTCGTCGAGCTTCTTCAACCGCCTTTCGACTCCCGCCGCCAGGGCGAGAAGCTCGGCGCTGTCCGGAAAGCTCCGTAGCCCCTCGAGAGCCTGCTCCTCGGCCTCCCCGAGCGATTTCGAGGCGATGAGCCTTCGAAGAGAGCCGAGGAGGTGCCGGAGCTCTGAAGGCGCAGCCATGCCGGAGATACGATAGCGTCATCAGGCATCGGCTGGCGAGCGGAGGCGGTAGGCTGGATTGGATCCACCGATTCCCGCGTTCTTTCCAGGAGGTCGCTCGGCAGTCGGTCGTTCGGGACGGTACGAGACGCCCTGGAAAGGCTCACGGGGACAATGCCTCAGCGCTCTCGATTCCAAGAGCTGCGATCAACGCTTCGTCCAATTGGCGCAGCTTCGCCGGTGAAAGCGTCCCGACGAAGTCGGTTAGAGCCGACTCGGGAATGCTTACGAGCTCGTCGCAATGGAGGGCGCTTTCATGCTTGAGCCCCTCCTCGATGCCCACCGGCACCTGCGTAGACAGGCCGTGGCGCACCGAGTAAACGGGGGCGCAGATGACCGTGGAGAATTTCGATTCGATCAAGACCTGACGACTCAGCACGGCGAACACCCGCGATTTCTTCGGTTCTCGGGCCGTCGGCTTCGTCACGCGATAGAGCTCACCGCGCCTCAAAGATCCACCTGATACTTCAGCACGTCCTCGGCCTCCTCGTTGAGCTCTTCCGCATGCCGATTGATCGCCTCAAGGTCTTTCAAATCTCGGGATCGTTGGGCCCGGCGGAGAACGCTTTCTCGAAGCAGCCGCTCAATCGTCTCCGACCGGCTCCCACCCTTGGGCGTAAGTCGGTCGACCGCCTTAACCACGCTCTCGGAGAGTGTGATAGATGTCTTACGTTTCATACTCCCATAGTAGGATAACCACTTCCCGAAGGCAATCGACGCACGAGAGGATCTCGACGCTTGCGCTTCGTCCGGGTCTCGGCAGCCATCGGAGCGTAACCGAGATGCTTCGCGACCGACGAATCCCTCGGTGGTGGCTCGGTTTATGGCGGGCTCAACGTCGCTCTGCAGTTACTGCAGAAGGGAGCGCCCTCTCTTCGTCACGCGGCTGCATCAGACCTTCTCGTATCGCTTGCTCCAGGAGGCGCCCCTTCGCCGCTTCTCCCAAATCGCGGGTCAGCTTGTCGAAGTCCCCGCGGCTGCGAATCTCGGAGAAAGCCTTCTGCGGGTTGATATAGACGACTGCCGTCTTTTGCTGCGACACGAGTCGAAGGACGTTCATCAGCGTTCCGCCGCTTTCTCCATCCCAAATCAGGAGCCCCAGCGTGGCCTCTCTCGCCATCTCTCGGTCTTTGGAGGCGTAGTAATCGAAGTCTCTCTTGGCATGGGAAGGCTGGATTCTGCGAAGCTTCCAACCTCCGACGTTGTTGCGTGGAGTCTCGCCGGCGCAGAACACCTCGACGAGGTCGTAACCTCGCGAGATTAGATACCCCTGGACGGCCTTATCCGCTCCGTTGGCATCCCCGATCAAGACGGGGAGCTTCTTGTCGATAATTCGCTCCAGGCGAAGTTGCACGCCGACATCGAGTCTGCGAATGCCACGAGATCCGGAGATAAAGACGAGGCTCACCGATGACTCCGAGCTCGCGTGACTGTGAGCGCAAAGACATCGGCCGCGCCTCCGTGGTCGTAGAGGAGAGCGGTAATGGCGTTCATCGTGGCGCCGGAGCGAAACAAGTCGTCCAAGAGGAGAACGCTCCTGGCTTCTACGATAGCACGGTCGACGTCGTGAATACCCGAGAGCAGCTTCCACCGCTCGTCGTACTGATAAATGTCTTTGAGCTCCGGCACTTCCCTGGTTCGCCGGACAGTGGACGGGGAGAACTGAACATTCAGCTCCTTGGCAAGCGGCTCTCCTACTGCAAGAACCGGCTGGAGGCGCCTCGCTCTCGAAGCTGGAACCGGGAGGAGAATATCAACGGGAGGACCCCAGGACCGGACGTAGAAAGCCGCGACCTCCACGATCTCACCCACAGCCGACGGGTCGTTCTTGTACTTCAAACGGTACAAAAGCTCACCCGCGGGCGACCGCTCGGTGTCGAACCGGGCGTGTCCGTACTCGTCATCGCCCAGAAACGTGCTCCGAATTGTATGAAGGTCGAGCGCGTACCCTTCGCGCCATCGTCCTGGTATCCTCACCGCTTTGAAGGGAATCATGAGTTCGCCCCTTTCGAGCCGCCCCGTCGAAGTATGAAGACGACAAATGGAGCATGAGACCTCCTTGGCCCGAGTCGAAGTTCATCCAAAGCCCGAACCTTGCCGCGGGTTCTCGACGTCCTTGTGGCGATCGTGGAGCTCCGTCGATGCCCGTCGAAAGGCAGCCGAGCGGCCGCCATAGACCCTGCGAGCCGCGACACGCGCGTCGTCAAGCCGCGGGAAGTCGGTCGGAGCGCGTTGATTTGACGCCGGTAGGGATCCCGAAGGCCAGACAGCCTGGTGGTATCCTCGATTCTATGCAGGCGGAGCGAATCCCGGTCGCCTGGTGCACGACGGGGGCCGCTCGCGAGGCGTTCGATCAAGGCTCCCTGAAGCATCCAGTGACGTGGACGTCGCCCGAGGATCCGTTCGGGGACAAAGCGGTGGCGATCCTCGACACCCGCGCGTTCGGCAGTGCGCGGGCTCTCCTGGCGGCGCGATCCGGACGGCCCGCGTGCCTGGTGCTCGTTCTGTGTGGGCCGGAGGAAGTGCCCGAGCTGGTCGGCGAGCTCTACGTCACGGATGACATCGCCCTTCACGAGACGCCGATCTCCCTTCTGGAGTTCCGGCTGAATCGTCTCGTCGGGGGGGAGAACGCCGGTCGCGACAGCCTCACGGGCCTCTTCCAACGAATGGTGTTGTTCGAATCGATGCAGCAGGCCGTCCAGGATCCGGATCGCATGCCGCTGAGCCTCCTGATCGTGGATCTGGACCGCTTCAAAGAAGTAAACGACCTGCAGGGGCACGCCGTGGGAGACGACGTCCTCAAGCAGGCGGCGGTCCGCATCACCCGAGCGGCCCCGGGGGGTGCGGTCGTGGCACGCTTCGGCGGCGACGAGTTCGCAGTCCTTCACACGATGGGCGCGCCCGACGCCGTGGCTGTCGCGGACCGGATTCGAGCGGAGTTCAAGGCCGCTCCGATGCACGGTATGGAGGTTACCGTGAGTATCGGCTGTGCGACGGCGAAGGTCCCATGCCAGTCGCTCTTCAGCCCTGCCGACGAAGCTCTCTACACCGCCAAGGCCAAGGGCCGGGACTGCGCCATACATTACGACGAGATCGCGCGCCGCGCTCGTGAGGAGAACCGAGACCCGGCCCTCGAGAGTTTCGAAAACCGCACGCGGGTCATCGCCGAGAGGGTGGCGGAGCTCATCGCCCAACGTGGACGGAAGCTGTTCGGGGAGCTCAAGGAACAGGCCGACGTCGACGTTCTCACGGGTCTCTTCAGCCGCCGCTACCTGGACCGCCGCCTGCCAGTCGAGCTCGAAGTCTCGACCGATCGGAACATGCCTTTCACCGTCGCCCTTCTGGACATCGACCACTTCGGAGCGGTGAACAAGACCCACGGATTTCCGACGGGGGACAAGGTTCTCAACCAGGTCGCCGCTCGCATCCGCGCCAACACCCGGTCCGAGGACTGGGCAGCCCGTTACGGTGGTGAGGAGATCTGCGTGGTGATGCTCGGAGCTTCGATCGAGGTCGCCCGGCCAGCTCTCGAGCGCATTCGATCGGCCGTGGCCGCAGAGACCTTCCGCACTACCGGTGGCCAGGAGATCGCGATCACCGTGAGCGGAGGCGCCGCCGAGCGCGACGGCGATGAGAGTCTGCTGACCCTCATGGAACGGGTCAGCCGCAATCTGCTTTCCGCCAAACAGGGAGGTCGGAACCGGATCGTAACTTGATAGGGAGGTTCCAGATAGACGAGGCTCAGCTCATGGATTGGCGTTTTCTTCGATCGAAGTTCGCGGGGACGCCCAGGGATAGGGACCGGGCATCGCAACTCCCTTCGCTTCGAACAATAGCTCCATCATCCGCTCGAAGGATTCCCAACTGGTGGCGCGCCGATAGATGTTGTGGGTCTTGTGAGCGAGAACCAGGTTGAGAGATGGGAACACCGTGATCCACTGTCCCACCGCGCCCCGCGCCGTGTAGGCGCCGTCGAACGGCCCTATCGCCTTGGGACCATCCCACACCCACCACATGTACCCGTAGCCGAAGTAGCCGTCCCGGCGGTCGACAGGGTTCATCTCCTCCACCGGCGTCACGACGCTCGTGATGCGACGGGCCCAATCCTTGGAGATGACCTGCCTCCCGTTCCAGTTGCCCTCGTGAAGCATCAGGTAGCCCATGCGCGCCATGTCTCGGGTGGAGACCACGATCGGATAGGCGGCGTACTGGGAGATCGTGAGGTCGCCCGCCTTCTGCTGGATGCTCCTGTCCCAGTCTTCGAACTGCAGGGGGGTCGCGAGTTGGGCCTGGAGCTCGTCGTAGATATCTCGCCTGGTGACGTGCTCGAAGACCGCGCCGGCGGCGTTGAAGTCCCAGTTGCTGTAGAGCATGTAGGCTCCGGGCTCCTGAGAGCCCCGGGGCGGCGCCTGGTCCAGGTCGTCGCCGGAGTAAGAGGCCGGATGGTAGACGCCGGAGCGGGCGGTGACGAGGTCGTGGATCGTGGCCTGCTTCTCGATGGGGAGGAGACCTCCGATGTCATCGAACCCCAGATCCGAAAGCGTCGTTTCGAGGTCGATGGTCCCGTTCTCCACCCAGTAGCCGTACAGCATGGCGAGGATGCTCTTGCGGACCGAGGCCACGTAGGAGAGCTCCTCGATGTCTCCGAACTCATAGACGACTCGCCCACGGTCCACGACCACGAGGCCCGTGGTATTCGACTCGTCCCGGATGAAGTCCGTCGTCTTCTCGAGCAATTCCGGAGACCAGCCGTAGGCTTGGAGAGCGTCCTTCTCGACGTACTCCCAGGTCTCGGCAGGGAAGACCGACTCTTGTGCTCCAGCAGGAGCCAGGAAGAAGGAAGTGTGGACGACGAGAAAGAGAGCCAGGCTCAGCGCGGAAGAACGAACATACTTCATGGGGTTTTCTCCTCTGCAGGTCTCGAGTCGAGCGCCGATTATCGAGGTCCGGTGGAGACCAAGTCAACCGATCGTCCGAGCGGAAACCCTTGGGTTCCTCCAGGTTGCCGCCGCCTCGCGCAACATGCTAGGTTTCCCATCGGAGGCGCCTTATGAGCCTGATGAGTCAGATCACTCTGAAAGTGAACGGCACGACCGAGACCGTGGACGTCGAGCCCTCGACGCCGCTGCTGTACGTCCTCAGGAACGATCTCGATCTGCACGGACCGCGGTTCGGCTGCGGGCTCGGTCAATGCGGCGCCTGCACGGTGATCATCGAGGGCGAGGCCGTGCGGTCGTGCGTCCGACGGGTCTCGACGGTGGCAGGCCGCGAGATCACGACGCTCGAGGGGCTTTCCGTGAACGGCACGCTGCACCCGGTGCAGCAGGCGTGGATTGACGAGCAGGTGCCGCAATGCGGCTTCTGCCAGAACGGGCAGATCCTGACCGCGAAAGTGCTCCTCGATCGCAACCCCACTCCCACCGACGCGGAGATCCGAGAAGCGATGGAGAGAACGCTGTGCCGCTGCATGACGTACTACCGCGTTCAGGCGGCCATCCGGCGCGCCTCTTCGCAGGCGAAGGGGGAGGAGTGACGATGTCACCCAACACGAGCCCGTCCGAAGCCATCGAGGATGCCGTGGAAGAGGGAAGCGCCTCTCGCCGGGACTTCCTCAAGACGTCCGGCTTTCTCGTCGTCGGAGTGGGCGCCCTGTCGATGGCCGGGCCGCTCTCGGCGGTCGCTCAGGCGCATGCCTCCGGGCAAGCCGCCGGCCCGTATCCGGATCTCGACTTCCGCCAGCTCGACTCCTGGATCGTCATCCGACAGGACAACACGGCGACGTTCTACGTCGGCAAGACCGACCTCGGACAAGGGACGGGGACCGCTTTCCGCCAGGTGATGTCGGACGAGCTCGACATCGCCTACGACAAGACCAGCTGCGTCATGGGCAGCACGGATGTCACGGTCGATCAGGGCGGATCCGGCGGCTCGGACGCGCTCCAGACCGACGGCTGGCCGATGCGGCGCGTCGCCGCCGAGGCGCGGCGCGTGCTCCTCGAGATGGCGTCCACGAAATTCGGCGTGCCCGTCGCGGAGCTCACCGTCCGTGATGGCGTCATCTCGGTGGTGGCCGACCCCACGAAATCCATCACCTACGGCGAGCTCATCGGCGACAAGCGATTCAACGTCACGCTGTCCGGGGAGGACGTGAACAAGGTCGCCGGGCAGGCGAGTCTCAAGCCGGTGCAGGAGTTGAAAAACGTCGGCCAATCGCCGCCGCGCGACGACATTCCCAGAAAGGTGGACGGCTCGCTGAAGTGGGCCGTCGATGTGAAGCTCCCCGGCATGGTCCACGCGCGCAACGTCAAGCCACCGGTCGCGGGTGCCACGCTCGTGAGCATCGACGAATCCTCCGTCCGCGGGATTCCCGGCTTGGTCCGCGTGGTCAGCAAGGGCAACTACGTGGCCGTCGTCTGCGAGCGCGAAGAGCAGGCAATCCGCGCGGCGCGCGAGCTGAAGGTCGACTGGCAGAAGCCCGCCGCCGCGCCGTTTCCAAGTTCCGAGGATCTCTTCACTTACATGCGCAAGGCCACACCGACGTCCAAGAGCGACCCTCAGCTCGTGGGCGATCCGGACGCCGGGTTCGCGGCCGCAGCCAAGGTCATCGACGCCGACTACGAGGTGCCGTTTCAGGGCCATACGGCGTTCGGACCCGCACACGCCACGGCGGATCCCTCGAACGATCAGATGACGATCTACTCCAACGACATGAAGTCGTACGGCCTCCGCAACGGCGTCGCGAAGTTCCTGCAGATGCCCCGCGATCGCGTGCGCGTCGTCTGGATGGACGGCCCTCAGGCCTACGGCCGCACCGCGGCGGACGATGCCGGGTTCGAGGCCGCGTTCCTGGCGAAGGAGATCGGCCGGCCCGTCCGCGTGCAGTGGTCGAGAGAAGAGGAGACGGCTTGGGACACCAAGGGACCCGCCTACGCCGTGAGGATGCGAGGCGGCCTGGACGGCCAGGATGGCCAGGATGGCCAGGATGGCCAGGATGGGAAGTTGAGCCTCGTCGCGCTCGAGTACGACGCCCGCGCCGCCGACCACAACCATCTGGGCTACAACGAGCATGACTCGGTCCTGATCGCGCAGCTCGCGGGCATGCGAAAGACGGAGCCGGCCCGTGGCCGCGCGTCCATCCCTTACGATCAGTACACCATCCCCCATCGCCGGATGCAGGGGAGTGTCGTCCCCTTGCCGCTGGTGTGGGAGACGCCCCTACGGACCGGGAACCTCCGGGATCCCGACGGACCACAGATAACGTTCGCCCTCGAGTCGTTCATCGACGAGCTGGCCGCGGCGGCCGGCGCCGACCCCGTCGAGTTCCGACTGCGTCTTCTTTCCGCAAGCACGGCTGACGACGAGGGGTTCCGCCGGGCGCGTTCCCTCGCGGTGATCAAGGCTGCGGCGGAGGCGTACGGTTGGGACACCCGTCCGTCGCCGAAGCCGGCGGCGACCGGCGACATTCTCACCGGCCGCGGCATCGCCTATACCTATCGTAGCTACACCATGGTGGCCCAGATTACGGAAGTCGAGGTGAACCGCCGCACGGGCCACGTCTGGGCGAAGCGGATGGTGTGCGCCCACGACTGCGGCCTCATGGTCAATCCCGAGGCGCTCAAGCGCGCGGTCGAGTGCGGGATGCTGCACTCGCTCAGCCGGGCGCTCCACGAAGAGGTGCGATTCGACACCGAGAAGGTGACCGGCGTGAACTGGTCCTCGTCTCCGACCCTGACGCACTCCGATACGCCCGAGCGGATCGACGTCGTGCTGGTGAACGGCGACCCGAACCCGGAGCGGCCCGACCTCCCGCACTACGGGGCGGGGGAGGCAACCTGCAAACCGACGCTCGCGGCGGTGGCGAATGCCATCTTCGACGCAACGGGCGTACGGCTGCGGCGAGTGCCGTTCCGGGACGAACGCGTGCTTGCGGCGCTTCAGGCGGCGAGAGTCTAGAGGCGCCTCGCCGGCCCCCGCTTCGCGCGTTGAATCTCGCGATGCGCCAAGGCGAGGGGAGCATCGTCCTCCAGCACGCGCAACCCGTCCCGGCGCAGCTCCTCCATGAGCTCGTCCCGATCACCGGTGACGCGCGCGACCCTCATCGGCTCACCTTCCGGGAACTGCAGTGAGAACTCGACGAAGCTTCGATTGGATCGACGGCGCCGGTGTTGACGTTTCCTATCTGCGCGCACACGATGCATGGCCCGGCTCCCTCACGCAATATCTCGCCCAGACGGTCCGGACGCATTCGGCCCTGTGTATCGGTCTCCACTCGCCGAACTCGTTCGGCTCCCAGACCGAGCATTCGAAGCGCCGTGAAGATCGTCCGATGCGACTCGTCGCTGACGATGACCTCGATCGGCGGCGCCCCGAACAACCCGGACCGCTCCACGTCCCAACCTGCCTGGCGCAACAGCGCGTGTCTCGCCGTCATGAGCGAAGTGAAGCTCGCCATTTGCGCACCGGTCACGAAACCAACACTCCATGCCGATGGCAATCCAAAGAGCTGTTTCAGCCACTCCGATACGATCTCCTCGACGATCGCCGAGATCGGCGACATGATGAACGTCTGAGCGTTCTGATCCCACGCGGAGACGAGCCAGTCGGTGACGATCGCCGCGGGAATGCTTCCGCCGATAACGAAGCCGAAGTAACGAGGACCTTGCGAGGCAACCGTGCCCGTGCGTCCCGCCTCTGCGATGGCGTCGATTACGCGAATCGGGTCCTCTCCTCGATCGGGTACTGGACCTCCAAGCAGTGCGCGGAGCTCGTCGCCGGTGAGAGTTGCTTTCACCGTACGCTCCCGGATGCTCCCGAGGTACGGGCAGGCGTGCGAGACAGCGCGATTCGCGAGCTCATCCATATCGACGCGCCCGTCCTTTTCCATGTGTATCGTCGTGAAGGATGATACCCTCGCGGTCTCCGTCCAACTCAATGCACGCATGCAATTTCCTGCTCGGGTTCAAGACGTCGCCTGTTCAAGGGTGGCCTGGGCCTGGCCGACCAAGTCCTTGAGCTTGTGCCGAGTCTTCTCCAGCGCGGGTGTCGACCAGAGACCGGGCGATGCCTTGACCAAGCAGTACGCGCGCTCGACTTGAACAGGACGGCCCCGCCATCGCGGAACTGGCGCGGGGTGGGGAGATCGAGGCGCTCTCCCGGGGGCTTCGAGAGCTCGATCGTGCATGGAAAGCCGCCATCGACAAAAAGATCTTGCGCGATATACCATCTGCCCGATGAGTCTCGGCTCCGGGGTGCACCTTCGGATTCAGACGATGGAAGCTGTCGTGCTCCGACCGCGCCGAGGGCCACGATCCGTGCCCGTTTTCCTCACCGGGCTCTTGTTGGCCTCCATCACAAGCTCGGAAGCGGCGCAGGCGCGGGACGCGGCGACTCGCGATCCGGAACGTCCCAACATCGTGTTGATGTTCCCGGACAATCTGGGGATCGGGGAGGTGAGCTCCTACGGCGGGGCACGCGGCGTCCCAACGCCGAACGTCGATCGCATCGCGGAAGAGGGTATCCGGCTCACGAACTTCAACGTCGAGTACTCGTGCGTCGTCTCCCGCATCGCTCTGCTCACGGGTCGCTATGCGGTGCGGACGGGGGAAGGGAATCGCTATGGGATGACGTTGTGGGAAGCGACGATCGCCGAGGCGCTTCGCACGAGAGGCTACCGGACGGCCTTGTTCGGGAAGTGGCACGTGGGAGGTGACGATTGGGAAGGCCGGAGGGAGCCCCAACACCAGGGATTCGACGAATGGTGGGGAATTCCCGCGTCGAGTGACACCGCGCAGTTCAGCTCCTTCGAGGGCTTCGACTCGAAGAAAACCGAGCTTCCCCACATCTGGGAGGCAAGAGCGGGTGAGCCTTCTCGACGCGTGAAGCCGTACGACCTCGAGACGCGACGTACGATCGATCGTGAAGCCGCCCAGCGCGGCATCGCTTTCATGGAACGACAGGTCGAAGAGGGACGGCCGTTTTTCTTCTTCTATCCGATGACACAGGTTCACTTCCCCGCGCTACCGCATCCGGACTTCGCCGGCAAGACAGGAGCCGGGGACGTCGGCGACGCCATGGCGGACGTCGACTACAACGTGGGCCTGGTGCTGGCGGCGCTCGAGCGGCTTCGCATCGAGGAAGACACCCTCGTCTTCTGGTGCACCGACAACGGAGCGGAAATGAGACGCCCGTGGCGGGGGAATGCGGGTCCCTGGCGCGGCTACTACAACTCGGCGATGGAAGGCGGGATTCGGACTCCCTGTGTCATCCGTTGGCCCGGACGGATTCCCGCGGGCCGCGTGTCCAATGAGATGGTGCACCAGATCGACCTCTTCCCGACGATCGCGGCGGCCGTCGGGGCGCCTGAGATCGTGCCGGACGACCGGATCCTCGACGGTGTCAATCAGCTTCCCTTTCTCGAAGGAAAGGAGGCCCACTCCAGACGCGACAGCGCGCTCTTCCTCGCTCGAGAGGGGCACGTCATGGCCGTGAAATGGCGTGACTGGAAGATGTGGTATCTCTTCCGAACCGAGCTCGAGCCCGATTCGGACAACCTGGTGCGACTGTTCGATCTGCGCGTCGATCCCCGCGAGGAGATCGACGTCAAGGACTACTATCCGTGGGTCATCAGCGTCATGGATGGGATCGTGGCGGAGTACGAGGCGTCCCTCGAGCTTCACCCGCGCGTGCCCGGCGGCATCGACGATCCGTACACGCCGCCGCCGCGCGGTTCGGGGAGCCCGGTCGCGACCTATTCGCGTGCGGATCGGAGGCCGCTTGGTCCTCGCTCGGAGGCGCTTCCCAACCCGAACTTCTCCGGTGCCTGGTCCACGACGGTCCTCAGTTCCGCGCCGCCCACCGGACAGCCGGCTCCTCCTCCGGTCCCATCCCTCGGAAGCGGCTGGGGCGATCGGATCTCGATCGTGCACGCCGCAGAACGCCTGGAGGTCGAGCGGGTGATCTTCGTACCACGCGAAACCCAACCCCTCGTGCGATACCGCTTCGCGTTGGACGGATCCGACACCGAGAACGCCGTCACCATGGGTCGGACGGGTCCGGCCCCGGTTTCGACGACGGCGTGGGACGGGAACCGGCTTACGATCACGACGCGACATCCGTTTCAGAATCCCGATGACGCTCGCTGGCTCACGAGCACGGTGACTCAGACCGTGTGGCTACAGCCGGCGAGCGGGTCCCCGTGGGAGCCGTCGTTGGTGGTCGAGACCCTGAGAGGAGGAGCGCTTCACGGTCCCTCGTCGACGACGAGGACGGTTTACACCAGGGGGTATCGGTAAAACTAACCCCCCCGCTGCGGGCAACGAGCAGGAAGGGGACTGTGGTCCATCCAACAACCCCGTTCCCAGCCCCGAGCTCAACCACTCGGCTCCGTCACTCACCGTCCGTCGGGTCGAAGATTGTAATTGCCTTTCGATCCACGTTAGCGCCGGCGGCCGGGACGGGCGGTCGTCCGCCTATTCACCGTGATTTTCACATTGGCACGCCGGTTGCACCGTGACCCCGCACCGCGGTCTCAAGGAGAGATCGAACGAATCGAGGAGGGGAACGGTGATCAAGAGAGTCTTCGCGGTCATGTCGCTCGCGGTACTCCTGGGCGTCGGGCTCGGATTGCAGGTCGATCCTGCCGCTCGCGCGACCGCCCCGGCCGACTTGACTGTCATCACGTTCCACTGGGTCACGGTCGGCGATCCCGGAAACGCCTGCGATCCACAAGGGATTGGCCGCTGCTTCGGCGCCGTCTCCTACCCCTACCGCGACTCCCAACAGGGCGAACTGCGGCGCGGTCGTCGGGAGCTTCGGGGACTTCACCGGTGTCGGGAGCTACCCGGGCTCGCCCAGCCCGAACGGCACCTTCGACCAGGGCGGCAACGCAGCGGAGTGGACCGACATGCTCGCCGGCATCCTGGAGAACCGTACGATACGGGGCGGGTACTACGGCACCACGCCGGACCGTCTCCGAGGGCGGTTTCAGGAGTATGACGACCCGTGGTTCGAGCAGGGCTCCCTGGGCTTTCGCGTCGCGAGCCTCGAGGAGGGCACGGGTGGCAGCGACTGCGGCAACGGGACCTGCGAGAGCACCGAGGACCCGCTCACCTGCGCGGCCGACTGTCCCGACCTCTGCGGCGACGGTCTGTGCTCGGGCGACGAGGACGCGTTGAGCTGCTCGGGCGACTGTCCGGATCGCTGTGGCGATGGGCTCTGCACGGGCTTCGAGAACACGGTTATCTGCTGGCCGGACTGCGGTGTTTGTGGGGACGACGTCTGTGATCCCTCCGAAGACGAGACGAGCTGTGCTCTGGACTGCGCGCCGTCCTGCGGCGACGGAGTCGTGGAAGGCGCGGAGCAGTGCGAGTTCGGCGTCCCGCTCGCCGCCTCCTGCACGAGCCTCGGCTTCGACGCCGGAACGCTGGTCTGCAACGGTTCGACTTGCACATTCGACACGAGCGGCTGCTTCGACGTCTCGTGCAAGCCGAAAAACTCCCGCTGCTCGCAGAACAGCGAGTGCTGCTCTGGCCGCTGCGGCCCGTTGAGGAGGTGCCGGTAGGATCCAACGCTTGCCTGGACCCGGGACGGGGGATATATTCTCCTCACGACGGTCCCCGGCGCGGCTGATATCTCGCAAACACGACCTCGTGGTGACCACCCTGCACGCTGACCCGTCGACTTCCTGTTGATCCGTACCGTGCGTTCCCAAGGAGGTATCCCGTGCGAAGCTTCTTCAAGATTTTGATCGCGATCCCACTACTTCTCTCTGCATGCGGAGGCGGCGATCCGGAAGCGCAGGTCGTGGGCGCGTTCTTCAGTGCGGTCCAGAAGGGTGACCGAGCAGCTGTCGACCGCGTCTCGCTGGCCGCCTTCGACGATAAGCTCGAGTCGTGGGAAATCGTCGAGCGAGGGCCCGAATCGGAGGCACCGTTCCAGCTCGCGGATCTCGAGGCGCAACTGAAGACCAAACGAGACGAAGTCGAAGCTCAGAGAACAGGAAACACGAGTTTCATCAGCGACAACAGTGACACCTACGAGTCTTATAAGAGCAAGTACGCCGAGGATCCGTCGGCGCCTTTCCAGGGAGCGCTCCTGGCGTTTCACGAAGAGTTGCAGCAGAGGCAGGGGCGCCTGGCCCAGCTCCGAGCCGACGCCGATCAGCTGGCCCTCGACGTCGAGGCGCTCACGAACGCTGCGACGCTCTCATTGAGCACACCCGTCGACGCGAGCTTCGAGGGGCAGATCAAGGTGAAACCGCTACAGGTCAGAATCAACGACGGCTCCGGAGACAAGACTTATACAATCGTTCTGCAGCGTTACGAGCTCGTCGACAGCGGGCAAAACCGTACTCCGACTCCTCGGTGGATCATCGCAGAGATTCAATCGCCTAGCTGAGAACAGAGAGGCCGGCGGTCTCCGGTCCGTGGTCACCGTCCGTAGGGTGTCATCGGGTCTTCCGCTTCGCCATATCGCTTCCCGTAGTCCTGGGGCGTTGGGCTTGCGTTGCACGTCGATCCTGCCGCGCGTGTCGGTGCTTCGGCCAACTGGGCCGTCGCCTTCGACGGATGCGACGAGCGCCGTTCCAGGACGGACGGGTGCCCGCGGCGCTCGAGGCCGGGAGAATCTAGAAACGCCTTGCCGGCTCCCGCTTGGCGCGTTGAATCTCGCGATGCGCCACAGCGAGGGGAGCGTTGTCCTCCAGCACGCGCAACCCCGTGCGGCGCAACTCGTCCATGAGGGCCTCCCGATCGCCCGAGACCCGCTGAACCCTCATCGGCTGCCCTTCGGCGAACTGGAGTGTGAACTCGACGAAGAGGCGATGTTCCTGAACGATATCGCCCCAAAGGGTGGCCCGGTCCGTCCGTACGAGGACCGGCTCACAATGAGCGCAATGGGAATAAACGAGCACCCCGGCCGGCGGAGACACGCGCTCCAACCGATATAGGGTCTCGTGAACGGCTTCGTCGCCGTGGATCCTCCAGGCGGACCGCTCTTCCTCCTCATCGTCGCCGCGCCAGGAACCCCGCGTGGCGCGTACCACACGGCCTCCCTCGATGAGATAGGTGCTCATCGAGGGTTCGCTGAAGCTCTTCGCCTGCAGGTCTCCCAGGGGATGCCCCGCAGGACAAGTGAGAAGCTCTTCCAGAATCACGACGTGGTCGAACATACCCATGTGTGTATCCCTCCTCGAATGCATGTTGGCTTGAATGAGCGCCGCTACTTTCTCGCTCGACCCGTGCCTCGCCGAGGTACGGCGACGAGTCTGTCCAGATCCTCGGCTTCGATCTGGTCGGCGGTCGTTTCCAGCAGAATCGCGGCAAGTTGCATGGGCTCCACGCGAACCCCGGTCTCTTCTTTCAGGCGCGCCGCGATCCGCTGAAGACGCTCGAGCGTTCGGGGCGCTATCGGAACGAGTCGCTTGTCGCTCCAGCGCGGATCGGTCGGACGCCCACCGCCGTCCGGCACGCGAAATCGCTCACGCACTTCAGCAGGCAAGCTGCGCCGCCCTGGGATATCCACCCGTCGGATAAAGATCGCGCCGGTTCGATCGTCAACTTTTTCTTGGCTCCGATTCTCGTGAACAGCGCTCGCCAGGGCTCCCAGGTGGACCCGACCGAGTAGATACGCAAGAATGGGCCCGCCACGGATCGATGAAAGACCCAGAGCCCGACATCTTTGACAAACTCCGTCTCCCGGCGGAGATCGATGCTCATTTGCGGGACGCCAACCCCTGGTGGGAGAACCGGCCCGGTCGCGTCCTTCCCGCGTATCGCCGCTGGATGTTCGGCACGATCCTGCGAAGGCTCGACGCGAAGGTGGCTCCCGCGCTCGTTCTCCGCGGCGCGCGGCAGGTAGGGAAGACCACCCTTCAGGAGCAGGTGATTCAGCACCTTCTGGAAGAGCGGCGCGTCGCGCCCACGCGCATCCTCCGCGTCCAGTTCGACGAGATCCCGCCGCTTCGCGAGCTGAAGGCGCCAATCCTGGAGATCGCGCGCTGGTTCCAGAACCGCGTCCTCGGCCGAACCCTGAACGAAGCGGCTCATGCCGGAGAGCCGGCCTTCATTTTCCTCGACGAGGTCCAGAACCTCCGCGACTGGGCGCCGCAGCTCAAATCCCTGGTGGACCACAATACGGTGCAGGTCGTGGTCACGGGAAGCTCCGCGCTCCGTATCGAAGCGGGGAGGGACAGCCTCGCGGGCCGGATCGCGTCACTCGAGCTCGGCACGCTGTTGCTGCGGGAGATCGCGGGGTTGCGCTTCGGGGAGACCATCGAGCCGCTCCTGCCGGCGAACGGCCTGCAGCCGCTTTTCGACATCGATTTCTGGCGGGGCATCGACGAGCACGGCAAGGCGAACCGGGAGGGGCGAGACCGCGCGTTCGCGGCCTTCGCCGAGCAGGGTGGCTATCCTCTGGTCCACGCACGACCCGAGGCCTCCTGGCCCGAGCTCGCGGACCAGCTCAACGAGACCGTAATCCGGCGCGTCATCCAGCACGATCTGCGCATGGGGGATAGAGGGCGGCGGAGGGACCAGACTCTACTCGAGGAGGTCTTCCGGTTGGGCTGCCGGTACGCGGGACAGGCGCCTTCTCAGGCGTTTCTCATCGCCGAAGTGAAGCAAGCCCTCCATGCCAACATCGGCTGGCAGCGCATAATGAGCTACTTCCGGTTCCTCGAGGGGTCGCTCCTCCTTCGGCTCATTCGCCCTTTGGAGCTTCGTCTGAAAAGGACCCGGGGGCCGTCGAAGATCTGCGTCGTGGACCACGGACTGCGAGCGAGTTGGCTGGAAGAGACCATTCCTCTCGTTGCCGATCAGCTGGACCGCTCCCCGCATCTATCCGATCTCGCCGGGCACATCGCGGAGAGCGTCACCGGGGCGTTCTTTTCCGGCATCCCGAACCTGGACGTCGCGCATTTCCCCGAGCGCGCCACCGAGCCCGAGGTCGACTTCGTGCTCACCCTCGGCGAAAAGCGCATACCCGTCGAGGTCAAGTACCGCCGCCGGATCGACCCGCATCGGGACACTCTCGGACTGCGCTCGTTTCTGGAGAAGACCCACTATAACGCG
>Ga0302046_10002591_pt1 | contig 16783 bp, 9 predicted proteins | sample RVTome_11_FD_200261 | JGI IMG/M metagenome (GOLD analysis project Ga0302046, IMG submission 200261) | Soil microbial communities from uranium-contaminated site in the Upper Colorado River Basin, Wyoming, United States - RVT147D111 (version 2) ...
GCGCAAGCAACGGCAACCGATTTCGAGGGATTCCACAACCGTGAAGCCGCGCCGCGTCAGAATACGCAACGGCTCGGGGAATTGGTGGGCGTACAACGAGTGAACCACGAGCGGTTTCTTGGCATGCTCGTGGACATCTGCAATCGCGTTTGCCGCCTCGATTTCGCTCGCCACTAGAGATTCGGAAAACCGAAGGGCGTATCCGCCGAACAACCCAACGAGCATAACGCCACCAGCCCCGGGGTCTTTCATGATGGTCTCAATAGCCCTGGCGAAAACCATCGGATCACGATCAGCCGCACCGGCCACGTCGATCGGGTTTTCGACGTTTGCGGCAGACCCCAGCAGTGAACGGAGCGCCGATTTTGTCTCATCCTTCAATCGTGCAATGGGGACGCTTCGATCGGTCAGCGCGTCCGCCGTCAGGGTGCCGTGCCCGCCACCGTCAGACAGGACGACGACATCCAACCCGGGTTGGATCGGGTGTTGACGCGCCAGCGCGGACGCGACGGGCAGCAGTTCATCGGATCGCTCCACTTCGCTGACACCACCCTGTCGTAGCGCGGCCCGCAACACCGGATAGGACCCCGCGATTGCGCCCGTGTGCGACCTGGCGGCGGCGACGCCGCGATCGGACCTTCCACCCTTGAGCAGCACGACTGGTTTGGTGAGGCTGACGCGTTTAGCGACCTCAATGAAGGACCGCCCGTCACTCAAGCCTTCCACGTACATCATCACGGCACGGGTTCCCTCGTCCACTTCCAGATACTCGAGGTACTCGTGAAAGGCGATATCGGTTTCGTTCCCGACGCCCACATAGATGGATATGCCAGAGTCCCAACGCGCCGTTCCATTGATGACGTCCAGCGCAACGTTCCCAGACTGTGACAGCAGGGCGAGATCCCCGCGGGGAACATTTTTGATACCGACCAGATTTAACCCGACCGCCGTGTTGATCAGGCCGGACGTATTCGGACCAACCACACGGACCCGTGCCTCGCGGATGGCCTGCGTCAGCTCCCGCTCGATACGCGCCCCCTCCTCCCCGGACTCTCGGAAGCCGACCGCTGGTACCACGGCCCCCCCAACACCTTTCTTGCCGCATCGCTGGAGGATTCCGGGTACGGTGGCTGCGGGGGTGGCGATGAAGACCAGGTCGGGAGCCTCCGGCAGTTCCAGGACCGATGGAAAGACGTTCAGACCAAGGACTTCGCCGCCGTCGGGGTGAATCGCGTAGACGCTTCCTGCAAACGGCGTCTCGACCAGGGTCTTGAGAACCTGGTGACCGCGTTTTGTCGGATCTTTCGATGCCCCCACAACCGCAACCGAACGCGGCCTGAGGACACGCTCCAGGGGTTGATCACTCACCTTTGAATTTCGGCTCCCGCTTATCGTGAAACGCCTGAATGCCTTCGACCCAATCCTTGGTTCCCATGCACTGAATCAGCGCATCCCCTTCTGCGGTGAGAGCCTCGTCGTAGCCCATGCGTTGCGCTCCGTTGAGCAACTCCTTGGCGAGCCGGAGTGATACCGGGGCCTTGGCAGCCAGTTTCCGGGCAAGGTCAATCGCCACTGGCACTACCTCATCCACAGAAACGACCCGGGTAAACAGCCCCTGTGCTATCTCGTCGGACGCGTAAAAAAAGTCACCCAGCATAACGATTTCCTTGGCACGACCCAGACCCACACGACCTGCCAGTGTGTAGACCGTTCCCCCACCGACAAAGGTCCCCAGACCCACTTCCGGCAATCGCATTTTTGCTTCTCGAGCAGCGACAATCAGGTCACACGACAGGGCCAACTCGATGCCCGCGCCCACGGCGTGCCCATTTACGGCGGCGACAACCGGCTGCGGCAGGTTCTGGATGGCCTGATATACGCCCTGCCCGGTCTCGACATATTTCTTCCGTTCCTCGACGCCCGCCTGACCCTGAGCGTGGCTTTTCAGGTCGGCTCCCACGCTGAACGCCCTGCCCTCGCCGGTGATGACCACGGCTCGAATGGCGTGATCCCGCTTGATTCGGTTCAGCTCATCACGCAGCGCATTATATAGAGGAAGGGAGACAGCATTCAGACGTTCGGGACGGTTGAGGCGGAGCACCGCGATTTGGGGATCGGGATGCTCGACGAGCAGAGGCGACGGGTCCGGTTCCATACACATATATCAGAATGGGACACGCTAAGGTAGCTGATTCCGTGTTGGCCGGTAGCGCTTCAATGTCATTTCATCGCGGGATCCATCGTTGTCCGGTCAGCGGGTGGCGGGCGGAGGCGTCGATCCGCAACACGCAAGCGAACCGGACCGCACATGAAGGGTACGTTGGCGGCGAGCTGGCCCAGGGATTCCATGACCGGCCGCGGTGCTATTTTTTCTTGAGCACGGCTCGCCAGCCCGTTGGTTGAGGAATAGGTGCCAGACGACTCGTTTCTGCAAATCGTTCAACGACGTAAAAGAGATCCGTGTCGATCGCCTGCGCGATCTGAATGACGCTCGGGAGGGTCCGTCTCTTACACGTGAGGTAGATCAGGCTCACGGGTTTGTCGCCACCCGACCCTTCGATGATGGTGACCACGTGCGAAAAGGCACCGACGGCGTGCGCGACGGCTTTCCCATGCGCGGTGATAATCCGAATCGCGATGTTCCCAATGGCCAGTTTCTTTTCGAGTGTGATGCCGACGGCATTCCCGCAGGCGAAACCGCCGGCATACGCGATGGGCAGAATCGGATGCTGCGAAACGTGCGCGATGACCTGGGCGATAGCTGTAACCCAGAGTATGATCTCCACGAATCCCAGGGCAACCGCAAACGGCACGCGGCCCTGCACGACCGCGATGGTTCGTATCGTCCCAAGGGACACATCAATGATTCGCAACAAAAAAATCATCAGCGCGATGCCCCACAGGGGCAACAAGTTGAACAGGTCCAAATCAGGGTGCTCCGGTCAGGGTGAGTGGTCCTGGTGAGATGAGGCGAGCCCAGCGCGCAGGCGGCCCCGACCCACGTTGGCAGCGAACCTCGACGATATGGCCGCCCAACTTATGCGAACCGAGCCAGGCTCATAGATTTCGAGGCCCCAACATGACACCTCGTACCCGCGGAGGGTGAACACCAATGAGTCGGAACGACGATCTGCTCGCTCGACGGGCCGCAATTACCCCAAAGGGACTCCCCCAGTCAACACTGGCGACGGCCACCCGGGCAAGGGGGGCGATCATCATCGACGCCGACGGCAACGAACTGATCGATTTCGTGGGTGGAATCGGAGTCATGAACGCAGGACACTGCCAGCAGGCAGTCATCGACGCGATCCAGAACCAGGCGCGTAACCTGTTACACACATGCATCCACGTCGCCACCTACGAACCCTATGTGGCATTGTGCGAACGCCTCGCTTCCCTGCTCCCTCACGGGGATGCCACCAAGGTGCTCCTTCTCAACAGCGGGGCCGAGGCCGTGGAAAACGCCGTCAAGATCGCGCGCCAGGCGACCAATCGACCCGCGATCATCTGCTACACGGATGCCTTTCACGGGAGGACACTCCTGGGCATGACGCTCTCATCCAAGGTGGGTTACAAGGTCGGTTGCGGACCATTTGCACCCGAAGTGTACCGGTTACCGTTCCCCAACTATTTCCGCTCCGGAGACGGTCTCGGCCAGACCGAGTTTGTGGAGCGTGAACTGACCCGTCTGCATCAGACTTTTGTCCATACCGTCGCCGCCGACTCGGTAGCCGCCATCATCATCGAACCAATTCAGGGCGAGGGAGGATTCGTCCCCGCTCCGGCCGGGTATCTGCGCGGGTTGCGCGAGATTTGTGACCAGTACGGCATCAAACTCATCCTCGACGAGGTACAGACCGGTTTTGGACGCACGGGGAAGTGGGCATCGTACGAACACTTTGGCATCACGCCCGATCTCTCAACCTGGGCCAAGTCCATGAGCGGCGGTATCCCTATCGCGGCGGTCATTGGCCGGGCGGACATCATGGACGCGGCTCGACCTGGAACAGTCGGTGGGACATTCGGCGGCAACCCGGTTGCGTGTGCAGCGGCGCTCGCCAACATTCAGATCCTCGAAGATCAGAATCTGAACGATCGAGCACTGCGCATTGGGGAACAGATCTTTTCTCGATTCAGGCAGTTTCAGGAACGTTGTCCGGTGATCGGTGATGTCCGGGGAATGGGTGCAATGGTGGCGATGGAACTGGTGGAGGATGGAGATCCTCGCAAACCCGCCGCGCACCTAGTCACCAGAATCGTTCAAGACTGTGTGGCGAACGGTCTTCTCATCATTCCGGCGGGCCCCTATGGCAACGTGATTCGTACGCTCTGCCCGCTTACAATTACGGATGAGGAACTCGATCGCGGGCTCAGCATACTCGGGGAGTCCGTCGAACGCCACGCCATCTCCCACCAACCTGCAACCGTTTGAGGGAAACGAGTCGAACCCATGCAACCGTACGCTATAGCCGGCCTTCAGTTGCACCTCTCATCACGAGAGAGCAACATGTCCCACATCCGGGAACGACTGGACCACCTCATGTTCCTCTTTCCGTGGGTCCAGATGGTGATTCTCAGCGAGCTCGCGGCGAAGGGGCCAAATCCCGCGCACGCGGAGTCGCTCCCCGGTCCAACGGAAGAGACCTTTCAGCGATTGGCGGAACGCCACGGCATCTGGCTCGTGACCGGCTCAATGTTCGAACGGGAGAAGGGCAAGATCTACAACACAGCTTCCGTCATCGAACCGTCCGGCAACGTGGCCACACGGTACCGGAAGATATTTCCGTTCAGGCCGTACGAAACCAACGTCGAATCGGGTGAGTCATTTTGCGTTTTTGACGTGCCCGAGGTTGGCCGGTTCGGCGTATCTATTTGTTATGATATGTGGTTCCCCGAGACCACTCGTACTCTGGCTTCGATGGGCGCCGAAGTCATCCTGCACCCTTCCCTCACGACCACGATCGATCGCCAGGTTGAACTCTCGATTGCCCGAGCGTCCGCCGCAATGAATCAATGCTTCATCATCGATATCAACGGTGTCGGTGACGGCGGAAATGGACGATCGATCATCGTCGGTCCCGCCGGCGACATTCAGTATGAAGCCGGAACGGCCGAAGAGCTCATCCCCCTGGAGATCAATCTCGAACGTGTGAGGCGTGGACGTGAATTCGGGTTGCACGGTCTGGGGCAACAACTCAAGAGCTTCCGTGATTGCACCGTCCCCTTTAACGTGTACGGACCAGGAGATCCGAGTCGAACCTACCTTGATACGCTCGGCCCCCTGCAGAAGCCACAACGCGGGTCCCGCGTCGGCATCGAAAAACGAGTGGAAAACGTCGACGCTGCGACTACGCAGGCCGGCGCGCCGCCGGCGCAGACGACGTAAAGCCCCGCCGACCTCAGCGCTCGACAAGTCGGGGGGACAGGCCAGCACGACAGCGGCCAGGCCTCACCTACCACGGAACGAGACCCATGACGCACGGAGATGTCGAAGGACGAGGTACCCCGGGGAACACGTTTCACGCCCTTTACAATGTGGGCCGGCTCCGGACGGACACCTGGAACCGGCTCCGCGATCTGAGTCGGCGACTGCGCCGGCTGGGGAAGGACGACCCGGCGTTTGAGCAGGCGCACAACGAATGTACTCAGGTACTCGGAACACTGCGTTCCTTCGAGCATTACCACGCTTTTCCCGGCAAGCGGGCGTTGGCCCAGCTCCAGCGCCACTTCGATCGTCGAGCCTTTGAAGCATTTGCTTCTCAGTCCATCCGTCTCGTTCGCCTTCTGACATCCAATGCGTATCGCAGACTTGACCTGAGCGTGGCGCAGGTCCGCGACTACGCAGACCTCATGAACATCTCAACCGTCAGCGATAGGGTTCACGAAACGACACATGAAGAGGCAAGGCCATATTTCGAGGTGCTCATCGTAGATGAGTTGACCCCCAAAGAGGAGATGGATCTCCACGACGCCTTCTACGGATTGCGGCGTTCGACGGACGAATTCATCTACAATGTCGTGATCGCGGGGACCTTCGAGGATGCCCTCGTTGCGGCTGCCGTCAACTTCAATATTCAAAGTTGCCTGATCCGCACAAATTTCCCGTTTGGTGGACGGACACGTCCGGCCGTCTTGACCGACATTTATGGCATCCTGGGTCTCGATCCCGAAGCACTGGCTTCAGCCATGGCAAGTGAACGTGGCCTGATATTGGGCAGAGCCCTGAAATCCCTCCGTCCCGAACTCGATCTTTTCCTCGTTACGGATGCGCCCCTCGAGAACATCGTCAAGGAACTCAGTCGGGATTTTCACCGCGCGTATTACCTCCAGGAAGATTATAACGACCAGCATCTGAGCATACTCAAGAGTGTTCATGAACGATTTGAAGCACCGTTTTTTTCTGCCCTCCGGCGGTACTCCTTGCGCCCAACTGGAGCCTTCCACGCGCTCCCGATTTCACGAGGAAAATCGATTGCCAAATCGCATTGGATTCGGGATATGGAGACCTTCTATGGCAGCAACATCTTTCAGGCGGAAACATCGGCGACAACGGGAGGGTTGGACTCCCTGTTACAGCCTCAGGGTCCTCTCAAGAAAGCCCAACGGCTCGCCGCCCGGGCATTTGGTGCCGACCGTACGTACTTCGTCACCAATGGTACGTCCACGGCTAACAAGATCGTTCTTCAAGCGCTGATACATCCCGGTGATATCGTCCTGCTGTCACACGACTGTCACAAGTCTCATCCCTATGCCGTGATTCTGGCGGGGGCGTTTCCGGTGTATCTCGATGCGTATCCGCTCTCATCGTATTCGATGTATGGGGGGGTATCCATTGTGACCATCAAGCGCCACCTGTTGGAACTCGAACGAGCCGGGATGCTGCATCGTGTCAAGATGATCCTGCTGACCAACATTACGTTCGATGGTATCGCATACGATCCCGAGCGGGTGATGGAAGAGATACTGTCCATCAAGCCGGATGTGGTTTTCGTGTGGGATGAAGCCTGGTATGCCTACGGACGCTTCTGGCCCACGCTGCGCCAACGGACGGCGATGGAAGCCGCCAACAAGCTGCGCCGCCGTTATCGAAGCCCCGAGTATGCAGCGACGTACGAGCAATGGAAACCGAGCGCTTCCACATGGTCGACAGACCGGCGCCTCGAGGAAAGACTCCTGCCGGATCCTGATCGAGTACGCATTCGCGTCTATGTCACACAATCGACGCACAAAACTCTGACGGCCCTGCGCCAGGGTTCGATGATCCACGTGAACGATCAGGACTTTGAAGAACAGGTTCGTGTTGCGTTTGATGAAGCGTACATGACGCACACCTCCACGTCGCCCAACTATCAGATCCTGGCGTCCCTCGACGTCGGCCGGCGCCAGGCGGAACTCGAAGGGTACGAGCTGGTGCATCGCAGTATCGAACTAGCCATGACGCTTCGGGAACAGGTGCATTCCGATCACCTGCTGTATCGGTACTTCAGGGTTCTCGGGCCGGGCGACATGGTACCAAAGGAGTACCGCCCATCCGGACTGGAGTACTACTACGATCGCACCACCGGCTGGAGCCCCCTGGAAGCCGCCTGGCATTCTGACGAGTTCGTTCTCGACCCCACACGCGTCACGATTCACGTTGGACGCACCGGGATGGACGGAGATACATTCAAGAAATTGTTGATGGATCGCTTCGACATCCAGATCAACAAGACATCGCGGAACACGGTTCTCTTCATGATCAATATCGGCGTGACGCGCGGCGCCATAGCCCATCTCGTGAAAGTACTGACCATGATAGCCCAGGAGTTGGACGAGAAGCTCACGAGCATGAGTCGAGTTGGCTTGCGGATTCACCACCAGCGCGTCAGCTCCCTGACCGAAGAACTTCCGCCCCTCCCCAACTTCAGTCGCTTTCACCCGGCGTTCATCCCACCACAATGCGAAGAAACATCAGCGGGGGACATTCGCAGGGCATTCTTTCTGGCGTGCGACGAGAACGAGGTTCGCTATGTCAACCTCGACCAATCGCTGCACGCGACTGCGTCCTCCGGTGAGGAGCTGGTGTCGGCGGGTTTTGTGACGCCCTATCCACCAGGCTTCCCGGTACTGGTTCCTGGCCAGGTCGTTTCGCCGGACATCGTGGCGTACCTGCTGGCGCTGGACGTGAAGGAGATCCACGGTTATGAACCGGGATACGGCCTTCGTATCTTCAAACTGTCCGCTCTCGCCGCGCTGACCCCCCCACTCCAGGACTCTCCCCGCGTCCAGCGCGTTAGGGAAGGAGCCAAGGCGACATGAAGCACCAAGGGGCACCGAACAAACGAGGACGAAAACAATCCATGGACGGGGACAAAAACTTCTCCGCCACGGAACGTGTGCCGAAAAAGACGAAGCGCAAAAAAAGGCTGCGCTCGATCTCGGACATCCGCCGCTACTTCCACCGAAACGAAACACCCATCTACTTCATCAGTGCCACCAACTTCAATCTGATTGGGATTGACGAGTGGGTCAGGCGTTTCAAGTACATCAATTATATAGACTGCTTCGACGGGCAGCATCCCAACGTACTCGTCCCCACCGAGCTCCCTCACGAGCCGTTCACGTGCATCGAGGACATCAACAATTATCTGTTGCAACACAAAGGTGTCGTGGACTACATCAAAGCACGAGGCCCTGGGAAGGCCGTATTCCTTTTCTTTGACGAGCGGACGGAGCAGATCTGTCACGACCTCGGGCTGGACGTTTGCTTCCCGTCTGCGACACTGCGGCAGACCGTGGATGACAAGATATCCGCGACCCGAATAGGTGACCGCGCTGGGGTACCGAGCGTGCCGAACGTCCTCGCGAGAGTTCAGAACTACGATGAGTTGCTCACGGCAGCGAAGTCACTGGGGACAGACGTCGTTATCCAAACGGCCTTCGGAGATTCAGGACACACCACATTCTTCATCAAAGATGAAGCCGATTGGAACCGGCATGCGGAGGATATCGCCAAGGAGCAGGAAGTCAAAATCATGAAACGGCTCCGTTGTCGAGGTTCGGCCCTCGAAGCTTGCGTTACACGCCATGGAACCATTGTCGGCCCGTTGATGACGGAGCTGATTGGTTTCAAGGAGCTTACCCCCTATCGCGGGGGATGGTGCGGCAACGAGGTGTCATCGGATGCGTTCTCACGCAAGATTCGCAAACAAGCGCGGGAAAAGACGTTTGCGTTCGGTGAAGAGCTTAGAACAATGGGCTACCGCGGGTACTTCGAGCTGGACTTTCTCACCGACCTCGACTCGGAAAAGCTCTATCTCGGCGAAGTGAACCCACGGATCACGGGCGCCAGTGCCATGACCAACCTTGCCGCCTTTGCGCACGCCGATGCTCCCCTCTTTCTCTTTCACTTGTTGGAATGGAGCGGTGTAAAATTCGAGCTCGATGTGGAAGAGCTGAACGAGCGCTGGGCCAATCCCGACAACATCGATAGTTGGGGCCAGCTCGTCATCAAACACACAGGCGATTCCATCGAGCAGATCACCAAGGCGCCCAGTTCGGGCGTCTGGCGGATGGATGACGACGGGAACGTCACCTTCGTTCGCATGCAGACCCACCGGCGTACCGTGGAAGGTGAGCAGGAGGCGTTCTTCCTCCGCATCAGCGGCGTCGGAGACCACTGGTACGAGGGGGCTGACGTGGGCATCCTGATCACCCCGGGAAGACTCATGACACGGGATCACCGTTTGAACAAACGTGCCAGGACCTGGATCGACGGGATCCTCACCCAGTTCGAGACCACACCAGCCACCGAGGTTACGTCCGGCCACCTCACCCCAACGACCGAGGTCGGGAGTTTCAAGATCCTCTAGCCATGCACAAGCGGGTGTGGGCGGTATCCGAGGACATCCCGGGTACAAAGTGGAAGGAAGTATTCGAGCGCTGCTGGGACGGCTACCGTGCGTGGTTTCTCAGGGAAGGGTTGACCGCACGACCAACCTATCTCGAGTCGGTCCGGGCGTTGCGCAAGTTCATGCCGGAACTCCTTCCCACCTATGAACAAATCGTCGACCTGGCGGGGGGAGGCGACATCACCGCACGGTTTCTCAGCCTCTATCGACCTACTCCGTACATGAGTGGATGCTCGCAGGCCGTCTGGGGTCGAAGGCCGTACCCGGCGCTCATTCGCAACTACGATTACAATCCTTCGCTTTGGGACGCGACGATGCTCCATTCCACATGGAATGGTCGTCGGGTCATTGCGATGACCGACTGCGTGTGGGGTGTGCTCGATGGAGTCTCTGAGGCGGGCCTCGCCGTGTCGCTTGCCTTTGGCGGACGGCGAGTGGTTGGCGATGGGTTTGGCATTCCTCTCGTCCTTCGGTACGTGCTCGAGTTCGCTGACAGTCTTCGAGAGGCTGTACGGATGGTACGGAGGATACCGTCACACATGACCTACAATGTCACCATCGTCGACCGGCGTGGACGCACTCGCACGATCCACGTTTCGCCCGACCGCCGACCTGTCGTGACGCGACAACTGGTCGCGACAAATCACCAGCTTCCGATCGAATGGACCGAGTACGTGAAGGCGACGCAAAGCGTCGAGCGCGAAGAGTACCTCCAGCTTTACCTGCGGAATCGATCGGAACGAAAGAACCAGTTCGTAGACCGATTTCTGAAACCGCCCGTCTACGCGGCGAGATTCGAGAAGGGCTGGGGTACACTGTACACCGCGATGTACGAACCGATGTCCGGATTCGCCGCGCTACGCTGGCCCGCGCATATCCTCGAACAATCCCTCTCAAGTTTTCGAGAAACCACGTTGGACATCCACCTCGGTGCACCCAGCACGCAGGCAGGAAGTGATATCATGAACACCGGTTCCGCCGGATGACGTCGGGCCAAAACCCGCCGCCTGCTCGACCCGGACTCCACAAGAAACTGGATAGATTCGGCTTCTTTGCCCTTGCATTCGGATCGATGATCGGCGTGGGGTGGGTGACGGCCATGGGCAGTTGGCTCACCTCCGCCGGCCCCGTCGGGACCATGCTGGCATTCGCCGCCGGGGGATGCGTCATGCTGGCCATCGGCCTCTGTTACGCGGAAGTGACGTCGATGCTCCCGGTCGCCGGAGGCGAGGTTGCGTATGCCTACCGGGCGTACGGCACGGCGACCGCGTTCCTGGTCGGCTGGTTCCTGACTTTCGGCTACGTCTCCGTTTCCGCGTTCGAAGCCGTATCGGTGGGGCGCGTCTTGAGCTTCATGTTTCCCTTCATCGATATCTGGCCCATCTACCAGCTAGGCGGTGAACCGGTGTATGGGAGTCATCTGCTCATGGCCTTTGCATTCACCGGGCTCATTACCTACGTGAATTACGTTGGGGTGGTGACCGCCGTGCGGTTTCAGAAATGGCTCATTGCGGGATTTATCCTCATCACGGCCATGTTCATCGGCGTCGGCATCGCCGGCGGACAGATAACCCACCTGCAACCGGCGGTGCCGGCTGGAGGAGTGCGACCGGCACTGGCAGGCATTCTCGCCGTTTTGGTCACCGTCCCATTCTGGTTTGTCGGATTCGATACCATCCCACAGGGGGCGGAAGAGGCTGATGTGTCACTGCCACCGCGTCAACTCGGCATCCTCATTCTCGCGAGCATCTGTTGTGCAACCTTGTTTTATGTCGTCCTGGTGTTCAGTGTGTCAATGATCGGTCCGTGGGAAACGATCGCCTCAGCGGACCTCCCAACAGCGCATGCGTTTCGGCTCGCGTTTTCATCACCAATTCTTGTTAATCTGGTGCTGACGGCGGCCCTCATCGGACTCCTCACGAGTTGGAACGGGTTCTTTCTTGCTGGCTCGCGTGTGCTGTTTGCACTTGGTCGCGGCCGGATCATTCGCCCGAGCCTGGGCGATGCACACCCGGTTCATCACACGCCACATCGGGCCGTACTCTTCGTGGGATTCGTCACGGCCCTGGCACCACTCCTCGGAAGGGATGCACTGGTGGCCTTTGTCGACGTTGGATCATTCTGCATTGCCTTGGCGTTTCTCGGCGTCTCACTCACCGTCACGAGCTTGAGGAAGAAGTATCCGCTCGACAGGCGCCCGTTCAGCATGCCGGCTCCGAGGCTGATTCCACGACTCGCTGCTGCGTGTTCGCTGTTGTTGCTCCTCGTCATGCTCATCCCGATGAGTCCCGCAGCGCTGACCTGGCCAACTGAAGTTCTGATCCTGGCCGGTGTCACTACGCTGGGGTTCACGTTCTGGGTAAGCGGCGCCGCATCACGGCGGGCAACGTCCGAATCTGAGCGGGAGTCCCTGATTTTTGAGGATCACGCTTCGGGCGATCCGTGATGGCGCAGATGGGCGAGCCCTCCTGCGAAAAGAACGCTGACCGCGATTCGGCGCCATCTATCAATCAAACGCAGTATCTTGCAATAGCGGCATTGACGCATTCCGCCCCGGGAAGTTCGACGTGGGTCCGATCGACCCGGTGCACCACGGAGGAACCATGACTCTCGAGGTTATCAATCCCGCCACCGGCAATGTCGAACAGGGGTACGACGAAATGTCGGCGGCCGAAGTCCGAACGCGAATCACGGCGGCACACCACGCGTATCAATCGTGGCGCCGGACGACGTTCACGAGTCGAGCCGAACTCATGCGGGAAGCCGCGAATGTCCTGCGGTCCAACGCCCGGGAATACGCGGTGTTGATGGCAACCGAGATGGGGAAGCCCGTGCGGGATGGACTCGCGGAAGTCGAGAAATGCGCATGGGCCTGCGAATACTACGCGGATGAGGCCGCGCCATTCCTGGCCCCGGAAATCATTGAGACGGCCGCCCGCAAGAGTTTCGTAACGTTTCAGCCCCTTGGCGTCATATTCGCCGTCATGCCGTGGAACTTCCCCTTCTGGCAGGTCTTCCGCTTCCTCGCACCCTCCCTCATGGCTGGGAACTCCGGCTTGCTCAAACATGCTGCCAACGTACCCGGGTGTGCATTGGCCATTGAGGACGTTCTGCAAAAGGCGGGATTCCCCGACAACCTCTTTCAGACACTCCTCATCACGAATCGACAGGCCGCTTCGGTCATCAGGCACAGACACGTCACCGCCGTGACGCTTACAGGCAGTACCGGCGCAGGACAAGCGGTTGCAAAGATTGCCGGTAGCAAACTGAAGAAAACGGTTCTCGAACTTGGTGGAAGTGATCCCTACGTCATTCTGGAAGATGCGGATCTGGCGGCAACAGTGGAAACGTGTGTGACATCCCGTTTGATCAACGCAGGCCAGAGCTGTATCGCTGCAAAGAGATTCGTTGTGGTCGAGTCGAAGCGGGCTGACTTCGAACGCGCATTCGTGGAGCGCATGCGCATCACAAAACCCGGTGATCCATTGGACGACGCGACGACAATGGGTCCGCTCGCGCGCGGGGACCTGCGCGACAGTCTGCACGATCAGGTGACGCGGAGCGTCGAGAAGGGTGCGCGTTGCCTGCTGGGTGGAAAGGTGCCGAGTGGGCGGGGCGCCTACTATCCACCGACGGTCCTGACCGATGTCCGGAAGGGCATGCCGGCATACAACGAAGAGCTCTTTGGACCCGTCGCGGCAATCATCCCGGTTCAGAACGAACGTCAGGCCATCCGTGTAGCCAACGATTCCGTCTTTGGCCTCGGCGCGGCCGTGTTCACCAACGATCTGGATCGAGGAGAACGGATCGCAACAACCGAAATCGAGGCCGGGGCGTGCTTCGTCAACACGTTCGTAAAGTCCGACCCACGTCTGCCCTTTGGAGGTATCAAGGAAAGCGGTTACGGCAGAGAGCTATCGCACTACGGTATCAAGGAGTTCGTTAACGTCAAAACCGTCTACATCGCCTAGCCTAGGCTAACAGGGTGCTGAAAAAGGGTTCCCGGAGACGCGCGTTGGGTCGCGGCCTTTGGATGATGGGGCGGTGTAGAAAGGGGGCTGCGAACCGCGGCGCGCGGAGGGAGCCCCTTTTCAGCACCCTGCTAGTCTAGATACTTCGCAACATGCCACCCGACGAATCAGTATCGGCGGTTTTCCCACAGGAGGTCCACACCCAATTGATACCGGGTACTGATCGAGGCCGTTGCGGTTTCACAGACCCGCACGGGATCCACGCTCCCTGATAGCGAAAAACGTCCCGTCAATCGTGCCTCCAGGCTTGCCCCGATATTCTCCGTGCTGAAGAACGAGTGGCGCGGGCAAACGCGGGGACTGGCCGTCAGGAACGCCGGCCTACCGAGAAGCGAGAACCGTTTTCCGATCGCAATTTGAGTTCCGGAGAGACCATGATCGACATCCCCCGGGCGAATCTGCAGGTAGTCCAGGGGGATACCAAGCCCCCGGACAAACGTTTGCGCCTGACCTGAGAGCGCGAGCGCAAACTGATCGGCGAATTCCCGAAACACACGACTCTGCGTCCCGCCTTCACCTGCGAATGCCTGCACGGTTGGCGAACCAAAAAGCAGGTACGAGATCAGCTCGCCATCCGACACAGGCGGCCGGATGTCACTCGTGAGCGTGACCGTCGGGCCGTACAGTGTCCCGCCAAGGTGCGCGAAGATATTAACAGGTGTGTCGCCAAATGTCCGTACTGTGTGGCGGGCGTCGATATCCAGATCGGCATCCAGGTCCGGCGTCCCAAAGTATTGCACTACGCCTCGCGTGACCGTGAATTCCCGCGTAACTCCCGGGGCAAGTTGCAGCCGATAGCTTCCACGCTCCGCATTGAGGGTTCCATCCAGACTATATGCGTCCGCGAGCTTGTTAACGGTGAGATTGCCGGAGAGTTGTACATCCCCTTCCCCGGAACGCATCCAGAAATCGTCTCCCAGTACGACGCGAAGCGAATCGATACGAAGGCGTTTGATCAGTTGGCTGACCACTGTGGAGGAAAGCCCCTCCGCGCGAAGCAGCGTCGTGTCGACGTAAGGAGAAAACAGCGGATCGTCCAGGTCGACAATCTGCTTCTGCAGGATATCCGCAAACGATACAGATCCCCGCACAGCGGTTCCGGTACCAGTCAAACGTGGCTCATTCAACGACCCAGCCAACGACATCCGACCGGTCACCACCATGGTCATGTAGTCACGCAGGTCTATGGCCGGGAAACGGGTCGCGTCAACCTGGAGCGAAAAAATCGGATTCTGCAGATCGCCAAGCCCGAGATACCCTGAGGCACGCACCTCACCATCTCCGCTCCGGACCTCAAATCGCTCGACATTGACCGTGTCGTCCGTGAGTCCGATCCGTGCCTCGAGCTCCCGCAGCTGCACTCCGAGATCTGAAATGAACACGCTGCCCTGTTCGATGCTCAGCAGGCCATCGAGACGCGGATTGGACCACGTCCCATTGAGACGCGCGTCAGCCTGAAGGTATCCTTGGGGATTCTGCCATGTCGGAAAGAGTGGTGAAATCAAACTCAAGGGTGCGGCATTTACGCGCAACTGCCCGACAAGGGGTGCATCGAGACGGTCGAACGCAAACGGTACCAGGCGGAGGTCTACCGGTAAGGAGAAATCAACCTGTGCAAGTTGGCTCGTGTCTCCAACCATCTCGATACGGCCCGCGAACTCCCCGGATCGGTAGGTAACCTCGGCTTGCGCATCACGGATGCGCATCAGCCGGGCCCGCACATTGTCCATGGTGAACGCTGCATTCACTTCAGGGCTTTGGGCAGAGCCGACTATTTCGAACGACCCGTTCAGTCCTCCGCCGAACTGAGCCGAGTCGCGACCAAGGAGACGAGCCAGGTCTTGAAGCTGGACATTGGTCACGGTCCCGGTGAACCGCCCCATTGCGCGGGATGACATACCACCGTCCAATTGAATCTGTGCAGTGCCGTTGGGCGCTGCGAGGACCAGGTCCGTTACGTCGAAGGCAGAATCACCGAGAGTAATCAATGCCGGACGGATGAGTCTCCAACTCCGCGTTCCCAGGGGAACGGTTGCACTGTCGAGGCGGATCGTCCGTGCCGAGTCCTGCATCCTGGCATCGCCTCGCAGGGTCCACCGTCCAGCACCGAGCTGATTGCCACCGACCAACCAGGCAAGCGAATCGACTGTACCACCGGTTGCCATTTCGACGTCTGCAACGGTCACGCTCCCAAGACTGATCGAATCGATCCTGCCGTTGAGCCCGATGCTCGATGTGTTCGATTGCCACGACAGTTCCGCCGTGGACTGCGTAGCACTTACACCCCGCAACCCGATGCGAGACGCGGCAACGGTTGCTCGGAATTGGTAGTCGCGCAGGGTACCCTCGACCGTTCCGGCAGCCAACATACTCCCGTTGAGTTCCGACAGAGCGACAGGGATCCACCGTGAGGCCGCAGAGCTAACGGCCGCGAGCGAATCCGTACGAACAGCGAATTCAATCCGACCGAATGGAGTCTCGGTGAGTGACAGGCTTCCATTTGCGGTTCCCTCGAGTACGTCACTGGCTACGTCCAGTGCATCGATGGTCATCGCGGCGGAATCCCCACGTCCCACGAATGTCATCGCATCAACCGTAATCTGATCAATGGTCGACGTGTCCATCGCGAACTGCAGCGACCAGTCACGCAGCACTCCTCCCACCATCACCACGTTCCCTTCCCCATTGCCATTGAGTGACGAATGGGGGAGTTGGCTATCGATGGTCGCGATGTCGACGGACGACAATGCGATGAAGCCCGAAAGGTCGATCCCGTCGCTCCGGGTTGGCCCCCTCGCTCGGAGCTCCACCGTGCCGACATTCGAGCGGAGATCCACGTCGACCACCGTCGAGTCCGCCGAC
>Ga0302046_10002592_pt1 | contig 16783 bp, 14 predicted proteins | sample RVTome_11_FD_200261 | JGI IMG/M metagenome (GOLD analysis project Ga0302046, IMG submission 200261) | Soil microbial communities from uranium-contaminated site in the Upper Colorado River Basin, Wyoming, United States - RVT147D111 (version 2) ...
GACGGGGGCGCGGTGGGCGTGCTCCAGGGCCTGCTCGACGAGCCGGCCCTGCGCGGGGCGGCCCTGCGCGCGCTCGCGAGCTTCGACGATCCCGCGATCGGCCCGGCGCTGCTGGCGCGCTACGCCGGCTTCGACGTCGAGGCGCGCCGCGACGCGGTGAACACGCTCGGAGCGCGGCCGAGGTGGGCGCGCGAGCTGCTCACGGCGGTGCGCGAGGGCCGCGTCCCGCGCGCCGACGTGGGTGCCTTCGTGCTGCGCAAGATGGAGAGTCACCACGATCCCGGGCTCGACGCCATGCTCACGGAGCTGTGGCCCGTGCGCCGGCCGACGGCGGCGGAAGCCGTCGAGCGCATCGCTGAGTTGAAGAGCGAGTTGACGTCCGATGCGCTGGCGGCGGCCGACCTCGCGCACGGCCGCGAGCTCTTCGCGCGCACCTGCAGCCAGTGCCACACGCTGTTCGACGCCGGGGGCGACCTGGCGCCGGAGCTGACGGGCTCGAACCGCGGCGACCTCGAGTACCTGCTCTCGAACATGGTCGATCCGAACGCCGTGATCGGGAAGGACTACCAGGTCACGGTCGCATGGCTCCTGGACGGCCGCATCGAGACCGGCATCGAGGTCGCGCGCTCGGACACGGCCGTCACGCTGCGCTCGGAGAACGACACCGTGGTCGTGGCGCTCGACGAGGTCGACGTGCTGCAGCTCTCGGAGCTCTCCACCATGCCCGAGGGACTGTTGGACGCGCTCGGCACGCAGGAGGTGATCGACTTGGTCGCGTACCTGCAAGCGGACGCCCAGGTCGCGCGGCGCACGGGCGCGCTGTTCGACGGAGAGAGCCTGGCGGGCTGGACCGGCGATCCGTCGGTGTGGTCGGTGGAGGACGGTGAGATCGTCGGACGCAGCGAGAGCGGCCTCGCGCGCAACGAGTTCCTGAGGAGCGACCTCGAGCTCGCGGACTTCCGCCTCTCGCTCGAGGTGCGGCTGGTCGGCAACGCGGGCAACAGCGGGATCCAGTTCCGCAGCACGGCATTGGAAGAGGGCGAGGTCGCGGGCTACCAGGCCGACGTCGGCGCGGGCTGGTGGGGCAAGCTCTACGAGGAGCACGGCCGCGCCGTCCTGTGGGACCGCTCCGGCGACGAGCACGTGCGGGAGGACGCCTGGAACGCCTACGTGATCGAGGCGATCGGCCCGCGCCTGCGGACCTGGATCAACGGTCGGCCGTGCGTCGACCTCGACGACCCGGAGGGCGCGCGCGCGGGCATCGTCGCGCTCCAGGTGCACTCGGGCGGTCCGACCGAGGTCCGCTTCCGCAACTTCGAGCTCGAGCTCGACCCCACCCCGCGCGACACGGAGTAGCTGACGGCGATGATCTACCACATGGTGCTGTTCAAGGTCCGCCCCGACGTCGAGCGCGCGACGATCGACGCGGTCTTCCGCGAGCTGGCGGCCCTGGAGGGGCGGATCCCCGGCCTGCTCTCCTTCGCCGGCGGTCCGTACTCCTCCGCCGAGGGGCTGAACCGAGGCTACGACTGGGGCTTCTGCATGACCTTCGACTCGGCCCGCTCGCGCGACGCTTACCTGCCGCACCCGGCGCACGAGGTGGTGAAGGGGCACGTGCTCGAGATCCTCGACGGAGGCCTCGACGGCGTCGTCGCGTTCGACTTCGACGTACGGCGTCAGTCACTTTCCTCCACCCGGGGGGTCCCAACGTCCCTCGGGAGCTAGCCGTTTCCTCCCCGGGTGGAGGAAAGTGACTGACGCCGTACGTCCTGGCACCATGTCGCGATGAAGCTCACTTTCCTGCTCCTCCTCGCCACCGCAGCCTCGGCCCAGGACGTCGGCGACACGGCCGACGTACGCGGCCTGACGAAGCGTCTGGAGGGCGCTTTCGAGGGCTACACGATGGTCGCGCCGCTGCGCACGACGAAGGTGCTCCTACTCGACATGGACGGGAGGGTCGTGCACGAGTGGGAGTGCGGTCTGCCGGCGGCGGGTGGCGTCTACCTGCTCGAGAACGGCCACCTGCTCTATCCCGCGCGACCGAAGGAGAACCCGCGCTTCAAGGGCGGCGGCATCGGCGGCCTGATCCACGAGCTCGACTGGGACGGGAACCTGGTCTGGAGCTTCTCGCTCGGGGACGACTACCAGACGCTGCACCACGACGTCGAGCCGCTCCCGAACGGGAACCTGCTCGCGATCGCCTGGGAGCACCGCTTCCGCGAGGACGCCATCGCCTTCGGCCGCGATCCCGCGTCCGTCGCCGAGCCGGGCATGTGGCCCGACTGCGTGCTCGAGCTGAAGCCGATCCGTCCCGAGGGCGCCGAGGTCGTCTGGGAGTGGCACGTGTGGGACCACCTGATCCAGGACTTCGACGAGGCGGCGGAGAACCACGGCTCGATCGCGGAGCACCCGGGCCGGCTTGACGCCAACCACGACCACCGCGGCGAGCCGCCCATGACCGAGGAGGAGCGCGAGCGCATCGAGGCGATGGAGGCCCAGATGGCCGCCCTCGGCTACACCGGCGACGAGGACGAGGAGGAGGACGGAGCGGAGGCTCCCGCGCCGGGGAGCCCGCTCGACGGCGTGCCGGACTGGATGCACACGAACGCCGTCGACTACCACCCCGGGCTCGACCTGATCGTGCTCTCCTCGCCCGCGCTCTCGGAGATCTTCGTCATCGACCACGCGCTCACGACCGAGGAGGCGATGTTCGAGGACGCCGGCCGATGGCAGAAGGGCGGCGCGATCCTGTGGCGCTGGGGCAACCCGGCGAAGTACGGCGCCGGGGGCTTCTCCGACCGCGCGCTCTTCTACCAGCACGACCCGCAGTGGGTGTTCGACGGCTCCCAGGAGCTCAAGTTGACGGTGTTCAACAACGGTGGGGGCCGTCCCGACGGCGACTGGTCGTCGGTGGAGGAGCTGGTGCTCCCGTTCACGCCGGAGAAGGGCTTCACGTGCGAGCCCGGCGAGCCCTTCGGTCCGTCGAAGCCCTCCTGGATCTACGCCAAGAAGGGCGAGTTCCTCTCGTCCTTCATCTCCGGCGCCCAGCGCCTCCCGAACGGCAACATGCTGATCTGCTCCGGCGCACCGGGCCGCGTGTTCGAGGTGACGCGCGCCGGCGAGATCGTCTGGGAGTGGCTGAACCCGACCGAAGGAACGGCCGAGGTCGGCACCGGCGGCAACGCTCCGCCGCGGGCGCTCTTCCGCGCGACGCGCTACGCGCCGGACTACCCAGGGCTCGCTGGGCGGCTGTAGGGCGCGGTCCCTCGGCCGATCCGCGTGGCGATCGCGTCGAGGTCGAGACCCAACACGGAGTGGAGGCGCACGATCATCGCGACGCGGTCCAGCTCGACGGACGCGATGCACACGTTCGTTCCCTGGTCGACGCCGCTGCCGAGCAGGCCGCGCTCGTAGACCTCGCGCAGCAGCGTGACGCGCACCTGGTAGACCTCGGCGAGGACCTCGAGCGAGAGGTAGAGCTCGCCCTCGTGGAGGAGCCTGTCGGCGCCGCTCACGGGCGTCCTCCGGCGGCGGCCGTCTTGCCCAGCTCCAGCAGCAGCTCCTTCTGGCGCGGGGTCAGCTCGCGCGGCAGGTCGAGCTCCAGGCGCGCGAAGAGGTCGCCGCGTCCGCCGGAGCGCTTCGCCAGGCCCTGCCCGCGCAGTCGCAGGCGCTTGCCCGCCCGCGAGTGGGGCGGCACGCTGAGCGTGACGACGCCACGCGCAGTGCGCACGTCGACACGCGTGCCGTTCTCCGCCTCCCACGGCGTCACGGTCACGCGCGTCTCGAGGTCGTCGCCGAGCACGCGCGTGCGTTCGTCGTCCGCGAGCCGCAGCGTGAGGTACAGGTCGCCCGGGTGCCCGTCGTTCTCGCCCGGCTCGCCCAGCCCCTTCAGGCGCAGCTTCATCCCGTCGCGCAGATCCTCCGGGACCTTCAGCTCGATCGTCTCCGTGCGGTGCACCTGGCCTACGCCGGCGCAGGTCGGACAAACGTGCTGCTCGAGGAAGCCGACGCCGCCGCAGGTCGGGCAGGTAGCGCGCGCGGGCACCTGCAGGCTGCGCTTCCCGCCGAGCAGCGCGTCGGAGATCGGGAGCTCAAGCTCGGCATGCACGTCCGCGCCGCGGTAGCGGTAGCGCGCGTGCCGGCGCGGTTCGCCGCCGAAGTCGCGCCGGAACTGGTCGCCGAACAGCGACCGGAAGAAGTCCGAGAAGCCGCCCGTCGTCCCGGCGCCGCCGAAGGCCGCCTCGAACTCCTCGGGGGACATCGTGCGCTGGCCGGGCGGCGGCGTGAACTCCTGCCCGTGCTGCCAGTGCTCGCCGAAGCGGTCGTACTTGGCGCGCTTGGCCGGATCCGAGAGGACCTCGTAGGCCTCGCTGAGCTGCTTGAAGCGCGCCTCCGCTTCCGTCTGTCCCGCGCCCGCGTGCTGGTCGGGGTGCCACTTCAGCGCGAGCTTGCGGTAGGCCTTCTTGATCCGCTCCGGCGTCGCGTCGCGCTCGACGCCGAGCACCTCGTAGTAATCCTGGAACTTCACGGTGGGGGCAGGAGTCTACCGCTCGACGCGGAGAGTCCGCGGGAGGAGCGACGAGCTTCCGGCTCCGAAGCTCACTCCCATTCCGCCGGATCCCGTAGCGAGCGCCAGGGCTCTTCCATCGACACGTCGACCAGGGCCGGGCCGTCGTAGCTCGCGGGTGAGAGGATCGCGAGGAAGACCACCGACTCGTCGGACACGTTGTACGTGCCGTGCACCTCGTTCGTCGGCACGTGCGCGACGTCCCCCGGGCCGAGGATGCGGTGCTCGCGGCCGACCCACTGCTCCGCGCGACCCTCGAGGAAGTAGAGCGCTTCCTCGAACCCCGGATGCCGGTGGAAGCGGTGCGCCTTGCCGGGCGGCATCGTCACGCGCACGAGCTGGAGCTGCGCCGAGGCGGTCAACCCAGTCCGCGCCAGCCACTCGTGCTGGCCCCAGGGCAGGACCTCCACCTGGGCGTCGGCGGAGGTGACGAAGCGCAGGCAATCGGCCCGTGCGCACATCTCAGCGCCGCCTCATCGTCGGGGCAGCCGGATCGCCTTGAAGTCCTCGATCTGCTTCTTGATCGCGACCTCGGTCGGGAAGCGCTCGGTCGAGCTCGCGCCGTAGAAGCCGTCGATGCCCTCGACCCGCTCCATGATGTAGGCCGCGTCGGGCGGCATCGCGATCGGACCGCCGTGGCACAGGACGAGGACGTCCCCGCGGATCGACTTCACGGTCTCGACGATGTCCTGGATCTTGCCCACGCACTCGTCGAGCGGGCTGACCGTCGCCGCCCCGATCGTCCCGCCCGAGGTGCAGCCCATGTGCGCCACGACGATGTCCGCTCCCGCGTCCGTCATCCAGCGCGCCTCGTCCGTGTCGAACACGTAGGGCGTCGTCAGCATGTCCATCTCGCGCGCGAGCGCCACGCAGTCGACCTCGAGCTTGTAGCTCATCCCCGTTTCCTCGAGCGTCGCGCGGATCCTGCCCTCGATGAGGCCGACGGTGGGGAAGTTCTGGATGCCGGCGAAGCCGAGCTCCTTCAGCTCCTTGAGGAACAGCCTCGGCATCATGAACGGGTCGGTGCCGCACACGCCCGCGAGCACCGGCGTATGCTTGACGACCGGGATCACCTCGAAGGCCATCTCCTTCACGATCTGGTTCGCGTTGCCGTAGGGCATGAGCCCCGCGGTCGAGCCGCGCCCCGCCATCCGGTAGCGGCCGGAGTTGTAGAGGATGATGAGGTCGATGCCGCCGGCTTCCTCGCTCTTGGCGGAGATGCCGGTGCCGGCGCCGCCGCCGATGATCGGCTCGCCGCGCGCGATCTGCTCGCGGAAGCGCTTCAGGATGCCTGCGCGGGAGTTGTCCAAGCCGTGCACGAGCGGAACCTCCAGGACGGGTGAGGGGGAGCGGAGGCGGCAGTCTAGCGCGGTGTGGCGCGGCGCGGCGGCTTCGTTCAAGCTGGCGGCATGGAGCGCCATGAGAGGCCGCCCTCCGTCCCGTGGACGGAGGGGCTGGACGAGGTCGCGTCCGTCGAGCTCGTGCGCGGCGGACGCGGCGGGGACGCGGCGGCGATCAACGAGCTGTTCCGCAGGTACCAGCCGCGCCTCCTGCGCGTCGTGCGCATCAAGATGGGCTCCTTCGTCCGCCAGCACGTCGACCCGGAGGACATCGTGCAGGAGGCGTCGATCATCGCCATCGCGAAGTTCCGGACGCTCGATGTGCACACCGCGTCGAGCATCCTGCAGTGGCTCGTCCGGATCGCGGAGCACGTGCTCCAGAACAAGATCCGCGGGCTCGAGGCGCAGAAGCGAGATCCCCGCCGCGAGGTCCCGATCGCCTCCGGCGCTCCCGACAGCTCGCCCGGAGGCGTCGTCTTGCCCTCCGAGGGACCCACCCCCTCGCAGGTCTTCTCGCGCCGCGAGATGGAGGAGCGCATCGACGCCTGCGTGTCGGGGCTCGAGCCCGAGGACTACAGCGAGGTGCTGGTCCTGCGCGACTACTGCGGCCTCGGCTGGGAGGAGATCCGCGAGAAGCTGGGCCGCTCGAGCGCCGACGCCGTCCGCGAGCTGCACCGGCGCGCTTGCGAGAAGCTGCGCGAGAAGGCGCGGCTCCAGGGGCTGCTTCCCTGACGTGGTCGGCTCGAATGCCCGCGCGAGATCGAGCGGCTACCCGCGTTCGAGACGCGCGCGGCGCTCGGGCGTGGGGCTACGCCGACGCGAGCGAAGCGGGGGTCGAGGCACGCTCTTCCAGCCCGCCGGAGTGGATGACTCGGGACCGACCGGTTGCTACCTTCCTGCGATGAAGGCAGCGAACCTCATGAAAACGACCCTTCCCCTCCTGATGCTTGTCTTCGTTTCCTGCGGCTCCGATCGACACGAGGTATCCCCCATGGACAACGACGCGAGCTCCGATACCGGCAAACGGGAGCTGAAGCCGAACCCGTACTTCTACAAGGTCAACAGCGTGATGGGGAACATCACGTCGGGCGGCGACGGCGTCCCCAACGCCACCGTCACCATCGTGCAGACGGGCGAGGTCCTCCAGGTCGAGGCACACGGCAGCTACTCCGTCGTCCTCGATCCGGTGAAGCTCGGGACGGACACTCACGAGCTCGTGTTCTCGGCTCCAGGACACAAGCCGCTACGTCGCACGGTGACGATCCCCGACGAGCAGCGCATTCGGCTCGACGTCGAGCTCGAGCGCGAGAAGCCCTGACCTACTCGGCGACCGGGGCCCCGCTCCCGACCGCGATCAGCCGCGCCATGTCGACGAACATGCGACCGCTCAACTTGACGCGCAGCGCTTTCCAGGAGTCGTCCCCGACGACGCCGTCGTAGAGATCGCGCGGGACTTCGAGTCCCTCCAGGAAGGAACCCCAACGCCCGGTGAACCAACCCAGCGAGAGGCGCGAGGCATCGCCCCCCCCGTGCGCATCGAGGAAACGTAGCTCCGTCTCCATTTCCAGCGTGAAAGGCGTGCGCGGCAGGCTGCGCAGCAACCCGACCTTCATCAGCTCGAGCTCCACGTCGTCCAGTCCGTGCTCCGCAACGGCTAGCTTCTCGCACAGCGCGGGCCAGCCGAACACGAGGCGCGGCCTGATGCCCGCGCCCAGCGCGCGCGCGGCGGCCGGCGCCCGCGAGCCGTAGGCGACGTCGAACGTGGCCTGGACTTCCGCCTCCAGCTCTTGCCAGCGCGATAGCTCGTCGAGCGCGAAGACCGCGATCCACTGATTCCGCGCCAGGTCGGTGTAGGTGAACTCGGGGTCCAGGCGGAAGGCCTCCCCGCACTTGCCGCAGTTCTCCTGCTGGAACGTGCCGGCGACGATCTCCTCGCGCAGCTCGGGCTTGCGATCGATGTTGACGCTGTGCACGACCTTGAACTCGACGTCCTTGCCGCAGGCCGGGCACGCGAGCTTCGTCGTTTGAAAGAGGGACATCGGTTACTTCTCCAGCGCCTTGAGGTCGGGAACGAAGGGATGTGAGTCCTTGAGCTTCTTGCTGTAGTAGGCGGCGTACAGTTCGGCGAACCACTCGGCCGGCGCGCGGAACTGATAGCCGTGGATGCCCTTGGTGCGCGCCGACAGGCTGTAGGTCCACCAGTCGTCGTCGTAGGACTCCTGGTAGACCGTGTCGCCTACCGCGGTGTTCTTGCAGGCCGTGCCGTCCCACCACATCTCGCCACCGACCTTCACGGTGGCCACCCAGTCCTTCACCTTGGTCTGCGCCGGCGTGGCCGGCGCGGTGGTCCCTCCGCCCAGGAGTCCGAGCGCGTACTTCTCCAGCCCGGCCTCGCCGTCGGTGTCGGCCGGCGTGAGGAGCGCCTTGAACTTGCCGGCCACCGCCTTCGCGGCCCCCGCGATGTCGGTCTTCACCCACTTGCCGTACTTCGCGTCCTTGCCCTTCTTGTTCATGAAGCCGTTCTTCGCATCGACGGCGTGTCCGACCTCGTGCAGCGTCGCCCAGCTGAAGTAGTTCACCTTGTCCTTGTTGGCCGGCGCGCAGTCCGGGTCCTGAGCCTTCGGGTCGGGGAAGTCGCGCAACGTGTTCAGGTCGGCGCCGTAGTCCATGCTGTCCTTCGGCCGCTTGCACTCGATGCCGATCGACTTCTGGGACTCCCAGTACCAACCACCCTCGCCCGCGCCCTGCTTGGTGGGCATCAGGGTCACGGTCATCTTGTCGAGCTTGGCGTTCGGGAAGACGGGCACCTTGCCGAGCGTGTCGTACAGGTTCTTGAGCGTCTCCGCCTCGCCCTTCGGATCCAGCTTCTTGCCTGGGAACTTGAACTTCGGGTTGCCGTCCGCGTCGACGCCGTCGGGAGTCTTGATGCCCTCCTCGAGCGAGAGCTTGATGCCGTAGCGCTCCTCCACCGCCTTCATCAGCTTCTCGCCGGCCTTCGGGTCCTTGTCCAGGTCGATGTTCGCGACCTCCGCGTCCTTGGCCTTCTTCTTGGCGAGCGCCTCGAGCTGCTCGAACTGCTTGACCTTCTTGGTCAGCGGTTCTGTCGACTCGGTCGCCTTCTTGAGCGCAGCCTGCAGCTTGGCCAGGTCGGACTTCCACGGCTCGGGAGACTTCTTGGCCTTCTCGAGCGCGGCTACCGCGTTCGCGAGGTCCTTCAGCTCGTCGAGTACCTTGTCCGCGAGCACGTCGACGATCCCTTGGAGGACCGTGTTGGTGGTCTCGTTGAAAACCTTCTTGAACGTGTCGAGGGTCCAGGTCATGGGACGGTCCGAGCTCGGAGGTGGAGGTCGAGTCGAGTAGGGTGGATCAGCCGTTCGTCGGGGCGGTTGCCAGAGCTCGGTCGAGCCGGGCGAGCGCCGGCGCCAGCGTGTCGCGGATCTTGAGGGACACCCCGAACGGGTTCTGGTCGCAGGCCTTGATGCGCGGATCTTGCTCGATGTACTTCAAGTAGTCGGACAGGGCCTTGCGCGTCTTCGCGACGGCCGACGAGAGACCCGGTCCGCTCGAGTGCTGGAGCTCGCGGATCGCATCCATCAGCGGACGACGCGGTTGATCCGTGAGTCCGTCCAGCCCGGAGTCCGCGATCTTCGCCAGGTCCGAGTCGCCCGAGGACTTCAGAGTCGCGCGTAGACTGGCGACCTGGCTGTCGACCGTGGTCGCCACCTGTTGCCAGGAGGCGGTCGCGGACAGGATCCCCTGCCGGACGGTGTCGACTCCGCGCGCCGCGGTCGCGGCGGCCGGCGCCGCCTGGTCGCCGGCTTCGGCGGCATCCTCGTCCGGGGCGAGCTTCCCGGCCACGATCTTGTAGCCCAGGCGCAGCTTGATGAAGAGCTTGATGGCGCCCTTGACGAGCTCGTTCTTGACGCCGTTCACCGTCAGCTTCTTGCCGTCGGGAACGACCGATCCTTCGAACAGCAGAGTGCCCTCCTTCTTGAGCGCCAGCACGGTGGGCTTGAGCTTGCTCTCCTTGCCGAGCAGGACGGCGTACTCCTTGTAGGGCTTGCCCTCGATGTCGAACTCGACCTTCTTGCGCGAGACGTAGAAGAGCCCCCCCTCGGCGGGCATGCGCTTGAGCTGGGCCTTGATGAAGGCCCGGTAGGCCTTCCAGTCGCCGAGCCCGGCCAGGTCAGGATCGCCGTCGTCCTGCTCATCCGCACCCTCGACGACTTGCGTCATCAAGTCCTCGATCTCGCTCAGCTCCTTGTCCGCCGTGCGCACGTCCCGCTTCGCGAGCGCGGACTCCAGGCTCTTGGTCCGGGTGGCGGCTTCCTTGAGGATCGAGTCATTGGCGGGCTCTCGGAGCTTCGCGGCATCCTTGATCGCGTCGATGACCGCCTGGCGACGTGTGCGGATCTCGCCCAACTCGGAGTCTTCCCCGCCGCCCGCAGCCGCGGCGCCCTTGGCACGGTCGAGGAGCGCTTGCGCCTGGTCGAGGAAGGTCCGCGCGCGCGCCGGCTCCTTGCTCAGCACCTTGTCCGCCTGGCCGGCGAGGCCAGCGGCCTCCTTGAGGAAGCTCGTCGCCTTCGGGTCCTTCAGTGCCGCGGACTTCTTGATCTCGGCGACGATCTCGTCGAGGCGCTCCTTCAGCTCGTCCGTCTCCGGACCCTCCTCGTCCGAACCGCCCTCCTCCTCGGCGCCCGAGACGGAGTAGCCGAGCTTCAGCTTCTTGAGGGTGAGGTGTGCCTGCTTGAGCTGGAGCGGCGAGAACCCCTCGACGGTGAACTCCTTGCCGTTGAGCTGGCTGACGGCCTCGCGGAACAGCACGCCCTCCTTCTTGATCTTGTTGACCGCCAACAGCCCTTTCGGGCCTGCGAGGACGGCGAAGCCCTTCCATGGCTTGCCGTCGACCTCGAAGTCGATCTTCTCCTTGCTGAGGAAGAAGGGACAACCCTGCGCGGGGGCCGTCTTGAGCCGCTCCTTCATGAAGGAGCGATAGCCTTCCCAGCTCTGGAGATCGGTGAGGGATTCGAGGGTGGCGGCCATGGGATTCGTCGTGGACTCGGGGTTCCGGTGAGTCGCGCCAAGGATAGCAATCGCCGCGCGGACCGAAGCGGGTCGCCGGTCCTTCCGTGGCGGACGGGCCCGGCGCGAGCGGTTTGCAACGCGGGGAACGACCTCGACCCCGCCAGCGCCGGCAGGAGCAGGTGCCCGAACGGAGCGCACGACCGGATGGAGTGCCCCACGGTGGGTGAGACAGCCTGGTCCGGCCCCGGTCCTCGGGGCCGCGATCGCCCGCGAGCACCACGAGCGTGGACAGAACGCTCTCGCTCGACGAGCCCTATCGGTCGGTCGTCCTGTTGAGCGTCTTCGACGATCTGTCGACCAAGAGGATCGCGAAGCGACTCGGCCGGCCGCGCAACACGATCCAGACGCAGCTCCGGCGCGGGCTCGAGAAGCTGCGCGAGCGTCTGGACCGCTCCTACGGTGACCGCCGCAGCTGGGGTCTCGCGTTGCTACCGCTGGCCGGAGGCGAGTCCGCGGCGAAGGTCGCCGCGGCGCAGGGTTCGTCCTTCGCCGCCCTGGGGGGATGGATCCTGTTGCTGAAGGCGCTCTCGGCGGTCTCGCTCGTCGCGCTCGTGGCCGTGCTGGGGAACCATGGGTTGGTGCCGGCGGAGCACGAGCTCGCGGGCGAGCTCGAGCCTTCTCCTCCCCTGGCGGCCGTCGCTCCCACGGCGGTGGACGCTGCTCCCGCGGCGCTCGTGGAGCGCGAGGCGGTCGGCGCTGGTCCGATCGAGGTCCCCGCGCACCAGGACCCTGCGGCGGACGCCCTCCTCGCTCGCGGCCAGGTCGTCGACGTCACGGGCTCGATTCTCGCCAACGTCGAGGTTCGCTGGGGCTCGGCCGAGGCAGAGAACGAGGAGCGGACGATCACCGATGGCGATGGGCGCTTCGAGGTCGCGGACCGTGCCGGCGCTCGGTTCCTCGAGACGGAAGGCCTCGTCCTCGTCGGCGTGGGGGCTCGGCAGCAATCCGACCAGTCGCGTGAGCACTTGCTCGTCGTGGAGCGAGCTGCGGAGGTAACCGGGCTCGTCGTGGATCAGCAGGGGCTCCCGGTCGAGGGCGCGTATGTCTCCGCCGGGTTCTCCCTCGATTCCGTCCCCGGCTTTCCCTTCGACCGCTGGAAGGACATGTTCAGCGGTCTCGAGGTCCATCGCGACTGGCACGCCGAGACGGATGCGTTCGGTCGTTTCGACCTCGGGAACCTCCCTATGCTCGAATGGCTCGAAGTCGTCGCGGACAAGCGAGGCTACGTCGCGGACCGAGCATTCCTCCCGCTCGATCCGGTCGTAGAGTTGACCTTCACGCTTGGCGAGAAGGAGCGCATCTTCGCGTCCGGACGCGTGTTCGATGCGAACGGTTCGGCGGCCGCAAGGGTCCAGGTGTTCCTCGGGCAAGACCAGACCACTTCCGAGTCGGACGGCACCTTCGAGGTCCTGATCACGTGTCTGATCCCGGAGGCCGCTCTGACCGCCTATCGGAGAGGCTTCCAACCAGGGGTGGTCGGGGGCGTGGCCTCCGAGATGAAGGCGGCCGGAACCTCGCGCGAGGGACTGGAGGTCCACCTGGGCCCTCCGACGATGGATCTCTCCGGTGTCGTCTCGGACGCGAGCGGCAAACCCGTCGCGGGGGCGATCGTCTCGCTGGTCGATCCGACGGTGCTCTCGACGTCGACCTTCTACCCCGAGGACGAGGAGGTCTGCACGAGTGCGAAGGGCGAGTTCCGGATGGGGGAGCTGTCGAACCGCGACTACCGTCTGCGGGTCGTCGATCCAAAGGCCAGGCGCGCCTTCGTGACGAAGCCGCTGCGTCCGGCGGCCGGAATCGATCTGCGCTTCGAAGAAGAGGACGACCTGTTCACGCTCGTGGGGCGTGTCGTCGATGCGCGAGGGACTCCCGTGGCCAAGGCGGAGATCTACCACGGACTCGTGCGCACGAAGAAGACGTTCTGGAACGGCTCGAGTACTCGCTACGTCGACGTAGACCGCACGCGGTCGGATGCCGTGGGGTTGTTCACGCTGGACTCGGTTTCCGCTCACGCCGAGCTGCGAATCTCGGGGGACGGCATCGAGCCGCTCACCCTTGCCACAGGCGACCTGGACCGAGACGTGGCCGTCGTCCCCTTCGAGGTGAAGCTCTTCCACCGGTTTCGCGTGCTTGCTCGCCCGCAGACCCAACTGGACGCGTGCGAATTCCACGGCCCGAGCGGGCAGGTCTCCTTCCGTGCCATCTATCCCGATCTGAACACCGAGAGGGCGCGCCTGCGCTTCGACGCCAGCCCGCTCGAGCCCGTGCTCGAGGTTCCCGCGGATGCGACGCACCTCGTCCTCTTCGCCGGGGGAGAGGAGGTGGAGCGCCTGGAGCTCCACGGTGACCGCGAAGGGATCACCGAGATCTGCATCCGGTAGCAGTCTCCGGCTCGCCTCGACCGCGAGCGAGAGGCCGACGTCGACCGGCGGGACGCGAGCCGGGAGACGCGCCCCTGGAGCGATGGATCGGGCATAGAATCGGGGGAGCGGTGGGGAGACCGATGAGAACCGTCCTCGTCTGGCTCGCGCTCGTCCTCGTGGCGCTGTGGTTCGTGTTCGGATCCGACGACGCTCGCGGCGTGGAGGATCCCTCGTTGCCGAGGGGCGGCCCGGTGGAGGAGCTCCTGCCCGCGGACGACGTCGCCGCGCCGCTCGCTCGAACTCCCGAGACCGCGGCGCGGCGCTCGGAGCAGGCGGAGAGCGTGGCGCCGAGTCCGGTGGCTCCGGTCGTGTCTGGCGGACCGGTCGAGCCGGAGGAGCCGGTCGGGTTCTACGAGATCCTCGTGGTCGTCGAGGAGACGAACGAGCCCTACGTCGGCGCGATGCTCGTCCTGTCGAACGAGCGTGGCTCCTTCGTCTACGAATCGATGGGTGAGAAGACATCGAGCGGAGGTCCGCGGGACGACCTCCACACGAACGAGGTTGGGCGCGCGAGCTTCCGGGTACCGGCGGACACGGAGTTCTTCCTGCTGGTCAAGGGAACAGGGCCCGCCGCTGCCGAGACGCAACGATCGCTCTTGCCCTTGGTGCCGGGCGAGAGGCGCGACGTGATCGTCTCGCTGCCGACGGTCGCGAGCTCTCCGTTCCACGGGATCGTGCTCGACCGGGCGAGCGGTGTACCGATCTCGGGCGCTCTCGTCGGGGCGAAGGTGGACGAAGCGACCCTGGCCGAAGCCGTGACCGACGGATCCGGTCGCTTCGGGCTGACCTTGCCCGGTTGGGAGGCGTTCCAGAGGCTCGAGGTCCGGTGCACCGGCTACGCGGACGCCGTCGCCTATCCGAACCTGCTCCACGACGATCCGGAGGACCCACAGCGGATCCTGCTCGGCCGTCCCGCCTCGCTGCACGCGGAGGTGCCGTCCGCGGAGCCGCTGAAGTATCGCGTGGTGCTCTCCGTCAGCGGATACGACTTCGCGCAGACTTCGCGCGGCAGTTCGGGCTGGTCGAGCTCCGAGGACCGGGCGTTCCAGGCTCAGGTCGGGGAGGGCGGCTTCGCCGTGCTGCGAGACCTGCCGCCCGCCGTTCCGCTCGACGTGGAGGTGCAACGGAGCGGCATTCCCGTGTGGCGCCGCGGCGAGCCGATCGTGCTCGAGTCGGGCGAGGAGCGCTTCGAGGTGCTCGCGATCGCGAGCGGTGCGACGATCGCGGGCCACGTGGTCGAATCGGACGGCTCCCCGGCGTCCGAGCTGAGCCTGTGGCTCCTGTCCGCGCATGCCGAGTACGAGACGCATCCGGGGCCGATCTACCTCGAGTCGTGGCAGAGCGACGTCCTGCGGCGCGCAAGCACGGACCAAGACGGCGCGTTCTCCTTCGAGAATCTCTCGGACGGCCTGTGGCTGGTCGGGATCAAGCCGATGAGGGACTCCTTTGGCTCGGAGCGAGGCTCGGCGAAGGACCCGGCTCCGATCGGGCGAGCGGTGAGGATCGAGGGGGGCGCCTCCGTGACGGACCTCCTGCTGCAGACGCACCGGGGGCTCTACGTGCGCGGCACCGTCCTCGACCCGGACGGGAAGCCGGTCGAGGACGTGGACGTTGGCGTGGTCCCTGGTTGGGAAGGCGACACGGACGAGAACGGCGCCTTCTCCATCGGCCCGCTCCTGCCCGGGACGTGCGAGGTGCACACGTTCACGAGTGATCACGACGAGCTGGGCGGCGCGAGCGTCGAGGCCACCGTCGGCGACGAGGACTTGGTCATCACGCTCCCGCGCGCAGGCATCGTCTCCGGCATCCTCGTGTCCGCGGCGGGGTCTCCGCAGCGAGGGACCGTCCAGCTCTCCTCCACATCCGAAGGGGAGCGAGGCTGGTTCCATCGTGTGGGGGAGTCCGACGGCCACTTCGTCGTCGGAGGCGTCGCGCCCGGGACCTACCGCGTGGTCGCGACCGGCGACGCCGGCGGGATCTCCGTGGACCAGCTCGTCACCCTGGGCGTGGGGGAGCGCGTCGAGGGGCTGCGGATCGTCCTCGGACCGTCTTGCCAGCTCGTCCTGATCTCTCCGCGGGAAGGCGTCTTCGCTCGCGTGCTCGTGGACGGGACCCTCATCGGGGGCCTCTTCAGAGAAGCGGGCGTGTCGTTCGTCCCCCCCGGAAGGATCACGCTCGAGTTCCTCGCAGGGAACGAGCGGAGGGACCTGCTCGAGACGCGCGAGGTCGAGGCGAGGGCGGGCGAGGTGCTCGAGATCCGCTTCCCCCTCGAGGATCGCTGAGACCTCGCCGTACGGCGCCAGTCCGTCCCCTCGGCGTCGTGGCGCCGATCGTCCGTCGTCATGATCCGATTCCTCCTTCGCGCGTCGGTGAGGACTCGTCCGGCGACTCCGCGCCTTCCCCGCGCGGCACGGACAGGTCCCCGACCACGCGCGCGTTGCGCTGGTAGGTGAGGTAGGCCCAGGCCCAGTCGATCAGCACGATCAATCGGTTGCGGAATCCGATGAGCCACGTGATGTGCACGCCGAGCCACAGCAGCCAGGCACCGAAGCCCCCGAAGTGCAGGCGGCCCAGGCGAGCGACCGCGGCGGCGCGCCCGATCGTCGCCAGCGCGCCTCGGTCGCGGTAGCGGAACGGCAGGGGGGACTGGCCACGCAGCGCTCGGATCACGTTGCGCGCGGCGTGTCTGCCCTCCTGGATCGCGGCGGGCGCCATGCCCGGCACCCATTCGCCGTCCTGACGCAGCGCGGCGAGGTCGCCCGCGACGTGGATCTCCGGATGGCCCGGGACGGTGAGGTCCGAGTTCACCAGCACGCGGCCGTCCTTCGTGAGCGGAACGTCCAGCGTGCGCGTGAGCGGAACGGCCTGCACGCCGGCGGCCCACAGGACGGTCCTGGCGTCGAGAAGCTCCTCGCCGACTCGGACCCGCTCCGCGTCGACAGACGTGAGGAGCACTCCCGTGCGGACCTCGACGCCGAGCCCTTCGAGCATCCCGCGCGCTCTCCGCGAGAGCGGCTCGGGAAACGTCGGCAGGACCCGGTCGGCGCCCTCGACGAGCACGACGCGCGTCTCGCTCGGATCGATGCGCCGGAAGTCGCGGACCATCGTGCGGGTCGCGATCTCGCGTAGCGCCCCGGCGAGCTCCACGCCCGTCGGCCCGGCGCCGACGACGACGAACGTCTGCCAGGCGCGCCGTCGATCGGGGTCGGCCTCGCGCTCCGCCGCCTCGAAGGCCAGCAGCATGCGGCGGCGGATCTCTAGCAGGCTGTCGGAGTAATCCTGGGGCAGACTTTGTCGATCGCAGCCGATGAACCTTCCATGGGCACGATCAAGACGTTCAAGGCGTGGGAGGTCGACCAGGCCAGTCT